>Ga0163179_10001196_pt1 | contig 18466 bp, 13 predicted proteins | sample AtlANTMetagenome_FD_109643 | JGI IMG/M metagenome (GOLD analysis project Ga0163179, IMG submission 109643) | Marine eukaryotic phytoplankton communities from the Atlantic Ocean - Atlantic ANT 2 Metagenome | ecosystem: Environmental > Aquatic > Marine > Oceanic | place: North Atlantic Ocean... | reverse complement strand
CTGCTCTAATTTTAATGAACAGATATTCAATGTCAAACATAGGAAGTTTTTCAACGTCCAACCATTCGTTTTCACTGAATGATGTTACTGCCTTAATCATTTGCTTTATAGAAGCAAGTGACCTGCTTTGGTCTTCACCCTCTTTCGCAATTACTAAAACCTTTTGTTCCTTAACAAGAAACGGTCTAAATGTTACTTCACGTCCGTCACTTGGCAAGATGCACTTATAAGTAGGTGCACTTTGTATTGGTAATGCCATAATTTATTTCCTCAAATAATAAAAATTAACCGCCTCTACCGAACATGTTATTAACCTTACCAAGGTTACTGTCCAGCGAAGTCAGTTTTCCAAGAAGTTTATCACCCTTACTACCGAATCTAGAAGCGACTGAAAGTCCTTCCATAACAGCAGAGAGAGCTCTCCTTCCTTTATTTAGTCCCGATAAAGCTGGTGGTTGTGTATATTCAACTTCCCACCCTCTATAAGCAATGGTACAACTGAACTTTAAAATACTATCGGGAGTATTAGAGTCTAATGCCATTGGTTCAAATGATTTTGGATAACATTCATATAATTTATACTTCATTGCAGAGTTACCGTCAATCCTGTATTGAGTTATATCAACCTGTCCTATGTAATCTGTGTAATATGCAAATACGGGTTGTACTTGACTACCTTCACCAGCAGTGTACACTAAAGTTTGCCATGCTTCGATAATTAATCTATCAGCAAATGCAGAGTCACAGAAAAAAGTGAATATTGTTTCACCACCGTCATTAACTGCGTGAGGCATTTGTCTCTTTTGTCCGTATTCAGACCATGCAGTTGATTCAATTATTCGGCCTGGCAGTGAAGCAGTATCACAACGTAGACCTTCTAATGATAACCCCATTGGGCCAAAAAAGTCTGCTTGGAATCTATTTCCTCTCGCACCAAGGTCAAAGTTTGCTTTGAACTTATCAATACCAGTTCCTTTATCGTCACCACCTAAGAATGTGGAAACTCCTTGTTTTACTAAATCTTTTAATGCCATTAAATCTTCCTCATGCTATCAGCATAAACTGTGTTAGCATTACTATTAAATTTTGTTGTCGGTAACATAGATACCAAATCATAGTATTCAGAACTTACTTCTTTGATATAACTCTTAAAGAATCCATACTGATACTGTTTAACACATGGTTTTGCCCACCTAAGTTTACCAATAGACTTAACCATTCTGTAGTTAATGTCAAACGTGCCGTCTTGCATATCACCATACATAGCGTCTAACAATCTAATCCTATATCTTGGTGGGAGATAATGTAGATTAAGTCCCATGAATCCTGTCTTGTATCTTTTAATAGGAATGCATAGAGGAAAGTAGTCCCAATATGGGAGTTTGTCCTGTGTCTTTGCGTCATAGAAAAACATATACATCTTTCCTAAGTCAACTCTTCCATCTGCTTCAAATTCGTCTAACAAGGAAGAAGACCGCACTCTTATTTGTCTTAAATTATTTCGGAACCAGTTCATGGATTCGATACTTCTTGCTCTTAGTTCAGCAGGTTTTTCGTTTTGTAAGTCGTCCAGTAGTTGTCCCATACAACTATTTATGCATTTAGGTCAAATGGTCTTCTGTTAATATACGAAATTTTAATCTTCTCTCTTTACAGAACATTTCAGCTGCTTTGAACTTTGCTTGATTGACCGCATAGGTTTGTGCTTCCATAAGATATCTTTTGGAAACTCTATGTTCGGGTTTCTTTGGGGGTTTAAGTTGTTTTTTAGGTTTGACTTCTATAATTTCCCGTACAGTTTGTCCCGAAGCATTTACATACTTAATGTAAAAGTCGGGAAAGTATCTGTGACGTTTTCTATCAAGGGGGGACATGTACGGTATAACTATTTCTTCCGAACCCCATTCAATGATATTAGGATTGGAATCAGCATAGACCATAAATCTACGCTCCCATAAAGAACGATAGAAGATTTTCGTAGGGTCACCTTTGTATTTTTTGTAGTTCTTTGGTTTGAACTTGCCACTATAAGACATAAATAGATATAACACCAATATAATTAATTCACGAAGGTATTTATGGGTTTAAGCAAATTACTAGACAAGGTCAATCAAGCAAAGTCTGCTGTAGAGTCTGTCAAAGGTATTCAAAACAAATTAAAAAACATTGATAAGACATCTGTTCTTGACCAATTAGGGGAACAAGCAGAGGAAGCTAAAAGAACGTTAGAGAAAAGAAGAAGTTCTTTAGAAAAAAACCTAGACGCAAGAAATAAAGGTAAACGAATTGCAAAGTCGAAACCGTCCACTGCAGATATCGATTTAATATATCCAATATACGACCAACTAGATAACTACATTGTTTTTAGTACACGTGCCCGTGAAGCAAGAGACGGAACAAACGGTGCTAATTTATTATCAAAAGAGAATGTAGAGATTGCATTGTATGTTAGACCCGAACATTTAGCAAGTAACTTTACAGTTAACTATAAGACTCAAGGATTTGGTGCTGGGATTCGTGGAGCAGCAGATATGTTTAGTGGTGACGGAGATGGGAAACTTGGTTACGGTGATTTAGAAAAGTTTGCTGGGGAAGTCAAAAATATGGCAGGAGCTGCTATAAACAAATTGATGAATTCTGCTACAGGTGACTATCTAAACTTTAGTGCTGGACGAGCAGTCAACCCCATGGAAGAACAAATGTTAGAGGGTGTGGGTTTCCGTTCCTTTTCATTTCAATATGAATTCTACCCACGTTCAGAAGAAGAAGCAGACATGGTACAACAAATTATGTACTACTTTAGAACTGCAATGCTACCCGATACTTATGGAACTTCGGAAGAAACTGCAAATGAAAATTTCTTTAACTACCCAAATGTGTTTGATGTAGAGTTTGAAGGCCCAATCGCAGAAAGGTTAGACGGATTTATGCCAATGGTTTGTACAGGTTGTGATATTACACACGGTGATACCGAATTAGGATTTTTTGAAAACGGACAACCAACTAAGTCTGCTATGAAGGTAGACTTTACTGAAATCAAAATTGTTACTCAAGAAAACTTCCAAAAAATCTCACCAATTGGAGATAAGAGTATCACTCCAACTGATTATAGTATTACAGATAAAAGGACAAGGGGAGACTAATGGCAAACGAATTATTTAAAAACTTCCCCGAAGTAAAATATCAATTACAGAATGGTAGAATTGTTACCATTAAAGATTTTTTCCGTAAAGCAAAGTTACAAGGTGAGAGTTTAAATCAATTAATTGAATACTCCAAGTATGAACTTACAGAAGGGGAAAGACCCGATGTAGTTGCAACTAAATTATACGGTAACGGTGATTTACATTGGACTATATTTCTTGTAAATGAAATTACTAATTACTATGATTGGTATATGGATACTAGTACCTTTGAAAATTACATGGCAGACAAATACAACGGTCAAATATTAGTATCTACGGATAGCACAGATATAGTATCTTCTACTTCTAAGTTTTTAATTGGTGAAGATATTACACAAGGGACTGTTACAGGTAAAGTATTAAGAGTAGACCCAACATTTAAACGTTTATGGGTTAAAGCAACTAAGGGTACTACATTTGTTAGTAGTCAAGCGGTGACAGGTGCAAATAGCACCAAGAGTTTTATACCCACCAGTGTTAAGAATGCACAAGACGGAGTTGCATACTACTATGACCAAGATAATATCCCAGCAGGTTATAGATACAATAATATTCCAACAGGTAGAAATTTCTTCCCAAGAACTTTTTGGGAAATGGAATATAATGACAACGAAGAGAGACGCAAAATAAAAGTAATCAAACCCCAATTCATACGTAAAGTAGTTTCTGAGTTTGAACGTATAATGAGTGCCTAATGAGCGATAAAAAAAACAGGCAGGGGGGTGTCTTTACTCTCGATGCCATTAACTTAGTAAATCAAGAAGGTGAATCCGTAGACATTCAAAATACGGTTCTGAACTTTCGTCTGTATGAAAGTATATACAATAAGTTTGTTACAGGTGATATCCATATCATAGACGGTCTTGACTTACTAAAGAACTTTAAAATTACAGGTGAAGAATATATTCGTATTGCTATCAAACAAATGGAAGGAATGCAAGACGAAGCACCAAAAGAATTTACCATTGATAAAAACTTTAAAGTTTATAGAATAAGTGCAGTTAATAGAATAGACCAATCAACTCAATCCTATGTTTTAAAGGTGTGTGACCCACGCATGTTTACTGCTAGAAATACTAGAGTGTCTAGAGTCATGCGTGGTTCATATGATAAAATGTTACAGAATGTTCTTATCAATGAAGGACACATGAAAATAGATGAGTTTGTTCATTGGGAAGATACAAAACCCGAAAACCAACAAATGGTTGTACCTAACTGGACGATTGATAAGTTTATAGATTTTTGTGTTAATAATTCAGACAAAGGATTAGAAGACAAAGCAGTATATAGAAACGGTATGTTTTTTTATGAGACATTAAATGGTGGGTTCTGTTTTAAAAGTATTGATGAAATGTTCCAACAAGAATTCCCTCTTAAATTTTCATATGGTTCAAGACAAGCAGATACAGAAACTGCAGAGGTGGACGCAAACGCAGCTGGTGGTGTTAACACGGTAGTTGAAGCAATAGAAGTTCCACAAAGAGCAAACACACTACAGGGAATGGTTGGTGGTGCATTCGCTTCAACTCAAATAACATATGACCCAATAAGAAAAGTAGACGAAATAGATTTATATTCTATTGACGAATTGTTTAGTAGGAATGCAGAGAATCATTTATCGGGTAATCCAATGATTAGAACAGGAGACCAAAACGAAGTCTTTGAAAAAGTTCTTACTACTGAAAATGTAGTAGACGCTGAAGTGTCTCCACCTGTTACAGAAGTGGACGTTGACGCTAACCTAGGATACAAATATGATGCATTAAAACTTTATGATACTAAAATGGTACATTCGTTTGACAATGCAGACAAGTTAGAAACAGATGAATCTTTTAAAGGTTGGTCTGCTAAAGTAGATACAGGTAAATTAGAACGTAGAGCAATGTTAGAGATTCTACAACAAAATAGAATCATAGTTACTGTACCTTTGAGAACTGACTTAAGTGTAGGTACAATTATCGAATTAGATATTCCACCACCGCAATCTTCAACAGGTGGTGTAGATATCTCAGATAAAATGAATGACAATAGATACTTAATAACAGACGTTTGTGTTCATGCAGTTCCTTCCGACAAAGTTGGAAAACTTTATCTTGAGTGCGTGAAAGAAAGTTTCGCTAAGAAGATTGCAGACTATACACCATTAGATAATACAGCAGCTCCGAGGGAAGTATGATAATAAGATTTTTAAAGGCACTTAAAAGTTGGGTAGACCCTAACCATTGGGCTAACAAGATAGGAGAAAAGAGTGGTGCCTATGATAAAGCACGAAACAGTAAACTCAGACAATGGGTAGATAGTTTAGAAGGTTGGCAATGGTGGGCATGGCAATTAGGGCCTTGTCTTTTGATTTTTATATTTTTAGAAATAGTATTGAATCAATTTGGATTGACCATGCTACCTTGGAGATAATATGAAATTTTGGTACGGGATAGTAGAAGATAGACAAGACCCATTAAAGATTGGCCGTGTGCGTGTGCGTGTACACGGAGTGCATACTTATATCAAAGAACAAATCGCAACACCCGACTTACCATGGGCACAAGTTCTTCTCCCAACAACTGAAGCTGGTCTTTCGGGATTCGGTAGAGGTAACGGTCTCGTAGAAGGGTCTACGGTATTCGGTTTTTGGAGAGACGAAAATTACATGCAAGACCCAGTGATTCTTGGTGTATCTGCTGGAATGCCTGCACAGGGTTCTCGTATTACAATCAAAGACGAATTGATACAGAGAAAGATTGAAGACGGATTCAATGACCCAAGACGATTGACAGTTGAAGATTATGCCGAGACGCCAGACGGTGAAACACCCACGCACGATAGAACTAGGAGTTTTGGATTAACTACTGCATTAGATACTGCACCAAAACACGTCAAGTCTCTTACGATAAACTATGACGGTACAGGTTCAACAATAGAAGAAGTAGAACTTACCAAAGACGACTTACCTTACTATCCAAAATACTATGACGCTTCAGATTTAAATGACAACACAACAGGTATCGCAACATATACACATAGAAGTTTTACAAAAGTTGTAGACGATAAAGTTGAGAATCTAAAACACGTAAACACAAAGGAAATCTTTACAGACAATACAAAGAAAAGAGTAGTAGATGAAGAATGGGGATTCCCAGTATCACCTGCTAAACCAGTATATCCATATAACAAATCCATGACTACAGAGTCGGGACACATTATTGAGATAGACGATACTCTTGGTGTAGAAAGAATGGCAATCGAACATAGAAGTGGAACGTACCATGAGATACACCCCGATGGTTCAGAGGTAACTAGAATTGTAAACGATAATTATACCGTAGTTGCTAAAGACAACAAACTAATTGTCGGTGGTGACGTAGACGTATCTATCGAAAAGGGTAATGTCAGAATTGCAGTAGCAACAGGTAATGCAGATATCTATGTAGCAGGAAGTACGGACTTAATGGTAGACGGAAATATAAATGCAATCGTAGGTGGTAATGTAGATGCACAAATAGCGGGAACATTAAATGCAAACGTGGTAGGTAATACAACATTCACTTCACCCGAAACACTTATGACTACAAATTTAACAGTTGACGGTACAGTACACGTTACTAAAACAACACATTCAGTTGGTGATATATCAACAGACGCTGGAAATGCACCGACTCTTGCTACTCATAAACACAAAACTACGTCTATGGATACTGGTGCTGGAACAAATGCAGGCAAGAAGAACGATTCTTCAATTGCTGATGACTAAATGGTATAAATAGAAGTATGGCAGACTTAAAATCAGAAGCAAACAACGTTGCAGAACCTAAACTTTATGCAGATATAGATTTTAGATTTAAACCACACCCAGTTACAGGTGACGTTACTATCAAATATGATACAGACGCTATCAGAAGAGCTGTCAGAAATATTGTAATGACTAATTTTTATGAAAGACCATTCAAACCATCGTTGGGGTCTTCAATTACAAATCAACTTTTTGAAATGGGTAGTGATAGAAAGGTTAGAAGATTAGCAAAAAGAATTCAAAAGATTATAGAAGACTTTGAACCAAGAGTAGAAAACGTAAAAGTTTTACTAGGTGACGTATCAGATAGAAATGATATGAATGTTACTATTTTTTATAACATAAAGAACAGCGCTCGTACACAAGAAATGGATTTCACAGTTAAAAGGGCAAGATAGGGGACACTAAATGGCAGTTAAAAGTTCAGCACTAAATGTAACTGATTTAGACTTTGACGATATAAGTCAAAATCTAAAAAGTTATTTAAAAGGACAAGACAGTTTAAAAGATTATGACTTTGAAGGTTCAACACTTTCAATGTTAATAGACTTACTTGCATATTCATCACATATCGGAGCAGTGAATACAAACATAGCTGCTTCAGAGTTATTTTTAGACTCCGCACAAATGAGAAAGAACGTTGTGTCTCGTGCAAAAGATTTAGGTTTTACCCCTGCTTCAGAAACTGCCTCTACAGCAATTATTGACCTAAGCATGAACAACGTAAGAAATGCAGACGGGACATATCCAAGTGCAAATGATATGGCAATTCCTGCTGGTACAAGATTTTCAACTCAATATGACGGTAAAGCATACAACTTTGTTTGTAGTGCAGGCGTAACACCTTCCTCTAACGGAAAAAGTTTTAGTTACAGTGGAATTAATTTAAAACAAGGAACAAATGCAAGTGATGTATTTGTTTATGACAGACAAATAGCAAATCCTAAATTCGTATTAAGTCAATCAAGAATTGATAGAACTGCAATGACTGTATCAGTTAACTCAGGCGGAGTGAGTACCGCTTATACTCTTGCAAGTGATATCTCAAATATTCTTAGTACAAGTAAAGTGTATTTTTCTCAAGAGAACGAAGACGGATATACAGAAGTATATTTCGGTGACGGAAGTATCGGTGAAGAGTTAAAGGACGGAGATATCATTACAGTCCAATATACCATAGTAGATTTAACTCATGCTAATGGTGCAAATACATTTACTCTTATGGACGCAATTAACGGTTTCTCAGATTCAACAGTTGTAGTTACGAGTATTGCACAGGGTGGTTCTGAAAAAGAAAGTGTAGAGTCAATTAAGTTCAAAGCTACTAAGTTCTATTCTTCACAAAACAGACTAGTTACATTGAATGACTATAAAGCAAAAGTATCAGAGTATTATCCAAATGCAGACGCAGTAGCGGTATGGGGTGGAGAAGATAATGACCCCCCACAATATGGAAAGGTTTTTGTTGCAATCAAACCATTGAACAGTGACTATCTTTCTGATACTGAAAAAACACAAGTAAAGGCGAATCTAAATAAACTCAATGTTATTACAGTTAGACCCGAAATTGTAGACCCCGAAATCATTAAGATTATGATTACGACTACATTTAAGTATAACGAAAAGTCAACAGACTTAACAAGTGGCGAACTGGAAACTTTAGTTAAAAGTACAATAGACCAATATGATAAAGATAATCTTAATAACTTTGATAGTATATTCAGACATTCTAATCTTCTTAAGGTGATTGACGATTCTGATACATCAATTCTATCAAACATAACTAACGTAAGATTAAAACTTAAGAAAAAGATTTTGTTACTAGGTCAAAATGCTGGATTAACAGTAGACTTTGGTAACCCCTTGTATAACCCACACAGTGGACATAATAAACATGCTGGTGGTATTACAAGCACAACAGGATTTTACATTAGTGGCGATGCCAACATCATGTATTTTGATGATGACGGTACTGGTAAACTTCGCAGATTTTATCTATCGGGTTCTACAAGAATCTATCAAGATAATGAAGCAGGGTCTATCGATTACGGCACTGGTAAAATATCAGTCAATTCTTTGAACATAACCGCTACGGTTAATTCAGATAATACGATTGATTTCACTTTAATACCGAATTCAAATGATGTTATCGCAAAAAGAGGTTCGTTAATCGACATCTCTTCTGCTGATGTCAAGGTCACAAGTGAATTGGACACCGTTGCAAGCGGTGAATCGAGTGCTGGTGTAGGATTTATTCCAACATCAACCTCATCTTACTAACTATGGATAAAGCGGTCATGAATCCCATGAGTAGTTTACCATTAAATTGGATTAAAATAGGAGAAAATTCAAATGGCAGATAAAAAAATATCAGCGTTAACTGCAGTAGCAGACGCAGACATCGGTGGTGATGATTTACTTCACATCGTTGATAACCCAGGCGGAACGCCTGTAAACAAAAAGATGACAATTGCTCAACTTTTTGAAAATATCCCAACTCACTTAGCAGTTGATGATATTACAACAGTAACGGCAACTGCAAGTAACCTTGCTTCTTCATTCGCAACTGCGATTGATTTATCAGGTGCTTCAGGTAACGTTGCATTTACGTTAGACAACGGAACAGACGTTGGTCAGTTAAAATTGATTTATCAAAAAACTGAACCTGCATCTTCCCATGCGGCTAACATTACTGTAACCAGTTTCGGAAGTGGAACAAGTTCAAGTAATCAAATCGTTCAAGATACTTTGGGTGATGCAGTTATTTGTGTTTGGGACGGTTCTAACTGGTTTGTTCTATCAAACTTTAATAGTACAGTTACACTATCATAATATGAGTGGAATTCAGGGGGTTGACAAATTACTACCTAGACTTAATAGTCTAGTACCCGACTTTGTTCAGACAGAGTCGCCAGAATTTGTCGCCTTCCTGAAAGCGTACTTTGAGTTCCTAGAACATGAGACAGTAGTTCTCAAAAGTCAATCAACTATTGACAACGTAGGATTGGAAGATGGAAGTGGTGACATACTTTATGAAACTGCAACCATCTCTCCTTCTACAACTAAAGATAATAAAATACTATTAGAACAAACAGTTACTAATCCAACTGTAAGTGCTGACCCATTTGAAGTGGGCGAGTATCTTGTTGGTGATAAATCTAAAACAGTCGCAAAGATTAATGTCGTTAACGGAAATCAAATGTTCGTTAAGACTATCTCAGGTTTTGGTTTCAAACCTCTTGAAAATGTAACTGGTAGAACAAGTGGACAGACTGGTGTTATTCAAACATATAAAGAATCTAGTATTCGTGCAAACAATAAAATCTTAGATTATTCAGACATAGATAAAACAACAGAAAACTTCTTAGAATTTTTCCAAAAAGATTTCATGCCCTCTCTTGATGCGAGTTTAAACTCAAACAAGAGAAGTACAATAAAACATATCAGAGACCTTTATCAAAAGAAAGGTTCACCTGATTCATTAAAGTTTCTCTTAAGACTTCTATATGGGCAGGAAGCAGAGATATCATATCCATTCGATAATACAATCAAGTCAAGTGAATCTTCTTATGCTGAAGAAAGAAGAATGGTTGTTAATATCCCCATAGAAAAAGATAAACCACAAGCAACAGATACCATAACTGAATATGAAGCTGGTGTTATTTACGCACAGGGTATCGTTAACATTGTATACCCAGTGGTTGGTTCTGATACATTATTTTCACTTGATATAACAAACATAGCAAGTAAAGAATTTAGAGAAGGTTCTGAGATAGAACTTTTAGATAGAAATACCAAAATAAAAAGAGCAGGAACAGTATCGGGTATCATTTCAACATTTAATGATAGTGATTCTTCCGTATACCTTGCACATGATGATGACGGAGACATTCTTCTAGAAGACGGTGGTGGTCTGTTATTAGAAGCAAGTAGTGCTTCAATAGGTTCTCTATATGCAATAAATGACGATATTAATTTCCAAGGTTCAAAAGACCAATTGGGTCAAGTAGGTCTTGCAACTTCTGTAGTAGAAGGTATAAAAACAGGTTCTGTAGAAGAAGTATACATTGAAGCAGACGGTTCAGGATACGAAGGTGGCGATTTAGTTATCTTTGATAATACTGGTACTAATGGTAGTGGTGCATTTGGTATGATTGGTTCTGCTGGTGACGAACTATTCCAAGAGGCAGGAACAAGATTTGGATACTATCAGTTTACTGCAACAGCAGGACAAACAGTTTTCAGTGGTTACGATAATTACGGACAACAAGTAATTTATGAAGACCACAACAGACATGTATTTGTAAATGACGTAGAACAAACAACAGGTTTTAGTACACAGGGAAGTGTACTAACATTTAATTCAGGATTGAGTAATGGTGACCAAGTAGAAATATACACAGAGTATATGAGAATTACTTTGGAAGACGGTTCACCTGTAAATCTTGAAACAACAAATTCAAACATAAGAAAAGTAACTTTAATAAATGGTGGACGTGGTTACAGTACATTACCTATATGTGGCCCAGGCGGATACATTTATCCTGCGAGTATGTCAACATTTACTCAGGGAGAAGTTATCACGGGCGCAGGCGGGGCGACAGCAGTAATCGGACTAGTTAATAACGAAAAGAATAGACTAGAAGTATATCGTAGGGCAACAGATACTGGTTCATTTGCAGTCGGTGAAGTTCTAACTGGTGGTGGTAGTGGTGCGACTTCTACAATTTTACAACAAAACGTTTCTTCGGGAACAGGTGCAAAACTATTTGCATTTTCAAAAAGTATTGGTAGAGTTGGAACAATTAATATCAAAGCACAAGGTAATAGATATACCTCAGACGCACATGTAGCTCAAAGTTCAACATACCCTTTATTGATATCCGCACCAAGTGTTGCTCTAACAAAAGATACAATTATTACAGGTTCAGTATCAGGTTCAACTGCGAGAGTATTAGACTTTAACTCCAATACACAATTACTTAAAGTTCAAGACATGACTAACATGTTCTTAGAAAATGAATCAGTCACATTCCCTAACGGCGGAACATTTAAAATTCATGCATTTAATCCATTCACTGGTAGAGGAACAAAATCAGGTGAAGGATTTATAAACAAAGGAACAACAAGTGATACTGGTGCTCTGTCAGCCTCAGGTATGGCAATCACAGATAGTAAATTCTATCAATCGCATTCTTATGTTGTAAGAATTGGTGAAAGTATTAATAAGTTCCGTTCAATAGTAAAAGATTTAGTTCACCCTGCAGGTCACATATTCTTTGGTGAGGTTGCGGTAACAAATAACGTTTCTATGAATGTTGCTGACGCAGACCATGTAAGATTTAGACCAACTATTGTTATCAATGCTGGTGGTGACGATACTGCAGACGCAAGTGTTGGGTTAGCAACAAGAACAGCAGAAAGACAAAAGGTTCAAATATTCTCATTATCTACAGAAGAACATGACTTAGCATACGCACCAATGATTGCATTGGTTAATGAAACTATACCAACTCAAAATACAGACCCAAGAACAGGTGGGTCAATTACTGAGCCAGGAACTGAATATGGTGACTCCGCAATTAGACAAAGACATGTAAACATTTTTAAGATTGTTTCTAAGAACGCAGAAGTTAACCAAGTTGGTATGTATTCATTAAATGGAATTCCAACAACCATATCTTTAGAAAGTGGTGACGCAACTTTTGACCCATACTTTGTTTTACAAACAAATGTAAACGGTGGGCCTGAAAGAAGACCTACACGTAATGGTAAACCGCTTCCAATTAATCCGCACCATGAAGAAGTTATTGTTATGGAAAATGGTGATAGAATAGAAGTAGAAGAAGTTGCGTGTACATTAAGAATGGAACCTCGAAGAGACGCAGAAGTAAAAGGTGTCTTTGGTGACGCAATGATAATGGAAGACGGAAGTAATGTGCGTCTAGAATCTGCTACAACTATAGAAGAAATTGATTATTTTGTAACAGAAAGAAGTAGAGAGAATTTGATAGAAAGATATATGCAGACAGAGGACGGGTTCTCTATCTGTATGGAAAATGACGATAGACTAGTTGTCGAAGGTGTCAGCGAAAATGCTGTAACTTCGTCATTTGTGTCTTTTGGAACTTCATTCAATGACCTAAATATAATCAGTGGTCAACAAGTATATGATATTGCGTACTACATTAAGGACGAAACTGATAATGACGACTTCTTATTAGAAGACGGTACAGGTGTTATCATGAGTGAAGTATCAAAACCCGAAGGACTTAGAATCCAAGACATGGAAACTTTGTTCCCCAACACCTTTATTCCAAAATTTTCCGACCATGATAGAGATAGGACTAACGTAACCTATTCAGCATACGTTAAATCAGGAACAAATTAGATTTTATAACATAAGTTGTTATAAATAGAAGTATAAATACATTATATCTTAGGAGATAGAATCAAATGGCAGCAATAATAACAGAAAAGTTTCGTATCCATAATGCGAGACAGTTTAAGGAAGATTTTGGTGAAGCCTCTTCATCAACATTCCTTTTTATAGGACGACCACAACAGTGGGACGCATCAGACACAACCCCAACACCTTCAAACTCTATTGGAGAAATGATAGACGCATATAACGATATGATTGCAATGAAGAAAATTACTTCTTCGGACGTATCACATGCTCTAGTAAGAAGGGATTGGACAACAGGAACAACGTATGACGAGTATGCACATGATTATAGTGCAACAAATACTTCTCCTGCTTCTAGTTCAAACAACTTGTTTGACTCAAGATATTTTGTGATTACAGACGATTACAATGTATACAAATGTTTAAGGACAGGAAGAGATAGTTCAGGTAACGTAGTTGCATCTACAGATAAACCTACAGGAACTGCAACAACTCCATTCGCAACCGCAGATAGTTCAGCTGCCTCAGGACGTGGTTATATTTGGAAGTATATGTATTCAGTTTCTGCTTCAGAAACTATCAAGTTTGTAACAAACGATTTTATCCCTGTAAAAACATTAGGTGCACAAACAGAAGTCAATGGTGACTTAGGTGCATTCGGTTCTGCTGGTGCAGATGACGGTTCAACTCAATATGACGTAGAAACAGCCGCTGTAGACGGTGGAATTCACCACGTAGTAGTTACTAACGGTGGTGCTGGATATACTAACGGTACTTACAATAGTGTCGCAGTAGTTGGAGACGGAAGTGGTGCAACAGTAACAGTTAAAGTAGCTGGTGGTGCTGTAACAGAAGTATTTGTAAACAGCATAGGTTCAGACGAAGGAACTGGTTACAGACGTGCTTCAATTAACATTGACGATATTTCAGGTATCGGTTCACCTTCAACAAGTGCAGTAGTAAAACCAATCATATCACCAGTTTATGGACACGGTGCTAACCCAGTTGAAGAACTAGGTGGTATCTATGTTATCGTAAACTCAAGATTAGAATTTGCAGAAGGAAGCGGTGACTTCCCAGTCGATAACGATTTCCGAAGAATTGGTCTAGTTCAAGACCCATTCCAAGATGACACAACTACAGTTTCAACAGATACAACTCTAAGCGCAATGCACAAAATGACATTGAGTTCGGTAACAGGTCTTGCAAAAGACGATACTATTATGAGTGCAGCTTCTGACGCAACTGGTGTCTCAAAAAGTATTATAGTCTCAATTGATACGAGTAATAAGTTCATTTATCACTTACCTCAAGAAAACGTTAAAGGTGAAGTTGTAAACTTTGCTACTAGTGGTACGAACACAGTTTTCCTAGGGTCTTCAAGTATAGGAACAGTTAGTGCAGTTGATTCAGATTATCCCGAAGTGCAACCGCATTCGGGTGAAATCATTTACATAGAGAACAGAGGTGCGGTATCTAGGGCTTCAGACCAAATTGAAGATATCAAACTTATTGTTCAAATGTAATTGATAACTAAACAGAGATAAAAATATGCCTGAGAAAGTAGACTTAAATGTATCGCCTTATTATGACGATTATGATGAAGATAAAAAGTATCATAAGGTACTTTATCGTCCAAGTAGACCGATACAAGCAAGAGAGTTAACTCAAGGACAATCTATTCTTCAAAACCAAATTGAACGATTTGGTGACCACATGTTCAAAGAGGGAAGTATCATTACTGGTGCTGAATCTAACGTGGACATGGACGTTATCTATGTGAAAGTAGAAAGTTCAAATCCTAATAGTTCAGGAACAGTTGGTGTAGAAAATTATAGAACTACTTTCGATACAAAATATCTTCAAGGTAAAACTACAGGTGCAGTTGCACAGGTAGTTACTTCATATGCAGAAACTTCAAGCGACCCTGTTACATACGTTGTTAGAATGTATAAGTCAGGTACTGACGCAGATAACTCTATTAGATTTTCCGCAGGTGAAGAACTTCAAGAAGTCACAATAGACGCAAACGGAGCAGCTGCTTCCGCAGGTAATAATAACGAATTAAAAATTAAGGACTCAACTCATACACCAGTTGGACGTTCTTCATTAGCAGAAATACAAGACGGTGTTATTTTCACTAGAGGGTTTTTTGTTAAGGTTAATCAACAACAAATAACACTTGAAAAATATTCAGGTGCACCAAGTTATAGAGTCGGATTAGAAATTGCAGAATCTTTAGTTGGTTCTTCTTCGGACGCTACACTATTTGATAATGCACAGGGTTCTTCTAATGAGAATGCCGCTGGTGCTGACAGATTAAAAATAGAATTAACTTTAGCAAAACATCTTATAGATTCCACAACAGACTCAAACTTTGTTGAGTTAATGAGAGTTAACAATGGAATCATGGAATTGTCAATTCAGAGACCTGAATACAATGCATTTGAAAATTTACTTGCACAAAGAACATTCGATACTTCGGGTGATTTTATTGTAAGACAATTTATACCTAATCTTAAAGAACATTTAGATGACGGAACTAATGGTGGTGTATATTCAACAATTAATGGTGGTTTAGTAGATGAATTTGTAGTTAAAACTTCTGCTGGTAAAGCATATGTTAAAGGCCACCAAGTAGATAAACCAGTAGGTTCTACTATTCCAATTAAAAAGGCAAGAAGTACCGCAAGTCTTACAGGTGCTTCAACCCCAGTTAGACTTGGTAACTTTGTAAAAGTTAAAAACGCACATGGTCTTCCTGAATTTGGTAACGAATCAGGAACAGACGCACAGAAACCATATGGTATCGTAAAACTTTTTGACGCAGTGACAGCTTCTGCTGGAACAGAAAACAGCAGTGGACAAATTGGTTTCGCAAGAATTAGAAACTTTGATATGGCAACTGCAGGTACTTCAAACAGTGACGAAGTATGGGACAATGCTACTATTTGGAATTCATATCTATTTGATATCAAAATGTTTACCAAACTTAAGTACAGTGCACATAGTGGTACTGCAGTAGTTGGTGATAAGATTACGGGTTCAGTATCAGGTGCAACTGCTATAGTTGGATATGACGATGGTTCAGGTGCATTATTTGTCCATGACGTGGTAGGAACATTTACTTCAGCAGACGCAATCAGTTCAACAAATGGTACGTTTGCAATGTCAGCTGGTCAACATACTGGTGAGAATTTTAGAGGAACTGCTGGTGAAGTAAGAACATATAATATTGACAGAGTTCGTGCGATATCACAAGCACCAAACGTAACCGCAAGAGAAACATTTACTGCAGACATTTATACTGATTCTGACTTTATATTAACTGGTCAAGTATCAATGTCTTCTACAAACGTAACAGGTTTTGCAACTAAATTTACTGCAGAACTTAAAGAAGGTGATATAGTTATTGACGGTGCTGGTAACGAACGAGTTATCTCTACTGTAACCAGTGATATAGCTGCTACACTAACAGGTGCGGTAGGAACTGCTTTAACAAACGCAAACGCAACTAGACGAAGAACAAGAGTATTTGACCAAGACCAAGTTGCGTCTATATTTGCATGGCCAAGAGACTATGTAAAAACACACACACCCGACCAAGTACAAGTAAGAAGGTCGCAGAACGTAACAATATCAAGTGGTAAAGTTACACTTACATGTGGTTCAGGAGAATCATTCTCAACAAGAACAAATGATAATTATGTCTTTTCAGTTGTAGAAGAACAAACATCAGGTTCACCTACATTAGCAAATGGTGATATGGTTGACGTTGTCAACAACTTAAGTGGTTCACCATTTACAGATACAATTTCAGGAAGCAACTTAGAATTTAGTGGTTTCCCAACTGCAGATAACGGTGCGATTTTAAAAGTAACATTTACTGTAGATATCAATGCACCAGTTAACAGAGACAAGACATTAAGAAAGTCAAGATGTCTTTCAGTTGTAAACTCTAGAACTACAGGTGGATTCTATGGTACTTGCTATAATGATAAAGATATTTCATTAGGTGTTGCAGACTGTTATAGAGTTCGTGCAGTCTATGAAGGTAATGGCGCCACTGCACCTCTACCACCTTCGGGAACAATTACAGAAACAGCAAGTCCTGCTATACCATTCCAAAGTTTTGAGGTTATCAAAGGTAATACCTCAGACGCACGTGCGGTAATTATAAACTACAATGGTTCTACAAACAAGAGTTATTTCTATTATACCACAGCAAACAAAACATTCATAGAAGGTGAAGTTCTTGTAGGACAGACTTCAAAAGCAACTGGTAACTTAACTAATTTTGACCAAGGTGCAACAAACATAACAAACAGATATTACTTTGACGATGGTCAGAGAGACGGATTCTATGACCATGGTAGATTAAAACTGAAGCCAGGTAATCCATCTGCTAATAATCAGATACTAGTTGTATTTGATTACTTTACTGCAAGTGGTAACGGTGACTTTTTTGACGTAAGTTCTTACAGTGGTCTTAACTATGAAGAGATTCCAACTTATGTTCCAAGTAAAGTTGACTTAGGTGGTCTAGAACCTGATGGTGAGTTTGAATTAGCAGACGCAGTAGACTTTAGACCAATATTAGGACAACTATTAGGTACAACTACTTTTGGTTCAGGAACACCAAATCCTGAATCACCAATTAATTTAAGTGATACAACTTCGGGTTGTGTATCGTCACCATTTGCATATTCAAGTAAATCATTTGAACAAGCAGTAACAGGTATTTCAGCAACAGGTGCTAGTGCGGTAGACGTACCAGTCCCAGGCTCAAACGTGGTTGGTGATATAAGTTTCTATGTTGGAAGAATTGATAAAGTCTTCCTACACAAAGACGGTGAATTCCAAATATCTCAAGGAACACCTTCATTGACTCCTATGAAACCAAAAGGAATCGATGACGCTATAGAATTATATGAGTTAAGAATTCCACCTTATACGGACGATTTAAAGAAAGTAAGATTAAGAAGTGTAGACCATAGAAGGTTTACAATGAAAGATATCGGTAAGATATCTAACCGTGTTGCTAACCTAGAAAGATTGACAACACTATCTCTATTAGAAAGAGAT
>Ga0163179_10001193_pt1 | contig 18482 bp, 8 predicted proteins | sample AtlANTMetagenome_FD_109643 | JGI IMG/M metagenome (GOLD analysis project Ga0163179, IMG submission 109643) | Marine eukaryotic phytoplankton communities from the Atlantic Ocean - Atlantic ANT 2 Metagenome | ecosystem: Environmental > Aquatic > Marine > Oceanic | place: North Atlantic Ocean... | reverse complement strand
ATAGATCTTCCGTAAGATGTTTCCATTAATGGTTGTTTAGCTAAGTCTTTTATAATGCTTTGTTTACCATCAGCATCGTTTACTTCATTAATAAAATCAGCCCAAAAAGATACTTTATCTTTGTCATGAGCAAATGCAATCTCAGCAGTGCCATCTATATTTTCCCAAAATCTTTGTCTTATATCTCCTTCAGGTAAAATATTATCACCATCTTGATATATTAAACCTACTAATTTTAATATGTCTAGATCACCATTTTGTAAGGCTTGAATTGTAAGACCACTTTGTATCCCATCAGCACTTGTTTGTGCTAATGCTTGAAAAGTTCCTTTGTTCTTTTTAGCTTCATGCCAATTAGCAAAATCAATATATGATTGTAATTTAAATCCCCACTCATCTGATTTCTTTTGAAAAGATTTAAGATCTGAAGGTGATAAATATTTTGATAGTTCACTTAATGGAGCTGAATTTCCTCTTAAAACAAATGTTCTTAGCTTTCTACCTTTTTCTACCCAATTAGAATAAGTTTCATCTTGCATTCCTTTACTCATTATCATATCAGTTCGTGCAAGTATACTATCGTAATTCATGCTAGATGTTTTTTGACCTTTATATTTAGTTAATTCTCTAGGTCCTAGTAAGTTTGCTCCTATTATAACTCTCCAAGATTCATATATCTCAGATTCAGAATACACACCTTCTGCAGGTCGCTTAGTGGACATTGGTTTATTAAAATTAAAAGTTCTTGGCATAGCACTACCAACAATATTTCTAACTGCTTTACTATTCATAGCATTTAAAACTTGTTGTCTCATAAAGTATCTTCCTACTGAACTAGCATGCATCCATTTATTATAATATACTTTATTTATTTCAGTAGCAGCTTCTTGATAATCTCTAAATATTTCTCCTGCCTTATCTCTCATAACAGCATTAGCTTGTCTTTCCCCATACTCTTGTAAATCTATTTCGTCTGTTATTCCGTTAGCTTGAGCTGTTTCCATACCACCATAAAATGCTTCTGTCCAATTTTGTTCATCTAGACCTAATGCACTTGCAAATTCATGGTTAGAAAAGAATCTATTACTAGGAGTTTCCTCAGATATAGATTTCATTATAGGTTTAAATTGCAATGCTTGTTCTTCTTCTGGTGTTAATGGTTTTATAGCTATTGGAGCTCCAGATCTTTCAATGTTTTTATTTCTAGAATCTTTATCTAAAGCTTGGAAATACAATAATGGTCTAGCTTTTAGAGTAGCTTCTTCATCAATCACTTGTCTTGTAGTAGTAGTAGTAGGCATGTTAGCTAACTTAACTGGTCTTCCATCATCAGATAAAATTATAACTCCACCTTTCTTTTCAAGAACTAATTTTTCAAGGAAGTTAAAACGACCTTCAATTACAGTATAAGGCATAGCACCTAGTTTATCTTTGATTCTATTTTCTTTAACTACATTTGCATCTCTCATTGCTTTAAGAGAGATTGGTCTATTACTTTCTCTATCATAGGAAGCTATTACTTGACCAATAATAGGTCTAGCTTTTGCAACTCCTTCTCTTTCTTTTTTAACTTTAGCGTATATATCTCTAGTAGCTACAAAGAAGTCTTCACCTTTAGGAGACACAACATAAAATGCTTCAGTAGGTAAACCTGTTACAGAGTCTACTTCTTCAATTAAGTCTAGAAAGCCTTGTTGTTTAGCTATTTGCCATAGCATCTGATCTAGTATAGATAATAAACCAACTTCATCATCAGGTTTATTCTTATCATTTAATGCAATATCTCCAGAAGTTCCACTACCAGCTATGACCCCTTCAGCTACTTCATTAGGGTTTTTAACTAGTTTATTTAATAGTCCTTTAGCTAAAGTACCTCTAGTATAATCAGGATTAAATGCAGTTCCTATTTGAACCATAAGATATCTTAAATCAGCATCAGCTCTAGCCATTGCTCTTGCAGTTTTCTTATCTTGCCCAGCGACCTTTGCTTCGCTAAACATAAATTCTCTTCCTAAATTTTTCTGTGTTTTATTTACTTTTACATTTAAATCTGGGTTTAAATTAAATGGATCGTTAGGAGAGGTTATTCTTTCTGCTTCAACTTCAGAATCTGGTTTTCCTGAAGCTTTTGATCCAAGAAATTTCTCTCTGTATTTTGGATATTTATATTGATTAGGGTTAGCATCGTCTTTAGCTCTAAGTAAGATCTCTGAATCTAATAACATAGATTCTCTTTCTTGTTCTGCAACTGGTTGATTATCTTTAAACTTATCTTTCCTTGCTATCTCATCATTAAATGTTTCAATAAGTTGTAGTGTTAAAGCATTACCAAATTTTTCTGCTACTGTAATTTTACCACCAACATTATTTAATAGACCATAAGATGTTAATAGATTAGCAAGCCTTTGTATTTGAGGTTTATCCATATTCTGTTCAAACACACTAGGCAACGTATTATTCATTGCTTTGTTTATATATTTTGCGTTATCAGCTAATGTTTTTAAAGAATTTTTATTTGATTTAGCATCAAGACCTAATGCTTCTCCAGCACTTACAGGGTTTAAAGAGTCCCAGCTAAATGAATCAGGAGTAGTTTTAGCATTTCTTGCTTTAGCATTATTTATTTCTTCCATTACTACATCATAGGCTGCCTCTCTACTAAAATCTACTGTACCATCGGTCTTAACAGTTCCCCTTTTCATTTGTTCTCTTATGAGAATATCTACAGGGTCTTGATTATTTAAAGCTGCAGTTTTTAAAGCTTGATCTATCCTTGCTATTTCATCTTGTTTTTCTGGCTTATCAGGAGTAATCATTGGTTCTGTTTGAACTAAACGTCTATTACTAAGAGCAGTATCCCCAAATTTTTCAGTATCAGTATCAAGATTTTTACCTCTCGCATCTATCCCAACTGATTCTACTAGGTTAGTATTATCACCAACAGGAAGTTCGACTGATGCTCCTTCAATAACATTAGGTTGTCCTAAGTTTTGTCTTGCTTTAGCAGCACTTTCTTTCCTTAATTCTGCTTGTTCTCTTAAAGATTTTTTCTGATTTGCTACTTTATCTTCTCTATATTTTTGTGCTAATCTTATTAAATTAACCATTAACTTCTCCTTTAGCGTGTCAAATTATTTATAATGTCTTGTACTGTTAAATCAGGTGTTGGTGCGTTTATATCAATGCCACCTCTAAAAGGAGCAACACTAACTTCTTTAGCTACTTCTCTAGCTCCTGAAACTGGTCCAATGTAAGGGGCTGATCTAAATAAATTCTTAAGACCTCTATCTACAGTATCATCAGTTAACATTTGTTGAGTTGATGTTACTACATTAGATATATTTCTAACTGCAGGTCCAGCTTCTCCAAGTACTCTAGACATAATCCAATCATCTCTATCAGGATAAAGAGGATGAATAAGATCAACGACTCTTTCTCCTTGACCTAATATACCTGATGAGTATAATGCTCTTTGTATATATTGATCCATATCAAAGTAATCATTTGATTTTAAAGAAAAATCTCCTTCTAATGCTTTACCAAATTTAATTTGATCTTTAAGCCATTGAGAAGCTCCACCAAGAGCTAACATTAAAAGAACTAATGCAAATGTATCATACTTAACTCTTACAGTGCCCTTACGCAATCCTTGATTCCAAAGCTTAGGAATAATATTTGCAGTAAACGTACTAATAAAACCATTAAACTGAGTTAATAATTGATAATGAGGATCTTGGAAGAATAAAGGTCTATTAGCAGCTTGAGGTAACTGAATTCTTTCATTAACAAATCTATAAATAGCAGTCTCTATATTCTCATCTATCTTTTGTATTAAGTTTGTTAATTCTTCTTGTGATTCTATTTTACTTGTTCCTCTAAATAAATGTTTTCTTTCTGCAAGTTTTAAAAATGCTTGTTCTTTTTTAGTAGGTTCTTTAACCCAATCATCGTAACCTCTATCATATTTATTTGATGAAGGTTTTCCTTCGTCCATTATATCAAAACCTTTTTTACCAGTATCAGGAGGATCTAAATCAAATATTGAATCTCTACTAGCTTCATCTATATCTAATAATATTGTAAAGAATTCTTCTACATTAATTCCAAGATCAGATAATTGAGTATACGTTCTCATTTCTATTTCTTGAAAATTATCAAAATCAAATCTTTCAAATGCACCAAACTTATCTGTTATTTGAGGTGCAAGTTCTAAATTTTTAAAACCAGATTGTATAAAATCAACAGCAAATCCTGCATTCATTCTTCTTTGAAATTGAGTAAACTGTTTAATCATTATAACTCGAAAGAATGTTTCGTGCCAATGAGCAAAAGTAATATCTCTTTCTCCTGTAGCTAATCTATCTACAATAGTATTAGCATCTTCTCTAAGACCAACCCTATCTAAATACATTTTAGTCTTTGCAACTTCTCCGTTTAAAGCAGAGTTCCAAGCACCTAACATTTGTCTTGATAGTCTAGCAGAAGCTTGTTTCCATTCTTCGTCATCCTTTACATTAAAATAAATCATAGCTGTTTCAGGAATAGAAGAAAGAGTAGCTAAAGGAAGACCAGCAAACATAGCCCATGTAGTCATAAAATTATTTATAGCAGCCATTGTAGGATTCTTTATTCGTTTAAAGTTACCATGTGTACTATCTATAATTGCTTTAGTATACCAAGCCATTTGATTAAAATCTTTTTGTGTTATGATACCTGCATCTACATCTGATTGTAAATCATAAAACAATTCATTTAATTTTCTACCACCTTCTCCAAAATATTTAGTAGTAGAATCATACTTAGCTACTTCAACTTGAACTTTATTTAAAGCTTCAAACATATTTTGACTTGACCATTTATCAAAATCAGGTTTATCTACTATATTAGAAGAGCTATCTGAGAAAGCAAAAGGACGCCAAGGAGTTCCTTCAACTAAAGAGTATGCTGATCTGTCTCTATTAGCCCCTCTAAAAGCTACACTCTCATAAAGATCATCTCTTTGTGTTGCTGTTAATTGTGTATTATTATCTAACCAAGCTTTAAATTCTACAGGGTTTCTTAATACTTTTTTCCAATCAAAGCCTTGATTCTTCCACCAATAATTTTTATTATAAGGGTGTTCTCTTCTAAAAGTAGCTTCATCAATTCTATTCTCTTCTAAAAATCTTTTCATGTATGTAACATAAGCAATATCATAAGATCGTTTTATAATATCTGCTGATTCAAATAAATTTTCTATGTATTGAGGAGTAATAGTAAATCTACTAATAAAACCATTAGCTAATAATAATCTTTCAAATTCTTGTAATGGTAATTTTCCATCTTTATATTCTTGGTATAATTCAAAACCACCTGCTTTACCAAAAGACCTTAACATAGTTGAAATGATTAAAGCATTTTTAGAAGTCATTCTTTTGAATCCTAATTTTTTAGCCATATTATTTTCATCAAGCATTACTTTTAATTTATCAACTAATTGATCATAATATTGTTTAAACCCCATACCAGAGTGATAAACACCAGATACAGTTTGTCCTACTCTAGCATATATAGCTAGTGCAGCTTTACTTTGAACAAGCTTTTGTACAGGCATTAAATACCTTTCAGCAGCCATCCATAATTTACCAATGCCTTCTGTTAAACCACTAACAAAGCTATCTAAAGAATCATTATTTCTTAAAAAGTTACTAACTCCTCTTTGTGTATTCTCATGTATATTACTTGCATTAACAAATATTTTACTTTGTTCCCCTTGACCTGTCCAAGGCTTAGCTATTATAGGAGCTGTACTATTGTTTTCTTTAAAAGCTTTAAAGAATTTTAAAGCAGTGATATCATATTCTAAATCATAAGTATTTTCTTTCTTTTGTTTTTTATCTTTTAATAAAGATTCAAATTGATTTAAGGCAGAATTAATATCAGCTAAGCCTAATTTACTAACAACTTTTTCTTTGAAGCTACCATCAGTAGATATCTTCCAACTTAAACTTCTAGGATTTAAAACACTTGCCCACCCTTTTTCTGGATTACCTTTATCTATATTGATTTTAACTTCTGAATTATTTTTTAATTTAACTGTTAAAGTTCCATCTTCATTTTTAGATATGATTTGAGCTTCTGCAATGCTCCCATCTTTTTTAAATAAATTTATTTTTGATTTATTATTAATTTTTTCTTCTGTCACTTCAGCATTTTGATATTCAGGACTATTTATTTCTAACTCAGTTCTACTAGGTGCTGAATCATTTAAGCTATCTTTCTCTACTATATCTTCGTCTATACTTTTTATTGTTATATTGTCTCGAAGATCTTTTATTTTTTGTTGCTCAATAGTTCTAAGCCTTGCCATATCAAAATTAAAACTATCTCTTAAAGTAACTTGAGATTTACCTTGAGAATAAATACCACCAGCTCCTCCAAAAGCAAAACCTAATGCTCCACCTGCAGCAGCAGCATTAATAAATCTTTCTTCTAATTCTTCTCTAGTAAATTCTTTATCACTAAATGTTGCAGCAGTAGCTGCTTGAGTAGCTTCCTGAGCAAATTCTGTTAAGGCTTCTCTACCTGAAGCTACAAGAGCTCTTTTACCTACAGCAGACATAGAAAATTTTACTATATCTTCTGGGCTTAAAGCAGAAAGTGTTCTTATAAATTTAGCTTGTTCTTGTTTAGATATTTCTATTACATATTTTTCTGCATCTTTAATATCCATATTAGGAGCCATCTTTGTTTTATAAGCTTGAGCAACTTTAGTAACCCCACCTTTAGTAAGTAATACTTCAGGCTTAACTAATCCTCTAATACCTAATCTTTCTAACATTGCAATACCAACACCAGCTGAAGAAGCTGTAGCAAATTGAGTTGGTCCTTTAACTCCTTCCATTTCATTCCAAGTATGACCAGCATAGATTATAGCAAGTGGTAATGTAGCTACTCCAAATCCAACTGCTGCACTACCTGTAAGTGCTGCTGCAGGCACAGCTGCTGCACCCATTGCAAGAGTAGTCATCATATACGGAGCAGAAGCAGCAGCATTATTTAATAACCAAGGGAACACATCCCATACCCCATCTATATCTTTTAAAGATAAAAGTATTTCAGGTCTTTGTTGCAACTTATCTTTAGCTCTTTGGAGACCTCTCTCTCCTAGATTTTCTAGCATCTCTAGATTAGTAGTTTGACCTATGGCATCCATATAACCCCACCAGCCTTCTTTAACTCCATCTATTCCACTTCGCCAACCTATACCTGCTGCATTTAAAACACCAGTTGCTTTATTATCTAAAGTTCTTTTATGATCTCTAAACATAACTCCAGAATGATAATCAGGATCGTAGTGTTGTTCATCTAATGATAACTCTTTAAATAAGAGTGGTCCTTTTTCTCTTAATACATTATTCTTTAAATCTTTATAAGGATTTTCTTGACCAAATACTTGGTCTAATAATTCAGTTTCAAATTTATAATCAGTAACATCTGAAGAAGTATTAGGTTTAACTTCTAATATTCCTCTTGCTACAGCTTCTGAAGCTAAATCAAGACCTTTATCATTCTTCCAAGCTGATAAAAACCTTCCGTAGCTACCTTTTTCTCCAGAAGGATTAATGTTTTTAAAACCTCCTCTCTCAATAAGTTGTAACATAGCTTTTGTTTGAGCATCTCCTCCAACTTGCCCTGCTATATATTCTTTTTCACCATCTTCATTTATTATTAGTTTATCTGTTTCTCTAGCATCAATACCAAAACTAAAATTAGAATCAGTTAATCTGTGAGAATCTCCATTAGGGAAAACAAAAGTATCTCCATCAATAACTTTTACTTCTTCTCCTGTTGATGAGATAAAGCTATTAGGTTCTGCCATATCCGACTCCTTATTTTATTTCGTCTAATAAATCAGCATCTCTTGGTTTAGACGCAAGAAATTTATTAATTGATTCTTGTGTAAACATTACTTTTAAAGCTGAATCAGGAGGATTTGGATTACCATCAGCATCTAAGGTTGTTACATCATACATCCATTTAGTCATAGGACTCCAACCATCTTCAATAAAACTCTTCTTATATTTATTACCATAACTATGTCTATTTTTAGAAGTGTTCCAAGCCTTTTTATACTTTGAAATTAAACTATTCATTTCTTTAGCATTTTGTTTTGCATCTTTCTTTTCGTCAAAATCAATCATATTTTCAAATCTGTTTAATAACTTAATAGAGTTTTGAGGTATTACATTTTTCAATTCTACTGAACCTAATGCACCAGCAGTTTGTAAAACAATAAATTGTTTGTTAGCATATCCTTCAAATGAAGGTTCAACTCCTCCATTCCTTAAATAATTATCCATAGCAGTCATATACTCTGATGCTGCTCTTTGCATAGCTTGATTTAATTTACTTTTTTGATTAATGTTTAAATTATATTCTTGACGTTTATTAAGAGCATAATTAGCCATTTCCATACCAAGTACATTTGCATCTCCAATAGAAGCTATACTCCCATTAAATTCTATTTTATCTGTGTTAAGTCTTTGATTACGATTATTTAAAGAACCTCTAATTAATTGTTCATAATTAGTTGCTAGCTTCATTTGATCATGCTCATCTTCTGCACTGATATCAATAATTCCTGGACCTAAATTGTCAAGTATCCAATCATAAGTTCGAGGAATTCCGTTAAGAACATATGCATGTGAATCATCTGTTAATTTTACTTTTTCTACTTTTCTATTAGTACGAGTATCTACACCATACCCTAATACTGTTTCTATTTTAATAGGGTCAGTAGCTTCTTTTTTAGGAATAAGTAAACTACGATCATTTGTTTTTACCCAATTATCAATAGATTTCTTTTCAAAATTATCTATCATAGCTGTAGTTACTGCTTTGTCTTGTCTATCTTTTAATCCAGCAGCATTTGCTTTTTCAATACCTGCTATTCTATTAAGATAACCTTCGGTTGCCCACATAAAAGAATCACCATGATCATAACCAAATAAACGAGAACCAGCATACATAATAGCCATTCTAGCTAACTCGTCTCCATTAAACAAAGAACTAAAAGCATTTTTAAATGAGTTAACTACACCATCTGTCCAATCTTCAGGTGCATTATCTACAGCTTTTTTTGCTTGTTCATCAGTAATAGTTATATTACCTGCTGGACCAGAGCCACCATGTCTGTCAGCATACTTTGCATGCTCATTTACAAATTCTTCAGCTTGATTATTAGCTATTTCTGTTTCTGGTGCTTCTACTTCTGGTGGAATTATAGGATAACCAAAATTATCTAATTCACCTTCAAAGTTTTCAGGTATTACATTAGGCTCTCCACTTGCTACATTTACAGAATCATCATCATAAGGAAAAGTTGTTTGTTCAGGATCAGATTTTCCAAGTAATTTAGCAGCAGCTTCATTTTGACTTTGCTTTAATGTTTCTTTTTCTTTTTTCTTTTTTAATTCTTCTATTTTTTGTTTGAGTTTATCCCTAGGTCCTGTAAAATCTTTGTCATCTACAATAGCTTCTAAGGCTGCTATTGTTACATCACCAGCCACTGTTTCTATCTTACTTCTAATATTTTCTCTACCAAGACGTTTAAATTCGTAGGCATCTTTATAAGCAGTTATAAGACCATCATACATTTTTTTACCTTTCTTTCCTAGATAAGATAATATCTCACTAGTAAGTGGGTACTCTTGTTGTGCAGAATCTAAAGAAGGTTTAATTTGTTGAGTAAAATAATTTTCTCCTTCTGGAAACATAATGTCTGATCTATCAGTTAATCCTTCATCCTCTTCTATTCTTAATTTATCTGGTGCTTCTAATTTCATTTTCATAGGCATAGGTATATCATTATATGTCATACTAAGTTCGCCAGCAGTAGGACCAGAAGCTGTAGATTCTGGAATTCCACCTAATACTTTTCCAGCATAATTCAATGCTTCTTGAGGTACTTTATTATCTGGGATAAGACCTTCTTTCATAGCTTCAACATTTCCTGGACCATAGTTATAAGCCATAAGAACATCTTCTTTACTCCAATCAGGGTGTTGTCTTTGTATGCCTTCTAAGTATTGTCTAGCCCCTTTTCTTTGTTCAGCTTCATTGTGTATATTAAAAGTATCTACTCCATAACCAGCATCTATAGCTGTTGGTTGTAAAAATTGATAAGCCCCTTGTGCATTTGATGGTGATGTAAGTAACATAGGATAACCTGCATCATCATATTCAATAGTACCATCTTTATTTGTTTTATACATTTGACCACCAGACTCTACTTCTTTTAAAGAATCTAATAGATCATCAGTAACCCAGTTATCACTATTATTAAAGTCATCATAGAATTTTCTAGAACCACCAAACCAACTTCCAGGATTAAGGATAGAAAAATTTCCTGTGTTAGCATAGACAATACCACCATCATTTTTATTTCTGATAGCCATAATAGCTTGCTCTTCAGACATACCTAAGTTAGCCATAAGACCTCTTATAACTCCTTCAGTATTAGAGCCATGTATACTTCTAAGAACTCTTATTTCTTCTTCTATGTTAGTTTTATTTGCAGGTAATTTAAGACCTTTGTTAGCATACTTAGCACCATCTTGAATTGCTCTTCCTGTATCAATTAATTTAGACACTAACTCAGGTGCTGCATCAACTCCTTCTTTAGGGATAACAGCCTCTCCTGGAGTTAACCATGCTGGTACTGTATCTTGTCCTTTTGGTTCACCAACATGAGGAACACCACGATTAGAATACATAGGTGGCATTCCCATATCCATTGATGGCACTGCATACTCAGTTGTTTGAGTAAATTTCTTTATCAATGCTTGTGTCTTATCCATAATTTTCTCCAATTATCTATTAGGATTACTTAAAGGTAAATCAGGCATAACCATAGGAGTTGTTAAACTATGTCTCATTCCTGCATTAGGATTTACTTTAAAAGGTCTGCCCATTTCATTAGCTGATGTATAATTTTTTGGTCCAGCACCTTCTGTATCATATTCTTCTTTAACAGTGGTAGTAGTTGTTTTTGATTTAGCTAATGGACCATCTTCTTTAAATACTCTTTCTGTATACCCAGGAAAATAAGAATCGAATGCACCAAGACCTTTATGAGTTCTTTGAGTATTTGCATCATATCCAAGTAACCTCATTAAATTAGATTTAAGACCAAACTTATCTAAAAAATTTCCCATTGGAGTTGCTACATCTTTAGACATGCCTGATATAGTATTATGGGTACGAGGTGTACCTTCATTAGCATAAACTACTCCACCATCATTTGCGTAAGCAGTATACATGCTTGCTGCAGTTGGATTACCACTTAACCCTAAACCAAGTCCTATTAAATTTTTTCTTCTTTGTTGAGATTTAGCCATTGCTTGTCTTTGCATATTTAAAGATTCTTGCGAAGCAGCCTGAGCTCTAGCTCTAGCTTGTATTTGCATATTTAAAAATTGCTCATCAGTCATACCTCTAGGCTTTATCTTTCTGTTCATCTCCATAACTTTTCTTAATGGAGCATCTGGATAAACACCTGCTACACCACCTCTATTCATAGTTTCTACATTACCATCCATTAAACTTCTTTTTAAAAAGCCTTGTGGATCAGCAACATTAGGACTTAACTTACCAGATCCTGGATTTCTATCAGAAAAAGGAACGTCATAAGCACCTACTTGTTGATCAGGTCTATACATTGTAGTTTGAGCATCACCTGCTGCTTGAACTACAGGATCCATACCTACTTGCTCATCAGGTCTATAGTTATTATTCATGACTCTGCCTAAATTAACTTCCCATCTACCTTTCTTAGCATTCCATCTAAATCCTGCGTTAGTTGCAGCAATATATTCTTGTTGACTCATTTGGCTAGGAGCTTTTTGTGGTGCTGATCTTCCAACCCTATTACTTGCTTCAGCATAATTAATATCTCCACCCATTATAGGATCAGCATTTGCTTGAGAATAAGCATATTTTCCTGAATAAATTTGTTCAGGGGTTAGGGGAGTTATAGGCATGCCTGTATCATCGTATTCAATAGAAGGGTCAATGAGAGGTGTATTAACCCCTCTTTCTTGAGGGTAATACTCACCTACTGGTGGGGGCATCATATTATCTAATGAAGCTTCATTTCTCATATCTCCATACATTTTTTGTTGAGAATCAAAATCAAATCCTGCAAGAGGTGGATTTGCTCTCATCATATCTAGATTGTAATATGCACCTCTACTAGCTCCTCTATTTTGAGCAGTACCAAGTAAGCTAGATCTAGGAGTTGTAGTACTATCTCCTGTCATCATTTCAGGAGCAAACCCTCCTCCCTGATTAATAGGATTTGTGCCTGTCATCATATTAGGACCAAATTCTCCTTGGAAAAAAGGGTCTATATCAGCTTCATCCATTATAGTTTGATTAGTTATTGGTCCTCTATAAAGTCCTGGATTTGATTCAAAGGCATCGATACCTTTTGCTGCGTTAGCTATTGCATCTACACCACCAACCTTATTATTATTAGTTTGGTTAACTGCAGGTGCTTGTGCTTGTTCTTGATTATTGTTTCCACCGAAAAAAGATAAAGACTTTATATCATCATAAGGATTAGCTACACCTTGATAGTTAAATGTGTTAGGATTCATATAAGAAGCAGTATTTGGATCTGAAAAAGGACTATAAATTACTTCATTAGTTACAGGGTCTCTAACTCCTTTATCTAGACTCATTTTAAATTTATCAAATAAAGAAAGATTATTAGGGTCTTTTGGTTTAGTTTGTAGTCCTCCTAATTGACCCATTAAGCTTAAATTTTTAAGACCTTCTATAGCTTGACTTCCTAAATTTGAAACTTTATTTCCTATTAAATTATATTGATCAGGTACAGGATCTCCAGGAGTCCAATCTGCAGGCATTCCAGGATCTGATCTTCTGTTAAAAGGAATTCCACTAAATAAAGAAGCAGTTGCAGCACCAGTAGTAGTATCATCTTGATATTTTTGTTGTTGTTCTGCTAATTGTTTAGCTCTTTCGAATCTTGCTTTTTCCTCTGCTGCAGCTTGTGCTTGAGCTAACTGTTGTGCTTCTTGTTGTTTTTGATATGCAGCAGCTTCCTGTGCTTTTCTATCAGCTTCAACTTGTTGTAATCTTTGTTGTTCAGCTTCTTGTGCTGCTTTTTCTCTTGCTGCTTGTTCTTCTGCTGCTTTGATTGCTCTTTCTTCTTGCATTTTTGCGTATGCATTAGCTTCATTTTCTAATCTTTGTCTTTCTTGTTCAGCTTGTCTTTGAAGCTGTTCTAATTGACGTTGATCAGAACCAGTTTCTTGTTGTGGTCTTGGTGATCCACCACCTCCTCCACCTATACTTCCTCCACTTCCAGAAGAAAAACTACCACCTAATCTCATCACTTACCTCCACTGCTTGTCGTTGTTGTACCTGTTCCTGTACCATGAAGATAACCAAAGTATCTCTTGGCTGCAGTATCGGCAGCATCTAATTGTTGTTGTGCATAATCTCTTCTTGTAGTTCCAGCTGTGCCCAACTGATCTAGTCCTTCACCTACTACTTTTCTTCTATTAACATTCCACTCATCAGCTTTATCAGCTAAAGCTCCTTGCATAGATCTTTGAGATCTTGCAGAACCTAATGCACCTCCCATAGATGCTTCGCCAAGCTGAGTACCCATTAAGTTTTGTAAGTCTCTTGATACCATATCTCGATCATCATAGATTCCTGTACCAGCTATCTTAGCAGCAGCATCTAACTCTGAACCTGCTAAAGATAATTCTTGAGAAGTATCTAACGGAGCTACTATACCACTAGTATCTCCTGAATCTATTTTCTCTGTTTGATCATCATATCTTTGATCAACATCTCCAAATACTTTTTTAACTGACTCCATAGCCCAATCTGGAACACCTGATTCTACGTAGGACACCCCTCCTCCTTTCATACAGATATTTCTACCTACTAATCTTTTAAGACCTTCAGGCACTTCTGAATCTATTTCAGGTCGCATATCATGTATACCTAAATCACATTCAAAATCTAAATCAAGATCTTTTTTTCTATTTAATCTTATCATTCTATTACTCCTCTTACGGAAATATTCATTACTGAGTTATAACGTTTTTGTAGAAAACGACTATACTTAATAGCATCTTCTTCGGTTCTAATTGAGTCTGCCCTCCAGTGTTTTCCACCATGTTTTTTTATATGCTTAATCATATAGTCAAATAATCTATAAACTATAAAAGCATTATTTTTGTTGTCTATATCAACAACACAATCTTTAACATCCATAACCCATTGATTATTATAGTAATTTATAAAAGCAGAAGCTGTTAAAAATCCTTTTAATTTACCTTTATTATAATCACCAATAGCAATATTATGAGCATCTTGTTTTTCTACTATACTTAAAAAATATTTTATCCATACTGCTTCATTATAATCATAACCAAAAGCAGGGTTATCATCTGTATATTTTTTCATTAGCTTTATTGCTTCAAATACATCGTTATCCTCAATTTTTTTAATCATGTTTTTGGTATATCCTCTTTTACCTTTTTACATTTATCTAGCCAATCTAATGTTTCTTGTGGTAGTGTTATAGTTCCTTTAATAGCTTCAAATCCTTTATATATAGCATCTAACTGGTCAAGCTCATAAGGATACTTTGATAATCTTTTTATTTTATAATCTAAACTATTATATAAATCATCTTTTTCTTTTTGAAGCTCTTCTTCTGTTTTATTTACTATTTTTCCATTTACTACTTTTATTTTTTTTAAATCATAATAATTAGAATCTTCAATAAATTTATAATCATCTCTTATTACATTACTAATTTCTGAGCATTCAATATTTCCTTCATCATCATAATAATATCTATTTATATTTTTCATTACCTAGCCCTCAAAACAAAATTAGCTGTCATTTCTCTTCCAGTTATATAAGTAGCTGGATTTCCTGAACTATCAAAAGAGCCTTCTGTAATTTTAAATCTAGTTGTATATAACTTTCCTCCTTTTAAGGGGAATGGTTCATTGGAACTTCCAAAAACACTTCCCCAAGAAGAAGGATTAAGAGCTCCTTTACCCATAACAGGTAAATTAGTTTGCCAAGCTCCAATACCATAACCATCAGTTTCCCAATAAACATCATATTTAAAAGTATCAGGGAGAATAGTAGTGGTGGTAGTTACGTCATAAGTAAAGAAAACAAATGCAGTATAATCTATACCTTTTATTGGTGGTCTAAAATAAAAAGTTTTAAACGTATCATCTGCCATAGCTCCACTAGCAAATCTAAACATAATTCCAACACCATCAGGAAAAATTTTATCTGTAGTTACAGAACCTGCTAATAACTCAGAGTTAGTTACATTTATTTTTCCTCCTGCAATAAAATCTTTTAATCTAGCATCTGTAGTATTAATTGCATTAGCAACGTCTGAATTCCAATCATTTAAAGAGCTTAAAGAAGAATCTAATATTGGTGGCTGATTAACAGTCATTATCTAGTTCCTCCTTCTTGTATTGCAAGTTGTAATCCTGTTAAACTCCAACTTGTACTAGTAGAAGTGCCATCATCTATTTTATAACTAATAAATCTTCCGTTTAAACGTAAATCGTGTTTATAATCAGTTGCAATACTAAAAGATCCTGATTTATCTGGACTATTAAAATTATCAGGCATTGCAGCTGGTGCATTACTAGCTGTTGTTGATATTGTAAGTGTTCCACTACCTTGAGTTAATAATGCTACTGAATTAAATTGTTCTGTTTTAAATTCAGGTGTTGCTGATAAGCCTTTTCTTTCTATAGCAGAATTATAATTAGAATAATTATTATTTATTTGTCTGTGTTTATAACCTATATCTGCTGCTAATATAGCTGATCCTGTATGGCTAAAATTTGAAGTACATTCTTGTGTTAATACTGGAAATAATCTGTTCATATTTATTTTATTATTTGCCCAAGGTCTATCTGAATTACTAACACCATCTCCTACAATAGGAGCCATTACTCCTGAAGATATATTATTAAGAGATCTTATAGTCCAAGTATTAAATTTATAATTATAAATTATTGCTTCATTACATTCAGGAGAAGTAAAACCTATTTTAGGATAATTAATCCATATCTCATCATGAGCTTGATTAAGTAATAAAAATATTTTAGATGTTCTATTTCTATCTAAATTATCATAAAAATAATTTCTTATTCTCATATCTGCAACAGATTCTATATTAGCAGCATTACCTGAAAAAGTATAAATGTCATTGCTTCCAACTATAAGATGTCTTCCTTTAAACTCAATAACTTTATTTAATCCTGCACAACCATACTGATAAGTAACAGGTCTAAAAGAAACTGGTGCAGTTATACTACCAGTAAGTCTCATTACATGAATAGAATTATTTGTATATATAAATAAATTATCACCTAGTGGTTGCATATCTTGTATTACAGATGTACTAGATAAAGTAAATTCATCAGCAGTATTTACTCCTACTGAAAATGGATTCCAATTTGTAGGTATAGCTCCAGGAGCTGCTACATCAGAAGTTCTTACAACTCCTGTCATATTTCTTACTGTAGAATTATTACTACTATCTTGTTCTATTAAATTTCCAGCTACTAGTAAATTACCAAAAGCTCTTACTACTCCACACCTAACGTTAACTATATTTCTAGATTTCATATATACACAAATAACATCACCTTCTACAAAGTTTGTACCTAACCATAATCGAGTTGAATTAGTAGTTGTATCTGTATATATTTTATAACTATTACCAACATTAGTTGTAGGTTGAGCAGGGGTTGTTATTACACCATTACTATCGTATGCTATAGTTGGAAAATTTGCTGGTACATAATTAGAACCATTTATAGTTCCTGATTCACCAGATTCACCAGTTAATACTGGAGTTACATTATAATATTCTAAAACACCAACATCAAGATATGATACATATAATTCTGTATTTGTAAAATCTATTTTAAATCCTAAATCAAAAGATAATAAAAAATCATCTTTAGTTGCTCCTTCAGTATCTAACGCAAAAGTCCTTTCTATTAATTTTTCTCTTACATTATATGAATCCCATCCTGGAAGTTCTTTAAGATCTGGAACATCTGCTATATTTGTATTATTTAATACATCTCTTAAATAGTGTGGCTTATCAATACCATTATTTAATATTATAACATATCCACCAGAAAATTCAGTGTGTTGCCAATTACCTGTAGGAGCAAAACCATTATTACTATTTAAACTAGAAGGAGTTATATCCTCTATAGCACTGCCACTACTATCAGTAGCTTTTTTTAAAAAGACTCTATTACCTACTACTGTACCACTTGAATTTTTTTGTTCAACTATAAATATATAGTAACCATCATCTGGAGTAAGATTAGGATTTGACCACCAAGCAATATATAATATTTTACCAAAAGAACCACTTGATGGTGCTGTTCCACAATTTAAATCAGCTGTTAATACTTCTTCGCCTTTCATTTTCCAAACAGCATTATCTCTAAATCTAACATTGTTAACACCTGTAAATGCGTTTGGAGCTAAGCCTACAGTTGGTGTATCTTTAACTACACCTAAAGAACTAAGTTCATTTATAGGTACTATATTTTCAGCCATTTAATTCTCCTTTAAGCACATTCCTTAATCCCATTTTCTGGATCGATAAAGCAAGCTTCTGCTTTTTCCATTTCCTCAATCTCATTTGAGTCCGTCTTTTCTTCTTCCACGGCTTTGAGTATTCCAAATCTTTTACCACTGATTCGGAACGTTGTACACCCTTTCGCCCCACCTTTCCATGCATCAACATATACCTTTTTAAAATCTTCATATGATACGTCATCACCTACGTTACAAGTTTTAGAACAAGCACTGTCAATATAGTGTTGAGCAAGTAATAATACTGTTAAATGCTCTTGTACAGTTATATCGTTAGCAGTGCGACCTTCTACTCCTTTAGAGTAAGCATAATCTTCTACCTTTTCTTCTCGTGGACCATCAAATGTTTGAATAGTTCTATTGTAATAATGATTAAATACAGGTTCAATTCCTCCACTAATATTATCTGCCACAAGACTAATAGTTCCAGTTGGAGCTATAGAAGTCAAATGACTATTTCTAATTCCATGTTCTCTTATTAAACTTTTAACAGATGCAGGTAATGTTCTTATAAAGTTAGACTTAAGATAGTCTTCTCTAAAAGCTGGGAATGCACCTTTTTCTTTAGCAAGTAATGCTGAAGCTTTATAAGTATTATCTCTAAGACAAGCAAATACTTTTTCTGCCCAAGTCATAAACTTCTTACTAGCATAAGGCATATCTAATATTTCACCTGCGTTAGCAAGACCTGACACACCTAACCCCATACGTCTTTTATCTTTAGCTTCATCTTCTTGTTCTTTAAGAGGATAAATAGTTCTGTCAACTACATTATCCATAGCTCT
>Ga0163179_10001192_pt1 | contig 18482 bp, 11 predicted proteins | sample AtlANTMetagenome_FD_109643 | JGI IMG/M metagenome (GOLD analysis project Ga0163179, IMG submission 109643) | Marine eukaryotic phytoplankton communities from the Atlantic Ocean - Atlantic ANT 2 Metagenome | ecosystem: Environmental > Aquatic > Marine > Oceanic | place: North Atlantic Ocean... | reverse complement strand
TCTGCACCATCAGCACCTTTCTCACTTCTAATTTGAAGACTGCTGTAAGGAGTATTAGAAAGCTTGGCTATATCAGGGATGCCTGAGTCCTTACGAGCCAACATGTTTAAGCTCATGAAATTGGTGGCAATGAGTCCACCGCCTAACACTAAAGAAGTCAGGCCGTTAAATGATTTAAATTGAATCATTTGCCGAACGGAAGCACAGGGCCAGTCATCTCAGGCACTTTGGGCATTTCTGGCATTGCATCTTGAACTAAAGAAGGAAGTTCTTTCTTAACGCCATCTAGTACTGCATCAAAGATTTTTGATCTAAAAATAAATGCACCACCTAAACTCGCTACCCCCAGTATGAAGGCAGCAAAATTAATCCAAGTTATTATTTTTATCATGCAGGACAAGCCTCACCACTATCTTCAGTAGTTGCTTGATCAGCTTCTCTAGCTTCGTTGATAATTTTGCCTTGTAATTCTTGGATTCTTACTGCAAGAGGCTGAAGTTCAGCTTTGTTTGCTTCTTGCTGTCTTTTAACGACACCGTTGTATTCTTCAACAGCAGCGTCTAATTCAGAGATAGTAGACATAGATAAAGTGTATATGCTTTCAAATTATAGGGTTTTTAGGTAATCCAACAAGTTTTCTACTTTAGTTTTATCAAAAGGGTCGTGAATATTGCTTTCATATACCTCTGTAAATCGTTTTTCTACTTTGCAATTATCAAAGACTAATATTTCACGTTGGTTTCTTACTCCTAACTCATCTCTATAAATAGCATTGTTTAAATTATTTCCAAAAACTAATTCCATATCACTAATAGCCTTTAATTTTGTAATACCCATTGCATCAAGCCATACTCGTTGAGTGAAAAAATCATTGATAGTTAAAATATAAACTTCATTTACACCGTAAGATCGTATTTCATCATACTTGTCTTCAAAGGAAGGTACATGTTGATAAGTGCAAGTAGGAGTGAAAGCACCAGGTAGAGTAAGTATTACACATCGATTTCGTGTTAAATCTTTTAGAGTTATTTCTCTAGTTGAAAATACATGATATTTCTCTTCAGGATGCTTCATCTCATAAGAACTAACAAAAAAACCTGTGTTTAATGCGTTTTTTCTCATTTGAATCTAGGGCCGTAAAAAAATAAAACTAGAGAATTTCTTACTCCTGATTTTACGGTAGAAACTTTGTGATGCAAGAAAGGAGGAAAAACAGTTACAGCACCTTGTTCCCTTGGAATTACAAAATCGTCTTCTGGCTTACCATTTTCAAAAAAGACCAGATCACCTCCAGTATTACCTTCTAAATCATTTAATTGAACACTTACTGAAAGTTTACAATATGGCCTATAACTATTTATATCTTGATGAAAACAATAACCCATTCCATTTTGAAATTTATGAATAATACATTCAAAATCATGCTCATCTAAATCATAATTATAAGTTAGCCGATTCACTTCCAATGCTAGGTTTTTTATCTTTTGAATAGGTGCAAGTTCATTGCTTGGATGAACATCTCTAGACCCACGTTGTAATGTTTTTCTTATATTATAAACTCTCATATTTGCATGATCTATTAGCTGTTTACATTCCTCGTTAGATAAAGTTAATTCTGGATATTTATTATGACTTAAAAAAACAGGCATTATAAAATTATAAGTTTCTTCAAACCACTGATGCAAATGCTGAATTTTATCGAATTTAGTTTTTAATTTAACAATCAACTTTCTGCGAATACCGCCCTAGCATATCCACCACCACCATGCCCTCCTGCGTAAGCTGTTTCACCATATAAAGAACTACTATCTGTACCCCCAGCACCACCACCACCACCAAATGCAGCAGCGTTAGGGCCAGTGCAACCAGAGCAACCACCGCAAGTTTGATCAGCACCGCCAGAATGAGTCCACCCAGCTACACCAGTTGGGTTAGATCCATCGTTAGCAGCGTCACCACCATTCCTGCCAGAAGAATCATCACCTGCAACTACCTGCGCATATGGGAGTGAACCACCAGCTTGTGCATAACCACCAGGATTAGAACTTGGATACCTAGAACCTCGATCACCTCCGTAAACCGCAATGACATCTTTTATTCCAGAAGGCCCACCTGAGTAACCTCTATAACCTCCTTTCCCTGCTTGTACTGTGACTGTTGTTCCTGGTGTTACTGGACTTTGAGCATTTATATATGCACCACCACCACCACCACCGCTGTTTTGGCCTTGATAACAAGAACCATGATGTGTGTAATTCGCAACCCTGTAACCACCACCACCACCACTTAAAGCCTGAATGCTTACCTTAAAACAACCATCAGGAATAGTTACACTTTGAGTCTTTCCACTATTAGTTGACCATAAATTTGCATTTGTGTGACTACCAGAAACATTTTGATTGTAGCCTTGCAAATCAGCATCAGCAGCAAGTTCAATTGTGGCAGGTGGAACGCACTGTGCATTTGTAGTTGCACTGGCTGTTGCTGGTGTTACTGAATCACCATCTGCGTTGTAAGCAACTACTGAATATGAATAACTGGTGCTGTATGCAGCTAAACCTGAATCTGTGTACGTTGTACCTGCCTGAGTTGCAATAACAGAACCAGCCCTAGATAGTTTATAACCAGTAACTATTGCAGGGCCAGAAGGAGCAGACCAACTTAAATTTATTGTTTTACTAGCAGTTGTTGACTTAGTGGCTGCAAAATTATCAGGAGTACCTGGTGGCTCTGGGCCAACCATTCTCATCCTTTGAGAAGAACCTATAGTAGCCATTAGACCAACCTCCCTTGCGAGTTCATTGTTTTAGCCCTCGTAATATCAGTATCTTCCCCAGTATGCTGGATCTTGGTCAAGTTTTCACCAGTTTCTACAAAATCAGTAGAAGTATAAATAGTTTCAATTTTTATTTTTGCAGAAGCTAGATCTGAATTGTATTCAGAACCAAAATCAATATTTAAACCTCCATAAGAAATAACTTTTCTATATTGTTCATAAGAAAATACATTTGTGGTTGCAAGTTCTTCTGAACCAATAGTCAAAACTTTTGCTTTATCAATCTGATCTACCCCATAGCAACTTGTTACCTTTACAACTTGACTACTTGTATCAATTAAATTCACAACACCACGAAATCCATTTACTTGATTTACTTTATCGCCAACAGAGATCGAAGGCATGGATGATAATTTAGTACGAGTTAAAGAGTATTTATAACGCTTTTGAACATCAGAAGTTTTATCTTCTGTTGACCAATCTTCTGTTGGAGTTTCATTTAAAGTTTCATATGTTGAAGTTCCTAAAAGAATAAAAACATAACTTTCTGAATCACTATATACATATTCTGCTGGTGGCTCTTCTGGCTTTGAAGTATCAACTATTGGTTGATTTAGTAACGCTCTTTTTACAGTTGGATAATTACCTGTTTGTCCTTTATCTGTATTGATTTTATCAATAAAATATTGTTCATCTAAAATAACTTTAACGTCTTTACCTATTTCAACTTCCCCTGATTGCAAAGTTACTTGATCATACTCAATATATTTAGTCCCTAAAATATCAGTCAGCACAGTGTAGTTGTTATCTTCGTGAAATGACTCTATTGGGTACACAAAAACACCAGTCAATTCATCTTCAGTAAGAGCCTGAAAATTCGATGTGTGTTTATAGACGTTTGGAAGAGAAGGTAAAAGTCTCTTCGTTTCAATGTCGATATACATAATTAAGCGAAGTTAGTACCAGTTTTAATGGAGTAAATAGTAGAACCACCGTCAAAAGTTATAAACGTAAGAATGTCTATAGCGTTTGATGTGTTTGTTAGTGTTGGTGCTGTACCTCCAGAAGGCCATTTATAAGCAGAACCCCAAGCAATAGTTAAAGCAGAACCTGCTGTGTTTTTACGAACAATAGTAAAACTAAATGCTTTACCACTTGGACAGTTGGTAACACCTACGGCAGTTGTAATATTTGCTCCTTGATTAAGATAAATAATATTGCCATTAGAGAAATCAAGAGCTATCCCACCAGAAGAACTATGAGTAACTGTTTGATATGTCTCTTGTGTTTTTTTAATATCTAATTCTGGGACAGTTAACAGTTTTGTACTAGGGTTATATATCAGGCTTGACTCCATTCGGATTGTTTCCCCTGCTGAAGAAGAAGAAGAATCAACGAATGTTAGATAATGACTTGCGTTAGTAGTGCTGGCTGTTGTATCTACACCATCCGCAGTTGCAGCGTTACCAGTTGTGTCTTGGTTAAGTGTTGCAACCCTAGCTGCTGCAAGTGTTCCAGAAGTTATGTTTGAAGCATTTATATCTGTGATAGAAGAACCATCTCCAGAGAAAGCAGAGGCAGTTAACATGCCATTGCTAGAGTTAAAGGTTAAATTACTGCCTGAATAAACGTCTAAATTACCTGTTGCAGCACTTGCGAATAATGGGAAACAACTTGTATCTGAGGACTCGTCAGCAACCGTAACGGCTGATGCGTAAGTTGCCGAAGCAGCATTACCAGTACATGAACCAGAAGATCCAGATGTATTTCCAGTGACGTTTCCTGTTAACGCACCAACAAAGGAAGTAGAACTTAAAGCACCAGTAGAAGGGTTATAACTTAAGCCAGTGTCAGTTTCTCCTCCTTGAGAACCAGTAGCACCATCAACAAATATTGGATAAACAGTTTCGTTAGTAGAGTTATTAGCACTAACTGTAAATTGAGTAGCGAGTGCTGCGGTTCCAGTTGTATCTTGGTTTCCAGCAGTGTTAACACCAGGTAAGTCAATAGCTGCTGATCCATCAAAGGCAACACCACCAATATTTCTAGCCTGATAAAGTGCTGTTGCTGTACTTGCATTACCAATAAAAGCACCACCAAAACTTCCAGCAGTTAATCTTCCTGTATCTGGATTGTAAGTTAAACCTGTGTCTGTCTCGGCTCCTTGGCTACCTGTTGCTCCGTCAGAGAACAAAGGATAAACAGTTTCATTCGTTGAGTTGTTAGCTGTAACTGTGAATTCCGTAGCAAGAGAAGCTGTGGCAGCATTTCCAGTACAAGAACCTGACGAACCAGAAGCATTACCTGTTACGTTTCCAGTTAAAGCACCAACAAAAGAAGTAGCTGTTAATGCACCAGAACTTGCGTTGAAAGTTAAATTTGTTCCTGATTTTGGCCCTAAGTTTCCTGTGGCAGCCGTTGCAAATAGTGGGAAACAAGTTGTGTCTGAAGACTCATCTGCAACTGTAACTGTTGTAGCTATAGAAGCAGTACCAGTTAAATCAGCAACAAACGCATCTGCTGACTTATCCCATAACCCATTTGAACTTGCCCCAGTGAAAGTGACATCGCCATCAATTGTGAGTGAACTTAAAGTGCCTACAGAAGTTAAAGAACTAGCAACAACATTAGCTGCCATCGTTGTTCCAGTTAAACTTGCCGCCTGAACATTAGTTGCATCAGACCAAGAAAGAGTTCCAGATCCATCGGTAGAAAGCTGTTGCCCTGAAGAGCCATCTGCTCCAGGTAATGTCCAAAGCACATTGCTTGAAACTGTTCCAGGAGCTTGAAAGCCTACATAATTACTTGAATCTGAGTCGTAATATCTAAAATCACCTTGAGCATTTAGGCTAATCGCACCTGTAAAAGTTGGATTTGCCGCTGTTGGCAAAGCACTAATTGTTACATCGGTGGGAGTACCTGAGTTATCCCAAGTAAGAGTGTCAACTCTAATTTTGCCGTAAGCCATGATTTAAAGAATTGCCCAGATAGCGTTTGCTGGAATAGTCACTGTTACTCCTGAGTTTATCGTCAAAGGGCCAACAGAGCTTGCATTTGTGTTTGCAGTTAAAGTATAACTTGCTGTAACGCTTTGTCCGTTTTCAAGAAATACCTTGTCACCACCAGCACCTGTAGCACCTCCTCCACCTCCAAACTCACCCCAGCCATTATTATCATAACCTTCAAATATTTCTAAAGTTGAGTTATATCTAATAGCCCCTCTATCTGCACCGCCAGGTCTTTGAGCAGTTGTTCCACTAGGAAGATCAACCATTCCTGTCCCAGTAAATAATAGATTCCCTGCAACTGTTAATGCACTAAGAGTTCCTAGTGAAGTGATGTTTGTTTGGGCTGCTCCAGTTACTGTTGCTGCATTGGTAGCGTTGGTTGCTGTTGCAGCATTGCCTGTGTAATTAGTTCCATCAAGAACTTGTGTTCCATTTATCTTTAATACTTTTCCACTTGCAAGATCAATATGTTCTGAACTTGTCCAAGCATCGGTGGAGTTGACCCAATTCCAAGTTTTATCTCCGTCAGATCCAGCATCAAGAGTAATACCACCACCATCTGCTGTTGAATCTGATGGGCTTGCTACCTTACCAAGTTCAATATTTTTGTCAGCTACTTCAACTGTGGTACTTGAAACCGTTGTAGTCGTTCCATTGACTGTGAGGTTTCCTCCTACAACAACATTATTAGTGACGTTTAAGCTTCCAAGTGTTCCTACAGAAGTAAGACTTGAAGCAGTTACGTTACTAGCAAGAGTTGCTCCAGTTAATTGACCAGCCGCTGCAACATTGCTGTTTGTTTGAACAGCGTTGCCCATTAAGGAATGTGCCGAGCATTGATAATGAAGAACAGAAGGAGTTGTATCTGAAACAACTATTTGTGTATAAGCTCCAGAAGATCCAGCAGTTCCGTTTGTAGTAACTCCTGTTGTATAAGCAGTTGTCTTATCTGCTTCTAAATAAAAACGAAGTGGATGGTTTGAGTTGGAACTATCTGCTTGATCAAACTTGTAAGTACGACCTGGAGTAAGAGTTATAAATGGTGATTCTTTTCCGTCAATTTTATAACCAGAACTAGATCCAGAACCGTTATATCTATGCGCTCCAGTTTTACTCGCAACAGTAACCGTTAATGTTTTTGCGTTACCTGTATATGTTCCATTTAAAGCAGCAAAACCAACTAAATTTCCATCGTTAGTAAGACTTACATCTCCTGTAAATGTAGGTGATGATGTTGAACCTGGATCAACCCAAGATAAAGTTCCAGATCCATCACTAGCTAAGACATAGCCAGAAACAGCAGCGTCAGCCGAAGGGAGAGTAAGAGTAAAACTACTTGCAATAGAAGCAGGAGATTGAAGAGCGACATAGTGAGAGCTATCAGCATCCTTAAACCGAAGGTCTGCTTGAGCGTTCAGATTAATATCACCACTACTTGTTAAACCTGTAAGTGTTCCAACTGAAGTTAATGAACTAGCTGTTACTCCACTAGCCAATGTTGCACCAGTTAAAGTCCCAGCAGCAGCAGTAATTGTTATATCAGCAGAACCATTAAAGCTAACACCGTTAATATCTCTAGCTGTGGCAAGGATTGTTGCTGTTGAAGCGTTGCCTGTTAATGCACCTACAAATGATGTTGCAGTTAATGCTCCAGAAGAAGGATTGTAGCTAAGACCTGTATCTGTTTCTGCCCCTTGTGATCCTGTTGCTCCGTCTACGAATACAGGGTAAACAGTTTCATCTGTTGAATTGTTGGCAGTCGCTGTGAATGTTGCCGCATTACCTGTGGTGTCTTGGTTGCCTGTTGTATTTACACCTGGAAGGTTGATGTTTCCTGTTCCATCAAAACTAACACCACCTATAGTTCGTGCTGTTTCTAAAGCTGTTGCTGTTGCAGCGTTTCCTGTGCAAGATCCAGAAGATCCAGAAGTGTTGCCAGTTACATTGCCAGTTACATTGCCAACTAAATTACCTGTAAAGGTAGTTGTAGTTAAAGCTCCAGTTGAAGGATTGTAAGTTAAAGCAGAATCTGTTTCAGCACCTTGAGATCCAGTGGCTGCGTCTACAAAGATTGGATAAACAGTTTCATTTGTCGTGTCGTTCGCTGTAACTGTGAACTGGGTTGCGAGTGCTGCTGTACCTGAAGTGTCTTGAGTACCAGCAGTATTAACTCCAGCAAGGTTGATATTTGCTGTACCGTCAAAGCTGACTCCACCTATTGTTCTAGCGGTTGCTAAGGCTGTAGCGGTAGCTGCATTGCCAGTTGTGTTTTGATTGCCAGCAGTATTAACTCCTGGTAAATCTATATTTGCTGAACCGTTAAAACTAACTCCTCCTATCGTTCTTGCCGTAGCAAGAATTGTTGCTGTATCTGCGTTACCAGTTAGATCTCCAGTTACATCCCCAGTAATTGTTCCACTAACTGTTAGAGAAGTAAGAGTCCCAACTGAAGTAAGAGAACTAGCAACGACATTGGAAGCAAGAGTCGTTCCAGTTATATCTGCCGCAGCAGTATTGGTTGTATCAGTTGCCCATTCAAGAGTGGTAGGTGTGCTGGCATTAGCCTTAAGGACTTGGTTAGCAGTTGGTGCTGTTGCAGGAAGTGTGAGAGTTATATCTGAAGCTTGTGCCTGTGCTTTTAATGCTGTGTAATTTGCACCATCTGAATCAGCTTCTGTAAAACGCAATTCTGAAGCATTATCCAGAATCAAATTGCCAGTCATTATGCCGCCAGCTTTTGGCAACGCCGCATTTGCTGTTGTAGCAGCAGCGTCAGCAGCATCTTTTGCAATCTTTACAGCAGCAGGAGTTGCAGCCGTAGTAGCAGAAGTAGAAGCTGCGCTGTCTGTTAACTGAAGAACACCAACTGCACTTGTCGTACCAGTTGTGACCTTTGAACCTGTAATTGCAGCAGAGCTAGAAATATCAGCATTAACAATGGAAGAAGCCGTAATTGCTACGACTCCAGAATCAGAGATGGATATATCACCTGTTACAGAAACTTGAGCAGCAACCCCTGATGAATTTCCAACAATTATTTTTGCAGCAGTTATGCCTTCTAATCGAGTAAGCGTAATCCCAGCAGAGGCATTTATGTCAGCATTAACAATGGTTCCATCAGCAATCATTGTGCTGGTTACTGTTCCACTATCGTTATGTGTTATTAAAGTTCCAGAAGTATTAGGTAAAAGTATTGTTTTATCCGCTGTAGTTGGATCAACTACTCCTAAAGTTGTTTCATATGCGTCAACAGTTGAACCCTCAAAAACAAGCGTTGCAGTATTATTAAATAAGACTTGCCCAGTGACAGTGCCACCTGCAAGTGCTAACTTTTCTGTTTCTAATTCTTGAAGTGCATCTTGAACATTAGTTGCTCCAATTTGACCATATGGAGTAAAAACAATATTGCTTGCAACTTGCCCAGCCACGGTCTGCGAAAGATCAATTTCTTCCCATGAACTTCCACCTGTATTTGTAACACCTAAAATATAATCTGGTGGCGCAAGTGCAACGACAGGTGCTGGCGCACTTGGAGTTCCAGCATTTTCAACTACTAAATATAAACCATCAGTTGAACTTGTAGGAGTCGGAACATTGCTTCCGATGCTTAAGCCTGCTGCTGCACCTGCTGTTGTTACACTTGCAACTTTACTTGTTCCAGCGTTAAAAGTACCACCAAAGACCAGCGAACCTTTTGTTAAAGTTGTTATTGGTTGGTAAGCATTACCATCATAAATATATAAATCTTCAGAGACAGAATCGAAGAAAAATTGCCCTGTAAATTCACTGTTTGGGAAACCTGTCTGAGCTACAGAACCAAATAGCGTTGTTGAGGCATTTGCAATTTTTGCTCCTGTAATTGCATCATTTGCAATTCTTGCTGTTGCAATAGTTCCAGAAGTAATTAATGCTGCACTGTGATTTGGAAGGTCACTATCTGAAAGCGTTGCAAGAGTTGTGACTCTTCCTTTTGCGTCAACTGTGACTTTCGTTCCTGTTCCTGCTGTAACTCCTGAATCAGTAACTGTAATCGCACCGTTTGAATCAACAGAAAGTGGACCTCCTGTAGGAACAGAAACACCACCAACAGCACTAGCCGTTGCAATAGGCAAATCAGAAGCAGCAAGAGTGGCTGTTCCTGTTATTTGACCGAAATTATTGAAAGTGACCTTTGTTGCTGTAGCTCCAGTCGTTGTTGCAGCAATTGATAAAGCACCTGCTCCTGTAACAGCAAGTCCACCTGAACTGACGATAGAAACACCACCAACTGCCGTAGCTGTCGCAACTGGCAAATCGCTTGCTACCAGTGCAGTTGCAGCGGTTATTAAGCCCTGTGCGTTGTAGCTTATTCCAGCAGATGTTCCAGCCGAAATTGTATTATTTATCCCCAAATTGCCAGAAGCTACATTTAAAGATCTGTCTATATTTGCTGTGTTTAATTTTGCAGCAGTAATAGTTGCATCAGTTATTTTTGTTCCACTAATTCCAGTTGCTACCTTTGCATCGGTGACTGCTGAAGCTGCAATTTTTGCAGTTGTTACAGAAGTTGCACCTAAAGCAGTTGTGTCAACTGCACCTGCTCCAAGCTTTGCTGCTGTTACAGCATCATCAGCAATTTTTGATGTCGTAACTGCATTATCTGCAAGAGTTCCAGCTTCAATTGTTCCTGAAAGTTTTGCTGCTGTAACTGCTCCATCAGCAATTTTCGCTGTTGTTATTGCTGCATCTGCTACGGCTGCTGTATCTACAGCATTATCTGCTAGCTCAGAAGCTGTTACTGCGTTGGCTGCAATCTTTGCTGCTGTTACAGAATTAGCAGCAAGAGCAGCAGTATCTACAGCGTTATCAGCTAATTCACTAGCTGTGATTGCATTTGCGGCAATTTGAGTTGCTGTAAGTGAATCATTAGCAATCTTTGTTCCATCGATATCTCCAGCAGACAAACTTAACTTTGCCGCTGTAACGGTTGCGTTTGCAATCTTGGCTCCTGTAACTGCCAAGTTTACTATTGCTGCTGTATCTACCGCATCGTCTGCAAGTTCCGAAGCTCCTACTGCGTTTGCTGCTATTTCACTTGCACCTACAGAATCGGCAGCTAATTGAGTTGCAGTAATTGTGCCAGTAACAATATTTGCTCCTTCAATTGTCGCTGCGGCTATCTTTGCTCCTGTTACGGCATCATCCGCAATAGCACTGGTGTCAACTGCATTGTCTGCTAGTTCACTAGATCCAATAGCATTGGCTGCTATTTGACTTGCTGTAAGAGAGTTATCAGCAATCTTCGCTCCAGCAATATCTCCATTTGATAAATTTAATTTTGCCGCTGTAATGGTTGCATTAGCAATTTTTGCACCAGTTACCGCTGTGTTAGCTATAGCGGCTGTATCAACAGCATCATCAGCAAGTTCTGAAGCACCTATTGCATTAGGAGCTATTTCTGAAGCAGTAATTGTATTTGCAACAATATTTCCTGCTGCAATTGTTGTTGCTGCAATATTGGCTCCAGTAATAGTTGTTGCTGCAATCTTTGCTCCAGTAACGGCATCATCAGCTATAGCCGCTGTATCAACTGAAGCATCTGCTAATTCGCTAGAACCTATTGCATTCGCAGCAATTTGATTTGCAGTTAAAGAATTATTGGCTATTTTTGCTCCAGCAATATCACCGTCAGAAAGGTTTAACTTTGCAACTGTGATTGTTGCATCTGCAATTTTCGCATTAGTAACAGCAGCGTTTGCTATCGCAGCGGTATCAACAGCATCATCAGCAAGCTCACTAGCTCCTACCGCATTAGTAGCAATTTCACTAGTGCCTACAGAATTAGCTGCAAGTTCAGTAGCAGTAATAGTTCCAGCGGCAATATTTGCTGCTGTAATAGTTGTTCCAGCTATCTTTGCTCCAGTAACAGCCGCTGCTCCTAACGCTGTTGTGTCAACAGCACCAGCAGCAAGTTTTCCCGAAGTTACAGCATCATCAAGAATTGCAGCAGTATCTACAGCATCATCTGCTAACTCAGATGCAGTAATTGCATTCGCTGCTATTTGCGTTGCCGTTATTGTGTCATTAACTAATTTTGCTCCTGTTATTGTTGCGTCTGTGATTTTTATATTTGTTATTGCATTAGTAGCAATCTTGCTACCTGTAACGGCTACATTGGCAATAGCATTTGTATCTACAGCATCATTAGCAAGTTCACTTGCCCCCACAGCATCAGCCGCAATCTGTCCTGCTGTTATTGAGTTATTAGCTATTTTTGCTCCTGCTATATCTCCGTCACTAAGATTTAATTTTGCATAAGTAACATTTGCATCTGCGATTTTGACAGTTGTTACGGCATTTGCCGCTATAGCAGCACTATCGACAGCGTCATCGGCTAATTCACTAGCTCCTATTGCATTAGCTGCTATTTGAGTAGCGGTAAGAGTATTATCAGCTATTTCAGTAGCAGTAATACTTCCATCAGCAATTTCTGCTGCCCCTACTGCCCCTGCTGCTATCTCAGCAGCCGTTACAGCATTTGTAGCTATAGCTGCTGTATTAACAGTATTTGTTCCAAGGCTTGCCAATGCTGTACCAGGAATCGAACCAGCATCAATTAAAGCAACACCCTTTTCTACTAATGCTTTGGCTGTGATTCGTTTCGTTTCCGACGCACTGCCATCTACGACAGCCAATTCATCTCCAGCCGCTAAATCTGCTTCCGCTAAAGCAGGCAGTTGACTTATTTGAAGATCAGCCATTTAACTCTTACTCTTTAGGGACAGTTTATACCTTTTATATATTATGTCGCATCATCTTCTAAGAACAGCTTGCTTCCATCTTCCTGCAATATGTAATCGGTGGATTCTTGAAGAATATATCCAGGGGCTACACCTACTTGCAGACTAAACTCTCCGTTAGTAATAAACTCTATTTGAGTTTTTACTATTCCTACATTTGGAATAGTAACAGTGCAATTTGTTATTTGAGCTTCACATTCATACCAAGCATTATTAGCAGAAGTAGAAGATTCTCTATATAAAAAGAAACGACCAAAAAAATCAGCACCTTGTTTTATTCGTAAAATCAAACGAGCTAAATAAGACGAAAATTCTTGACTAATTGAATAGTCAGGATCACTAGCAACATATCTATGTTCCCAAAAACAAGTCATTGAACCTTGCCCAGAAATCAAACCATTTTCATATTGACGTTTAAAATTATCTCCTAATTGACTAATTTCTATTTGATCTCTTGATGTCGTGAACTCATATTCTTCAATCCTTGCTAATGGCCTATAAGCCACATTTCTGGCTGTTATAGATATCGTTTGATTACCCGATGGAGCAACTAAAGCTTTTGCATTTACCGTTGTACCTCCAACAGCCAAAGCAAAAGTTTCATACAAACGAATACCTCCTATATCATCAACATGAACAAAAAACGAAACATCTCTACTATTAACACCTGAAACTAATTCTAAATTTGATGAACCATCTGTCCTTTTAATATCAACCTTATCTCCAGTAATAATATTTCCTTTAACTCCAGTTAAAGAAAAACGCTTTCTTGTTGTATTGACATCAGAAGGCACAAGAGTTCCATTAAGCGAATGCTCCATAGAAGTTCGCTTAAATTCAATAAACCCTCCTGAACCTAAATAGGTGGGCATCTATTTAAGCGTTATCAAGAGTAAGAGCAGAAGGTGCATCAGCAGCCTCAAAGGAAACTTCAGCAGACAATACTTCGCCTTGACTACTTGTCATTGCAATACTTGTCAAAACGACAGTCATAGTAACGCTTTTTTCTGCATTATCATAATCAGTAATTCCAAGAGTTAAAGCTACTTGATCTGAAACAGAGCCATCTAACTTTATTAGGTTTCCCATCAAAGTAGAAGCCATTTTTTGACCAGCAGTTGCACCTGATGCGGAATACCAAGAGATAGATGCACTACCAGAAACACTACGAGTTCCACCAACAAGTTTTCTGTCGTGGTCACCTAATGTTGTGATATCTAAGGTTTCTTGTGATGCAGTAAAACTCCATGTAGTTACGGTTGCGACAGTGGTAGTACCCACTTTCATCAACCCATCACCGCCTGAATAGTAGCCCACGACAATCTTTAAATTAAACAGTCATTATATTCTAAGGCGAATCGAGGCAAGCAACAAATTTACATTCAACATTGCTACGTCCAGGAATCACACTTGTCACTATTGGAGGGCCGTCATATCGCCATTTTAACTCTGTTCTTTCTACAAAATATGACTGCATTTGGCTAGAAGCCCCTTCAAGAACTTTAGTTCCAGCAAAATTAACTTCATCCCAAATTGAATTTATATCTTCATAATTTTGTAAAATTGCAGCAGCATCTGAATCTTGAATGTTATTAAATGACAAATTTAAAGTAGATCCTGTTCGATGTTTTCCATAACGAATGACAGTCTTAACACCATTATTTGCCTCAAATTCAATTTGAGGATACTCACCAGGAGAATAACTTCTTGCTGAAGGAGTTAGATTTGTAGGTTTGAAAGTTTGGGCCATTATCGACTAAGTTCAGGGAATCTAAGAGTAAAACTAACGCCATTTACGGCACTAGGACTTGCATTATAAAGAACTGCAAGTTTGTTATCAGATGTTAAAGGCACATGACTGGCAGCTATTTGAATAAATCCTTCTTCACCATAGGTAATAGATTCAACCTTATAAATCCTATCTTCTTCGGTGGTGTCTACTTGAGCAAACAATTTATTTTTTAATCCTGCTGAATTGGTTCCTGCACTATTAACAGAAAAAGTTGATGTTGTTATTTGTCCTAATGTTCCTGGACTCCAAACATAAGCATTAATATCCCCAGAAATTGATGACCTAGAAGTGACCATTCCGTTTTCATCAATACTTCCATTATTAAAACGACTTGTATGTGTCATCTCAGTCAAAACTCGAATGTAATTACCTGCTATTAATCCAAAAACAGAACTAGGAGGTGTTTGAAAAACAATTCCATGATCAATTTCTTTTCTAATTGATAAGGCTATTGCTGCAAATGTTTTAGCATGAGATTCACTTGTACACCAATTACTTAAATCAAAAACTTCTTCTGGTAATTTTTCTGCGTCTTCATAAAAACTTGATAAGTTTTGTCCTGTTGGATTATAAGCATAAGTTTTTGCAATATTTTCAGGAAAACCTCCTATGTTTTTACTATTTCGATTGTTTTCTCTATGGATAACAGTTGCTTTAAACATCTTTCTTTCTTCTGGCGTTAAAAATGTAATTTTTATATCTTTCATATTTCCATCAGTAAATAAAGCTTTTATATCAATTCCTGTGTTAACTCCTGCGTCATAATTAATTCTATAATTACCATCAACAGGAAAACTTGGTGTTAAGCTAAAACGACCACCTAATATAGAAAAATCTAAGAAATTATAACCAGCATGTTCAAAAATAAATTCTCTTAAATTAAATTTACTATCTATAACGCCATCCCAGTAAAAATTATTTGCTCTACAATACCTAGCTCCTTCAATCATACTTTTACGATCAACACCATCATGTCCAACAATATCGCCAACGCCATACATTGTATTCGTTAATAAATCATGAGCTATTTCTACAAAGTTATTAGTAGAAGCTGTTTCAGAATTTCTAGTTAAATAACCAGTACCAGAATTAGGATTTGACTCAGGAATTAAACGATCTACTTTTATTCCTTTTTCAATAAATGCAGTAAAAGAAGCAAAACTACTTAACGTATTTGTAGCTCCAATCCGAATGCCTGCCATTGCAAGTTTTTCATAATTAATCTCTGGATTACTACTAGTACCTGCATGTGTAATTTCATTTAAATAAGTTACCTCATGTTCAGGTCCATTTTCATGGCTTGAGGATTCTGCGTCAAATAAGAAATAATCAGCTATTGCGTTATTTCGATTATGTTTAACAATATTCCAATAATTTGTATAAAAATCAGCCGTTCCATCTCCTCCCTCCATTCTCCAATCACTATGAGTTCCAATAGTTCCAACGTCTGTGGCAGGAGGAACAATCGTAACTACTAAAGTTTGAGTAGGAGATTCATTATTAATAGTAACTCTGTCACCATCTTGATAACCAGTCCCTGCCGCTCCTAATGTATATTCTTTATAGGTATTAGTTCCATCAGTTGTTTTTTTAACATTAATAGTTAACCCTACCCCAGCACCTGTTGTTGCTGTTGTTGGTCTTTCGTCCGTAGTAATTATTATTGAAGGAACTTTATTTGATTTTTGTACAGCAATAGCATAAAAGTTTCTTCCGTTACCAGCACTACCTCTCCAGTCTTCTGCACTACCTAAAGAAGAAGGATTTCTTGCAATTCTAAATCTATGAAATATTCCAGTTCCATTACCACTACTATCAACTTCTTCTATACCATCGCTCCAATCACTCTCTCTATAAGGAGCGTAATTTGCAGGATAATCTTTATAAAATGTCTGAGGAAGTAAAGTTCCACCAAAAGTAAAATACCAACGTGTGTTGCTACCTCTAGGTTCAGATATTGCGTAAATTCCTTTTTGTGGACTGAAATAAGCATTTCCAACAACAGGAGTTCCTTTAAAGTTGTAGTTACTTACATTTGTCCATGTACCTTGTTGATTATTTGTTCCAATACCTGTGTAAGTAGTTACGTTGTCAGGAAGAAAAGGCGTAGTTATATAGTTATAAACTAAATCTTCATCAACTGGTAAAGTTCCACTCTCCATAGGAGAAAACTGACTAACAGGGCCAACAATTGGAAGAGGATCTCCTGTATCAGGATCTAAAGCACTCCCTAAACCTCCTCTATCCCATTCAGTATTATTTGTAAATTTATTACCATTTGTTTTGTCTGTAGGTAATGACTCTAATTGAGCATGATAGGAAACTTGCAACCCTAAAGTATAATTTGTTTCTCTACGAAGTGGTGCTGAGTAATTAAGAACATGTACTGCTCCAGAATAATAATTAAGAACTACATTTCCTGGAACAGGTTTAAATCTAAATTCAAATTGTTTAACACCCTCAATTGATTTGGCATAAAGAACATTATATTGAGCAACAGGCGAAGAACCTTTAACACAAATTAATGTAGTATTTACGTTTTGAAAGTCATCTCCAGAATTTAATTTTTTTGCTTGTAAAACAAAGAAACTAAGACGTTTTACATATTTACTTACATTGCCTAATTGAATACTGCCATTTTTATCTTCATAACTTCTAATGCGATCTTGAGAAGGCATTGCATTTACATTAGGAAAACCATTTATTTGCCTCCAAACAACACTTTTAATTCCTATCTCTGTAATATTACATTTTCTAGTGTTTGAAAAAGTTGCAAGATTTGCTTTTTGAACAACTAAAGATTGAAAAGGAAGTCTTGTTTCATCTGTATTTCTAAATTCTAAATAACCAGGTTCATCTGCTTCTAATTTTATTGCTTTTTGAAAACCTTCATAACCAGGAACCCATCTGTTTCCATTATCTTCTTCAGTAACAGTCATTAGTGTTGAGCCAACCATATATTGTTCACCTACAGCCATTGTGTCATCTACAAATTCTCTAGTAGTGTCAGCAACAGATTTAGCGTCTGATGAACCCCAAGGTGAAAATTTATTCCATTTTTTTGATTGATCAACATTTGATATAGATGAATCAATCCATGCTGATTCTTCTACTGCATGATAAATTCGATAATGAACAGTTAATGATCCAGTTTCATTAGGAGTTAAAACACGCCCATTACTATATGAAGAGTTTGTAATACCTACATATCTAGGATAGTGATGAGCAATTTTTCCCATTTTTATTCTTGAATCTCTTTTTATATCATCATCTCCATCTTTTGCTAATAAAAGTAATTCCCAAACAACTTTATAAGCATTGCCATTAGGCATTGGTGAGTAAACTCCAAACTTATTATTAGTGCTAGGAGTTTTTGTAGAACTAAAACTTGGTTTATAAACAAACCTAGTTTGTTCATAACATTTCACCATAAAAGGATCATTATCGTCATATTCTCTATTTCCTCTGTAACTATAATTATGTGTATTTTTCGATGTGCCTTCTGAGTATTGATCAGAAGTACTTGAAGGAGTTTGCGTATCAGGAACTCCTTTTAATCTATTATCAAATCTTGCACCTTTAGAAAAATATACTTTTTGTTTAGACAGAGGAAGATCGGCTAAAAAAGTTTCGCCTAAAGCCAATGAATCAAACTGTGGTTTTTCTCCTATTTCACCATTAGAAAATAAACAAAGTGCATTTATAGTTTCACCATATTGAGTAGTTCTTATTTGCGACCAAAGTAATTGACTAGAAACTCTTACACCTCGACTTGCATATACCAAAGGAATAAAAGAGCCAAGAGTAGCTAGGTCTTGAAGAGATTCAAATCCACTCGTAGGGTTAAAACGACTTCTACCTTGAATGCCTCCAATATCTAATCTTGGCCCTGCACTTTGATCTTGTGGCTTAGGAGAAAGTAAATATGCTGCTGCGACCAAAGCAACAGTTACTGCAACTTTTCCCCAAAGAGTCAAACCAACCCATTTACCACCTTCAATTACAATCCATGTTTCTAATCCTCCATTAACAATTAGAGGAACATTTTCATAACCTTTTTTTTGTTGCAAATTATAAGCATCTGTTAAATCTAAAAATTCAAAATATTCTTTTGGCGTAACACCTAT
>Ga0163179_10001191_pt1 | contig 18488 bp, 19 predicted proteins | sample AtlANTMetagenome_FD_109643 | JGI IMG/M metagenome (GOLD analysis project Ga0163179, IMG submission 109643) | Marine eukaryotic phytoplankton communities from the Atlantic Ocean - Atlantic ANT 2 Metagenome | ecosystem: Environmental > Aquatic > Marine > Oceanic | place: North Atlantic Ocean... | reverse complement strand
CCTTGAGCTCAAAAACAATGGCGGCAGTCGCCGTGCTACCAGGTGCGACAGCTGTTTTGGTGGTCCAAAGTGAGACCCTGGTTTCAGCCGACCATAGGCTGGCTGGAAAGCCTATAAACAGCACCATCGCTAATTGGTATATACCAACTGGAAGTTCCCTGATAAAGCCACGGAGAGTTGTTGGGTGATGCGTCATGCCTGATCCAAACATCTGTCTTTGGCTCAGAGGAGCCTTTCTCGAAATTAGAGGATCAGCAACGAAAAGCAACCATCGATCCGTATCAATGCCAAGCGGATGGCTTTGCTATCCGGGACTTATGGCTGTCCAAGCGTTGAATGGCCAGTGAGGTGTTGACTACGATCCCAAATGCTCGAGGAAAAGAGACGAGGAGCTTATCCAGTAACAGACAGCTTTCGGCCCTAAGGGCTTAGTGGACTGAGTTGGAGTTTGGCATCCACAATCTTAGTGATGGAAGTGTAACAGGTAGAACAGCGTCCTTTGAGAATTTTACGATCCTTTTGGATGATCTTTTCTTCCTGACGGATCATGCCGCGGCGGGTGCGACACTCAGGGCAATAAACTTCATGCATAATGCAACTCGCATGAGATGGTGCGGTCTATTTGACTCAGAAAATCGAGATGGAATCTTTCCTACTCTATTTTCTCCCGGCCATTGGCCCCGTCCGGCTCGGGATGCCGAACATCTGGCATCCACTCCGTTTAAGACAGTGCCTGCAAACCGCAGTTTCAGACAAGTTGCGGCGTATTAAATCAGGCTATTGAGAGAGGTCAACACTGTTTTACCCTTATCGGTAGGTGTTAGCCAGTTGATCAATACGAGGACGAAGGGGGGAATCTGGGCCGTTGCGCTTGTCGATTTCGGCAAAGGTCTTGCGTGCTTGAGCAGGGTCCTTCCTGCCCACCTTTTTCACATACTCTAGTTCAATTTCGGACAATTTAGGGTCCTTGAGGTAGGGGCGGTATTGCTGGATCCATGCCTTGAGCGCGGCAGCATCTTTTTTTAAAACTAAATCAAGCGTCGGCTGCAAGCTGGGTGGCATTCCGGGCAAGTCTTCTGGTATCGCCTCTTCAACCGTGACCGGGGTCAAGTCAGCAATGTAATAGGCCTCACCTCCTGCATCCTTGGTGAGTTGGCGATCCGCTTCCTTCATGAACACGACCAGGCGCGTGCCAACTGTTCCAACGATCAAAAATATCCCAACCGCAGCAACTTTAGCATTCATTTAACGTTCCTTTACTCGTTTGACTTTTGCCCCGATGCTTCTAAGTTTTTTATCCATGCCCTCATAGCCTCGATCCAGATGATAGATGCGATTTACTTGGGTGCTCCCTGGGCACATCAAGCCAGCAATCACGAGCGCAGCAGATGCCCGAAGGTCACTGGCCATCACCTCAGCTCCACTTAGCGGAAGCCCCCCGCGAATAATCGCACTGGGTCCTTCGATAGCAATATCCGCGCCCAACCGAGCCAATTCGTTCGCATGCATGAAACGGGACTCAAAGATACGTTCTGTGATGATACTCAGTCCTGCCGCCTTGAGCATCAAGGCCATGAGTTGAGCTTGTGCATCGGTTGGAAAGCCAGTGTAGGGTTGAGTGCTCACGTCGACGGTGCTGATCTCTCCCCCCGGTAAAATTTTGAGTGAAGTGTCACGCGCTTCCATTCGGACGCCCGCTTCCTTGAGTTTGTCCAAAACAGCGGCAAGGTGGTCGCATCTCATGTGATGCAGGGTGACTTCCCCGTTGGTGGCAGCCGCAGCCATGGCGTAGGTAGCGGCCTCGATGCGATCAGGGATCACTTCGTGCTCTGCCCCATGAAGTCGATCGACTCCTGTGATGACCATTCTAGGGGAGCCTGCACCCTCTATCTTGGCTCCCATGGCAATGAGGAAGTGGGCCAAATCTGTAATTTCAGGTTCGCAGGCGGCACTTTCGATTACCGTCACCCCTTCAGCAAGTGTGGCGGCCATCATGATGTTGGCAGTCCCAAGAACGGTTGGGCCAACTCTTCCTCCGAGAAAAACCTCGGCTCCTTGCAGACGTCCCGCCTTGGCGTGAACGTAGCCACCTCGAATGTGAATCTCTGCAGCCAATGCCTTGAGGCCCTTGAGGTGTAAGTCAATGGGGCGCGTGCCGATGACACAGCCACCGGGCATCGATACGCTGGCCTTCCCGCTGCGTGCCAGCAGTGGCCCCAGTATGCAGATCGAGCCTCGCATTTTGCGGATCAGATCATAGTCCCCCCGAGCTTTCAAACGCTTGGCCTGAATGGTCACGATCCCATTCTCATAATTGAAATCTGCCCCAAGGGATCGAATGATCTTTCCCATGAAATGCACGTCACTGAGATCAGGCACCCTCCGTATGATACATTTCTCGCGGGTGAGAAGCGTGGCTGCCAAAATGGGTAGGACGGCATTTTTGGACCCACTGATTTCGATGTCTCCGCAAAGCGGGCGACCACCTTGGATCAAGAAGCTATCCATGATTCGGATTGATAAACTTACGGGCGGGAGGATTCATGCAAAGGTGAAAAAACTATGACTCGATCCATCTCATTGTAATCTTGAATGATCTCATTCGCAAACCAGGATGCAGAAATAAAAATCTGGATGATGGAAGAAGCCTGCCCCATGCCACATTCCAGGATCAGCTTGCCAGCGGGTCTCATGAAGGGCAGGGCTTCATTGGCAATCCGGCGGTAAAAGTCAAGACCGTCGACTCCGCCATCCAAAGCCAATACAGGGTCGTGATCGCGCACCTCGGGCTCAAGGGTTTGGATTTCATGAGTCGCGATGTAGGGAGGGTTGCATGTGGCGATATCCCATTTCTCCTGATCGGGTGTAATCGACTCCCAAAGATCCGAGCACAACCAACTTACCCTGTTTGAAAGACGATTTTTTTCCGCATTATGCTTGGCCCATTTCAGCGCATGATTGGAAAGGTCTACCCCAAGAATGGTTGCCTCTGGTAATGCCTCTGCCAAGGAGATGGCGATGCATCCGCTTCCAGTCGCCATGTCCAGACATCTGAGATCGTCATGATCCATCTTTCGGGCGATCTTCAATGCTGTTTCGACCAGCAACTCGGTTTCTGGTCGAGGAATCAATACCTCGGAGCAAACGTCCAGCTGCAGGTCACAGAAGCCGACGGATCCCAGCAGATGCTGAAGCGGAATTCGCTTTTCTCTTGCCGAAATCAATGATTCAGCAATCCTTCGCTGATCTTCGTCGGGTTCCTGCTTGCGGAGGGTCAGCTCCCACGTTTCCAATCCCATCACATGAGCCCAGATCATGCGTGCATTGATCTCGGGGGAAGAGATTCCTGCGGCTTCAAAGCGTCGGATGGTTTGATGAATCAGCTCACGCATCGGTCTCTTCAGCATGACCTTTTGTGGGGGACGGATTCAACCTCGCAAGTAAGCGAAATGCCAAAGTCAAAACTTCTTCTCCGGGGTGATTCCTGACGATATTGGTATCTTTTTGTCAGCATGCTTTCCATGGATTTGGCTCGATTCTTGACAATCCAGAGCTAGATTGGAATGAAGAAGGAGTTTACTACACAGTTTTTCACATCATGGCTACCTACGTTTACGAAACTATTCCTCAGAAAAAAGGGCAAAAAGCTCGGCGCTTCGAAGTCGAGCAGAAGATGAGTGATGATCCTTTGACCCACGATCCCGAGACAGGTATGCCATGCAAGCGCATTATCGTGGGTGGATCTGGTTGGGTGACTCATGGAAGCAGCATTTTGTCCATGAACGTGAAGTCTGGGCGCTAGGTCGCAAATTTTGAGTCGTCGTTTCCCAGTCTCTAGATCTTCCAAACGGTTTCTTGCTTGGGTCAGCCACTCCATTTCCGAAAAGGACTGGTTGCCACCCGATCGAAGGTTCAGCATCCCTACTTCATGTTTACCCTGTTGAAAAAGGACCCCAGTAGTCGGGCCAGGCGTGGTCGAGTGGCCACTGCGCATGGAGTCATTGAAACGCCCGCTTTCATGCCAGTAGGCACGCAAGCCAGTGTAAAGGCTCTGGATCCTAGGGAATTATTGGAAATGGGTACCCAAATCGTGCTGGGAAATACCTATCATCTGGCGCTAAGGCCTGGAATGGACATTATGCAGGAGGCAGGTGGTTTGCATCGGTTCATGAACTGGGATCTGCCGATTCTCACCGACAGTGGTGGTTTTCAGGTATTCAGTCTGGCCAAAATCAGGCAGGTCAGCCAGGAAGGTGTGGCATTCAAGTCGCACTTGGACGGATCGACGCTGTTTCTGGGCCCCAAGGAGGCCATGGCCATCCAACGACAACTGGGATCTGATATTGCCATGGCCTTTGACCAGTGTCCGGCCCATGATGCGCCAGAGGGAGAAATGAAGGAGGCGGTGGACCGCACCTTGCGCTGGGCTGCAGCATGCCTAGAGCAACCCAGGGCCGTTGGACAGCAGGTTTTTGGCATTGTGCAAGGCGGTAGCCACCCGAAGATTCGGGAGTCGTGTGCGCAGGCCCTTTGCAAGATGGATTTTGATGGATATGCGATTGGCGGAGTGAGCGTGGGCGAGCCAGAACCTGAGATGATGAAAGCCGTCGAATTCACCGAACCTCTGCTTCCCGAAAACAAGGCGCGTTATGCCATGGGTTTGGGGACACCTGCGCAGCTGGTCGAACTGGTGGCTCGAGGTGTTGACATGTTTGATTGCGTGCTGCCGACCCGGGTGGCCCGCAATGGGACGGCTTTTACCAAAGAAGGGACCATCAGCATCAAAGCCGGTTACAACAAGCGCGATTGGCGCCCTATAGAAGAGGATTGCACCTGTTACGCCTGCCAGCATTTTACCCGTGCCTACCTTCGACATCTACTGAATGTCAATGAGATCCTCGGGCTACGCATGTTAAGTGTTCATAACAGTCACATGTATCTGGCATTGATGCGTGACATCAGACGCCATCTGGACGAAGGGACTTTCGAAGCCTTCAGAGCCTCGTTTGCGGCTACCTATCGACCTACGCAGAAAATACTGGATCAACGTGCTGCTCACGCCATGAGAGAGCAGGAATCTCCATCGAATTAGTTGCAGTACATCATTTGCAAGGCGCCGCCAATCAGGTAATTTCCCCTCATCAACAGGCTCATGGATCTACCCGGGCAACTCATCTTTTCCAATGCATCCTGGCTACCTTATGTGCTGGGTAGCTCGGTCTTCTTTGTCCTATTCCTTTTGTGGAGTTACCGAGGCATTGGACTGTCTCGGCCCCGAACTCTGATGTTTGTCAGTTTGAAGGTCGCGGCAGCCTTCCTTCTATCACTGGTCCTCCTTGAGCCTCAGTGGACGGAGCAAAAACCGGAGCCAGGTGCCAACTTCATTGCCATTGTTGGAGATAACAGCCAGTCCATGAGTATCATGGATCCCGGGTTGGGTCGTTCTCGAGGGGATGAACTGACTTCATTACTGATTACTGAGCCAGGAGCCTGGAGAGACGAACTGGACTCCATGTTCCAGGTCAGGCGTTATGGAATGGATGCTCGGCTTCATGGGCTCAAGGATTTTTCGGAACTGACCTACGATGGAAGTGCCAGCAACATAGGAGTTGCCTTGTCGCAAATTGCTTCGCGATTCAAGCAGCAGCCACTGGCTGGGGTTCTTTTGCTGAGCGATGGCAACACCACCGGAGACATGGATTTGAGTGTATTGGATTTTTCCGGACTACCGCCTGTGTATCCGGTGGTCATCGGTTCGGATCAATCCTCACCTGATGTTTCCATACGTCAGGTTTCGGTAACGCAGACTGCTTTTGAGGATGCGCCTGTCACCTTGCGGGCCGATTTGCATGCTTCGGGTTATGCACGCAAAGACATCGCGGTGGATCTTTACGAAGTCTCTTTTGATTCCGATCATGGCGTATCCTCAAGCGCTACGGAAATGGAGCCCATGGAATCGGTGCTTTTGACAGTGAGCGATGATGAGGATGACTTGAACGTGCGATTCCAATTCAATCCAAGCAAGTCGGGTATTTCCTTCTACCGTCTGGAGTCTCGAGTGATTTCCGATCCCCTTGCTGTAGGAGAGCCGACCAAGGAAGCCACCCAAGCGAACAATCAGAGAATGGTGGTAGTTCAGCGAGATGCCAACCCACATCGATTGCTTTACGTGTCGGGCCGTCCGAATTGGGAATATAAGTTCCTCAACCGCTCTTTGGCAGAGGATGACCAGGTGCAGCTTGTCGGCTTGATTCGTATTGCGCGTAAAGCTCCCAAATTTGAGTTCAAAGGCCGTCAGGGCGAAACCAGCAACCCATTGTATCGTGGTTTCGATCGAAAGGATGAGTTTACCGAGCAAATGGATCAGGCAGTCTTTACCCGACTGAACATTCGGGATGAAACTGAATTGGTTGGTGGGTTTCCCAGTCGTGCTGAAGATTTGTTTGGATACACCGCCATCCTCTTGGACGATCTGGAATCTGGTTTCTTTACTCAGGATCAAATGAGCCTGATTCAGCGCTTTGTTGCCGAAAGAGGGGGTGGTCTGATGATGCTCGGGGGGTATGAATCCCTGAATCGAGGAGACTATGACCAAACACCTATCGGCAGAACGCTTCCGATTTATCTTGATGGCGATGGGGATCTGGAGGGTGTCGAACGGGTGTCCCTCGAGTTGACGCGTGAAGGGTGGTTGCAGCCGTGGGTTCGTCTCCGATCCACCGAAGCCCTGGAGCGCGAGCGGTTGGCTTCGATGCCCGAATTCAAAGTGGTCAATTTGGCCAAAGAGATCAAACCCGGGGCATCGGTTTTGATGCAGGCCAAGGATAGTCTAACTGGAGAGTCCTACCCAGCCCTTGTGAGTCAGCGCTTTGGTGCGGGACGGACTATGACTATGGCCGTGGGAGATCTGTGGCGCTGGCAGATGCATGATCAGACCCAGTCCGGTGATTTGGGCAAGGCATGGCGTCAAATGATCCGGGGACTGATTGCCGATGTGCCTAAGCAGACGCAGGTGGATCTCAAGCGTGTCATGATCGATGCAGGGCCTGCCATGGATATTGAAATTTCAGTCCGTAACGATGAATTCCTCCCCGTCGACCAAGCCGATGTGAGGTTGACGGTGACTCATTTAAAAACTCCCCAGACCACTGAGGAGAGCTCCGCTATTACCAAGGATACCATTGCTTCCGCTCCGGCTTACCACAGTATCGAGTTGAGTGCGGAACCTGGCCTGAAGGAGCCCGGATGGTATCAGGCCCAATACGTTCCTCGCGAAGAGGGTGCCTACCACCTAGCGGTAGAGATTACTGGGCCCGAGGGTCAGATCCTGGCTCGCGAAGAATCTGGATGGACCAACGATCCCAACGCGGATGAGTTTCAATCGCTCATTCCACACCGTGCCTGGCTGCAGTTGTTAGCCGATCAGACCGGAGGGCGTGTCTTGGCTAAGGGCGATTTAGACGATTGGGCACGAGGTCTGCAATTTGAAAGCGCTCCCGTTATGCATGCGGTGACAAGCCCCGTCTGGCAAACGCCCTATCTCTTTTTGTTGGCCATTTGCCTGCTATTGACCGAGTGGTACCTAAGGAGAAAAGGAGGTCTCGCCTAATGCATATTCCAACTGGATCCACTCCTTCGGCGAGTTTCTACTATATTCGATGGAGTCTCTTCTTGCTTCTGATGACCCATGAGATGGAATTTTTTTCGAGAGCTCAGGAAGCCTCAGAGCCCACCCAGAAAAAAGCCGACTCAGCAGATCTGGTGATTGTGGTCGGTGCCGGTGGTGAGGCCATCTATGAGAGCCTCTTCTCCCAGTGGGCCTCAGTCCTTGCTCAAGTGGGTGAGCAAGCGGGTGCCAAGGTGTGGTCGTTGGGGCCAGAGATCCATGGCGAGTTGCGGGGGGAAGGGGTGAAGGGGCAATTCGCCGAACTCGTTCAGCAGTTGAATCGGGAAACGCAAAAGCCTCTCTGGGTGGCCTTCATGGGTCATGGCACCTACGACGGTGAGCTGGCGCGCTTCAATGTCAAAGGGCCTGACATTTCGCATCTTGATCTGGTCTCCTGGTTTGAGCCTATTCAGCGCCCACTGGCGCTGATCAATACCACCTCTGCTTCAGGACCCTTTCTCAAAGAGCTTTCCGGTCCTGGCCGGGTGATCCTGACAGCAACTCGCGATGGCTTTGAATTAAATTTTGCCCGATTTGGTTCCTACCTGGTCCATGCCCTGGCGAGTGAAGAAGCTGACCTGGACAAGGATGGGCAAACATCGCTCCTGGAGGCATTCATCATGGCCTCACGGCAGACCGGAGAATTTTACGAAATTGAAGGGAGGTTAATATCGGAGCACGCCCTTCTGGATGATACCGGTGATCAGAGAGGGACCCCGGCGGATTGGTTTCGGGGAGTTCGGCCTGTGAAGAAAGCCATTCAGGATGCGCAGCCTGATGGATGGCGCGCCAGTCAGTTCCATCTGGTTGAAAGCGAGCTTGAAAGCCGTCTCTCTCCAGAAATGAAAAAGGAACGGGATGCCCTGGAGCAGGCTGTTTTCGAACTCAGAGATCGTCGGGAATCGATTCCGATAGAGGATTATCTCGATCAGCTCGAGGCCTTGCTGCTGCCTTTGGCCCGTCTTTACCAATCCATTGATGTTGAGACGTCCTCTAAGGCTGAACCTTCAGCTGATTGACCTGAAGCTTCCAGTCTTCAAAACGTGCCCCCAGGAACAGCCTGCCAAAAGCATCAAAATCATATCGATTTCCAGCGCCGTAATAGCTGTCCGGCGAAACATTGAAGGTGTAAACGGCGCCATCGACCAAAACCCTTTCGCGTTCCTTCTCCAGTGAAAGACGGGTGATCGATTCAGGGGTTTCCCGGGCATTTGGCTTGGCTCGTTCCTGCCAATGTCGAAAAACACCTCCCGACTGGATGATTCGGCGCATGATGGGGTTGCTCACACTGGAATGTTGATGAGCCCTAAAGACGCATCGAACCTTTTTACCGGATGGATCCCCTCGATCCAAAATCAAAGATGTAAGGGCATGGCCATAGACGAAAGCTCTGCCGGGGTCCACGGATAGCTGAGGTTCCTCACGAGAAATGGAGAAATCATTCCACATGAAACCGATGACTTTTGGGACCGTTGGACTGAGAGGTTTGAAATCAGCATAATTTGCCTGGGCAACCGACCACCCGCTTTCGGACATCAGCGCCCTGGCTTGTGGATGAGAGTTCAGAAAACCCTTCTGCTCGAGTGTTCCCAAAGGGTCAAAGGCTATGGATAAGTTGGATCGCAATAACCTCTCAGGATCATACCCTGGCTCCACTCCACCATGATTGCATTGAACAAAATCATCCACTGAGCCGACGTAGATAACTACTGGCAAAAAGTCATACAGTCGGGAAAAGCGCTTGATGGGAAAGGCTGGGCCATACTTGGCAGTGGCCTCTCGCAGAAAACCATAATTCATAGTCAATTGGATATCTTCATGATTCCCACGAGCCATCCAGACTTGATCCGGGTTTTCCACCTTGAGTCGCATAAGGACATACATGACCTCCACGCCGTAGGAACCACGGTCTGTGTAGTCACCGAGAAAAACCATGTGATCCTGCGAGGAGGCGATGCGAAATCCTTCAAGAACGCCCTCTTGGTTCAGATGCCTCAACCAGGTGTTGAGGGAATGAATATCGCCGTGGAGATCTCCGTGAAACATCACGCGATGGTCAGGGGGAAAGGCCAGTTTCATGGCAAAAGGCATGAAGGGGGTTCCTCCTTTCTCAAAATAGGCTGTGGATGGATTCAAAAAGGATTCCTTGCTTTCCAGCGGTCGCACCCATGCTTCAGATTTGCTTAGTGGACCGCTCAGCTGCTCTTCAATGAACAAATCTAGCATCCGGGTAAGGCTCTCCGGATCTTGAATGGGAAGCAATGAACGTTCCGGCATGGCTCCCTTGAGAAGGCGATTGGAAGGTAGGCTTTGGCATTTCATCAGCCATTGATCGAAGGTCAAATCTGACGAGTTCCTTCCCGAACTATCCTGAAGGTTCGGGGATGGTTGCGAGATTTTTCCTGGATCTTCTCTTTCGACGAGTCCTTGTCCGCAGGAGGTGACCCATCCCATCAAGGATATGAGCAAGAGGGCCTTGATGGATGGTCTGATGTTGGCTGGTGGTTCCATGGTGATCGCAATAAGGTCCATTCCGGCTCAGGAGGAGGCACATGGCATGAACAACATGGGAGCTTGAGATCGATCATGCATTTGGTCAAGAGTTGCACCATATTGGGCTTGCTTGAGGGCCTCATTGGCCTTAATCCCTTAAGTATGAAGACCAACACGCCCTATCATGCCATTGGAATCCTGACGGTCTGGTTGCTCGGATGCGCGCATTTGCTTGCACAGTCGGGCGAAACCCTGTCTTTCAAGGTAAGTGACACCCGATTTGAGGCACCCAAGGCATGGGTCAAGATCCAGCCCAGCTCATCGATGCGGAAGGCACAGTTTGCGGTCAAGCGGGAAGGCATACAAGATGCAGGAGATGTGGTCTTCTTTCATTTTGGCCCAGGGGGTGCCGGCGGAGTGACTGCCAACATCCAGCGATGGTACAAGCAATTCAAGGAACCAGTAGAACAATTGGGGACACAGACTGAAAAAATGGACGTCGAGGGGGTGCCTTTAACCCTTGTACGTGCCTCAGGGACTTTCATAAGCGGATCTCCTTTCGGGCCCAAGACGGCCAAGGCGAACTATTCCATGCTGGCAGGCATTCTGGAGTCTCCCAAGGGGTCCATATTCGTGAAATTTACCGGGCCACGGGACTTGGTTCAAGATGCTCGCAAGGAGTTCCTTACCATGCTCAAAAGTGCCAGAATCCTTCCTTGAGCAGAGGGCGTTGGTGCCAAACTGCCAATGAAATCGGATATTTATCACTTGCCTTTTTCTGAAGGATCCCAAAGATAACCGCTTCTATGAGTTCAGATTCAGAATCGATTAGTAGCTTCGATTTATTGACTTGGTTTGAAACCAACCAAAAAAAGATCTACATGGGCGGAGGAATCGTTTTAGTCCTCTCTTTGGGGCTTTATTTGTCCAATCACTTTACACTGCAGGGAGAGCTATCTGCCTCCAACGCTCTGTTTGAGGCCCGGTTCCAGCCGGCATCCCAGAATAGCGGTGCGGAGGCGCCTCCTCAGGATCCTGCAGCATTGTTGGCTGTGGCTTCTAATCACAGCGGGAAGGCGGCATCTGGACGAGCCACGCTTTTTGCTGCTCAGGCGTATTTCGATCAAGGAGATTACGAGCAGGCGTTAGCGCAATTTCAGTCCTTTCTGGCCCAATTTGGTAATTCATCTCTGAGCCGAAATGCCTTGTTCGGCATCGCTGCCTGCAACGAGGCCCTCAATCAATCTCAGGATGCCATCGAGGGATACCAAAAAGTGGCCACGGCCTATCCAAACAGTTTCCTTGCCCATCAATCGAATCTTGCTGAAGCCGGTTTGCATGAAGGGGCTGGGAATCCTGCCAAGGCGCTTGCCCTTTATGATCGGGTTCTCTTACCCACGGTTTCCACTAGCTTCAGCACCGAAGCAAGCGCCCGTCGGGAAGCCTTGCTTAAGAAACATCCTGAACTGGCACCTGCGGAAAGTGAATTGACTGTCGAAAACGCCCCTGAAAATGTGGCGCCTTAGAATGGGTAATTAAAAAACGATTTTAGAGGCGACAAAAGATGATTGTCGCCTCTTTTCTTTGGTATGCCATTTAATGCCCCTATAGAAGTGGCAGCAGCCCTTATTTTTGCCTACGAAAGGCTTCTGATTGCCCAGCGTCCCCCTGGGGTCCATCTGGAGGGGTTGTGGGAATTCCCTGGAGGTAAGCGTGAGCTCGGGGAAACATACGAGGCCTGCTTGTTGCGTGAAATCAGGGAAGAGCTGGGATGCGAAGTGTTGGTGGGTTCCATGCTTCATGGAGCGGAGCATGCTTATCCTGAAAAATGCGTTCGGATTCGCTTTTTCCAATGCCAAGTGGTCAGCGGAATCCCTAAACCACTCGAATGCGCTGCGCTTCGGTGGGTTTCCCAGGATTCACTGGGGCAATTTCAGTTTCCAGAGGCAGATCAAGCTTTGATTGATCTGCTTAACATGCATCCAGAATGGTGGAAATAGAACGGTTTCGGGGGAGGATGTAGGACTTCGCCGTGCCATGAAAGCGATTAAAGCAAAGATAAAGGCCCCTTCTCTGTATGAGAAGGGGCCTTTATCTAATAAGGAAATACTTTCAGTCGTGACTCAAGTTTTATTGAGCACCTGGAATCCTGTGGTTCGTCTTTCGCTGATTTCGAAGAGCTAACCAGATCACGTCAGGATCCGAAGCGTTAGCATTTGGCTTTACCCAGCTGAATCGCACTGGATTGACAGCTTGGGAGGAGGATGCTGTCCATTTGTGAATCTCTGAATGCCCATCGGCGAAGGCAATACCCGCAGCTCCATTGTGATAGCTTGCCAACAGGTCAATCCATGGGTTACCACGTTCGAGTTCAGGAGGGAAACAGCCAGCATCATTGATGCTGTCGGGATGCTCGTCGGCATAAACCCAGGTTTGAGAAGGGCCAGGGTTGTTCAGCCCAGACATTTTCTCTACCTCAGTAACGTAATCTCTGCATCCCCAGGCAGCAGATCCACCTCCATTGTTTTTGCAAACGCCCACCCGAATGTTCCCAGAAATACTTCGAACACGCTCAGTCCAACCTAAACGCCGCTGAGCTGGAGACACCTTGTTGTCAGATGGGCACTTCCAGATGTTTTTAGTATTGGAAGTATAGCTTGCTAATGTTGAGAACTGTGGATCAAGAATGTAGGCACGATTGGTATTATCTTGCCGCGAGTCCCAAGTGAGCCAGCCGGTAACCCAAGCACCTGTAGCTACCCCCCCTCCATGACAAGACGAGGGGAACTTATCTTCACTATCGCCCAAATACATATGTGTGGCCAGCATGATCTGTTTGGTATTGTTCATACAGAGAATACCCTTAGCTTTTTCCTTGGCCTTGCTTAAGGCAGGAAGAAGCATACCTGCAAGAATGGCAATAATTGCAATTACAACGAGTAGTTCGATTAGTGTAAAACCTTGAATTTGAGCGGATTTGAATGCTTTTCTCGAAGATATTTTCATGTCATGCTGTGTTTTGCTAAAAGGAGTGTGACTTTTATCCTCTAATTGAATTTTGTTCAAACTATTTTCGGTGCTCCATGAGCGATAATACCTCCCACTAGAATTAAAAATCCCGCCCTGAATAAGGGCGGGAAAGAAGGTCGAGGAGGTCGAGACTTTCTCCAGCAAAGGTAGCTTAGCGGAACTTAGAACGGATCCACTGCTCGGTGATATTGGATTTACGCTGGGTGCGCAAAGACCACCACAAAGCATCAGCATCTGCTCTGCAGTAAGCTCGAATAGCTCCGAGGCTTCCGCTACCGGCTGGTCGGATTACAGAAGGCGCTCCCCCTAAGCCACCTGTCCATTTGTGTATCTCGGAATGGCCGTCCGCAAAGGCAATACCTCCTGCTCCGTTGTGATAATTTGCTGGTACATCCACCCAGCCATTGCCGCCTGGCTCGTAAGTGAAGTTACCAACATCGTTGATGCTATCAGGATGTTCATCCATGTAAATCCAAGTCTGAGATGGGCCAGGGTCGGTGAGGCCTGACGTTTTGGCTGTGTAGCGCGGGAAGGCAGCTGTATCCCATGCATTTGAATCGTCGCCTATACGAATATTTCCAGAAATACTGCGCACGCGTTCGGTGTAACCTGCACGGCGTTGCGCAGGACTAACATAAACATCAGAAGGGCACTTAAAGATATTTTTTGCGCCAGCAAAGTAAGCGGCCAATTTGGAGTATCTTGGATCTAATAGGTATTGGATGTTGGTGTTAGCCTCGTAAACTGTCCAAGTCATGGATCCCGTCACCCACGATCCTTGGTTAATTTCGCTACCACCACCGTGCCTTGTCTTGGGAAAACTTTCTTCATTATCACCTGTATACATGTGGCATGCGATCATCAGTTGCTTGGTGTTGTTCATGCAAAGAATCCCTTTGGCTTTCTCCTTTGCCTTGCTCAGCGCGGGTAGTAGCATGCCTGCTAGGATGCCGATGATGGCAATCACAACGAGTAGTTCGATCAGCGTAAAGCCGGCTTTTGGGCTGACGCTCTGTGTAGAGGAGTGAGTCATTTTCATAACAACGTGCTGTGGAAAAAAGTAATATTTCGCAAGAGATGCGTCTTGGCAAGCCTGTTCTTATCTCAAGATGGCCTATCCCCTTACCTTTGCAAAAGTCCTTAACCGAGGCTTGACTGACTCTCAAAGACCAAACTGCACTGTTTGAGCAAGCCGAATGGCACGCTTTCTGATAGCCTCCGGATCCTCTCCTAAAAGTGTGAGATGCCCCATTTTTCGACCCTTTTTTGAATGCTCCTTACCGTAGACGTGAAGATGGGTCTCCGGATTCCGGAGGCACTCGAGAATCCCAGAGGGCATGGCTGGTCCCTCGGACTTACCTAAAAGATTGACCATGGTAGCTGTTGGGCGCACCAAGTCTGTGGATCCCAAAGGCCAATCCAGAATGGCACGGATGTGGTTCTCAAATTGTGAGCATGGGCAAGCTTCAATGCTGTAGTGGCCGGAATTGTGTACCCTAGGAGCCAGTTCATTGATCAAAATGTCTCCTTCCGTAGTGAGAAACATTTCAACACCAAAGCATCCAATGCCGTGAACGGCCTCTACGGCACGAATGCCCAGAGCCTGTGCTCTGTTCCTCACTAGAGTTTCAACCTGTGCCGGGGCGCACACCGTGTGGCAAATATGATCCTTCTGTTCGGTTTCTACTACCGGATAGGTTGCTTGAAGGCCACTCGGTGTCCTGATGACTATGATGGCGAGTTCCTTGATGAAAGGACAAAAGGCCTCGACGAAGAGAGGGTTTTGAGTCCCTCCCAGGTGCTCCCATGCCTCTGCGGATTCCTCTGCGCAATGCACTGTGGTGTTCCCCTTTCCATCATAACCTTGTTTGCGCTTTTTGAGAACGACGGGCCAGCCATGCTTTTGCCCAAACTCGACCAGGTCCTGAACGTGATCGACTTTATTGAAGTCAGGCACCTCCAGACCATGTTCTTTCAACCGCCCTTTCTGATGCCATTTATCCTGAACGACTGCCATGGTGGAAGCGGTGGGGAGTATCTTGTGGCCCGCTTCTTCCAGTTTCAGAAGAGTCGAGGCTTCCACAAATTCATTTTCGAGAGTGATGAGGTCACATCCTTCGGCCCATGGAAGGAGGACTTGTGGATCATTCCAATCGCCCACCTGGTGCTTCTGGACAACGCTGGCAGCTGGGCAATCGACTGTCTTTTCGATGGTATGGATGATGCAGCCAAGGCGTGCTGCAGCCATGGCCTGCATTCGGGCCAACTGGCCACCACCGACAATGCCAATGACAGGGCGATGTTGGTTTTTGGAATGGATTCCCCGGGTTTCCTTCATGAGTCTAGTCCTCAGGCTACGGCTGCGCTCTCCAAAGGGTCAAGCAAACGCGCGACTGACAATTATGAAAGGTTTTTTTACAAGAATCCGATGTTCTTTGAGGTGTATCAATGCTCTCGGGCTGATCATCACCAGATACGGGCTTCCATCAGCTGACGAGTGGCCTGACCGGACCAATCTCGGTTGGCTGCGGGGCTGGCTGGACTTGGGTGAAGGATCTGCGCAACGGCCACTTGGGTTTCCTGAGCTGCTTCCTGGCATTGGTCAAAGGCAAAGCGTCCCACTCCGATGATACCCTTGGGCTTGAGGATTCCGATAACCTCCTGCAGATGGTGTTGACAAATGGCCTGAAGTTGCTGACGACATTCGCGAGGTAATTTGTCGGGAGTCAAATTGCGTCCGGAAGATTCCAGAAACGCCAAAGGGCAGTAGTTGAGCACGAAATGGTCTTTGAAAAAGGCAGTGGCTTTGCCAAAGCGCTCTCGAAAAAGGCCCCAAAGCCGCTTGCCACTCACCTCGGAGCGGGTGCAGGCGAAGCCTTGAATCGGGCGCTTGGGATGTGCCTGGGAGGGGGATTGCTGGATTTCTTCGATTTCGAGCCAATCCCGGACCACGGCAATTTCACCAAATGGAACGGCTGTCTGAAGCATGCCAAAGGGGCCGGGGTTCATTCCCACAAAAAGGTATTTTTTGCGATGAGAGGCAAAACACTGTAAATAATGGGCGTGTGCGTTCCATCCGTAATCCAATGGGTTGTAGACCCAGGCTACGGGTAATGGAAAGGTCAGTTGATCACATGCTTGTCCCAGTTCCTGGGCACACTTCATCATCTTTTGCGCGATATGGGAGGACATGATGGAAAATAAATTCCTGTACAGGCATCTTACGTGATCCGAACACCAAGACCAATGAAGATTCTACTTACCAACGACGACGGGATTGATGCTGAAGGTCTAAGCGCCCTCGGAAAAGCGATTTCGGGTGAACTCTATGTGGCGGCCCCTGCAAAACACGTTTCGGAGTGCAGCCATCGCATCACGACGCGTCAACCTCTTCCAATTGAACAGCGCGGGGATCGCCGCTGGGCGATCGATGGATCTCCTGCGGATTGTGTTCGCGTAGCCCTCAACCACTTGTATGCAGACATCCAGTTTGACTGGGTGCTGGCAGGTATTAATGAGGGGGGAAACCTGGGGGTTGACATTTTTTACTCTGGGACGGTGGCTGCCGTCCGCGAAGCAACCCTCCTTGGCCAGAGAGCCATTGCTTTCTCCCACTACATGCGCCGAGATCTTCCCCGAGACTGGGAAATGGCGACCCTTCGGGCGGCGAGAGTTTTCGATGAACTCTCCAAGAACTCCCATGACCCTCAAACGTTTTGGAACGTGAATTTGCCCCACTTGGAAAGAGAGGCTCCCGAGCCTGAGATCCAAGCTTGCCGACCGTGTGTGTTGCCTCTTCCCATGCGTTTTGAAAGCCAGGGCAATGCACTGATTTATGAAGGGGACTATCCCAATCGACCACGCACCCAAGGGTCGGATGTCGAATGGTGCTTTGGGGGGGGCATTTCCATTTCCAACATTTCCCTCCATGGGGACAAAAAAAGCGACCCCTGAGGGTCGCTTTCATGAGTATCAGCCGTGAAGGATTTGCCCTGTCCTATCCTTCACTACTCTCTGCCAAAAGAGCTTCGACTTTTTGTTCCAGGTTGGCTCGAGCATTCATGTCGATTAGTTCGCCTTTTTTGTTGATCAACCACATGGCCGGGATGGAATTGATGCCAAAGCGTTGGCCAAAGTCATTTTGCCAACCCTTGCCGTCAAAATATTGTGGCCAGGTCATGTTTTCTTTTTTGATGAAGCTGGTGAGCTTACCCTTTGTATTGTCGAAGCTGATGCCTACGATCTCAAAGCCCTTGGGATGCAGTTTTTCATAGGCTGCTTTGACGTTGGGTAATTCTGCGACGCACGGACCGCACCAGGTTGCCCAAAAATCGACTAGCACTACCTTGCCGTTCATCTTTTGAAGATCAATTTCACGGCCGTCGACGGCGGTGAACTTAATCTCTGGCTTACTTCCAGAGAGGCTGAGCTTTTCCAAAATACCGCGCGCTGCCGCTTTGATTTGTTCATCCTTGGCCGAACTAGCCAGTTCGTTGGCAATCACTTTGCCTTTTTCCCCACCCATATTTTCGGCGATGTATAGAAGCATTTGCGGTACTTCCGGATTGTCGGGAAACTCCTTGGCTAGCTCACGGACTCCTGATTCGAAGGCAAGCATCACTGCTTCCCTGCCTTCTGCCTGCTTAGCCATGGCTTTTTGCTGAATCACCATGCTGCGGATTTCAAAGCGCTCCTTATCATCCAGCGACATGGCCAGGAGTTTCTCGGCTGCCTGATCATGGCCGAATTCAAGAGCAGCCCGTAGCATTTCTTTTTCCGTGCTCTTGGCCTCTTCTGCTTTTGCATGATCCGAAAACTTCGAAGCGAAATCGCGCGCCATCTCCGCTGCCTTGAAAACCATTTGAGCGTTCTCCTTCTGGAAGGCTGCCACTTGCTCCTGGGTTGGGCGCTCGGTTTGCCATTCTGATGGATAGGGACGCACCTGACTGGCTTCCAGCACTTTTTCCCAAAGCGTATCGGCTTCATCAGCAAACAAGCTGGGCATGGGTGAAAGCAACGACACGGCCAGGGTGCTGATGCATACGGCGATGAGGGTCATGGACTTCTTGTTCATCATATTGGCTTCAGAGAGAGCTAATTTTTACCGTACAGGATTGTTTGAAAAATGCACCTCCTATTTTTGAAAACTTGGGTCCATTGTTTAGCCGCTGCAATAGGAGGGAGGTTGGCGGCGACTCCTGGCTTTGGCATGAATTGTATGCTGAGTGCGAATACGTCCAAAAAACCAGCGCTGCTGTTTGACATGGATGGGGTCGAGAGTGGCCATTGCCTCCGCATG
>Ga0163179_10001190_pt1 | contig 18490 bp, 11 predicted proteins | sample AtlANTMetagenome_FD_109643 | JGI IMG/M metagenome (GOLD analysis project Ga0163179, IMG submission 109643) | Marine eukaryotic phytoplankton communities from the Atlantic Ocean - Atlantic ANT 2 Metagenome | ecosystem: Environmental > Aquatic > Marine > Oceanic | place: North Atlantic Ocean... | reverse complement strand
TGTCCTTTCTTTTTCTTATCCTTAAGAGCTTTCTTCATAGACTCTTTCTCATCACCATCCTTATCAAAATCTAAATAATCAGGTTTGTTTTCTTCAAAAACACCACCCTTTTGTTGATACCATCTTATTGCCCAACCATGAGCATCTGGACTATAAACATTATGTCTTTCTTCTGCTAATTCTTTTGCTCTTGCCCACAACTTTGGTTGTTTGATTTCATTATTAGATTCTAGGATTTTTAATTCCCTTTCTCCTTCTAGTCTATCTAATACTTTTTTTACTATAGGACTTGCCATCGTTCTCAAACACTTTTTTTAATATTTATCTATAAACCAACTATGGTTAATGGATCAGTATAAACAGTTGCTATACCAGACTGAACTTCAACTCTATTACTTTGGAAATTAATCTGAGACGCATCCAATTGACTGCTGCCATCACTTTGAATACCAACAGCACCAAATCTATTAACTACGCTGATAAGTCTAGGCATTTGCTGTCTCTAAAATACTTAGAATAAGTTTTAAAGTGCTATTAGCACTTCCTGAAATTTGTATGGAATCACTTGTTTCTAAAACTAATTTACCATCCATAGGTATGAATGCATCATTAACTGGTACATTTCCATTTTTAATAATCTGAGTTGTAGTACTAGATCTAACATGAGACATAGTAACAGTAGCAGCAGCTGATCCTACATTAGTTACATGAGCATAAAGAACAATAGAAGTATAACCAGTTGGAGCAGTATATGCAGTCTGGTTTGAAGTAGTTACTTCTAATGTTTCTGTTTGAAATCTATTGAGTGCTAATGCCATATTAACTTAGTGCCAAGATGAATGGTGTCATTTCTGAGAATAAACTTTTACTGAAAGCTCTTCCGCTAATTGTACCTGTGGTTTGATTTATTTGCAAATTATCACCTATTCTGAAGTTTCCAGCTTGGTCAGTACTAGTATAAAGTACCTTTCCACCATCTTCAGTAACAACTTCATTTGCTTGAACTGTTACTCCTCCACGTTTTGGTGTTGCCATAGTAATGGTATTACCAGATCCAACATATTCAAAAGTATGAGAACTAGCAATAATTCTACTAGAAGGATAGAAATATGCAGTTGAACCAACACCAACAGTACTTAATAATTTATTACCAAGTGTTAATGTTGATATTCCAGATACAATAGGAGTCGAACTATTTATTGTGTAATAAAGTGGGTAAACACTTGCAGTAGCAGCACCACTAGAACCTCCTCCACCAGTAATAGTAACAGTAGGAGCAGAAGTATATTGACTTCCTCCATTAATCATAGTGATAGATGCTATTTTTTGATCTTCAATAGTAGCATATGCAGTAGCCCTTTCTCCATTAGGACCTGTTGGAGCACCAATAGTTACAGTTGGAGTTGATGTATAACTACCTCCTGCATTAGTGACTGTTATCTTCTGTACTTCATAATATAAAGTATCAAAATAAGCAACCTGTCCATCATAAGGTCTATCAATATCTAAAATTGCTTTACCACCACCATCATCATAAGTATGAGTAAGTGTAGAAACACCTACATTAATTACAAATGATGTTGTAGATGGAACTGAATCAATCTCAAATACATATGGTTTTTGGTATGGATATACTTTAGTTCCATAAGAACAAGTTAAAGTCATATCTGAAATAGATACTCCCATTCCTACTCCAAAACCATGAGCAGAACTTGTAGTAACTGTAGCAATACCAAGATTATTATCATAAACAAAATTACTGATATTATATGCAGTAGTACTCAATCCCCCTACAGCAATTTCAGTAGTATCTACTGTTCCTGTAGAAGTAACTACACCAGTATATTCTAGATTACCAACACCTCTAGAAACTAATCCATATGTACCAAAACTACAATTACTGTTTGCTATATCTGCCTGTCCACCCTTATCACATGTAACTGCTTCATCACAACATATAGTGAATAATGAAACAAGTTGTGCAAATCCATTATTAGTAACTGCTACTCCAACACCACCTTCATTATATTGAGTGAAAGCATCAACGTTCATTGCTTTCAATGATCTTGCTTGAGCACCATCTATTCTAATACCAGTTCCTGTTGTAGTTCTACTAGTACAATTCTGAACATAAGGTCCTTTCCATGCTCCACCACCTACATTCTCAGCAACTGTATGAGTAGGAAATCCAACAGCAGCTCCTGGTGCAATATGATTTTGGAAGGTCATATTTGCCAACTTAACTCCCTTCCTTACAGAGAATATATCTTTATGTGCAGTACTTCCACTTACATTTACAGATCTTTGATCATCACCAACAATAGAAACATTAGCAGGAACTTCAATTGGATTACTTTCTACATAAGTTCCTGAAAGAACTTTAATAGTAGTTCCACCAGTTGCTACACCACAAGCACCAGCAATAGTTAAAAAGGCATTATCTATAGATGTTCCATTTTCAGAATCACTACCATCTTTTGCAACATATAAAACATTAGGTGCAGAGTTAATACCAGTAGCAGATGCATTAATAGAAACATTCTCACCAAGAATAATTTCAGAATTGGTAATAGTAACAATACCAGAAGTAATAGTATTATTAGTACCATCAATAGTAACAGATCCTCTACCTACTGTAAGAATTCCTAAAACTCTTGCATCACCATCAATTATAACTGTAGTATTACCAGTACCAATATGAACAGTTCCTAGTCCAGTTCCTGTGGTTATAGTGGAAACCCCACCTGTTACATTAATACCACTTCTAGCAGTAATAAGACCAACAGAATCAATATCAGTTACATCTTCATAAGTTAAAGTTCCAGCAACAGATACATTTCCACTAAAGGTAGCACCACCAGTAACTGTTAATGTTGACCCATCAAATCTTAAATTATTACTATCTTCTAATTCTCCTCCTGTTCCTCCAAGGATTACTCTACCAGAACTTAAATCAGTAACTTTTAAACTGGTTATTGTAGATACACCAGCATTTAATCCTGTAGTAACTCCTGTAAGATTTAATCCATTATTGACAAGAATAGGAGCATTGAAATTAACTGTATTATTAAACGTTGCTGCTGTTCCAGTTATAATATTATCAGTAGATGCAACACCAGTTAATCCTTCACCATCACCAAAGAATGCTGAAGCAGTAATAATTCCACTAGTATTGACAGAAGAATCACTTTCTAATGTAGTAGCAGTATCAGCATTACCAGTAACATCTCCAACTACATTACCAGTTAGATTTCCTACAAAAGTAGGAGCAGTTAAAATACCAGTTACTCTAGCATCACCTTCTACCCATAAAGTAGCATTAGCAATTGTGGTTCCTATACCAACGTTTTTAGTAGTATGAATACCAGTTGCTTCAGATGCAGGTTCAGAATCTACTGCCCAAGTACCACCAGCTCCTGCTGCAGCACTTTGTTTGAATATAAATGGTTGATTAATATTTGAAACATCTACAGTTAAAACTTTATTATCATACTCACTAAGATTAGTAGCAACACCAATAATATCATCAAGATACTGAAGTCTAGTTTCTCCACCACCACCTTGTGTATTAACAATCTGTTTAAGAACATCAAGTTCTTTTCTAATCTTAGAAAGTTCTGGTGTAGAATCTTCCTCATTTATTTCTTGTTTCTCATTTAGCTTATCTAATAACTTGATAGCATGATCAATAGTTCCTTCATCTTCTTTATTAACTTGCTCTAATGCTTCTACTACTTCATCAATATCTTTCTCTTCTTCAACAATCTCTACTTTTGGTTTTGGTGGAGGTGGAGTAGCTGAAATAGCATCTTTAGCACTAGTAAAGACTCCAGTTTTTTTATTATCTGAGAATAAGAAATTCTCAAATGCTTTTGCATCTTTTATAAGTTTTTCTCTTTCTTCTTTCTGCTTCTGTTTCTTTTCTTTTATTTTTTTAGTTTCTTCCTTTAAAGACGAAAAAACATCATCAAGAGAGATATCACCTATCAACTCTTTATGTTCTTCCTTTATCTTTTTCTTTTCACTACCAATAGAGCTAAAGAAACTATCTAAAGATTCATTATTTTTAGGTTTATTATCCGTCATACATCAAAACAGAGTTTCCCATGTATATTATTTATTTGGGGTATTTTTCTTTAAAAGTTTTTGCAACTCTGCTGTGGAACCAACAAAAAGTGCATTATTTACAGTAGTAGGACTTTTTGCTTCTTCCTCTTTATTAACATCCTTTACTTTCTTCTGTAAATCCATCAACTTATCAGTAGCGTCAGAGACGCTCTTAATTAATTGACCAGCAACTTCATATGCTCTAGGCATCTCACTATCTTGAGCAAGTTCTAGAATACCATTAATTGCTTCTTGTCCTTTCTCAATTATACTATAAAGATTACCTCTTGTATAGTCATAATCCTTCTCAATATCATCCTTAAGTAATCTGTCAGGTTTGGTTATACCAACATTAGTTACATCAGTAAGTTGATCCTCCCTTTTAGCACAACCACCTTCTGGAGTGTTACTCACTTCAGTTGGAGTAATATTTAAAGTTTCATCTAATTTAGCATCATTAACTGGCATAATTCATTCCTCATTCTATACTTCCGTCAAATCCAAAATCATCACCGAATTGAATAAGAGCACTATCTTCTTTGGCAGCAGTGTAATCAATACCAAATACTTGTGCTCCTTTAACGTGATTTTGAACTGTTGTGTTATCTTGTGCTCTCTTAACAGTCATCTTATTACCAGTCACAGAATCAACTAACATTTCTTCTTGACCAATATAGACATATTTACCTGCTGTAATCTTAGTACCATCATCCACTTCAATAACAGTTTCAAGTAGATCTACATTCTCAGCAATTAAGGTTCTTACATCATTAGTATAATCCTTAGTTGCTCGAGCAGTTGTAGTATAAGATAGATCTCTTTCAGCAGAAACACCAGGTGCGCTGGAACCAGCAACATATCCAATAGATGTTTTCTTGATGACCTTTCCAGTAACGTCTGATATAGGACCGAATAGTGTTGTTTTTGCAGTAAATTGTAAAGTATAAATTAATGCTCTTCTTGTATCAAAATTTCCTTCATAATCATCTTCCATAGAGATATTATCTAACTGAATAGGAACATCTCTCTTCTCTTTTAAATTACCTAAGAAGTTAATAGGAACCTGATATGCTGGTTGAAAATATGGTAATATCTGTTCTACTATTTGAAGCATGTCATCATTTAATTTTGTCATGATTGACAATTCAAATCTCATATTATAAGGAACTGGAAGATAGTTCTTTTTTACATTTGCTCCATCTGGAGTCTGATTAATAATGGTTTGAGTTTGTGTTGATTTTCTTGTAGGATCATATTGAAGTCCAAGAAACTCAAAAGACATTCTTGGAAGTGTTATAGAAACAGGCTTACTAAGATCTGCTTCTTGCTGCATTCTTGCAAGAAACTTCTGAGTAGGTCCATATGCTAATGGAACTTTAATTACAGAATTGGACTTCTTAACTTCAATCCCATTAAATATAGATCCAAATCCTATAATGACAGATCTGAAAATCTCGTTGTAAAAATACTCAAACATTATTTTATACCATTATACTTTCTATTTATTAAGGCATTCCAAAGGGATTGGTTTCTGTGAAATCAATAATATCATCTGCAGCAGATTGAATAACTTCATTCTCAGCAAATCCAGATACTAAGTCATCAGTATTGGTCTTCCTAACAGCAAACTTAGCACCAGAATTAGATCCAATGATTGTTTCACCATTAGTAAAGTTACCATCAACAATTGATATTTCTAATGTATTATTGACTGCATCCCATTCCTTAACCCTAGCAGTTGTTCCAGATGTTTGACCTGTAACAGTTTCATTAAAGACAAAGGAACCTGTTGCCATACCTACTCCAGAAGCAGTTGGTGCTGCAAATGTAATAGTTGGTTCAGCAGTGTATCCAATACCAGCATTAGTTAGATAGGCAACAGTTACAATACCAGCAGCGTTAATATATCCAATACCATGTGCAGCAGTACTACCAACTCCAACTGCAGATCCAGGAATACTAACAGTAAATGTTGGATGAGTTGTATATCCAGATCCACCACTAGTAACTGTAACAACTCCTACAGAACCATAAGTTGTAATTCCTACAGTTCCTGCTGCACCTACACCAGTTCCTTTTGGATCTTGAATAGTTAACCAAGGAGCTTCTGTATATCCAGCACCAGCATTAGATATATGAATTGCTGATATTTTATTATCAGGCAATCCAGTCATACAATCTATCCATGTATTAGCAATAGAAGCAACACCAACAGCATTTTGAGAACCAGCAGGAGAAGAAGATATTCCAATCAATGGTTGTTTATTATACCCATTACCCATATTAGAAATATAGATTTGAGTAATACCACCAGTTGAAACATAAGATGCTGTAGCAGTTGCTGTTGCAGCAGAACCTACTAGAGTAAGGGTTTGAATATATCCTAGTTGTTCCACTTCATCATCAATAGTCTCAACACCAGTATCAATAACCTCATCCTCATAACGGAAGAGTTCACATCTTAACTGATAAACGTAATTCTTTTTGAGTTGATAGAATGGTTGTTCATGCTCAACATACTTAATTTCAAATAACCTATCACCTAATGGGAAGTAAATAAGATCCCCTTCTTTAGGTCTAGTTGTTAATTCAATATTAGGTAAATTCTTTATAAGTGGAGTAATATATGTTTCATATCTTTCTCTGGAAATAATTAAAGTTAAATCATCTACATTCTGTATTCCAAATTTAGAAAGCAATGTTCCTTGTCCACCATATCCCTCATAACTATCAATATATGCTTCTAATGGATATGCACTATCAAATTGAGATTCAATAACTTCTCTTATAACAGTGTTTTGAGAAATATATCTTCTAGGAATGTAATAAACTTCAACGCCATAAATTGTCAACTGTTCGTTGATAAGACTCTGGACTAGATTCTGTTCGCTTTTAGATCCTTGTAAGAAATAGGAATTGAGTGCCATATTATTCTACCTCAAGCAATCATGTCGAAAGGTGGAATTTCATAAGTACTTTGCATATCATCTTTAATAGCACTAAGATCACTCATTGCATCATCATAGATTTGTCTTCCATTAAGTTCAATACCACCAGGTAATTTTACACCTTGGAACTTAAGTAAGTTTTGACCCCATTGCTTTTTAACTAATGCTGTGAGATATGCTTTTACAAATCTATCATTATATACTTTAGTGAAATCATCAGGATTTAATGCAGTATAACAATCTATAATAATAAATTCATCTGCTGATAATTCATTCCAATCAACATCCAAATATAATCTATCTTGCCTTATATTAAATCTTATTCTCTTATGAGTATTGAGGAGATAATTCATGGTCTCCAAATAACTCATAGCCATTGTATATCCTAATAACTCAGTCCTTCCCCAGAAATATAAATCATTCAAAACTAACTGATACTTAAAACTGAACATATTAGTCATGCTCATAGATTTAGAAGTATCAAATCTATAAATCTTTTTAACTCCTATAACATTAGGAGGAATTTGAAGATAATTACTACTTTGATGATATTTAAATGTAGTAATACCAACACCTGGTATATCAGTAGAAGCAGTTGTAGAGGAAACACCAACACCACCAGCTTCAGCACTAGCAGTTCCTCTTGCTATATCCTCGGCAGTTATCTGATACTTTAAAAAATTCTCAGTAATACCATCATAATGTCTTTCTTGATAAAACTGAATAGCATCATCCATCAAGTCCTGTAGTTGCTCTTCTGCAACGTTTATCTCCAGAACAGGAGCACCTAATTGCCTTAAGGAATAGTCAATTAATTCTTGTCTAGAAGCTGGTTGCGCCATTTATATAGAGTATACCTTTTACTTATTTATGGAGCTGAAGAGATACCTCCTTGCACCAATATATTTCCAGATACTATTCTGTAGATAGTAGATCCAGAACTTACTAAAATATCATAAACGTGTCTACCAGTTTTTAAATTTCTTGTGTCAGTAGATCCAAGAGATATTTGGAATTCTCCTCCTGCTGCACTAGTAAATCCTACATTAAAAGTAGTAGAAATTCCCAACGTTGCTCCAATAGCAACAGATTTGGTCATCTGAGAAGAACCAGAGTAACCTGTAAAATTATAAGCAGACTTATCTGGTTTAAGAACAGAAAAAGTTGATTTAAAATCTGCTCCAGAAAGAATAGTCAGATTAACACCGTAAGCTGCTCCAGAATCTGGATCAAAGGTGATAGTGTTATTTGCCATTTTATTTGCTTATTAGTGTTTGGAGCATTGTTTTGATATCACCAATATCACCACTTAAATTATCTACTTTTGATTCAAGATCATTAATTCTTTCTTCTTTAGTCCTCATTCTATTTCTACTATTAACGTAGATTTCATAATCACTGGTATTTTTATTTACAATACTACCAGTGATACTATCTCTAAAGAGACCAGGATTATCTTCAACAGGAATTAAAGCCATAATTATGCAAGAGCAGTGGCACGAAGCCTTTGGAATTGAGGAACCACAGCACCATTAGTAGATGTTCCAATAATCTTAATTCTATAAGATTTAAATGGATGTAAATCCTCAGTACTATATGTATATTCCTTAAAGAGGTTTATACTTGCCTCTGGCACATATACATCCACTTTAGGAACTTTCTGGTTTGCATCACCATCACTATCTGTTGGTGTAATAATCTCACCATTAATATTAAGATTCTTATATCCTGGGAAAGGAGTAAAGATTGTTTCATTAACTGAAACTTCTTGATTAAGAGCATAGAAGACTCTTATATCACAAACATCAGGAACATAAGCATCAAGTATTACCTGCAATGATGTTGCTGGATTTTCAAGAATTATATTCTTAGTCACATAGATGAATCTATCTGGATCATTAACAAAACTATTAACTCTAAAGTCAGTAGCATAGTTACTAACTGGTTTGTTAATTCTATTATTAACAAATGTAGCACCAACATGATCCAAGTTAATTACAGGACTCAATCTTTCATCTTGTGATGATAAATTGGTAAGAATTGTAAATGATTTATTACCAGGTAGATCAGTCAAATAAGCATCCTCATTAACTTGAGAAGAAACCATTCTTTGAGAATCAAAGTAATTTTTCTCAAATAATGAAACTTGCTGATATCCCTTATCTTGGTATGCAGGTTCACCGCCATTAACACTACTTGCTGAAATAGTTCTACATCTAGCTGTAACGTTACATCCAGTAGGTGTCATTATTTCAAACTTAGGAATCATTAATGAGAATGGTATGTTATAAGCTCCCTTGGCTAAAGGACCACCTCCAGCTCTCTTCTTATCAAATTTAAGAGGTAAGAAGTTAGCTGAATTAGCGGCACTTCTATTAATTCCAGTATCAGTATCATTTGTTTTTATCTTAATATGATAACTATCCAATGTTATAGCATCTTCACTAGATACATTTACATCTGCTAGATCGTGGGTTGTATTAATTCTTCTTAGAGATATTCCAGCATATTCATACTTAAATACCTGATCATTAATATCATGTAGGGATTGTAGTGAATTATCAATTCCTCTAGCAATACCTGTTAATGTATTACCACTAACACCAGTATACTTAATAATTTCATCATCTATCTTAATATAACCTGGATTTGATGCTCCAACACCTATACCTTCAAATGCAGTGAATCCAGCACCAGCTACAACAGAAATAGCAGCAGTAGAAGTTCTAGCATAAGTAGCTGCCAATTTATTTGGAGCTACATTACTTTGAATATCTCTAATCTTAACCTTATTAATACTATTATACATTCCATGATTCTTTTGATTAATCTTGATATGTAATCCATCATCAATTGTAACTAGAGGAGATTGTGGAATAGCTCTTCCATTAACCTCAGTTCCTCCACAAAGTTCTGTGGAAACACCAACACTATCAATATACCACAACTGAGATGCAGATGCTGATACATCAAAGTCACCTTGAACTTCATCAATAATTACTTCATTAAATGCTCTAATTCCAGCAGTTGCAATTGTTAATTTTAATCCTTCACCAATTTCTTCTCCTGCATTTCCTAATTCAGCAGTTAAAACATCTCCAACAGCATATCCAGTACCACCACCAGTAACAGTAGCAGCAACTGCTACACCATCCTTAATAGTAATATCAGCAGTACCATTCTTACCACTTCCAGTTATTGAGGTTAAATCTACATCAGTGAATGTATATCCATATGATCCTATACCAGAAGCAGGTGTATATCCAACACCAGCATTAGTTATAGTTAAAGCACTTTCTACAGGAGCAGTACTAGTTCCATTAGTAGTTGCATAAGATCCAGCAGCCCAACATGATCCAGCAAAACCAACTAATGTTCCATGTGGAACACCTTCTAGATTAACTGCAGCACTAGCTCCTTGGTATATGGTATTTCCATTCTGTGCCTCAATATCTGTAATATTCTGTTGATTAATACTACCACCTATAGAAACTCTAATCTTATTAGGTTTAGTTACTAAACCTTTAGATGGAAGAATTTCATCCTTATTAGCAAGATCTGGATTATAGAAATTAACAGATCCATTATTAGAAAACTTAGCTCTATAAAGATCAAATTTAAGATCTTCATATTGACTTGGCGTCCATACAGAAGCATTCTGTGATTTAAAGAGTGATCCAAGAACTGGCTGAGATGATACTAATACTTTACCTGCCTCAGATGCTAATGTTCTAACATCAGCTTCACCTAGTCTAGAAATCCAAACCTTATAATCAGTAACTTTGGATTTTAGAACCATCGCATATTCTGTGGTTGGTTCTAGATAAACTGGAGATTTAAATCTAAATGTTGTTGGGACTGTAGCATTATCAGATAAATTAATTTGATTTGGTTCTAAAGTAACTTCAGAATAAGGAAGAACTTTAGTTGTTGGAGTTCCCAACTCAGTAGTACGCATCTGGAATGTTACAGGTATATTTTCTGCCTTTTCTGCAAAGTAGAAATCAACTTTAGTTACAAAGACACCAGTAAGATCATTAACTGAGAAAGTTTGTGCTATTGGGTCATCATCATTGTTTTCTCTAGGTTCTCTAATAACCTGAGTAACTTGAGTGGTGTTATTAACATTAGTAACCTCAGTAACCTCTCTAACATTAGTAACATTACTAACATTAGTAACTCTTGCATCAACATTAGTAACTTCAGTAACCTCTGTAATCTCATTAGTGATATTAGTAATCTGTGTAATATCTTGAGTTACATTGGTTATAACATCAAATCCACTTACTTGTTGAATTGTATTTGATTGTGCAGTGCCTCCAATTGTTTGTGTCTCTTGGAAATCAGTATGAGTAACTTTAGCATTTCTTAAAGATAAAGTAGATTCTTGAGTAGTATCTACATCACCCTGTGAATAGAATTGTGCTTCACCAGATGTATTATAAGTACCCTTAATTTTACTATTAGTAGCACTTCCTGTAAGTCTGAAAGTAGACCTTCCAGTTTCAAAAATAGGATTGGCTGATGAATCAGAATCAGGAACATGGAATGTACCTATAATAGTAGCATTTTTATCTGGAACTAATTTAAGACCAGTTACTTTTGCTCTAGCACCACCAAGTGTCATCAAAATCATTCCTTCAGCAATATAACCCTCCAATGCAGGTTGATCATCAGATGAAAGAGCATAAGTGTCTATATTCAATATTACTGATGAACTACTATAATCTGCTGGTATAGTAAAGTTTCTATTATATGGACTGATAGTATAGATGTCAGTAGGATTATCAAATGGACCATATTTATGATTAGATTTAGCAACTCTTGCAATAAGTCTTGCACTTCCAGCAGAATTAGCAGTTCCATTCTGAATTGCAGAAGGCATAGCCCCAAAGACCCTATCACCTGGTTTAAATGTTCCTTCTGTCATTTCAATTTGAACTAACTTAGGAACACAGAACTTAGTAACATCTACACCATCAAAGAATGCATAAACTCTTTCATATGGTTTAAAGTCGTTACCAGTAAACTGAATATCTCTAGACCTCATAAAGTTAATAATATCTCTATTAACTACTCTATTACCTAAAGATGAAGTATCAATTTGTTCTTGAACAACTTGCTGACTACCAGTTCTTTGCTGATTTAATGAAATACCACCAGTTGCTGTTATATTATTGATAATAGAATCACTAGGATCTAAAATTTGTTGATTACCAATATTAACATCACTCAATAATCCTTGAACTGCTGCATTAAAGTTATTACTACTAGAATTCTGTATTGTTTCTTGTTCATTAGATAGACCAAGATTCATACTAACACCAACAGTTTCCCAAGAATTATAAACAACAGGTGTAATACCCATTCTCTTTCCATCAGCACCAGTACTAATTTCAGCATTTAATGCTTCAGCAATACCTTGGAAAGAACCTTCCATCATCACATCATTTGGTTGCATTTTAGTAACGTCAATCCAAACATCAGTATCTGGTTCTAGATCAATAATACCTTTCCAGAACATAACAAGGAAAGGAGTTACATTCTCAATTCTAGTTGCATATGGTTGGAAATGATATAATTCATCAGTATAATTAAGTGTAATTACCTGACCTGTCCTTCTTACATTAGTACCAGCAAGTGTTGCATATTTTGTATCAGTGGCAGTTCCTTGACCAATTCCAGGAATTGCATTAGTAGCAACTTGGAGATTGATAGCAGTAGTATAGTGAGAAGGTCTTAATACACCTTTCTTTTTATCAATAGCGTTTCTAACACCAACACTAGTATCTTGTGGTTCTATAGTTGTAAAATTATCTACAAATATTCCAGATTTAAATCTGTTCAATCCATTAGCATCAGGAACAAACTTATTCATTGTTTCAGATTCAACTAAAGTCAATGAAGTATAATATTCTAAGTTCTTAATTCTCTGCTCCAACTTAGAAATATCACTCATCTGATATCTCTTATGTTGAATAAACTTAACTTTTGCGTCAGATGTATTAAAGAGATAAGCAGGTAAATATACATTTGCAACATTCATTGCACCACTTATTTCTTCTGGTAAGCGAGGATTATCTGCTGGAGTTCCATACACAACTTGCAAGAAACCTTCTTTATCAATATATAATCTATCTACTCTTGGAAGATAATAATTAAAGCTAAATGACATAGATTCATCATTAGCTAAAACATATTTTGAACTATGTTGTGCTCCACTATTAGCACTATCATCAAAACTTCTTCCATTAAATTCAAAAGGTGATCTAGTACCAGCAGTTACAGCATACTCTCCAACTCTAGGTCTAGCATCAATAATATCTGCAAGTCTATTACCATTAACTCTAGTAATTTCATTTCCATAATGGAATCCACTGTAGGAATTAACTGTTGTTATATCACCAGTGTCATTACTATCATAGGTAGCTCTAGAAAAATAAACTTTTAATTTTCTAGAAGCAACTGGAGCATCTGGTTTTCTAAGAATACTAGAATATCCATAATAAGCTCCTGTTTGTCCAGTCTCAAAAGTATAATCAGTTGTAACGTTGTCACTATTATTAGCAACTGTAGTTAATATAGCAGTTATTTTAGACTCATTAGTAGTAATTATTTCACCTGGTTCAAATGTATTATTATTCAAATATATGAAGTTAATACTAATATCACTTTTCTTTACCAAATATATTCCTCTAGCTCCACTAGATGTACCTGTAAATTCTTCTCCTATTATAAGATCACTAGTATTAGATGTAGGTCCATCTATAGAACCAAGAACACAACTAGGAGATTGTGGATCTTCTGTTCCTAATGATTCAAATATACCATAAACTCTAACAACGTCAGGATGATTTAATGATATTCTATCATCTTGAACTCTTGTACCATAAGGGAATACTAAACCATCTACAGAGTTTGTTAAACCATCATTTAATGTAGTTGCTCCAATACCAGATGCAGATACATTAGATTTGTCTATAAGAGTATTTACAGATACTTTTTTAATTTTTTTCTTAGAAGTTACATTACTCTTACGAAGAGTAGCAACTAGTTTTGCATTAGTATCATTTGTTCCTAATCCTCTAATTGTTAATGTAGTTGATCCATTGGTTAAGAAAAACTTATCAGCAGTAATTGCTTCTGTTGTTCCATCACCTCTAATATAAGTATATCTTTCTGCATCAAATGGTAAAAATACTTCTCCAGGATCAGCATTAATATTTGGAGATGCATTATTTGTTATAGAAGCATCAAATTGTCTTCTGATAACTAAATTAGAATTAACTAGATCAACATATTGTACATTTTGTTTAGGGAGAATACTATAAAGACTTTCATTATCTGCTGCGTTTCCACCACCATTAGTTTTTTGTATCTCTGTTGCAACTAATTCAATATTATTAACACTTTTGGTAGATGTAGGAGGTCCACCAGCAAAAACTCCAGCAACAGTTTGTACTCCAACTACTGTTATTGAAGTATCACTAACTGCAGTTACTTGATTGAGAGTAGAAAGTGTATCTCCAGGTATATTATATTTAACAATAGCACCAGTAGTTACTATACCAATAAAACTTGCGCCAGGACTGGTAATAGTAGATGTACGAGGACTTCCACTTAAACCTGTAACTTGACCAGAACCAAAGGAACGAACTGTCTTTGGTTTTATATCTGCAGTAAATGTTACTGCTACACCTGCGGCTGTAGTAGTACTACCCCACAAAGACTGCATATCAGATATTTCATGATTATCAATATTAGTTGTATATCTGTCATTATCATCTATACCATTAAAACTTAATCTTTCTCCTGGAAAGAAATTTCCTTTTACTTCATATGCAGTGAATCCAGTTCCAGCAGTTACAGCATATCTTAAATAACCAGATGCACCACTAGATTTACCTTCAATACGAGTTGGAACTGATAGATTTACATTAGTATTAACAGTAAAATCAGTATAAGCTTGTAAATCCCATAGTGACATATCCCACACATTTGTTGTGGGAGTTGTAGAATTATAAGATCCTGTTTCTAAAGCAAAATCATACAATCTAGCTATTCCAATTTCTTTCCCTGCAGCAGAAGATGAAGTAGCAGGTCTTTTATCAACTCCTACTCTTTCACTTCTAAGACTTATAGTAGCACTAGTATTAAATCCAACTACAGGTGATCCAGTAACGTTATTTGTTTCAAATGATGGTCCAAAACCAAAATTAATAGATTGACTATTAACAGTTTTTACAGATCTAGGCTTTACTACATCAAATAGTGCTGGAGTTCTCCTATCAACTTCATATCCCTTCACATATGCTTTACCTGGAGATACCTTATAAACCATTAAGTTATCATCAGGTTCATTTCCCTGTTCAGTAATTTGACCAGGTGTATAAAGTCCTCTATTACCTATACCATTATTCAAACACTCTCTAACAGTTGTTGTAAAATCTTTACAATAATAATGTCCAGATTCATCCCAAGTTCTTCTAGCAAATTCATCAGCAAGATGATTATATTCAGTGATAACTACATCTTTTTCTAGAGCACCATTTTTAACTCTAGTAAGTTCAACAAAATTCTCATCATTAAGTTCATTAATTTCTTTTTTAGCAAGAGTTGCTGTAATTTTTAATCTATCAGCACCAGGAGCAGTAAAATTATTAAACCCTTGGGCATTATCTGTTAAAGATGGATCAAGATCAGATGAAATTATTTCTTCATTAACTTTTAAACCAACTCTCCAACTATCAGTATTACTATATTGGTCTAATATTAAAACTTGACTATGAACATCTACAAAATATCCCCTAAGAAAATAAATTCCTTGAGAAACTTGGAATGCCATTCCAGTAACATTAGAATCAGTAGAAATGGAATTAGAAAAACCTTCACCAGCAGCAATAAATGTTGTTGCATAACTAATATCTTCTTCTGTCTGTAAAACTTCATTATCAAAGAAAGTTTCTACTCCATCATTAGTTCCAGACTCAAGATAAGAAATGTATAATGTATAATTTCCTTTATCAGACTCTTCGTCAGTAATATAAGTTACAATCTTTCCTTTAACCCCAGAAGATGCACCTTTAATAGTTTTTCCTATTAATTTATCAAGATATAAAGAAACAGGCACTCCTAAAAATTCAGGATCAATCTGAATTCCTCTAAATTGATCTTTAAAAGACATTCCTCCAGGAATGACTCTAGCTCCTTCTTTAAATAGATGATTTCCTAAATCTTCAACTTGATTTTGAAGGTACGACTGCATAGTCGTAAGCTCTCTTGCCTGAACAGGAAATCCAGGTTTAAATAACACCTTATAGTAATTACTATCAGGCGTAAAATCATCAAAGTAGGGAGCTACATTTAAATTGGTTTCCTGTGGCATGATCTCTTAGAATTGCAAGATAATTTTAACGTCTTCTTTTTGGGATTTAGACCTAGTTATAGAAGGTCTATTATCAACATATAGCACTTCTCCAGAATATTTCTTAATTTCTGGTTGGGCGACACCGCTTACAAAGCTTTGACCCAGATAATATGTACGATTATTTATTACAGTAGAGACACCTTGGAACTCAGTATTAATACCAAGGGAGACACTACCACCAGTGATAGTAAAACTACCACCATTGGTTTCACCAACAGCATCTATATCATGCCTAAATGGATTCTGTCTAAATCCATAAATTGGATCAGGATTAGCAGTTCCATTAGAATTGAATCCTGCAGTAGTCCTATCTTGCCAATACTTTAATACACCAGTTATTTGATCATAAGAAATAACTCTTCCTACAGCAGTAGATCCAATACCTACAGTTTGTGTAATAAATCCATCTGCTGGAAAGACTGCTGAACTATATCCAGTACCAGTCAATCTAAGAGCATAGCAAGCACTTGCCTTATCTTGAATTAACATCTCTGTAGATCCTTGTGCTTGAGGATTTTTTATAACACCAATTCTAGAAAACTGGTTTCCAGTAATAAAATCAGGATTTTCACTATCATTTTCATAACGAGAATATGCCATAGCATTTAATCCACCCAACTCCAGTGATACATCAGCCCCATGACCACCTGGAGGAGGTATAATAACATTAAAAACTGGAATAGTAGATCCACTAGGAACTCCACCTGCTTCTAAATCAACATTAGCATAAGTATATCCACCACCACCTTGAGCAATAGTAACTGATTCCACTTTAGAATCATTATTGATAACTACAGTTGCTTTAGCACCTTGCCCATCACCTAAAACAGGAACATTTGTATAAGTGATATTAGCAGTACCAAGACCAACTCCACGATTTAAAATAGTAGCAATTTTAATTTGTCCACTAGCAGATGCATTCTCCCTCATAGGAGCATATGTAGAACTAGTAAACCAATCATCAGGAATAGGAATATATTCAGTAGAATCAAACTTAATTGCTTGGCTTGGTCTTACACTATAAAGATATTTCCAAATATATCCATCACCACTACTTCCAGCAGCTCTTGGTTCTAAATCAGTAAATGTTGGTTCATCTAATGATGGTCCACCTTGATTATTATTTTCTGGATTAGCATTATTAAACAAACAAGCATATACCCTATAATCACTATTCATTACATAGTAATTTGCTGAATAAACATCAAATGCACCAGAAGGTTGAGAAGGATTATCTCTAGATATATCATTTCTCCACATATCATAAGTTATACCAGAAGTCCAATCAACCTTCCTTATAACTTGACTTATATCTGCGGAATTAATTCTTTTAACCGCCAACATAGTATCATAATAATCATCCTGTTGACTAAAATTGTCTTTAGGTGAAGGTGGATCAGAATCCCATGTCGACAAATAATTTGCTGGATTGGGTAATCCAATAAATGTATAGTATGAATTTTGACTGGACTGAACCCCTGCTACAAAATTACTAGCATTTACTATACGCAGTTGATCAGTGATTATAGCCGCCATTGTTAAACAGTTTTCTTTTTATTTATTAAGGTTATCTAAGAGTTGGATAAACAAAGATAGTTCCACCCATTCCAGCATGTGCTGTACACTGATAATATAGAGTATCAGGAGCATTAAATGGAACTTCAAAAGTAATAGTTGATCCATTACCACCATCATTGTTTATAACACCAGAACCATAAGCAGCACCAGTAGATCCATTTTGTGTAGATTGTATTCTAAATGGATGACCACCAGATGCATTTACAAATTCATAGGTATTACCTCTTGCAAGGTATAGATCAGGATCATTTTCAGTAGCAGTAAATCCTACACCTGTAAATGTATAATCACTACTACCATTAGCACCTAGTATCCATCTTCCACTAACAACCCTAGATGAGTCACCTGTGTAAGATTTACCAGCACCAACTACAATACCAGTAGAACTACTTGTTACAGCAGATCCAACATTAGCAGTAGTAATAGTTGC
>Ga0163179_10001186_pt1 | contig 18504 bp, 23 predicted proteins | sample AtlANTMetagenome_FD_109643 | JGI IMG/M metagenome (GOLD analysis project Ga0163179, IMG submission 109643) | Marine eukaryotic phytoplankton communities from the Atlantic Ocean - Atlantic ANT 2 Metagenome | ecosystem: Environmental > Aquatic > Marine > Oceanic | place: North Atlantic Ocean... | reverse complement strand
CTTCTGGTAAGGTTGATCCCTTGGTTAAGATGAAGATCTACAACGGAGAGGACATCATCGAAAAAGGAAGAGTCAAGAAGGTCGATATTAAAGATCTTCGTGAGGAATCCCGCGATGAAGGTATGACCGGTATCTCAACACGCTTCATCACTAAGGCGATCGATTCTGCGCTTTCAGATTCTGATAGAAATATGGTTACACCAATCTCTGTTAGAGACTCCTTGATCAAGCAAGTAAAAGAACAGATCATTGATGAAGAAGCCAGAGAAAGATACCTTCAATATCTTCAAAAGGATCTTCACGAAGAGTACCTAAGAATCCTAGAGAAGGAAATCACAAAAGCATTTGTTAGTGCATACGAAGAGCAAGCCGAAACTCTTTTTGATAACTATCTTGACCATGCTGAGGCTTATGTTAATAAGTCTCGCGTAAAAGATAAGGTAACTCGTGAAGAGATGGAGCCTGATGAGAACTTCATGAAATCCATCGAAGAAAACATTGGAATTACAGGTTCAGCTAGAGACGGATTTAGGTCGGATGTTACTACTTACATGTTTACTCTTCTTCGCGCTAAGAAGAAAATTGACTGGAAAGCCTACGGTCCGCTCAAGGAAGCTATTGAGAACAAGCTAATGGCGTCTGTAAAAGACATGTCAAGAATTGTTACCAAGTCTAAATCTAGAGATAATAAGCAGCAAAAGAAATACGGTGGTATGGTCGCTACGCTTATAGAAGACTACGGTTACAATGAAGATTCTGCAGAAGAAGTAATTAAATTTGCTGCTAACAATCTGTGGAGAGATGGATAGAACCTCTTGTTAAGCAGGACAAAAGTTCACGATAAAAAATCTGTTAAAGATGAACTAAAAAATTTCCTCCATCATATCGAAAGCCTCTGGAAGTCAACTCAGATTGACAGCAAGATTGCATTGCTTCAAGAAGGTATGCCCAGAACTTCAAAAAGTATGATAGTCGTACTTCTTTCATATAAGCCGAAAAATCGTCTAGAAAACGTTTATAAACAAATACTTCTGGAATATCTTCTTAGGGCAGAAAAGATATCTGCTTTTTCCTCTGAAATACTTTTGAATACGCTTCTAAATCTTTTTAAAGCAGGTAGACAAATTGACAACGGAGAAATAAGCAATAAAATTGATCAATTTTTACAATATGTTAATGAAAAAGCAGAGAGACCAAGACTTGATACTTTAGAAAAATTTCTACATAGAAATTTTAAAGATGACACGGTAGAGATCGTTCTAGAGGCGCTCAATAATGCAGGCGTCTCGGGAAAAATTTCTTTTTCACATGAGAATATTCCAATACCGATAATCAAGTGCGATTCTAAATATATTTTTCCAGTTGTGCCAGAAGTAAATCTGCTTATACGAAATGAAAACGAGTGGAAAAGAGAAAACGTTAGTGTGGTTTGCATTGAGGGCTTTATCGAAAAAGTTTCTGAGATAGATTGCATACTCTCGACGGTTTCTGAAATGAAAATACCTCTGCTGATAGTCTGTCTCGGTTGTTCTCCCGAAGTTGTATCGACAATTTTGACTAATAACATGAGAGGGACTTTAGATGTAATGGTTGTGTGCCCGCACAACGATGAAGAATCAATAAACGATATCTCAGATATCGCTACTGCTACAGGAAGCCAATTCTTTGGATTTCAAACCGGCGCAATATCAACTACTTTTGACGAAGAAGTTTTAAAGAAAAGCACTTCAAGTATTATCGTAAACACGCAGCAAGTTGCTATAGGAAACACTAGCTCAAGCTTAGATGTAATAAAAAGAGTTGAAAATATTAGAAAGTCTCTCGGAGAAAGCAATGAAAAAGATGAGTATCTTTTTAAAAGAATAAGATCACTCACTTCAAACCAAGTTAAAATCATTTTTCCTGAATCTGTACAACAAAGTAAGTTTTCTCAAATAGAAGAAGTTGATGAGGCTCTAAGGGGATCTAAGGCTCTCATAAAATATGGAGAAGTTTTTATAGATGATGAAAATATGTTTGCTGAGAAAGGATATCACTTGTATTCCTCTATTTACGCAGGTATGAAATTTGGTTATTCCTTATATGAAGAATTAAACTCTATTTCTGCAGCGATAACAAAAGCTAGCTAATTTAGGAGAGATGAAAATGAGTATGAATAGAGATGTAACAACTGCAGTTAGACAGATAACTGATTCTATTAAAAGGCATTTTGAGCAGAATATGAATGCTGCAGTTAGAGATCAGATGATCACATTAGAAAATGATAAAATTCCTGGCATTTGCCAAATTGCCAATGCTTCTGTTGATCAAGGACTTTTAGAGGGCAGTACCCTCCTGACAAATACAATACAAGCATATAGTAAAAAACTAGACAAGGGTTGATCAAGTGCTGCAAGGGGTAAAGCACCTTATACAGTGCCACTGTATTTTACCCCAATTTCGCAGGCTTCCAGAGCCTGTCTTTCATCAATTTACAGTTTTTTCTGTATTAGAAAATCAAAAAGTAAGACCTAAGCTAGCTCAATGTGGAAACTGCGGTGTTTTGCATAAAGTAGTAGACATATGCGTAAGCGAAATAGCATCTGGAAAAGACGAACTCAGCACACTTATTGGAATAGAAGATATAAGTTTATCACTACCAGATAAAGTATGTGAAATTTTATATAGACATGAGTGCGATCTACCCACTTGGGAGCATGCTCAATTTATTTTTGAAGAAGAGGTATGGAATGAGAAGATTAAATTAACTTCTGATACAACACCTGACAATAATGTGATCGCAAAATTTCTTTTGATAAAATCAAGTGAAAAATTTACTATAACCACAGAAAGTAGTCAAAATTTTATAGGAAGTATAAATGAAGTCTAAGAAGTATGGGCAGAGTGAAACTGATGTTTGGGCAGGGGACCTTCTTAAGGCCCGAGAAATAGTTTCTGAAATTATGAATTTCGGGACTAATCAAGCACAAATAAATCACATAATTGGATTGTTAGCACTTGAGCTTGAGAATAGAGAGTATCTAACATTGTATAGAGAAGCATTTGAAAAAACGCAAGAAGTTAAGGTCGAAGGTCAAAAGGCTGCTTCAAAAATCATTCTAGATAGCTAAAATAACTATATTTTAATATTTACTCTTTGATGAGGATGCTCAAATGATAAGAGTGAATAAACTTCTTAATAAAAATGTCTGGGATACTATTTGTGATGATCCCTCATGTGACGAATTTAAAGTAGAGCTAAAACCAGAAGTTAGAAAAGCGCTTTTAAGAATCGCTTACGACTTTCTTGAGACCCTTGATCCTAAGATGAAGTTTACAGATATTACTCTGACGGGATCAATGGCAAACTACAACTATACAGACCAAAGCGACTTAGATCTTCACGTTCTTTTTGATTTTGATGCTGAGGGTGAGAACGGAGATCTAATACAAGATCTTTTCAACGCCAAACGCCGAATCTGGAATGATAGTCATGACATAAAAGTTAGGGATCACGACGTTGAACTCTATGCACAAGATACCAATGAGCCCCACCATTCTACAGGGGTTTTCTCTGTTTTAAGAAACAAGTGGCTTGTCGTCCCTCAGAGAACCAATCCTGAGATTGATGAAGAATACGTTGTTAAAAAATCACAAGATATTATGGATAGAATAGACTTTTTGGTGGACTTAGAGGACAAGCGGTCTTCTTTGCAAAATACAAAAGACAAGATTATGAAAATGAGAAAATCAGGCCTTGAAAGAAAAGGTGAATTTGCTGAAGAAAATTTAATTTTTAAAACCCTGCGAAACACTGGGTACATTGGAAAGTTAAACGACATCATACGTAATGAATATGATCGATCTGTTTCATTAGATCAATAAGCTACATGAAAGGAAGTAGAAAATGAGTAAAGTCATAGAAAAGTGGGAAGAGTTAAAAGTTCTAGTTGAGAGCTTGGAGCTTGATATTCACAAGAATGCCCGAGGAAATAAGAGTGCAGGAACACGTGCACGTAAAGGTTTACGTCTTTTGAAGAATGCAGCTGCTGATTTAGTTAAGACTTCTCTAGAATCTGGCAAAGACTAAAAACTTTGATGGGGCCGACACGGTATCGACGTGGTCGGATGTTGAAGGTGATGCAAGTCCTGGAGGTGCCTGGCCAGGTAAAAAGGCACAAAATAATAATCGCAAACGACGATTTTAACATGGAGTTGGCGGCTTAAAAACCTGACCACTTCTGAGGTGGCAACAACCGATAAACAGAAAGTTGCTTGAGATAAAAGGTTTCGCTTACTCCTTTTAAAAGTAAGCATTTTTTTTGAGATGTGCTTGCTGGAGCCAAAAACCAGCTAAACTTGTAAATGAATCCCTACAATTAAAGGTTGCGGACGCGGGTTCGATTCCCGCCGGCTCCACCATTGTGTCTAAAAATATCCGCGCAGAAAGATACTTAATCTTGAAGGGAAGACTTAAGTTTGCCCATTATACTTTTTTCTATTTGGCATATTCTCATACGTGTTAAATTGAATATCTCACCGATTTCTTGTAAAGTCTTAGGGCCTTCCTTTGCGGCTAATAAAACGCAATTAAAGCCCTTTTCACAGTCAATCCAATTTTTACACGCTTTCTTCCGACACGAAATATTTCTTTTTTCGTGTGCTTCGAAGCATGTTTCTTCTGAAAAATTACTCATTACAATCTCGCAAGGAATATCATGAAAAAGACATTTGTTTTAGATACCAACGTACTTCTTTATGACGCAGAATGTCTGCTCTCCTTTGATGATAATAATATAATCATTCCTCTCATTGTTTTAGAAGAACTTGATCAACATAAAAATAGAGCTGACGAAGTAGGTAAAAATGCACGTCGTGCAGTTCGAATTTTAGATAAGATGAGAGAAAGAGGATCTTTGGATGAAGGAGTAGTCCTAGACAATGACGGGACGCTCACAATACTCAGTAGTGAATCAGTTGTTTGCCCGATGCCTGGCGAAGGCGATCTGGATGTAGACAAGGTAGACAATAATATTCTGAGCATGACTAGATGTTTGCAGACCACCAGGGAAGAAAAGGTGGTTCTCGTAACCAAAGACATAAATGTCAGAGTTAAATGTGATGCTCTAGGAATATTGTGTGAAGATTATCGAAAGCACCGAATTATCGATAAGGCAGAAGGTTTATATTCAGGTGTGATAAGAATAGAAATAAACCAGAACATCATCGATAAAGTCTATACAGATAGAGAAATTCCAGTTCCTGATATTATAGACTCTGAGTCGCTAAGCCCGAACGAGTTCTTAGTTCTAAAAGATCAAAGCTCGGGTCAAGGATCAGCAATCGTCAGATACAGAAAAAATAGCAATACTTTGCGCCTTATACCTGAGATTAAAAATGTCTGGGGATTAATGCCGAGAAACAAAGAGCAAAAATTCTCTTTAGATATATTATTTGACGATACAATTAAATTAGTGACTCTAGTTGGAAAAGCAGGAACAGGAAAAACGTTGCTTGCTACGGCCGCTGCTTTAGAGCAAACACTCTCAAATGATTCAAAATATCGAAAAATTGTGATTTCAAGACCTGTTCAAGCTGTAGGTAAAGACATAGGGTATTTACCCGGAGATATCTACGATAAAATGGCGCCCTGGATTGCACCTATCAGAGACAACCTTAGATATTTATTCGGCGATGATAAAGACACGCTCGACATGTATATTGAAAGTGGTAAAATAGAGATTGAGGCTATCACTTATATCAGAGGCAGATCGATATCAGATGCAATCATCATTATTGATGAGGCACAAAATTTGACAACCCACGAGCTCAAGACCATCGTAACAAGAGTGGGTGAAAACACAAAAATAATATTGACAGGTGATGTAGACCAGATTGATAACACTTATCTTGATGCCACTTCAAACGGCCTTAGTTACACCATAGAGAAATTTAAGCATTTTGATATTGCAGCTCATGTTACGCTGCTCAAAGGCGAAAGATCAGAGTTAGCTACTTTAGGATCTGAAATCTTATAATAAATTTAAAAGCACGGTATAATCTTCAATATGTGAGGAGAATTCTGTGCAATTTAATAGCCCGTTTAACAATCAATCACCGCAGGTCCAAATTCCTGACGAATGTCAGGTCATATTCGTGTCTGACATGTTTGTTGAAAACTATGTAGGAGGAGCGGAGCTTACTTCTGAAGCCCTTATCACCTCTTCTCCTTTTGTTGTTCATAAGCTACACTCAAAAGATGTTAACATCCAGACTTTAGAGCAGGGTCAAAATAAGTTTTGGATTTTCGGTAACTTTAGCTCTATGGACCTAAATCTCATTCCCACAATAGTTGCAAATATCAATTACTCTATTGTGGAATACGACTATAAATTTTGTAGATATCGATCTCCCGAAAAGCATAAGTCAGCCGAAAACAAAGAGTGCGATTGCAGCGAACAAATTTACGGTAAAATGATATCTGCGTTTTTTGAAGGGGCACAATCACTCTGGTGGATGTCTGAAAAACAAATGGCAATTCATCACTCTAAATTTCCTTTCCTTGCGAAGAAAGAAAATACCGTCCTATCTTCAGTCTTTGACGAAAACTTTTTTGCACTAACAAAAATTCTTAGAGAAGAAAACAAAGATAAGAAGAAAAATAATTGGATTATTATGGGATCAAATTCCTGGATCAAAGGAGTAGATGATGCCGAAGAATATTGCAAGAAAAATAACTTGACATATGAAATAGTGTGGAACATTCCGTATGAAGAGTGTTTAAAGAAGCTCGCCGAGGCAAAGGGGCTAGTCTTCTTACCAAAGGGATCAGACACCTGCCCAAGACTTGTTATCGAGGCAAAGCTTTTAGGGTGCGAACTAATCCTCAATGAGAACGTTCAGCACAAAGATGAAGAGTGGTTTTCATCTGATGAGCTCATAGACACAGAATCTTATTTGTATGCTGCAAGAGACAGATTCTGGAATGCCATTAAGCAAACTGTAGAATTTAAAGCCACACTAAGTGGGTATACAACTACCAAGGACTGCATTGAACAAAATTATCCCTGGAGAGAATGCATTGAGTCTCTCTTAGGCTTTTGTGATGAAGTGGTCGTTGTCGATGGCGGCTCTAAAGACGGAACTTGGGAGGAGCTAGAAGAGTGGTCAAAAAATGAAAGCAAGCTTGTTGCACACCAAGAAGCCAGAGACTGGAACCACGAGAGATTTGCTGTATTTGATGGGCTCCAGAAAGCCGTCGCAAGATCTATTTGTACGGGCGATTTTTGCTGGCAGCAAGATTGTGATGAAGTAGTTCATGAAAAGGACTATGCAAAAGTTAGAGAGATCTGCAGTAATTTTCCCAATACAATGGACTTGATCGCGATGCCAGTTGTTGAATTTTGGGGCGGTCCTGAAAAAGTACGTGCAGATATTTTCCCCTGGAAGTGGCGCTTAAGTAGAAATAAACCCTACATTACCCACGGCATACCGGGACATTTAAGAAAATTTGATGAGAGCGGACACGTTTACTCATTGCCCGGATCAGACGGATGCGATTATATTAGGTCTGACAACTTCCAGATTATTCCCTGTGGAAACTTCTATACACAGGATGTAGATAATGTTAGACAGCAAGTAAACGTAAATCCTGATGCAAAGACAGCATATCAAAATTGGATGAACCAGATCGTTGATGCATTCCCTACTGTTTATCATTTCTCTTGGTGGGACTTAGAGAGAAAGATAAAGACTTATCGAGACTACTGGTCTTCTCATTGGAAATCTCTTTATAATGAAAGTAGAGAAGATAGTGTTGAAAATAACATGATGTTCGATCACAAGTGGTCTGATGTTACTGACGAGATGATTAAAGAAAGAGCACAGCTCATGAAAGATAAGCTCGGAGGATGGATATGGCACCAAAAATGGGACGGTAAAGAAACTACAGCACATATCGAATGCAACACAGAGCTTCCGAAAGTGATTAAAAATTGGATAAATTAAAAGTACATTTTGTAGTGCCTAGTTTTAATATTGAAAAAAATATTAAAAGTCTTGTGGCAGGATTTAGATCACAAAACAATGATGCATGGTCGTGTACTATAATTGATGATATTTCCAAAGATGAAACTTGGACAAAACTGAAAGAAGAGATCAGTTCCGACAAGAGATTTAAAATTGTCAAAAACAATGAAAAGAAATTCGCTCTAAGAAACATCATTGAAGAATCCAGAGAATATGAAGATGATGAAAATACGATCATTGCAGTTGTAGATGGAGATGATTCTTTATGTAATGACGAAGCTGTGAATATTCTTATAAGAGAGTATGAAAAAGGGAATGATGTTGTCTGGACAGCGCATCGCTGGGATACCAACGGAATGAACATATCAGGAGAGGTGCCAAATGAAGTAAATCCTTATTTTTGGCCTTGGAGATCTTCTCATTTAAGGACTTTTAAAGCTTCGCTTTTAAAGAAAATTAGAGATGCTAATTTTAAGGATTTTAAGGGTGCGTGGTTTAAGAGGGGCTACGATCAAGCTCTGATGTTGCCCCTCATGCTTTCTGCTGATAAATACACCTACACACCGGAAGTCTGCTACCTTTACAACATAGACTCTTCTTCAATCCCGAATGATGAAAGAAATTGGTGCGAGATGGAGCAGATATCTACTATTAACTTTGTTCGAGCTCGCGGGTTTGTTAAGTGAACATCTTTTTCGATAATGTTAATTTTAAGTCTCATTCTGGTCCGAACAGTTTTGGTAGAAAGCTAGCTGAATCACTTATTCAAAAAGGCCATGATGTAAATGGCGAAAATACACCAGATGTCCAGCTTTCATTTATACAGATGGGTACTTATGTTGCGCCTGTCGTACAGAGACTAGATGGAATTTACTTTAATTCTGAGCAGGACTGGAAAAATCTTAACAAACCAATTCAGCAAACTTATGATGCTGCATCAGGAGTAATATTTCAGTCTGAATTCAATAGAAGCCTGTCCGAAGAGTTCTTTGGAAAAAAAGAAAAGTCTGCAGTCATAAGAAATGGAACATGCTTAAAATTTGCCAGTCAATTTAGTCCTATAGACCATCCTGATATTAATAAATTTGACAATGTTTGGACATGTGCTTCTTCCTGGCGCCCACATAAAAGACTTGCAGAAAATGTTAGATATTTTCTAGAGCATGCCAACGAAGATGACTGCTTAATAGTTGCAGGAAATAATCCTGACTTCAGTATTGAACACCCAAGAATATTTTATTGTGGAAATTTAAACTGGGAAGTATTGATGCAAGTATACAGAAGATCCAAGTATTTTATCCACTTAGCGCTAATGGATCATTGCCCTAATGTTGTTGTGGATGCGAGATCTGCAGGCTGTCAAATAATTTGTTCAGACTCAGGAGGTACAAGAGAAATAGCTGGATCTGATGCCATCGTTGTTAAAGACATGGAGTGGGACTTCAGTCCTTTTAAACTCTATAAGCCGCCTGCTTTAGACTTTTCAAACGTTGTTTCTAATGCTGATTTTGATAATAGCATTGATATCAATAGCTGCACTGAACAATATGAGTTATTTTTCAAAGAGGTCATAGGATGGGACTAGGCGGACATTTAACTTGGACAGCCACTGCACGGGAGATTTGCAAAAGACTCCCAGGAGGAAAAGTACTTCCTGTAAAAAATCTAAATGGCAATATGCAGCTTGTCAAGTGTCCAACTTTTAAAAACAACCCTTTTGTTATCCAGGACTCCACACTGGGTGCAGATATTGTATTTCCCATGTTTCTTGATAATCCAAATGCAAACTATTGCAAACAAGATACTTTTCAAAAAGCCTTTCACAATGGCAGTAAGCACATTATCGAGCAATGCTGTGAAGTCTATGGGATAATGGACCCTGAACTTAAATGCGATATGTTTTTTGACGAAAAAGAAAACTTAGAAATCACAGACATGTGTAAAAATCTACCTAAAGATTTTTTAACAATCGAACCTTTTTCAAAAACTAATTACACGCCTAATCGCTCATACCCGTTTGAGAAATTCCAGATGATAGTCGACGATCTTGCAAGAGATATTGCCGTAGTTCAAGTAGGCAATCCTGAAGGAAGAGCTTTGGAAAATGCCATTGACTTAAGGGGCAGGACAACGTTTAGGACTGCAACAGGAATCATAGGGAGATCAAAGCATTTTATTAGCTGTGAAGGAGGGCTGGTTCATGCCGCTACATGTGTTAATACTCTTAGCACGGTAATAGTAACGGGGTATCAGACTGTTAAAATGGTCGCATACCCGCAGAATAACAATATTAATATTGCTTCTCATGGGCCTTGCGGTTTAAAAATAGATTGTGAACAATGCATTAAAGATCGAGAAGACCACCCGTGGGAAGAAATAGTGCAAACAGTCAGAAAATTACTATGAAGATATTCACCAACGGCTGTTTTGATGTTCTGCATATAGGGCATGTCAGGCTCCTAAAGTACTGCAAGTCCTTAGGTGATACAGTAACTGTCGGACTCAACAGTGATTCAAGTGTCAGAAAGCTTAAAGGAACCGACCGCCCACTAAACGAAGAGCACGTTAGAAAAGAAATGCTTGAGTCTCTAGAGTTTGTAGATGAAGTTATTATCTTTGATGAAGATACACCATATAATCTAATCAAGAAAGTAAAACCCGATCTAATAGTCAAAGGAAGTGACTATGATCCCAAAGACGTTGTAGGGGCAGACATTTGCGATGTTAGAATCTTTGAAAAAATTGAAGGATATTCTACCACTCAAGCAATCAAGAATATTATTGATCGGTGAGTCGTGTAAAGATGTTTATCACTACGGAGAGACGTCTAGGATAAGTCCTGAAGGACCGGTCCCAATATTTTTACCTAATCGGACAGAAATAAAAGACGGCATGGCAGCTAATGTGCTTAATAATTTGACAGAACTAGGCCAAATTGTAGACTTTGTAACATGCAATTCTGAATCCCCCATTATTAAAGAAAGATTTGTAGACGAAAAATTCTCCTCACACGTTTTTCGTGCTGATCGCAATGATGTTTCCGAAGCCATTAATTTAAATGCAATGTCCGAGGCTCTCAAGAGGCAGTACGATGCAGTTGTAATATCTGATTATGACAAAGGCTTTCTTCCTCCAGATGCGTGTTCTTTCATAATCTCGCATTTTTCATGTCCAGTCATTGTTGATACTAAAAAAAGAGACTTAAGTTGCTTTGATAGGGAAAATTGTATTATCAAGATTAATCGCCCTGAATACGACAGGTTAGTCAAAAAATGCAGTAAGTCCATTATCGTAATTACTGAAGGTAAAAATGGTGCTCGTGTGGAAAATAAAAGATTAATAAATAGTTTTCCGACTGATGTTTTCGATGTTTGTGGAGCAGGAGACGTCTTTTTGTCTGCAATGACATCTTCCATTTTGTCTACAGGTGACTTAGAGAAATCTTTATATTTTTCAAATTTGGTGGCATCTATATCTGTCAAGACATTTGGAAATTGCGCACCAAAGCTGGAAGATATCTCTCAGGAAATTGAGCGAGTTACAAATGTCTAATATTAAAAAAGTTGATAAAGACTGGGGCTACGAGCTTTGGATACACAACGACGAGAAGTACTGTGGAAAGCTTCTCTATTTTGAAAAAGGAAAAAATTGTAGTTTTCATTATCATAAGATTAAGCATGAAACATTTTACTTGCAGTCTGGAAAGATGAAGTGCAGATTTGTCCCGCTCGATGATTTAGAAAATGCATCACAGTATGAATGGGTTGTTTTAGAAAAAGGTGATGTTAAAGAAATAGAGCCAAATTTGGTACACCAGATGTGCGCACTTGAAGAATCTGAGCTCTTTGAATTTTCAACTCAGCACTTTGACGAAGATAGCTACAGAATAACTAGAGGATTAGATTAATGGTTAAAGAGATAGACTTCTCAACAGGCAAATTAAAGATCGAAGATGTAGATCTTGAAGAAAGTAAAAAAGTAAGAGAGCACTGGGAAAAGGGAACTACGCCTTTTGAAAATGACGATCAAAAATTTGTTGACTGGTTTGATACCTCAGATACATTTGAAAAATCTTGGAAGACAGGCCAGGTTGACTTTCATAACAGGATTTTAACACCTGAGATGCTCTTTAGCATAGGCGAACCTTTTGATAAAAAAAGCTTAGAGATTGGCTTTGGCGGTGGCCGTCTGCTTAATGCAGCGGCACAGATTTTTGACCACGCCTATGGCGTAGATATTCATAGTTCTTTTGACAAAGTATCAAGCCTTCTTCAAGAAAAAGGTCGAAAAAACTTTACGCTTCTAAAGCAGGACATGCTCTCTAGCCTCCCTGATAAATCCATTGACTTTTGCTACAGTTTTATTGTGTTCCAGCATTTTGATTCTATAAAGACGCACAATTACTACCTAGATCAAATTAAAAGAGTTTTAAAGCCTACTGGTTGTGGAATTATTTACATGGGAATGGCGCCTGACAACACAACCGAAGACTATGCTTTCACAGGATTTGATAACATAGCAGGAAAGGGTCATGGAGGCAATAGCACGCTCTTCTTAAACCCGCAGTATGCTGTACAAGAATTTTCAAAAAGATTTGACCTTTTTCAAGCAGGTAGATTTACCAAAAAACCATGGGTTAGGCCAGAGACAGAAAATTTAAGTAGTCAGTTTTTCATAACATTCAAGTCGAAAGGAACTTAAAATGGGAATGCTTGTAGGGTCTGCGTGGTCAGGACATGATTGTTCTTTTTGCTTCTTAGATGAAGAAGGAGTGCCTGTCGTCCATGCGGAGCTTGAAAGATACATTAGAGAAAAAGAGCCGTACGGAGATGGAATTGCATTTTTCAAGGAAAGATTTCCTGAGGAATTTGCCCGGCTTAAATATTTTGGAACTTGCTTTCCGACAAATAAGACCACTGATCATGAGGAATCTTTCAAAGATTTGAAAAGTGTTTTAGAAGAAAATGACGGAAAGCTTTTCGTTGTCTCTCATCACCAAGCTCACGCTGCGAATACATTTTTCTCTAGTAATTTTGAAGAAGCTGTGATTGTGACTATGGACGGCGGCGGAATGGAGGACGAGAATGGATTTGTCACTGCCTTTACGGTCTGGACAGGCGCCGGAAATAAAATAGAAAGACAAGCTACTTTTCCCGTGCAGCAAGTTAATGTAGGTGGCGTCTGGACAAGAGCCACTAGATACATCTTTAATCTACAGTCAGGTTGGCCGACAGGACATCAAGCAGGTACCGTTATGGCAATGGCAGCAATAGGAGATCCGTCAAAATACAAAGATGACTTTTTAGCAATGTTGACTAATGACTTGCAAATCGCATCGCATAAGCCTGCAAACCAACCTAAGGGTGCAAATGTAGGAACCGATCCTGTTCACCCGTACCTAAACAAGTGGCGCCTTATTGCAGATGAAAGTGAACAAAATAGATTTGACTTAGCTGCAGGTCTTCAGGCTGCAACAGAAGAGTATGTTAAGTCTTTATTCGACCAGATCTTAGAAACATTCCCTGAAAAACGCTATCTTTGCCTTGCAGGTGGTGTAACTTTAAATTCTGTTCTCACGGGCAAATTTCTATCTTGGTATAAAGATCGTCTGGACGGGATATTTGTAACGCCTACTCCTCATGATGGCGGTCTAACCATAGGAACTGCACAGTATATATGGCACCAGGTTCTAGATAAGCCCAGAGTTAACTGGAATGATCATGCGCCGGTTTACTTAGGTGAGATATACGATCTACAAGAAATAAGCACAGACATCCAATCCTTTGGCGATAAGATAACTACAGAACGTGCAAGTTTAGATGATGTCGTGGACTTGCTAGATAGACAAAAGATTGTGTCAGTTTTTTCTGCAGGCTCTGAGTCAGGAAGAAGAGCTCTGGGAAATAGAAGTATTTTAGCAGATCCTAGATCCCCTGATATGAAAGATATGATCAATGAAAAAGTAAAGCATAGGCAGTGGTTTAGACCTTTTGCTCCATCTATTTTAGCGGAAGATACAGAAGATTGGTTTGGAGAAAATGTAGAAAGTCCATACATGAGCTTCGTCGTAGATTTTAAAGAAGAAGTAAAAGAAAAAGTTCCGGCCGTAGTGCACTTAGACGGCACAGCAAGACTTCAGACTGTATCTAAGAACAACAATCCTTGGTATCACAGCCTGCTGACAGCATGGAAAAATAAGTCCGGAGTTCCTATTTTGCTAAACACTAGTTTTAACGATAGAGAGCCTATTTGCGAGACACCCAAGCATGCAATTGACTGTTTTTTAAGAACAAATATCGATCATCTTTATTTTGCCGATCACAATATCCTGGTATCCAAAAAAGAAGAATCTAAATGAAGATCTTGATCAATAGAAAGCCCGTGGCAGGACCCTGGGGTGGAGGAAACCTTTTCGTTAAATCATTTTGTGATTTTATGATATCCAGAGGACACCAGATCACTCATTCAATGGAGCAAGATATTGATCTTATTTTCATGCAAGATCCAAGATACAGCGAACTAGGAATCTCTGTTAGAGAGATTGCTGCATACAAAGCTCAATTTCCAAATACAAGGGTAGTTCATAGAGTTAATGAATGTGACGCAAGAAAAGGTACACATGATATGGACTTTCTCCTTAGAGAGTGCAGCAAGATTACTGATGCAACTATTTTCGTGTCACACTGGATGAAAGATTATCATGTGAAGAAGGGATGGTTCTGCACAAATACTCCTGTTGTTTATAATGGAACTAACACAGATCATTTCAAGCCTCGAGAAAAAATTGATAACGGAAAAATAAATTTAGTAACACACCACTGGTCAGACAATCCTATGAAAGGTGCTGATGTTTATGATTTTTTAGATGAATGGATTGCAGACAACGAAGACTATACATTCACGTACATCGGAAGATATAAGAAGAGATTTAAGAACAGCAGGCTTCTTCCTCCGCTAGCAGAAGAAGACCTAGGTAAAGAATTGTCAAAATACGATGTGTATGTTAGCGGCTCTAGGTTTGACCCAGGGCCTAATCATATCATTGAAAGTATTGCCTGTGGCCTTCCAACTCTTGTGCATCATGAAGGCGGAGGAGCAGTAGAGTTCGCCGGACCTAAGTTTTCATTTAAAAACCAGGAAGAATTAGTCAGCTTAATTCACAATATTCCTGATTCCTCGAATAATCTGGCGCCAATTACCTGGGAAGCATGTATGTCAAATGTCTTGGGAGTTTTGGAGTCGTTATAATGATTTTTATCTCACACAGAGGAAATATCGATGGACCAAGCCCTGAAAAGGAAAATATGCCTGAGTATGTAAGCAGTGCATCAAAGGCAGGTTTTGATGTAGAGGTAGATGTGTGGAATATAGATGGTGCATGGCTTTTAGGTCACGATAAGCCGCAATACCCAGTAGAAGAAAGCTTTTTAGAAACACCCGGATTCTGGTGCCACGCAAAAAATATTGATGCCCTAAGAGAAATGATAAGCAACGATAAAATAAACTGCTTCTGGCATGAAGAAGATGCTTTTACTTTGACTTCCTTTGGTAACATATGGACTTACCCGGGCAAAAAAGTAACAAAAAAGTCAGTCATTGTTTTGACGTCTCTAGATGTTCCTGAAGAATGTAGGGGAGCGCTCGGGATATGTAGTGACTGGGTTAACCTACAAAAGTTAGACTTGCAAAATGATTGAATGTGTTCTTTTTGATTTAGACGGTGTTTTAGTAGATGCCTGCGAATGGCATTACGATGCTCTTAATCAAGCTCTAAAGCAAGTTGCAGGAACTTCAATCACTCGAGAAGAGCATGTTACTACATTTAACGGTTTGCCGACAAATGAAAAGCTTAAGATTCTTACTGCGCAAAAAAGACTAGATCCTGAACTTCACAAATTGGTCTGGGAAAGAAAGCAAGATCTTACCGAGAATGTTATTGAAAATTCTGCTCAAAAGGATGATTTAAAAATTGGCCTTCTTGTTGGGCTAGCGGAGCTAGGTATTAAAGTTGGATGTGTTACAAACAGCATAAGGAAGACAGCGACAATGATGCTGGAACTAACAGGTCAAATTTCATTTATAGAAAATCTTCTAACCAACGAGGATGTTGAAATTCCAAAACCAAATTGCGAAGGCTACGAAAAAGCCATGAGCATATTCAAAGTAGAACCTAGTAAAACACTTATCGTGGAAGATTCTGAAAAGGGATTCCAGGCTGCAAAGTCGTCTAATGCACACGTTCTCAGAGTCTCAGGTCCTCAAGATGTAAACTTTGAAAATATCAAGGTTACAATAGAAAAGATTAACAGCAGCACAGAGACTCAAAATATTTTGTCTCTTTGACATCTTTTCTTGAAAGGTGATTTTATCCAATGAATGTTTTGATACCCATGGCTGGTCGGGGCACAAGATTTGCAAATGAGGGGTATGAGACTCCAAAACCCCTTATCAAGATAAAGGGAAAAACGATCATTGAATACGCTCTCGACTCTGTGCCAGTAGAAAATGCAAATTTTATTTTCATCGTAAGGGCGCAGCACTATAAAGACTACGACTTAGAGAATTTTCTAAATCAATTAAAGCCAGGCTGCAAAATAGTTCAAACTGATATCGTAACTGAAGGTCAAGCTTGCAGTGCACTACTAGCCAAAGAACACATTAATAACAGTGAAGAGCTGATGATCGTTAATTCAGACAATTACTTTGTCTGGAAATGCCAGGCTTGCGTGGATGATTTTAGAAAAAATAATCTAGATGGCGTTATTCCTACTTTCTATGATGATAGCGGTTCTACAGCCTGGAGTTACGCTAAGACTAATAGTGATGGTGTCGTTGTAGAGACAGCAGAGAAAAAACCTATCTCTTCTAACGCAATAGCAGGCATCTTTATCTGGAAAGAAGGAAGTGACTTCGTAAAATTCTCTGAGCAGATGATTGAAAAGAATATTAGAATTAATAATGAGTTTTATATCGCACCTGCGTACAACGAAGGAATCTTAGAGGGTTCTAAGTTTGCCATTCACCAAATTGAAGAGATGTTTGCCCTTGGCAATCCTCAAGAGGCTAAGATATTTGAAGATTATCTTGAGGGGCGACCAAGTGAAGATTAATAATATTTCTGAGATGATCGGCGGTTGGTTTGTAGGAGACTTTGAAGAATCTGCATATAGGACGTCCGACTTCGAAGTCGCGTATAAGTTTCATGAAAAAGGTGAGAAGTGGCCCACACACTATCATGAAAAACTGACAGAAATAAACTTCATCATAAGAGGAGAAATGTCTGTCCAAGAAAAAATTTTAAAGGATGGAGACATCTTTACTCTGTCTCCTTATGAAGTCGCAGATCCCGTCTTTCTAAAAGATACAGAAATGATCGTCGTTAAGACGCCCTCTGTTCCTGGAGACAAAGTGATCGTTTCAAGTGAGTAGCAATGTTTTCTATAGTTGGGAATTCAGGATGTCAAGTTGATCTTGTAGAAAGCAATGAACAGGCATTCGTAAGAAAGTCAACAACAAATAAGAGCTATTTTTCTAGGCTTAAAAAACAGGCACAGAAACAATCTGCATTCATAGAAAACAACAATCGAAAAGACATATATGTTCCTCGTATCATTGACGAGGATTTCTACGACCATCAAAGACAATTTTTTGACATGGAGTTTTGCAGGTCTATTGACTGCTTAACTTACCTGCAAACTTCTTCTATAAAAGAAATTGAAGAGTTTTTTAAAATTGTTATCTCAGTGATTGATAGAAATATATCTAATTCTGAGATGAAAGATTTTAACAAGGAGGCTTTCTTAGAAAAGTACTCTGATGTTAAAAGCAATATTAAAAACCAAAATATCGATCTAGACTTTTCTAGAATAAACACTGTTTTTAATACAATAAAAGTTCAAAAGATGCCTGTAGGTGAATGTCATGGAGATCTTACTCTTTCAAATATCTTAGTCCAAAACTCAGAAAAAAGAATTTGCCTAATAGACTTCTTGGACAGCTTCATAGAGACACCCATGCAAGATATTGTGAAATTAAGGCAGGACACAAAGTATTTCTGGACGCTTAACCTTCATCAAGGCGGGAATTTGGATCTTACGAAAATTAAGATGATCTTAAAATATCTTGACAAGAAAGTAGAAAGACACTATGCGAAGCACAAATTTTACCAGAAATACTATCAGTCTTTTCAAATAATGAACTTATTAAGAGTTCTTCAGTATTGTAAAGATAAGAACTTGCAAAATTTTGTTGTGCGCCATATAAAGATTTTAGAAAAGGAAGCTTAAGTGCATTTAATAGTCCCAGCAGCCGGCAAATCTTCTAGATTTCCAGGAATGAGGCCGAAATGGCTTTTGACGCACCCAGAGGGCAACTTAATGGTTGTGGAATCACTGCTTGGTTTAGAGATGTCTAGTATTGAAAAGATACACTTAGTCGTACTAAGAGAGCATCTAAAAAAATATAAATGTGAACAAGGAATTTTAACAGCATTTAGAG
>Ga0163179_10001185_pt1 | contig 18511 bp, 17 predicted proteins | sample AtlANTMetagenome_FD_109643 | JGI IMG/M metagenome (GOLD analysis project Ga0163179, IMG submission 109643) | Marine eukaryotic phytoplankton communities from the Atlantic Ocean - Atlantic ANT 2 Metagenome | ecosystem: Environmental > Aquatic > Marine > Oceanic | place: North Atlantic Ocean... | reverse complement strand
TAACTATTTTCATTATCTGGGTTATCCAGTTTGAGATAGTTTATTTTGAAACCCAATCTATCCATCTCTATACCAAAGTGTCTCATGCAAGATATTTGATAGACGATTTTCTTTTTGTGATGGTTAATGTCAGTGAAGTTTTTTTTCAATTCACAGATCAAAATTTCATCAAGATCTTTGTCAAAATCATTCAATGATGTGATTTCTTGATTTAATTGATCTGCAAGGATTACGCAGAGATTCCTCATTTTTTCTTTTTTATCTGGTCAAATGATGCCAATGCATTCTCTCTGGATGATTTAAGTTCAATAATCGGATGAGGATAATTTTCACCAAGCTTGACTCCTGCATCATCCAATATTTCTTTAGGTGCTTCCCATGGATTGAATAAATACTTATCTGGCATATTGGAAAGTTGAGGCAAATATTTTTTGGTGTATTTACCATCTTTATCAAAATCTTGACCCTGCTTTACTGGATTAAAAATTCTGAAGTAGGGCGCTGCATCAGCTCCAGTTCCAGCGACCCATTGCCAACTCGCAGTGTTATTAGCAAGATCAGCATCAACTAAGCATTCATTGAACCAATCCTTCCCATAACTCCAATGTGTAAGGAGATTTTTCACTAGAAATGATCCGACAATCATTCTGACCCTATTGTGCATGTATCCTGTTTCCCATAACTCTTTCATCCCAGCATCAACAATTGGATAGCCAGTTTCACCGAGCTTCCATGATTGAATGAAATCTGCATTATTTTCCCAAGGGAATGCATCAAAATTACTGTTTAGATTTTCTTTCAACATGAATGAGAAATGATGGATCAAGTAATGAGAAAAATCTCTCCAACCAAGCTCACTGCAAAAGTGATCAATATTTTTGTCATCACCCATTGCTCTTGTTTTAAACCATATTTGATTGGGTGAAATCTCTCCGAAATGAAGGTGAGGAGAAAGTCTAGATACAAAACTTTTCGCAGGATAGTTTCTTCCTTCTTTGTAATTTTGGATTCCATTCTCCAGGAAATCATCCAGCCTCTTCATCGCGGAGTCTTCGCCCATCTCCCATTTTGATTCAATTTTCTTTTTCCATGGATGAGCAGGCAAAAGATTAAGCTCATCAATAGATGTCCCGTCTTTAGAGGCGATAAAGTTGAGTTTGGCTTTAGGCAATGGTTCTCTTGGTGTTTCTCCAGCTTTAAGGCATCCCTTCCTATAAAATGGAGTAAATACTTTGTATGGTGTTCCATCATCTTTGAGAATCGATTCTGGTTCCCATAGTAACGATCCATTAAAAATATGATAATCAATCTCAAGTGACTTAATTAAATCATTGTCTTTTGATCTCTTTTTGGGTTCGAATACCCTATTCCAGTAGATGGCATCTATTTGCTCTGAATCAATCAGTTTCTCTATTTCATCTATTGAATTTCCCTGAATGATGTGTAATTTGCCTTCAAGAGATTGATCGAGTATTTTGAGTGAATGATGAAGCCATAGTTTTGATGCCTGACCCATATCCTCTAGATCCTCTGAGTCTAAGATATAAACAGGAAGCACATCATTCCCTGATGCAGCAATAAGGGCTGGATTATCAGTCAGCCTCAAATCATTTCTAAACCAGTGTATTGATCTCATTTTTTGTACTAAATTTATGAATACCTCGTGATATTCGTATCAGTTTATCGTTGTGTTTCAAATTTTTTAACAATTTACATCTATGAATGCATAATTGTAAGATGACTCACTCTTAATCAAATGCCTATGAGTAAAAACAACGAATTTAATAATTTCTTATCTCGACTTGAGAAGCTGAGCGATGAACATCGAAAAGAGGCTACATCAAAGAGACATCAATCTGGAAATAGAACTGCTAGGGAAAATCTTAATCATTTAATTGAAGAGGACAGTTTTATTGAATTTGGAGCTTTTGCCGTCGCAGCTCAGAGATCAAGAAAAGAATATGATGCTTTACAAACAGAAACGTCTGCTGATGGAGTTATCACGGGATTTTGTGAAATTAATTCAAATGAAATTGGTACAGAAAATTCTCATGCAGCTGCCATTATCTATGATTATTCAGTTCTTGCTGGAACGCAGGGCTACTTTCACCATCAGAAACTTGATCGAATCATAAACAAGGCAAAAAAATATGGTTTGCCTGTGGTAATTTTCACTGAAGGAGGGGGAGGCAGACCCGGAGATGTCGATGTCAGCACTCAGATAGCAGGATTGAATGTGCCAACTTTTTCAAAGTGGGCAAGTTTAACAGGCTCTTCTTTGAGAATTGCAGTCAACAATGGGTATTGTTTTGCTGGTAATGCTGCATTATTTGGAACTGCAGATTTTAGAATAGCCACAGAAAATTCATGGATTGGAATGGCTGGTCCTGCAATGATCGAAGGCGGAGGTCTGGGTAAATATGAGCCAACAGATATCGGACCCTCTTCGATGCATGAAATGAATGGTACCATCGATTTTTTAGCAAAAGATGAAAAGGAAGCAACTGATGTTGCCAAGAAGTTACTGGCTTATTTTCAAGGAAAAAAGAAGTCCTTTGAAATATCTGAGCAAAATCGATTGAGAGAATTGATTCCTGAGGATAGAAAATGGGGTTACCCGATCAGAGACATCATAGAAGTAATTTGTGACCAAGGATCCTTCTTGGAACTGAGAAAGAATTTTGGCAGAAGCGTTGTGACTGGATTTTTTAGATTGGAAGGAAATCCCTTTGGAATCATAGCAAACGATTGTCAGCAATTGGGCGGTGCGATCGATGCGATGTCTGCAGAAAAGTCATCAGAATTTCTGACATTGTGTGATGAACACAATATTCCAATTGTTTCTATGGTCGATACACCTGGATTTATGGTGGGTCCTGAGAGTGAAGAAGAATCTGCAGTCACTAGGATGAGCAAGCTATTTAAAACAGGTGCTAAATTGTCTGTACCATTGGTAGCTATTTACCTCAGAAAAGCATATGGCTTAGGAGCAATGGCAATGGTAGGTGGGAGTTTTCATGAACCAATCTACTCTGCTTCATGGCCAACAGGTGAGTTTGGAGGGATGGGACTGGAAGGCGCAGTTCAGCTTGGTTTCAAAAGAGAGCTTGAAGCGGCTGAGGATTCAAAAGAACGCGAACTTCTATTTGACCAACTCGTTGCATCTGCATATGAGAAAGGAAAAGCAATTGAAGCGGCAGCACACTTAGAAATTGATGCCGTGATAGATCCAGCAGACACAAGAAAAATAATTCTGAAAGCATGCAATAATTATAAAAAAGGAAACAATACTCAATGAGTTCAAATCAAATAGAGCATTTTTTAAATTCTTGGAAAGATGGCGTCATAGAAATAGGAAGAATTCATCTTGAAGGAGGAGATTATCAAAAATCTGCTGAACATTTTTTATCAACACATTATGCCTTTGAAAACGAAGAGGTCTTATTTAAGCCTACCTTCACTAAAGAAGTCATATTTAGAAACTCAAAGGAATTGGCTTTATCATATTTTATCGGTGGCGAAGTTTCCGAAGACAAAGGTTTTGCCCTAAAGCCATGGGAAGAAATCAGATTAGTGGAACTCAATATCATTGAAGAAAATAATTTAATGGTTGCCATGGGTACTCTAAATTTTAAACCCCTCAAGTTCAAAGAAAATACCTTGATAGCTTTCACATTCTTGCTGATTGATACGGATAATTCTCTTAAAATAAAAGTACACCATTCTTCACCCATTTGATTAATCATTGATTTCGATATGAAGATTAAAATGTTTCAAGTGGATGCTTTTAGCAGTAATTTATTTTCTGGCAATCCAGCAGCTGTATGTATATTGAATGAATGGCTTTCAGATGAGCTTTTGCTTTCAATTGCATCTGAAAATAATCTATCAGAAACAGCATTCCTTAATTTGTCAAATGATCCAATTGGTATCCGGTGGTTTTCACCCAAAAGGGAAGTTGACTTATGTGGTCATGCAACACTTGCTTCTGCAAGGGTTTTAATTGATCAATCGAAATTAAAAGATTCTGAAGAAATAGTTTTTGAGTCAAAGAGAGGTCTCCTTAAAGCTCAGAAAGAAGGGGATTTAATTTTTCTTGATTTTCCATCAGATAAACCACAGATTATTGATGATGTCTTCTCGGAAAATCTATTTAATTATGCTCCTGAGAAAGTCATTAAAGGCACCGATGACTACCTGTTTATTTTTGATCAAGAGGAAAAGATTAAGACAATGAATGCCAATTACAAAGAGATCAGAAAGCTCGATTCAAGAGGTGCGATTGTCAGTGCAATCTCTGAAGGTAATGCTGTCTCTCGGTGTTTTTATCCAAAATATGGAATTAATGAAGATCCTGTCACAGGATCGGCACACACCCTTATCATTCCTTACTGGTCTTCTGTCCTTGGAAGAGTAAAAATCAATGCGAGACAACTATCGGAAAGAGGTGGAGAATTGTTCTGTGAAGTTTTGAAAGATAGAGTCAAAATAGGGGGACATACAGCTGTATTTTTTAGTGGTCAAATAGAGATTTAGATGATTTAAGAATTTTTTATTTGATTTTTTTTATCTCAAAGATTAGTTTCATATGACCGGGGGGTTTAAATATAACTTAAGGAGACAACTATGAAAAAGTTAATACTTACCTTTATGATCACATTTTTTTTCATTATGGGAATCGAAATCCACGCAGATGGACATGCTTCTAACAATGGCGAAGGTGCCTTCAATACCCTAATGGTCAAATCAAAAGATATAGAAAAGTATGTTGCGACACTAAAATCTGATCAAACTGTTTTTAAAGCAATTGGTACTTCCGATGCAGGAGTCTGCATAACCAGGTCTGGGAATAATCATGAAGGTGAAATGTTTGTTTGGAACGCTTATCCAGATGTGGCAACAGCGATGCATGCGAATACAATCTATAATCCATATGATGCACCTAGAGAAATGAAAAAACTTCGAAAGGTCAAATATGGAGTGACATGGAGACCATTGAAATCTTTCAGGCTAGATCCCGGTTGGGAAAGAGTGATTAGAGTCAAAGTGGAATCTGAGGACATGAATGCGTATGTACAAACGATCAAAGATCTAGAAAAAGCAATCATTGAGAGTGGCTATCCAGCATTCAATATGGGTGTCTTTGTCCCAATTGGTGGAGGGGTCCATGAATCAGAGACTCTTATGATTAGAGCGATCATGCCAACAGCAAAAGAATTTGGTGAGCTTGTTGATAATTACTTCAAAGGAGCTTCATGGGGACGTATTTGGGAACAATCGCAAATGATGTCAGAGGTAACAAGCGATACGTTTGAAGAATGCGAACAGATCTTCAAGGCTGAATAAATTCAAATAAGGAGAATGATAAATGAAAATGAAAATACTAATTTCATTGTTTGTTATTGTGATATCGATCGATGTCTATTCACACGAAGGACATACTCACGAAAGATATAGTAAAGAACAAATCATACAAATAGCTATGTCAGCAGGACCTGAGAATGTGAGCGGTGATGCCACAATCATATCTCATGATGGAACGCTCTTAAGAGACGGATCAAATGGATGGGTATGCATGCCCGGCTCCCCTCCAAATGAAAATGTAAACCCAATGTGCGTTGACCCTGCATGGCAAAAATGGCTCCAAGAGTATATGAAAGGCTCTCTAGGATTGTCTTATGAATACGATCCAAATCAGGCCACTTTCGGAATGTCTTACATGCTTGTTGGGGATATACCTGTTGATAACAATGTTCCATTTAATACAGACACGAGTAAAGGCGTCTGGGTTGCAGAAGGGCCTCATTTGATGCTTTTACTGCCACAAGAGCTGCTTAAAGATTTACCAACAGACCCCTATGCTGGTGGACCTTATGTCATGTGGGAGGGCACTGAGTTTGTTCATGTTATGGTCCCTCTTGAGGTTACTGAACCTTTAGACTAGGCAAAACACCTTTCTCGGAGGTAAGATCATATATCAGAGAATGGAGTATGGAATTCATGCTCCACGCTCTGATTCGAAAATAAAAAATGGGGAGGGGTCGAAAAATGAATCCAATAAGGAAATTTAAATGGTTCATATTTTCATGTGTGTTTTTGTTCACATGCTTTGATGTTGACTCAAAAACTCTAATACATGCAGGGAAGCTCATTGATGGAAAGTCTGATCGTATTCAGTCAAGAATGAGCATTGTAGTTGATGGAAATGCGATCGAAGATATCCAAGAAGGATTTATATCCACCAATGATTTTGATAACTATATCGATTTAAGAAATCACACTGTCTTGCCAGGATTGATGGACATGCATGTTCATTTTGGTGGAGAGTATCTTTCTAAAGCTGAGGCTCCACTTAAGATGGAGAGGGAAATGGAGGCGATTCTAGCTACACAACATGCATTGGTCACATTCAAGTCTGGTTTCACAACGGTCAGACAAGTGGGCGACAGTGGTCTAGTGGCAATCAGTCTAAGAGATGCTATCAATGCAGGCAAAGTTGTAGGCCCGAGAATTTTTGCCGCAGGAAAAACAATTGCAACAACAGGAGGACATGCTGATCCCACAAACGGAAAGGCACTTGATGATTATGCTTATCCATTGCCTGAACAAGGCGTTGTGAATGGACCCTATGAGGTGTATACGGCAGTCAGGCAACGCTACAAAGATGGTGCCGATGGCATTAAAATTACTGTAACAGGTGGGGTGTTAAGTCCTGCAAAGTCAGGTGATAACCCACAATTTACTCAAGAGGAGGTCGATGCTGTTGTGAGTGCGGCAAAAGATTATGGAATGTGGGTAGCTGTTCACGCACATGGCGCTGAAGGCATGAAAAGAGCCATCAAAGCAGGTGTAGACTCAATAGAACATGGCACATTTATGGATGATGAAGCCATGGATCTGATGATTGAAAACGGCACTTATTATGTGCCAACAATATCAGCTGGAGTATGGGTAGCAGAAAAATCAAAAATTGATAACTTTTTTCCCGAAATTGTAAGACCCAAGGCAGCAAGTGTCGGACCCCAGATCAGCGGAACTTTCAAGAAGGCACACAAAAGGGGAGTGAAGATTGCATTTGGGACAGATGCGGGCGTTCAAAAACATGGGACGAACTGGAAGGAATTTGTGTATATGGTTGAGAATGGGATGTCTGAAATGAAAGCAATTCAATCAGCCACTATGGAGACTGCTAAGTTACTCCGCATTGATGACAAGCTTGGCTCAATTGAAGAAGGAAAGCTTGCAGATATGATTGCCGTTAAAGGTAACCCTATTGATGACATAAGCATTCTGGAGAATATTGAGGTCATTATAAAGGATGGCATTGTCTATTAACTATTGAGGCGCATGCATGAAGGTAGAAAATAAACTGACACCTAACGTTATGGCAATGGCTGGATTTCTGGTTGGAGACACCAAGTCGACGATACGAATGGTGAACTTGTTAAAATTCAAAAAAAAAGCCTCCTACGAAGATGGAAGAAAAACAGATTTATCCGGTAGAGAAGCTTACGCAATCTATGCCAAAGATGTTAGCACGACTCACTTGCCCAAGGTTGGTGGGAAGATTATTTTCTCAGGCATTGTCAGCAGACTCCTTATTGGTGAGGTTGAGGATATGTGGGACATGATTGCAATAGCTGAGTATCCAAATAAAAAAGCAATGCTGAAGATGATATCTGACAAAGACTATAGGGAGTCTGAGCAGCATAGATCTGCTGGCCTTGAAGGTCAGCTCAATATTGAAACCATGGATATAATCAAGTAATAGGTTTGGAAATCGATCCACAAGCCCTGATGAAGCTTGCCTATGATCAAGCAACTATCAGTGAATCAAATGGAGAGGTGCCAGTCGGCGCTGTTTATTTTGATGACAATGAAGTGATTGCAGAATCTGGAAACGTGAGCATTGCAAATCATGATCCAACCGGCCATGCAGAAATCATTGTCTTGAGAAAAGCTGCAAAAGTAAAAAAGAATCACAGGATTGGTGGAACATTGGTGGTCACTTTGGAGCCTTGCGTGATGTGCATGGGGGCAATGATTCAAGCTCGGATTGAGACATTGATTTTTGGAGCATTTGATCCACGATCAGGTGCAGCTGGATCTGCATTTGATCTCGCTAATTCTTCTATGTTGAATCATAAAATCAATGTGTTGGGAGGAGTCATGGAGAATGAGTGCAAGGCTTTGATGCAGAACTTCTTTAAATTAAGAAGATAGAAAAGAGATTATTCTGCAAATTTAGAAAGAAAACCCAGGAAATTTGTTCTCTGACCGCCAGTATCAATGTCTCCAGAGGCTACAGCAATAAGTGGATTTCGAACGCCGGCTAGTGCCTCTTTGAAAATTTGTTCGCTTGTTTTTACTCGAATGTCACAATTTGTATTTTCAGATGAAATTTCTGCAATTCGGTTTCTGAGCGTTATTGTTTTTATGCTCCCCGAGTCAAATTCAAAACACACTCTTTGCAAAATTCCTTTTGTTTCCTCTGGGTTCAGTCTTACAGAGAGAATATCGAAAAACATATCTATGGAAATCTGACTCAGTAATTCACTGGTCTGTGGAAGCAGCGGTTGCGCCTGGTAATTGGGATTTAGTTCATTGGCTGAACTTAAAAAGTAGTTTCTTTTATTTGGATTAAGTGCTCGATCCCCAATGTGCTGTATTGCTTTTTGCCTTAGCTTATTTGTGGTTTCAGTTTTATAATTCAATGCAAGCAAGCTATCGCTCAGCTGCAACCCCCATTGCATGTCTTCATCAAGAATAGCTTTTTCTAATGCCTCAAAAAGTTTCTCTTCACCGCCTGAAAGAGTCGCAAGTCTTTTTGCATAATCCTCGGATGGCAACGGATCAAGATTAGAAACATTTCCATCAAACCATCCAAGATAGCCATTAAAGATACTCTTCACTGACCAACGAACAGTTCCATAAAACTCTCTCACAAACGGAGAGGAAGATAATTCAGGCGGCAATTGAATCATGTTGGATATTTCATCTGCAGAATGACCTTTATTCATGAGTCGAATGGTTTGGTCGTGAACATACTGTATAGCATCCCTGTAGATGGTGAGTGTTTCCAAAATTGTCTCACCTGTCAGCGGTTTAGTGTGGCTCGGCAACAAGTAATCAGGATTGAGAGCTCTCATACGGTCAAGACTCTTGATCCAGCTTTTAACATCCCTATGAGGGGTTCCTCGAATTGTATAAAGGTTTGGAAATGTTCTATAGATATTATCGCCAGGCATCAGGGCTCTGTGTTTAGGCAACCAGACAAGTAATTGGTCATTGGTTTCTCCTGGCGCATGATAGAGTTCGATATCTATGCCGGAGATATTAATTTTCAGTTCATCGGAAAAAGTAATGTTAGGTTTAATGTAACCAATCGGACTTTGTGAGACACCCAAATATGGTCCAATTCCCACATTTATGATCTGACTTGTGGGAAGTTCCGTTCCAAACATTCTTGAGCTTCTTTTTGAGATAATTGGGTTCAGAATTCCCATGATTCGCTCAACATATTCACTGGTTGATTCATGAGCGATGACCATGGGCTTCTCTTCCTCTAGATTATAGTAATAGGCGGCACCAAAGGTATGATCGCCGTGATTATGTGTGTAAATGATTGCCTTGATTGGATTTGAATTGATCTTTCGAAAGTGCGAATAAACTTCCTCAGCTTCTGCCACGCTGTCAGATGCATCGATGATGATATTTCCTTCGACGCCTTCGACCATGATTGAATTTGCAATGCCATAACCCACAGCCAAATGAAGTCCATTTTCAAATGAGTAAACTTTCTTCTCAAATTCATTGGTGTGTTTAATTAGATCTTCAAGGATGACCGGATCAATTTCACTATTTATGTTATCTTCAGAATCAGAGCATGCAGACAGAATGATGAGCATTGCAAGTAAGTAGGATTTTTTCATAAGCATGTGACCACCATCTAATTGGATCATAAACTTAATTTGATCCTATGAAAACTCAATCTGTTGATTCTATCGTCTTTTTGACAAAGCGATTTCCTTAAAATCAAGATTATTGAATTCAAATCTTCCAGATTTTACGAGTTCATTATCAACTGTATTTCTCCAGTCATAATGCATTCCAAGCTGATTATTCTTCGGCGGAATGATTTCAAAAATGACCGTGTATTTTTCATCAATCCTGCCTGGAAGCTTGATGTTCTTGGCATAGTGAAGATTGTCTGCCATGTTGATATGAGGAGTTAGGATATGAGTTTCTGATGAACCAGTGACCTCATTGATTAAGACGGCATTGACATTGAGGTAGGCAACGTGCCCGCCTTCTGGGGAGCCTTCTGGCGCCGCGCTAGACCAATTGGCCAAAACTTCGATATGAACGTCCGTATCATTTTCGCTTAAATAGTATTGCCGAGGCATGATTTCATCTTTGACTCCGCCTTCGAAAATTAAGTCCACACCCGGCTCAATATAGCCAGTTCCAATGATCATTTCAGCCCGAGTTTCTTGTTGCTGAAAAATAATAAGAAGAGCAAACAAACCAATGAGTTTATTTATTAATTTTAACTTTGTGATTTTTGTCATAGAAAAGCCCATTTAAAATTCAACGAATTACCATGATAGTGATAATCATTATCAGTTTAAATATTTTTTTGAGAAAGAAGCTTGAGTTAAAAGATATTTCTTCACCGACTTTATAATCAGGGTATAATTTAGAATCTCTTCCAACATAAATTCGGACATATGCCCTCGAAAAAAAAGTTATACAAGATAACATTTAGCAATCAAGGGAAGCTCTATGAGCTCTATGCAAAAGAGGTGTCTAACAGCAATCTTCTTGGATTTATTGAAATAGAATCATTGGTTTTTGGTGAAAAAACATCACTGGTTGTAGATCCGTCTGAAGAAAAAATAAAAACTGAGTTTGAGGGAGTTAAGAGGACGTATGTTCCAATGCATTCTGTGCTCAGAATCGATGAAGTTGATGAGCAAGGAGTCAGCAAGGTGAGCAAGGCTGAAGGCGACAATGTGACACAAATGCCCAACACCGTTTTTGTTCCTGATGACAAATCAAAAAGTTAATGAACCCTTAATTTTGGAATAGAAGCATGATTGTAAAAGAGGGACCAGCATCGCATTCCCCGTTCAAGCTTGAATCATTGCTCACACGCCTACAAAGCATTGATGAGAACATCACTGGTTTAGGCGCAAGATTTATTCATCTTATTGATTCAAAAGAAGAGTTGAATCAGAAGCAAGATGAAGTTTTGGAATCAATTCTGGAGTATGGACCCAATTGGCCTTTTGGAATAAACGATGGGTTCAAAATATTCATTTTACCTCGTTTTGGGACCACATCTCCTTGGTCCAGTAAAGCTACAGACATTGCCAAAGTATGTGGACTAGTTTCCATCAATAAGATAGAGAGAGGAATTGCATTTACACTTGCTTTAAATGATAAAGATTCAATCCCAAGCAGAGAAGCGATAGAACTGCTTTACGATCGTATGACAGAAGTTTTCATAACTGACTTGAGGCAAGCAAAAGAGATGTTTTCATCATTGAAGCCAAAACCATTTTCTGAGATCGATATTTTGTCCGATGACAAGACGGCCTTAGAAACTGCAAATCTAGAATTGGGATTGGCATTAAATGACGATGAAATTGAATATCTATTAGACCAATTCACAAAATTAAGCAGAAACCCAACCGATGCTGAACTCATGATGTTTGCACAAGCAAACTCTGAACATTGCAGACACAAAGTCTTCAACGCAGATTGGACCATTGATGGCGTTGAGAGAGAAAAAAGCCTTTTTCAAATGATCAAAGACACTTATGAGTCGAGTTCAAGAAATGTTTTATCAGCATATAAAGACAATGCAGCTGTAATTTCTGGCAATGAAGCAGATTGGTTTTTACCGAGTATCAATGATCAAAAATATGGAAGAATCCATGATCAGATTCATACGATGATGAAGGTGGAGACGCATAATCATCCAACTGCAATTTCTCCATACCCTGGAGCTGCAACTGGCTCTGGTGGCGAAATCAGAGATGAAGCAGCAACTGGAAGAGGGGCAATGCCTAAAGCCGGTCTAACTGGCTTTAGTGTCTCGCATCTTTTTATTCCGGATGATGTTCAATCTTGGGAAGAAACAATCGGTAAGCCCGATCATATTGCATCAGCACTCGACATCATGCTGGATGGCCCCATTGGTGGCGCAGCATACAACAATGAGTTTGGACGACCCAATATTCTTGGATATTTTAGAACTTTTGAGGAAAGAAACAGGGAGCTGCTAAATTCTTCCTGGGGTTTTCATAAGCCGATTATGATCGTTGGAGGCATGGGTAATATTTCAGATTCATCCGTTAATAAAAATGACATCGCTGCCGGTTCTCTGATAATTGTTTTAGGAGGCCCAGCCATGTTAATTGGCTTGGGCGGTGGTTCAGCATCCTCTTTGAATGCCGGTTCAAGCGATAGCGAATTGGATTTTGCTTCGGTTCAAAGAGATAATGCCGAACTTGAAAGGAGAGCTCAGGAGGTCATCACACGCTGTTTTTCAATGGGTATTGAAAATAGAGAGGAAAATACTAACCCAATCATACTCATTCATGATGTGGGAGCAGGAGGCCTTTCCAATGCCATACCAGAGGTCGCAGACCATAGCAAAATGTCTGCAGATATCAACTTGAGGGAGATTGATAGTGCCGAACCAGGAATGACGCCTTTGGAAATTTGGTGCAATGAGGCGCAAGAAAGATACGTCTTATCCATTCACCCTGATGATTTGGAGCTTTTTGATCGGATTTGCAAGCGGGAGCGGTGTCCGTATGCCGTGGTAGGTGAGGTAGCAACACATGGTAATTTAAAGCTTAAAGACAAAGTTTTCGACAATTACCCAATAGATATGCCAATGGATGTCTTATTCGGCAAGCCACCAAAGACAAAAATGGAGATTGCAACTAGTGAAAAGTCAATCATTGATGATGGGATGAGCAATATTGATTTAGAAGAGGCATGTTTAAAAACTTTAAGATTTCCAACCGTTGCAGATAAAACTTTCTTGATCCATATCGGTGATAGAACAGTTGGTGGTTTAGTTGCACAGGATCAATTTGTTGGCCCATGGCAAGTTCCAGTAAGTGATGTTGCAGTTACATTGAAAGATCACTTTGGAACTCGAGGTGAAGCGATGGCAATAGGCGAGCGATCTCCCATTGCTGTATTCAACGCTGCTGCATCCGGAAGGATAGCCGTAGGCGAAGCAATTACTAATATTCTTTCAGCCCCGATAAATGATATTTCTGATGTAAAGTTTTCTGCAAATTGGATGTCTTCAATAATGACAGACAGACTTAAGCAGGATCTTTATGAAACTGTAGAGGCAATTTCAGTTGACTTCTGTAGCAAGATTGGAATAACAATTCCGGTTGGTAAAGACTCGCTTTCGATGCAAACATCATGGACGAATGAAGAAGATAAATTCATCAATACTGCTCCACTTTCATTGGTCATTACTGCATTTTCTGCAGTAGACGATGTCAATGAAGTCATTACACCGCAAATAAAAAATATAAATGGAAGCATCTTATTGTTGATTGATCTTGGTCAAGGCCGGAACCGAATGGGAGGTTCTTGCTTCTCACAAATATACAATCGAAAACTTGGTGAAACACCGGATATTGAGGATCCAGAACTGCTTAAAAGGTTCTTTAATTTAATTGCAACATTGAAATCAGAAAGTCTGATTCAGGCATATCATGATCGGTCCGATGGCGGCCTTTTCGCATGCGTTTCTGAAATGGCTTTTGCCGGCAATATGGGCGTTGATATTTCACTCGATGCAGCAAATGAAGAGGAGATGCTTCAATTTCTTTTCAACGAAGAATTGGGGTGCGTCATTCAAATTCATAAAGAAGATTTAGAAGTTGTTTTAGAAATATTGAACAATGCTTCATTGTCAGATTGCTATTATCCGATTGGAAATGTAGTGGTGGACAAGAAAATCACAATCCAAAATAAGAATCAGTTTTCAAAATCGTTTGATCTGAAAATACTCAGGCAGTCTTGGTCAAAAATGTCTTATGAAATGCAAAAGCTTAGAGATAACCCAGAAACTGCAGAGGAAGGATTCAAGAAACAGTTGGATGAAGAAGATCCTGGATTAAATCCTGTAATCAACTTTGACACCCCTAAGATTGATTACAAACGCCTCACAAGGTCAAGTCCAAAAGTAGCCATACTCAGGGATCAAGGGGTCAATAGCCAAATAGAGATGGCAGTTGCGTTCAATAAAGCTGGTTTCAATGCATATGATATTCATATGACTGATTTATTGGATGGACGAGTGAATCTTGAAGAATTTCGTGGGTTGGTTGTATGCGGTGGATTTTCTTATGGCGATGTCTTAGGTGCTGGCGGTGGTTGGGCTAAGTCAGTTTTGTTCAATGAAAATGCAAGAAATCAATTTCATTCTTTTTTTCATCGAGAGGAAACATTCAGTCTCGGGATTTGCAATGGCTGCCAGATGATGTCTCAGCTAAAAGACTTGATCCCTGGCGCTGAACATTGGCCAAGATTTGTAAGAAACCTCTCTGAACAATTTGAAGCAAGGCTAAATTTGATAGAAGTCTTGGAGTCAAATTCTATCTTCCTGAGCGGAATGGAGGGATCAATGATTCCAATAGCAACATCCCATGGAGAGGGTCGAGTTCAGTACCTTGATGACAATGATAAGAATGCTCTTATAAAGTCCAACAGTGTGACCATAAGATATGTCGATAACTATGGAAATACAGCAATTCATTATCCAGATAATCCTAATGGTTCAGAGTCAGGCTTTGCTGGATTTTGCTCAGAAGATGGAAGGTCAACAATCATGATGCCTCACCCCGAGAGAGTCATGAGAACCGAGCAGTTTTCATGGTGCCCGGATCATTGGAAGGATCATGGGCCATGGGCTAAATTTTTCATGAATGCAAGAGATTGGATTGATTAGCCAACTATTTTATAAAAATCATCGAACTATTCTCGTGAAGTAAGTAGAATTTCTATTCTAAATGTGAGGATTTATGACTTTTTCAGAAACATTATCAAAACTCGATCCGGAACTTGCTTCTGCGATTGAGTCAGAACAAAAGAGGCAAGAGGAGCATATCGAGTTGATTGCCTCTGAGAACTATACCTCATCAGAGGTCATGGAGATTCAAGGGTCGGTTTTAACCAATAAGTATGCAGAGGGTTATCCGGGCAGAAGATACTACGGCGGCTGCAAGCATGTTGATGAAGCTGAAGTACTTGCAATTGAAAGAGTTAAGGAACTTTTCAGTGCTGACTATGCCAACGTTCAGCCTCATTCTGGTTCACAAGCCAATATGGCTGTATACATGTCTTTGCTTGATCACGGAGATAAGATTCTTGGCATGAGTTTATCTGATGGCGGCCATCTTACGCATGGAGCAAAAGTTAATTTTTCAGGTCAGTTATACGAATTCTTCTCATACGGTATTAATCCTGATACGGGGAGGATAGATTATGATCAGGTCTCTCAACTGGCAGAGAAACATCGTCCAAAAATGATTGTTGCTGGCTTTTCTGCATACTCAAGACTGGTCGACTGGACTAAGTTTAGAGATATTGCAGACTCCATTGACGCTTACTTTATGGTGGATATGGCCCATATATCAGGACTCATAGCAGCAGATTGCTATCCAAATCCAGTACCAATAGCAGACGTGACGACCTCTACTACGCACAAGACATTGAGAGGTCCTAGAGGTGGGATCATACTTGCACGAGAAAATGAGGAAATACAAAAAGCCATCAATAAACAAGTTTTTCCTGGAACACAAGGCGGACCTTTAATGCACGTCATTGCCGCCAAAGCTCATGCATTTAAAGAGGCACTTAGGCCAGAGTTTAAAACTTATCAGCAAGCTGTTGTGAAGAATGCACAAGCTATGGCATCAAGATTCCAGGAGCTTGGATACAAGATTGTATCTGATGGAACTGATTGCCATTTATTTTTAGTTGATCTTAGTGACACGGATATCACCGGTGCCGATGGCGAGAAAGCACTGGGTGAAGCAAATATTACATTGAATAAAAATTCAGTTCCGAACGAGCAAAGATCACCAATGGTAACGAGCGGTCTTAGAATAGGCTCGCCAGCCATCACAACAAGAGGGTTTGGCGTCAATGAGTCTGAGTATGTTGTAGACCTCATCGATTCTGTCTTGGGCGATATTGATAATGAAAACAATATTTCTTCTGTGAAGAACAAAGTCACGGATCTCTGTAAAGGTTTTCCAGTTTACTTAAAGTAAGTCACTTCTATGTATTGTCCTTTTTGCGGTCACCAAGAAACCAAAGTGGTTGATTCAAGATTGGCTGGGGATGGATATCAAACTCGAAGAAGAAGAGAATGCATGGAATGCAGTGAAAGGTTCACAACATATGAGTCTGCAGAGTTATTGTTGCCTAAATTGATCAAGAGAGACGAATCAAGAGAGCCCTTTAATGAATCAAAATTAAGATCTGGAATACTCGTTGCAACAGAAAAAAGGCCAATCAGCAGTGAGTCAATAGAAGAACTGATTTCAAGAATAATTCGAAAGGTTCAAAAATTAGGAGAAAGGGAGATACAATCGAGGATTCTGGGTGAGATTGTTATGCTTGAGCTGAGGGAGATTGATGAAATAGCTTTTGTCAGGTATGCATCTGTTTACAGAAGATTTCAAGATATTGAGGAATTTGAAAAAGAGATTGAATCATTGAGAGATACACCCTCAGCGGCAGACAGCCGTTCTCAGATATCAATTTTCCAAGATGAAGAAGAATCATGAATCAATTACAAAAAGAAGAATATATGCAAAGAGCCATTGAGCTTGCCAAGAATGGAATCCACTCTTGCAAACCAAACCCTCGTGTTGGTTGTGTGATTGTTAAAAATGATATCGTAATCGGCGAGGGATGGCATAAGAAAACAGGAGGAGACCATGCAGAGATAATGGCGCTGAAGAGCTGTGAAGAGAGTCCAGAGGGCTCATCTGTTTTTGTCTCGCTGGAGCCATGCACTCATAAGGGAAGAACCCCGCCTTGTATTGATTCTTTAATCAATGCAAAAGTCTCTAGTGTGATCTTTTCATCTATGGATCCAAATCCAAAAGTATCAGGAAAAAGCATAAAACTACTAGAGACAGCTGGCATCGAAGTCTCGCATGGATTGCTGGAGGAGGATTCGCAGGAGCTAAATATTGGTTTCTTTAATCGAATGAGGGCCAATAAGCCATTTGTCAGAAGCAAAATTGGATCAAGTTTGGATGGAAAAATTGCTCTCCATAATGGAGAAAGTAAATGGATCACTTCTGAAGAATCACGGAAGGATGTTCAGAATCTCAGAGCAAGAAGTTGTGCGATAATGACCTCAAACCAAACAGTTTTGAGGGATGATCCATCTTTAAATGTCAGATTGGATAATTTTTCTTCCGATGATCAACCGCTCAGGATTGTGATTGATTCCACAGGCAAATGTGGCGGCAATGAGAAAATCTTTCATTTACCTGGAGAGACATTGTTACACCATCACCGTGTGGATCAATCATTCCTCGAGCATCTAGGGTCAATGGAGATTAATGATCTTCTCGTGGAATCTGGTCCTAGGATGAATGGAGCTCTTTTAGAATCTGGTCTGATTGATGAATTAATAATTTATATGTCTCCTTGTATACTAGGGAAGGATGCGATTGATATGTTTGCATTTCCAGCAATTGAAAAACTCTCCGATCGATACTCTTTTGTTATACGTGACCTAAAAACAATTGGAACTGATATGAAATTAACTTTAAGAAAAAATAATGTTTAGTGGAATCGTTCAAGGCCATGCCACATTGTCTTCAAAAGAAGAAAAGGATTCCATTGTTGAAATGAAATTCAAGACCAAAGCATTCAGGCCAAATGATCTTGATTTGGGAGCCAGTATTGCAATCAATGGCGTGTGTTTGACAGCGACATCCTTGCATGAAGAATTTTTCTCGGTTGATGTTTCAACTGAAACTTTAAAGTGCACAAATATTGGAGAGCTTGAGATCAATGATTCCGTCAATATTGAGCAATCATTGAAGATTGGAGACAGCATAGATGGCCATTTCGTTTTTGGCCATGTTGATGAAGTATCTGAAGTTCAGAATATAGAAGAATTGGACGAGACTAAGATCCTGCATTTCTCATTAAGTGACGAGGCTATGAAGTTTGTTGTGAAAAAAGGGTCAATTACTATTAACGGAGTTAGTTTGACAGTCAATGGAGTCAGTAATAATGGATTTGAAGTGATGATCATTCCTCACACTCTAGAAAAAACTACATTCAGTGAATTCGAAAAGGGTACTCGAGCGAACATAGAATATGATATGTTGGCACGCTATGTTCAAAATCTTAAAGGTTAATTAAGTGACAGATGTAATAAAAAAGACTGAATCTGAAAACATTGTTGAGTTTTCCTCAGTTGATGAGATTG
>Ga0163179_10001184_pt1 | contig 18536 bp, 15 predicted proteins | sample AtlANTMetagenome_FD_109643 | JGI IMG/M metagenome (GOLD analysis project Ga0163179, IMG submission 109643) | Marine eukaryotic phytoplankton communities from the Atlantic Ocean - Atlantic ANT 2 Metagenome | ecosystem: Environmental > Aquatic > Marine > Oceanic | place: North Atlantic Ocean... | reverse complement strand
CCACGATTGTTGTGACAACCATCGGAGCGTGTCGATCCCATCTTCACGCTCGTGCTCAAAGGGAATGTGCTCGCCTTCGGATTCGTATCGTCCTCGCGTGCCTTGAATCACGACGGTATAACCTCGCTCCGCCCACATCCGCCCGACAATCGTTGCGAAAAGGGACTCGGCTAGCGTCTTGGAATACGGAAGCCGAACGAGAATCGTTGGCGTTCTGTCGCTCGCGCGGAACGGATGATAGACGTCTGCCCGCAGAGTGATTCCGTCTCGGGTTTGCAAGCCGACGCTGCGTTCAATGCGAACCGCGTACTCAGAAGGCCGAAATCCAAGGCTCCATGCCAGAAGTGAAGGAGCGAGCAGGTAAGCAACCCATAGCAGGATCGCCAAAGCGACTGCGGATCCAGCGGTGAGATATGCTCCACGTCGAAGCCATCGTCGACTGTTTGAATATCGGTGGACTCCGTCGGACGTCGACTTGGCGAGCACTTGGTGGTAAACGCCTAAGACAATAACGAATGCCGCCAACACCCAGTGGAAAAAGATCGGAATCGAGCCGCCAGTCCATCGTTCTCCCGGATACAGGCTCATGCGCACCCCGTAGCGCACTACCATGACCAGTAGATAAAGGGAGCCGAACACCAGCAGAATATTCCCAAACCAATTGCGTGGTTGATGAAACCAGCCGCGCCTAGTTGTCAGATCAGTACAAATCTTGATGCACAACAAAATGATCGGGATTTGCGTTGCCAGAAGTCGTGGATATGGCACCAAGCCCGAAAACCATTCCTGCGACGGAGGTAGAAAGCGGACACCGAAGAATTCCACTAACACTTGCCCCAGGACTCGGCAGCAGAACAGAGCCAGCAGCGTCCACAAGATTTGAGAGACAATGCGACAGAAGCGGTCAATGTTCTCTGGTTGCATGGCGCGGATCTTCTGGTCGTGCATAGGTATCAGAACTGCTCTAGGAATGCCTTCGGCCGGACGACTTCAACAGGCGACTGTATTGCGGGATTAGACAATACCGAAAGCCTTCCCCTCGCGCCAAAGGTCAAAGGCGATTCGATCACATCGGCTTCGAGAAGCAGTTTTCCGAAAGCACCCTCCTGTCCTTTAAGCACGGGGCGAGCGACTTGAGCGACAGTTAACGCAGCCCGCGTTAGCAAACTCGTTTCGCCAACCTGTGCCCCGATAACCAGCCCGATGTTGTTCTCGCATGCGAATTGCGCAACCTCAAGAGAACGCAACAGTCCGCCCATCTTTGAAACTCGCAGATTGATCAACCAACGATGGTAATCGGACTTAATCTGAGCGAACTGATCGGCCCGACAAAAACTCTCGTCGAGTATGACTAACTTTCCCAGGGTTTCGGCAAGTTCACGCATGCCCTGAAAATCGCCCGCAACAAGGGGCTCCTCGATCGCAAAGAATGATTCGGCCATAGGCGACAGATAGGACGTTGCATCTCTGGGCGACTTCCATAGATTGTTTGCGTCCACACGTACGTCCTTGGCGAGGATACCGTCGCTGCTTAAAATCCCGAATTTTGCGGCATCCTGGGCCGGCTTGCCACTAAGTTTGACCTTAAATTGCTCGAACCCAACTTCGCGGTACCGTTTCAATTGTTTTGCGAACGCCGATTCCGACTGGTCGCCAATAACAGCCGTGTAACAAAAGGTCCCGTCAAGCTTCGGCAAACCCAGTAACTCTTCAAGACTGCTACTCATCCTCCTGGCAAGAAGGTCGAGCACGGCCAACTCGATAGCGCACCACGCTGCTGGTGATTGGTCAATTTCTGAACGATGGTTTGCCGTCCACTCGCGCAGGTCTTCGAGACACCGCACCTGGCTACAAAGTCCGACCCGATGCTTTGCGAAGAAACTCATGCACGAGTTAAGATTTTCTCCGGTGACGTAAGATCGTGGGCATGACTCGCCATATCCAACAAGACCATCGGAGTCGACTGCCTCGACCCAAATACTTTCGGTCGACGTCCGAGTCGCGCTGGCATGCCGAAATGAGACTCGGAAGGGAATACGAAGCTTCCAAATCCGGAGTTCTTTAAGTAATTGCATCAGATCTTCATCCAGTGATTTATGCGTTAATCGCAACTTTAGTGAGCATCATCACGGTGCTTAACGTTTTTCGACCGAAGGAAGCAACCAGCGAAATCGAAGTCGATATCGCGTACGTATTGAAGAGCCGACACCTTTAATTGCGATTCGCGCCGGCCTTGAGCAATCAAATGCTGTTTGTATTGGTCGAATGTGCCAGGTTCAAGTAGATAGACTTCAGGCAGGCCAAGCCGCCCGCTCGCGCGTTTTGCACTATACTCCATATTCACTTTGCTGAGCTGAGTGTCGAGCTCATTCGCGATTGCGTCCACGGCGGGCACAGGCATGGCGTCCGCCTCCAAATAGAGCAAATATCGCGAGGTCGACTCGTCCGCCAGCAACTGGAAGAACCGGGATCGAAAGGCCAAGTGTTTTTCAGCGGTCTTCATGGCGGCCAATACTTGATTCTCGTAAAGTTTCTCCCCCGTGACATTGGTGACGCCGGTTCCTTTCTGCAGAAATTCAAGCGTGGGTGTGCTGTGGAATCGACCCACGACACGGACAATGTCATGCATTGAATAACGAAACAGACCGGCAGGCGTCGTGACAAAAAGATAGTAGTTCTTGCCCTGTTGGACCTGATCCAGTGTCAGGAATTCGGACTTGCCGGATTCATACTTGTCCACCTCGACAAACTCGAAGAAGTTTTCCCAAAAAGTGGGAAGACCCTCATTGGTCTTGGCATTGATCGTGACCGTGGCAACGAGTTCACTGGCGAGTAAACCTAGTCCGATCAGCGTAATCTTTTCGGGCAGCTTGCGTTTCAATGTTTCTATGGCGATTCCGCAGGACCCGCCAGTCCACGTCGCGACGATTTGAAGGTAGGGCCATAACCTATGAAATGCGGGTTCGGGATCACGTTCAAAAAGTTCCCGAAGTTCTCGAGCGCGGTCAGGGTTCGGGCGACAGAATCGCTCCAGAACTCGACGCGTTTCGAGAGAAAAGCGGATCTCGGCAGACACAGTACCGTGGTGGATATCATCGAGCAGCCGTTGGCGATTTCTTCCAAGCACATCTAGAAGCTTTAGCAACGTAGACGGGTTGGCGGTGGTAACATAAGTGATATCGCGATGAGTTAAGGCGAACCGGAGTATCGCGTAGTACTTCGCCTCGTAGTCCTCCACTTCAAACACTTCAGGTGGTAGGGCATATTTTGCCTGCGCGACACGCGGTGCGCCTTTATAAAGCCGACCGGACGCCGAGCCATAGGGAGTACCAGAATCCATGTGGCCCTCAACCGCTGGTCCGACAATTCCAAATATCTTTCCTTGGAACCCAACGGGATTGGTCTGATACTGAACATAGGTGGCGACCCGTTGAGTCTTTCTAATTCCATTCAAGGTTTCTTGTAACACCGGAAGGTATTTCGGTAATCCTGTCGTCCCACTGGTGACGTTGTACATCACAGGCTGAGTTGGATTGAGCCATGATTCACCAGTTTGTTCCTGCTTCTCGATGTAGGGACGCAAACTTTCGTAGTCTTGAATCGGGACTCGTTCTTGAAATTCGGAAACGCTAATCCGACCCGATATGCCGTGCTCTCTAGCGAACCGCGTTCCTTCATGGCTACTCAGAATTCTCTTCAAGACGACCCGCTGCATCTCATGCGGATTTTTCGCAGCGTTACAGATTGGCCGATAATCATTCCAGCCAATCCACGTCATTCGTAAACGCAGAAACTGATTCAGTAGCAATCCACGCCATGAATCCACGGGAGCCGGAGTTTGGTCGATGGCAGGAATGAAGGGCGTCTTGATCTGTGAATTAAAATCGAGTGGGTAGTCGTCATTCATTAAACCGAGTTCCGCCACCAACCGTTTGGTCGGCAGAAACCAGGTCCCGAACAACAGATCCCAAATAATGATGTTGTTCCCGTAATTATTATTGGCTTCCGCAGCAACTCGAGAATGGTGCCATCGATGAAGTTCGGCGCTGCTTACGACGTAGTTCAGCCATCCGAAACGGAGATCAATGTTGCAGTGTTGAAAGAAACCGTTTACCGAGTAGAAGACAAGGTAAAGCCCCAATGTCCACTCGCCAACGCCAAGCAAAATGAAGGGAGTTGCGTCTAAGACAAACTGAAATGACTTCTCAAGTGGATGAAAGCGTCCGACGTTCAGCCAATAAAGTTTGCTGGGCGAATGATGTACTGCGTGCAAGCGCCAAAGCAAAGGGTAGCGATGGCAGGCCACATGGAGCCAATATCGAAAGAAATCAGCAAGCAGAATCATGAGAATGGCCTGGAGTCCCAGTGGCCAATCATGCACCCAGAGCCCGGCCGTCCACCCCATCCCGCTTAGCCACCGCTGCAAAGAGATCACGAGCAGGAACGTCAGCACCTTGGGAAGGAAGATCTGCACGATGACCATGAATAGGAGGTCGTTGCCTACCGAGTGACGATCCGCCGACCACTCGGAGCGCGCAGGCAAAAACATTTCAAAGAACGTGACTGTGGCCGCTCCCAGCAGAACGGGAGTGTAAGTTGCCCAAAACACGGTCATCCCGCTCGCCCGAAGCAAGAAGAAAACAGCAATACAAGCCGCCATAGTCATCGGATAAATGAACCAACGGAGAACGTCTGTGAAGATGGGGCGCTTGTCAATTACACCCATCGCCGTCGATTGCAACATGTCGGTGTCACTTTTCACGGCCTAGAGCTCCGGCTAGGTATTAGTTGTTGATCGCGACTCGCATTTTACAAGTTTTAGGCTCCATAATCATCAAAGTCAGATTTTTAATGGACGCCCATTACCGAGAGCCCATAGCTGAGGCAAGCGCGCGCTTTTTTCGATCATTTTCCTGCGGCGTATGAAATATATAATTCTCCGCTAGTGGCTGCTCATTCATCGGATTGCCCTCCGCAAGTCCTGCCTTCCCCTGGGGGATCACAAAGAATTGGAGGCGGAGCTGGAGACTCACATCGCGGGCAAACTTCGAGCATTTGACGAGAGAACCATCCACGAGAGTGGCAATCGCGTCACGAATGTGAGGCGGAAAAGATGGGGCCACTCGAACGATTTATTCGAGCTCGGGTGGACAAATGGCGGCAGAGATGGGGGAGGTCTTGCGATTTCCAGACGTAGCGGTGACGACGCTTATCTTCGCAAATCCGCGATAGGTGAACCAAACGACCAAGGCCCGCCAGGTTGGCCTGACGGGCCTTGTGTTCATCGAGACGGTTTTTGGCACCCGACTGAGTGGAGGCGGCGGGGATCGAACCTAAGTACTGCTTTTCCTAAACCCGTTGCGCTTCAACAACTCGCGAATTCGAAAATGACACTGACGCATAGCACCCACGCGTGTTGGAAATGCCCCCCAGTTTCCTGCTAGGGACACGCCCACCTTATGCACGAAATCGCGCTCTGGCAACCGATCAAACGAACTCATGCAACTCGTCGAGGCCACAAAACGAAATGCCAACATCATTTTGCAGGAGTTGATCTCATCCAGTCGTGGACAGCGCTTGGCTATGCCGGACTTACGTTCTCAGCACAGGGACCTTTTTGTCCCATTGCTTCGTTGAACGAAACTTTTTGGCCCTCTCGAAGTTCATCAAAGGTGGCGCCTACTACGCTTGAGGAATGAAAGAACAAATCCTTATCGGTCCCAACGTCAATAAATCCAAATCCCTTGTCCGTAATTCGCTTGATCGTGCCTTCAGCCATTTCTAAATCTCTTTCAAATATCGTGGTTCATGGTGCTCGTTCTATGACACGCGACTGCAAACCGAACCGAGTTCGGAAAATTGCAGGCGCTTCCCACAGCCGGGACACCGCAAAAAAGGTTGACGACCAGCTCAGCAGAAAAACGCTATCCACCATGTGGGTGATTGCCGATGCGTCGGCTAATCGCCGTGTCAACCGAGTCGGTCGCATTATCGAACCAACACGAGGAATTAGCAAGGTGGCTGAACACAATTCGCATCGAGCGTCGATTCCGACATCACGTGTGCAGGAAATGCCAACCGAGATGGCTTCCGTTCATCGCTCGCAGTGGGTCCAAATCGGACTGATTGGCCACGCCACGCGAGAAGGCCAACTAGAGAAAATAAGAAACTAAGAGCGATCTTGGGAATCCGTAAACGGTTCGCAGGTCAAGCCGCACGGGATTCGGATGAAGCGAGCTGGGCGCCAACCGGCACGAGATCCCGCGTACGCCGGTTGACAGACAACCGCGTCCACGCCTGGGCCACCTGCCGGCGGACTCTTCCTGTCAACAATCGGCAGCTCCTGGCAGATAGCCGAGTTCCCCGGCCCGCATTCCAATACCCTGTGTGACCAGGTTTGTCACGAAAGTTCGCCGTCTAACAGCGATTGTCAAAAGTGGAGGCGGCGGGGATCGAACCCGCGTCCCGCGATGTTTCCATGAAAGCTTCTACGTGTGTAGTCGACTCTTTGGTGTTTCGCCCGAATGACCCCTGTCGACCAGGTTCATGTCGAACTAGACGAGAACAGGGTTTTAACTGAGAGCGTGCTCGACATGACTCTCAGCGATCCGGATTTGGCAACCGGTTTTTGGGATTCTCCGGCTAAAGCCCGCAACCGGGGCCACCTATGCTAGGCAGCCAGTGAGAAGTTACCTTCTGCACATAAAAATTGTGATCAGCTTTTAACGTGGCCTGCTGATCAACCACGACACGCGACTCCCACTTCACGCCATCCGGTCGAATCCAACTTCGCCCCCAGATAGTCGCCCGGCAATGATACTCTGCCATCTCTGACATTCATCGTCGCCGACATAAGTCTTCTCCCCCATTCTAAGCGAGAATCCCATTTTTTTCAAAAGCTAAGGCGAGAGTAAATTGAAATAGAGGGCCGCTCCTACCGCCAAAGCTAGCGCCACTCGGTAGTATCCAAAGATCTGCATCCCATGCAGCTTCAGGTACTCCACCATCCATTTCACGGCGGCAACTGCCGAAATCCAGGCCGCCAACGACCCAATAATCATCGGCCACCAACCGTATGTCTCCAGCATCACCGGCCCAGCATCCTTGGCCTTATAGACCGTGGCCGCCAGCAAGGTGAGGACACCCAGCAGAAAACTAAACTCAACCGCTGCACTCAGGCTTAATCCAAACAGGACACCACCCACGATCGTGACCAAACTTCGACTCGTCCCCGGCCACATCGCCACACACTGAATCGTGCCGATCGCCAAAGCCATTTGCCAAGTCAATTCCTCCAGCGGCTTGCCCTCCTGCTGTCCCCCATGTCGCTTTCGCCACCAGGCAACAACCAGGATCGCCGCACCCCCAACAAACCAGGCCGTCACAATTGGCCATAACCCAAACAGCTTGGCCTCGATTATGTCATCAAACAACAGCCCCAAAACCACCGCAGGCATAAACGCCACGATGATATTCACCGCCAATCGAAACCCAGGGTTGGGCGAGCGATCGCCGGATAACATCGAGAAAACGCCGGCAAACATCCCACGGATCCGATGCCAATACAAACCAACCACAGCGATGATCGCACCCGCCTGGATACAGATCGCATAGGCGTCAGAGGCCTCTGTCTTTTCAATCCCGAGCATCCGCTGAGCAAGGATCAGATGGCCCGTCGAACTCACCGGAAGATACTCCGTGAGCCCCTCTACGATGCCCAACACAATGGCTTCCCACCAACTCATAAATTGCCCTTAGTTTCTCTAGCTTCAGGATGAGGAATGGCACAATCAGCTCAATCTTAGGTGACGATTTGCACCGTGAGTAATCCACACCTCGTAATATGCCTGATCGTTGTAATCGGTTCATCGGCCAAGCATCCAATCTCCCCTAGGAACAAATGGATAACTTTGACATAATGAGCGATTAATAAGCTTCTTGGAAAAAAATTGAGGTGAGTTGTCTTGGTAACTCGCCCCAAATCTGCCATCCATTGTCAACGAAACAGGAACCCATTAATTGATGTACAAAAGCCTAAATGCTGAGTCTCTGGGAATCTCAGGCCGACCGAACGAATTGATTGAGCTAGCACTGACTTATAAATTCCGCGGTTTGGATTTGAATGCAGAAACCTGGTCACGCGGACGCGAACAGGCCGCAATGTTTCTCAAAAGTGCCAATATCCGAGTCGGCGGATTCGACCTGCCAGTACGACTTTCAGCAGAAGAGGCGGAATACAAGCAAGATCTGGCGGCTCTGAATGATGTCGCCGAAATCACCTCCTCCTTGGACTGCACAAACTGCACCGCCGTGATCGCACCTTATTGCGAGCATCGCGCCTACCATGAGGATTTCGAGTTCCATCGGGAACGTCTGACCGAGGTCGCCGAACAGCTCAAGCCTTTCGGAATTCGCCTCGGACTTGGCTTCCGAGCCCCGATTGCAAGTCGTGCCGCCTACGAGACCCAATTCATCTCGTCGTATCAAACGCTCATGGCACTTGTTCAGACCGTTGTGAGCGATAACGTGGGTGTTTGCCTTGACGTCTGGCATTGGCATGTGAGTGGCGCATCACTTGAAGAGATAAAGGGAATCGGCGTAGATCTGATCACCGCCGTACGACTCGCGGACGCTCCCGCCGATGTTTCCATGGATTCGATCACAGAGAGTCAGCGTCTCGTTCCGGGTTCAACGGGTGTTGTTCCTAATGCTGGCGTCTTGAAGTGGTTGAACGAGATGGATTACTCGGGACCCGTAAGTGCCTACTGTCACGGGGATCAGTTCACAGGCACCAACCGCAACAAAACGGTCGCTGAGATTGCGGAAACGTTGGATGCGTTGATGAACCCAGCCGAAGAAGAAGCTGCGGAAGATCTCTCGGTCGAAGAAGCTGTCGCATCGTAGGCAGATATTCGCCTCCGTCTTTGCGACAACAGGATTCATCCTTAAGCCACGGCCATCACCTCGATGGCCGTGAGCGTTAATGGCCACCGCAATCGCTCAACGGTGCCCACGCATCCGCAACTCATCTCTGCGGACTACTGCGCGAATCATTCGACTCGTGCTCGCCAAAGTTTTTCTTCACGTCGCCAGTCCGCTGCGACCTTACCCTGATAGAAGGTCAGAGGCAAATAGAGGCACAACATGAACAAGCACCAATTCGCTGGAATTCCTCGCCGATGCGCATCGATGAGATCCCACCAAGCGACCCCGCCCGATTCAATCGGAGCGAATAAGAAGAACGCCAGACCCAAACAATAAAGAGACGCGGTGGCGAGCGAAATGATGGCGCACATTCTCAGGCTGAAACCGGTGGGCAGCTGAATTAAATAGATCACGTATGCGGATTGCAGCATCGCCAGAAACAGCAGCAGGTAAATCCAACGATCCCAACTTGTGGTCAACGGGTCTCCCGAATGCATCCATTCTCGAACAACGGGCGTCAGTGAAATGAGCATGGTTGAAAGAGACGCCAGAGCCAACCAAAAGACGACCCCGATTCGAACTAAACCAACTTCCGACAACATTTCTCGCCGAGCGGAACGTTGAGAAGGTTTTGCCACTGCACCTCTTCGAGATTCCGACGGAAGGGGAGGGGGTAGTGGCGGTGATGGTGGAGGAAGATCTTTACGTTTCATAGGACGACCGATACCACGTTTGGCTTTAGTGTTTCAATCATCCCGTGATCTGTCAAACAGGCAGCCCAAAAACAATACAGTACGCGCACAAAAAACGGACGAGCATCTGATCTCGTCCGTTTATAAATCTCACGACTGTCATGTGTGATCAGTCGGTATAAATATGCGTTCCCTCTTGCTTGATGACCGGTGACGACATGTCATCACTGGACAACTGCACTCGGAATCGGTGATCACCGGGCTGAGCGCCTTGGACCGTGATTCGGAAGATCGCTTCACCCTTGGGCGAAAGGCTTGTCATGGGATCAAACGAAATGAGCTGTCCCTGAATCTGCTCACTCGTCGGCCCACTGGCTGAAACAGGATTCATGCCTTCCGGAGCCTGAGCAAGGATACGGACATTCGAGGCGGCCTTCGAACCTTGGTTCACAACCTTGATTTCGTAGGTCGTTCGTCCACCCACCTCAATCGGATCGACTTGATCAGCGACACCGAAGAACAGAGCAGCAATTCCTTCGACAGCAATCGCATGACCGTCGCTCGACTCGAGTCCGGATTCGGCTTTGCCTTCAGCACGGATCTCATACTGTCCCATCTCAATCGGTTTTGCCGTGAACTGAGCCTTGCCCATCTCACCAGCTGGAAGCTGTTCCAAGCTCCAAATCACTGCATGCCGACGTTGATCGTAGTGACCTGAGTTATTGGTGCTAACAAACTGCAAGCCCTTGGGCAGATTAGCAACCACTTCGACATCGTGTGCCGGAGCGGTTCCGGGATTCGCAACGGAAACTTCGAAAGTCGCTTGACGATCAAGGTATCGTTTCGACGGACCTTCAACATCGACGGTCAATTTAGGAGCGATCACAGCAAGTTCAACACTGCTGGTCGATTCAAGATCACCTTGGGCACGAGCGACGATCTTATTGACGACCGGGCCGGCTTGAGCCGCCTTCAAAGTCAACTCGAGGTGTCGAGTCTGTCCCGGTTGGATCGTACCAACTTCGTACTCAAGTTTGTTACCTGAGGAGTGCGAAAGGCCCACCGGCACGTCTTCTTCCAAGACGACACCTGTGGCAACACCCGAACCGGGATTAGAAAGTTTGATCGAAAAACGAACAGCCTCACCGAGCAACGCTTCACGTGGCCCCGTCTGTTCAAGAACTAATTCAGGCTTCGTGACACGTGTTCTCGCCGTTGCCGAGGTTTGAAATGACACACTGGCAACACTTCCAACCTGTCCTTCTTCGGTCGGCGTTAATTCAATGGAGACAACGACATCCTCACCGGGTTGAATTGCACCGATTTCCCAGTAGACGGCGTCTTGACCGACAGCAGTCGCTTTGGGATTCGAATCGATAAACTCAGCTCCCACCGGAATTTCGTCTCGAACAACTACGTTTTCAGCCACACTCTGACCGGTATTTCGGACACGCAGCTCAAACTTGGTCGGCTGTCCCACTTGAACCTCATCCGGAGCAATCTTCTCCAAAGTCAGCTTCGGACTTTGCGGACCTTCCATCGTTTGTGGACCGGGCTTACCGGTTGGGGTATGCGAAAAGCGAGCCGCCACGTCGATACGAGCGTCATTGGCCGCATCGATCGTCGCAAAATCCTGTGCGGCACTCACGCCAACAGGATCAATCGCCTCGAGCGGTTCGTCAATCGACGCACTGTATTCAAGTTCTGAGGATTGTGGGATGGTCGGAACTTCTGCCACACGAGTCTGCGGCGGAATCGGATCCGCTTCGAGAACGGGTGGTGCATCATCAAACGGCACTAATGCCGCCGGTGCTTCCGCAACATCTTCGATGGGCTGCAAGTCGGCAGGTTGGTCGGACGGAGCAAATTCGTCCGTTCCCGGCTGATCATAGACGGTGCCAAATTCTTGCTGTTCGCTTACCGGATCAAATTCGTTGGCTGGAGCAAATTCCTGAGCTGCCGTACCCTGAGGATCAAATTCCTCATCGCTGTAGGCAACCGATGGCTCGTCTAACGAAATCGGTTGAGGATCCGAAAATTCTTCTTCATAGGCCACGTCCTGACCATAAGGATCGCTGTCGACCGCCGGAAGTGTTGGCTCGGCGTAAGCTTCAGCCTCATCCGTCATGACGGCAGGCAGTTCGTCCGGAAAGGAATCAGCCGGCAGATCCGAATGCGCGGGAGTTGCATCCCAGGCAGTGGGTTCTTCCGCATAGGCTGGCATCGCGGCATCATCCGGCGGCAATGTTTCCTCGAAATTCACCAACGCCGTTCCCGAGTCGTTCGGCGTTTCCGCGACGGCCGCTTGTCTGATGGGAATCGGAGTTGGAGCACTCACTTCAGCAGGAGCCGCATCGGCTTGCTCCGAAGAAGAATTAATCCCCTTCTGGGCCTGCGCAATTGCGATCGCTCCAAATACTGCGACGGCTGCAAGAACAAATAGTTTCATGTATACGCGTCTCACCGACTTTTTGATTTCTTTCATTTTGCCATCCACCATGGCTTTGCACCTTTGTTGAGATGTAGGTGTGTCCTATCGCGATGAGGACGGCACGTGATCTCCGGCCGCCACGAAATTAACTGGGTGGGGGTTGGTACCAAAAGACGAAAGATTGCGAAATAGCAATCTGGGATCGATTTCGAAATCCATTCGTGCAGCTAGCGTTTTTGACGTTCTAGCCGGCGAATTTCCCGCACTTGAAGGCTTCGCCAAACAGAATGAATGCATGCACATGGGGACTGATAACACGCCCAAGCAACTAAAATCGATACGACTGCGATGATTGGTCCTGAAGAAGGCAGTCAAACCGTAATGCCCGCAGTTTCATCCGACCGGTCGGTCAGCTCACACTACATATTTCTAAGGGAGCAATGGTATTTCCCGAGGGCCGCCTGGTTCTTCCATTCACCGCCAACTCTCAGACTGAGTAAGTGGGTTTTATGGGACAGTTCTTCATTATTCGCATAATCGGTTCGTTGCTGTTGTGCGGCGTCTCGTTGAATGTAGCAGTCTTGCTGGCAGCTCCGGTCTACTGGAAAAATCAGCCAGAATCGACGCCGTCAACACCTTTCACCGAAACCCAGCCCACCGAAGATTCGGCGGAAACCCTCAGTTCCGAACCGGAAACAAACCCTGAATCGACAACCGAGGGACATCCTGCACCGCGCCACGATCGAGCTGAAACAAGCCTTGAGAAAGAAGCTGTCGATCAAACGATGGTGTTTCTCGAAAGTCAGGCGAAGCAAGCTCTTCAAAACTTCGGGGCCACTTTTGGCAAGACAGCCGATCCCGTCTCCCGGCAGATGAGTTCAATCGCCAGACGGTTGAGCAAGAATACAACAAGCCTAGCCACGGTCGACCGCGCGACATTGCCCCCCAAAGATTCCAACTCAGAACTAAAGTTTGCAGAGAATCTGCGTGACGCCCGAAAACGCACGGATCGGATCGTGCTCGTCAATTCGAAGACGAACGATCTGCCCGTCTCCTTTCTTGCAAACGATAACGTCCAGACCCTTGAACCCGGTGATGAGTACACCAAGATCGATAAGACAATCGTCATTCGTTTTGATCGTGGTGGTCAGCTAGGGACGGCAGAGCAAATCCTTGAACCCGGACATTACAGATTCGACGTCTCCAGCGAATCAGGCTGGAAACTCAACGCCGAATCATCTCGCTGAGATTCTTCTCGCGGGTTGTTCAGTCAATGTGCTGGTTTCTCTCGTGCGCTGAAAGCGGTTATTGCCGCTGAAGATAGTCGATCAACCGTGAGGTGCCGCGGTTTCTGACTGAGGGTTGCGATTCGAAGGCGATCGGAATCGGCGGTAGCAGCGAATCTCGTTGGGAAACATTGCCGCTGGCCGGAGACAGAACTGAAACAGGCATCGGAGCGATGATCGACTCGTGCGTTGGAGTCGCGGACAAAGTCGGCAGCTGATTCTTGGGAAGCTCTGGTACCGGAGGAACGTGGGGAACATCAGCGGGTTCCGGCGGAATGACCGGTGCAGCCGGCTCGAGCATTTCGTCTTCAAAGTCCGGAGGAATAGACTCTGGTGCCGAGATGCGCGGAGAGTTTTCGGGAGCGACCGGCGCCGGAGGAATAATCGGATGGGAGGGCGAGATTTCCGGCGGGCTGGGTTGGGTTGGCGTTTGAACCGTGGTCGGCGCCGTCACTCGCCGTTCGGCCGGTCCTTTGAAGGGCGGTACTTTGACAGCGGGCACGTATGGGTTGACGATCATGTTCGGGTTGCCGACGACACCCCCTCCCTCGGTCGCTCGATGCAGATGTATCGAAGGCGAAGAAGAATAGGCGTGAGGAACGGATCTGGGACAACAGCGTCCCGCCGAGCGGCAACTGGAGCGACGATGCGGTTTTCGTCGACCACAATAATAATCGTCCCACAGACTGATGGAGTAGTCGTACTCCGACAGGCCACCACCTTGAAAGCGAAGTTCGCAGGACATATCCGGCACGTATTCTGATCGCACGCCATTCATATGAGCAACGCGCAAATGATCGACGACTGGGTTTTGCGCAAAGCCTGGTGTCGCCAGCGCAACCACAATTGCGCATGTGCCGATGAACGTTGCACGATCGGTTAAAGTCAGACATCCATCGGGCTGCAGACCATCCATAGTCATCGCCGTATCTCCATGACACATCCATTTGTCTCCGGCAAGCGCAGCTGCCGGTCATCTCACATGGAATCGGAAGATTCGTAGCGTGGCGCTCAATCGTTGCCCATCACGAAGAGCATACGGTACGATCCGAACCAACCTATGAACAGTCAGATGTGGGTTCTCCGCTAAAGGCCCACCCGATAGTGACCCTTGACTGGTCTCCGCGACTCGGTTTTCGAGCCAAATGGGGATAATACGCGGTCATCAATTGCCGGACGCGTTTCGAGTACCGTAAGAAACGCACGTAGTACAATCGTTACAGACAATCTGCCACTTGATACCTGACCAATAACAATCGTACAGCGTTTGAGTTGTGAGAGTCTTCACAGAACGCGCTGCAGAAGGCCCAGACCGCCTAACGAGCTTTCTTCTGACCGTTGGACTGACTCTTGACCTTAACGAGTCGACTTGTCAGAGAAATAAACCTCCAGGTCGCATAGATGGCCACGGCCGTAGCGACGATCGCAGCAGTGTAGCCCCATTCATTCGTTCCCCGCGCCAGACTGACCAACGTCAGTGATGCCGAAACTGATCCCACCACAAGAACGATATAGACAAACATCATTCGGTAGATACGCTGTATTTCGTGGGATTCGAGCACGATCCTGGTGGAAATATTGGCGGCCTCTCGCATTCGTTCCATATCTTGTGGTTGGATGGTCTGACGGTTCTGCCGTTCTTTGACGGAAGACGCGATGCCCAGTGAGTCCAGCGTTGCCCTCGGTTCGGCAGTCGGTGCATCTGTGAGCAGAGAGGATCCAGGGGAATGGCTATTCGATACGGTCTTTTCGTCGTCTACCTTTAAGTCAATGGCGGAAGCGTTTTCTTGAGCGGGCTCCAGTGACTCACCTGCTTTTGCTCGTTGACGAGCAATGATCTGCTTGACGTATTCAATCGCCTCAGCGGTCGCATCGACATTTTCTTTCTCGCCATCGGAAACGGACGTCGTTTCCCCGCGATGATCGCTAGAAACTACCTTGGGGAGAAATCCTTCGCCGACCGGTGTACTGAGTTCTTTAGGTTCGCGATTGGTTTCTTCAGCGAGCTTGTTCATAACATTCATCAACTATCGAGGAGCAAAGTTTTCTATTTCCAGGTGTCGATCACGTTGATCATTTTCTGGAGTTGTTCGGCTTCCAATGAATCCGTCGGCTCAAATACGGGATCTTCAGCGACCGCAACTCGAGCCTCAAATAACCGCTGCGCTAAGAGATTGATCGTTGGCTGCATTGGTTTCAATGTCGTCACTCGCTGCCGCTCAGATTGACTGAGTGCCTCGAAGTAAAGCTCCGAGAGGCGTCGTCCAGACAGCATACGATCAAAACGATCGACCAGCGGTCGAAGTCGTCTGGCATCCCAAAGACCATTTTCCGACAATTCACTGTCGATCTCGGCAAGTCGTAGATTCGAGGCACGAATACGCGCCGCTAGAACGGCCAAGTCAATCTGGCCAGTCCTCGATGCCACGGCCGATTCCATTCTTGAGATTGCTGCCTGAAGGTCAATCGAAGCGGGTGGAAAAGGTTTTGACAAGGCGGAAGCGACACGAGGGGTCTCGACTCCTAATTTGACAGCCCGTTCCGTCTCAAGCTGGGGAATCGGTCCGATATCCGCTTTCTCATCAAGCTTGGCAGGCCCCGGCACCTTGAGTCGCTCGGCATTCGCTTGGCGAGCCAGGGTTGCGTCTGGTTCTGGGAACGTCGACGTAGTGCGGCGGGAACGCTGTAATCGTTGTTGGGGAGGTGTAGCCTGGGGCGCAGCCTCACGAGGTGTGATCTGAATGATTTCGTTTTGGTTGGATTTCGGTTGTGACGCTTGCAACCGAACCGTCGGAGGAATGTTGCGCGGCCGGCTCGGCACAGGTACATCTCGTGCAATCGTCGGTTCCGTACCAGACTGAGGATCGAGAGTCGGGGGCTGCGGCGACACGATGGGCCCTGTCTCTTGTCGACGTCGATCAGGTTTCGACTCGGTATCCGGCGATTGCAGAATTTCTTGAGGCGTGGAATTCCGAGGTGGCTCTGGTTTCGTCGGCTCTGATGTTATGTCAGGCGATGGCTGTGGTGTTTCAAGCTGTGGCCTTTGAGTCACTTCGTCGGTTGGATCGAAGAGTGGCAAGGGGCGTTCGAGTCCTACTTGGGATGCGTCGGTTGCCTGTCGAAACCAATCGAGCAGCTGCGACTGTTCGGTTTCTGGTTTTCCGCGTGTACTCCAGACCTCAAGAACACGATTGCCGGCTTCGATACGTCGATCATATTCAGCACGGTTCGCATGGTACGACTGAAACACTTGCATTCGATAACGTCGTGCCGCGCGGGAAACGGATGTGTCTGATTCAGACGCAACACCCATGGCGACAAGACAAGCTGTGGAAACCAGCAGAAACAGGGCTGAAATGAGCACGAAAGGCTGTTTCAGAATGCGGAGATGTTTTGTTGAAGAGCGGAGCATGCTTACCATCGACTTTGCCTTATTAGATTAACTTTTCGGCAATAAATCGTACGTTGGCTCCGCGTCAGGTCAAACTCTCCCGCTCGACATCCATAAAAAAAGCTCGCCACCGATCCACGCGTCAGGACGTCACGTTAGACCGGTGGCGAGCCACCCTATTACCGGCATAATCCGCGAATCAGCTACGAGGGATTGGCGCTGATTCCGGACCAGGTATTGAGATGACGGCGTTGGTGTCAGCATCCCTCACAGTCACCGAGCCTGGCACAATCTGGCGATCGACCACAACGGGCTGTGATCCATCCGGTGACATCGGACTCATTCGATACCGCTGAGTACCCATCGGCACAGTTTGCATGTCGTCTGTAATGGTACCCCCATCAGGTATCACAACCGTTCCTGATTGCATATTCGAATTGCATTCCTTACATCCAGGACCTTGCATCGATTGAGACGATTGACCGAAACCTGGCGCGTACATCGGAACGTCCGCTTGAGCGCCGCAGCGAGCACCACGTTTTCCAAATCCAAGTGATCCAAGTGATTGACAACCAGTCACACTCACCGTCGTGACTAGAACCATCGTTAGATATACGAGCCTCTTCATGACAAATTGTCCTCCGGGAAGGCAAGTAATTAACCGCGACAAGCCATTCAGCCACGAAACTCTACACCAGGACTTACGAGGTGCAAATGAAACGGTTGCTTTTTTTCAACAAGCGTGCGTTGCAAATGTTCAACAAAGGCTTCATTCGTCAGCTATTCAAAGCCGATAAAAAGGTGTCGCACGCTATCACGGCCTGCGAATCTACAAGGAAGTGTCGGGTACGCAGGAGGCGATCCATCCTTTCGCCTATTGACGCATAATCGTCATTCCACTGCTAACCGTGAAGACTCTACAAACACTTCGAATTATCCTGATCTTCTGGAGTGTCCTGGCTCTCAGCCCGGTGGCGGCTGACGATGCGCCGGTAACGTCATGCATTCCGGAGCGACCAGTTTGTCAACAACCAGATATCTGGTTGATCAGCACTCGCCATTTATCTTGCCCCCGTGCAACATGTGAGCCATCACGGGACCTGCGGTTCTATCGACTCGAAGGCAGCCAATGGCAACCGTCGTCGCCTCAGGTTTTTTATGGAACGTCGGATCCCGCGCAAATCACATGTTTCTACATCCATGGAAACCGCATTCGAAAAGATGAAGTTTTCGAAAGGGGCATGCGTGTTTACCAACGGTTGAATCGCCCGGCAAATACCCGTTTCGTCATCTGGTCATGGCCTAGCACTCCAATCCGTGGGCGGATACGTGACGCCCGAACAAAGGCCGCACGAGCTGACGGTGAATCCTTCTATCTGGCTCACACGATGGGAGGCATGTCCGAATCCTCCACGGTCAGTTTAATCGGCTACAGCTTCGGGGCACGAATCGTAACCGGCACCCTTCACCTGCTTGGGGGAGGCGCGCTGAAAGGCAATGTCCTCTCCGAAGATCGACGGCCAGAATTTCGGCCCCGAGCCGTGTTATTAGCTCCAGCGGTTTCGCGCGGATGGCTACGTCCGGAAGGCATCCATGGAATGGCGACCTACGCCGTTGATCAGATCTATTCGACCTACAACATCAAAGATCCAGCGTTGAAACACTTCTACGTGACCAACAAGCAAACCAAGCCGACTGCCTTGGGTTTCTCCGGGATCTCCTCGAAGAGCCTTGGACCCAATCGCGACGTTATGCATCAACAGAACATCGCGCAATGGGTCGGTTGGAATCACACATTCGAACGACATTTG
>Ga0163179_10001183_pt1 | contig 18556 bp, 17 predicted proteins | sample AtlANTMetagenome_FD_109643 | JGI IMG/M metagenome (GOLD analysis project Ga0163179, IMG submission 109643) | Marine eukaryotic phytoplankton communities from the Atlantic Ocean - Atlantic ANT 2 Metagenome | ecosystem: Environmental > Aquatic > Marine > Oceanic | place: North Atlantic Ocean... | reverse complement strand
GGCGATGAAATCGACGCGGTGGGCGATGAAATCGACGCGGTGGGCGATGAAATCGACGCGGTGGGCGATGAAATCGACGCGGTGGGCGATGAAATCGACGCGGTGGGCGATGAAATCGACGCGGAGTCATCCACGATGCATGACGCTGCTTTGGGCGAACCAGAAACCTCGTCCTCGGAAGCAGGCGCTGAACGCGACTTGCCTGATAAACTCTCCTTGCTGCGCCAGTCGAAAGTCATCAAGCGTAAGTTTGGGAAGAGCGGATATCGCCAAGCGGAAAACAAGGGCGGTGGATGGCTTGCTGAAGGTGAGACTAAGAAGCATTATTTTCAGGGCCGACGTGGAGAAAGCTACGCGGCTTTTGTGGTGTGTGAAACCGGTTGTGCGGACATTGGCTTGTCCGTGTCGACTCAGAGCGGCCAGCTCTTGGCGTCCCAAGTAGGGGACCCTGCTGCAGTCCGATTCGTTGCACCACGAAACCAGTCCAATACGCTACAAGTGACGATGGGCTACTGTGCGAAAGCGTCCTGTGAATACCAGCTATGGGTGATGTACAGATGAACAGATTTTTGAAGTGTGGGTGGTTGAATAGGTATAGTTCGAGTGTGTCTCTGATCTGGTGTCTTGGGCTGTTTCTGAGCTTTGCAGGTCTCACGGCGTGCGGTGGCGAGAGCGAATACAAACGTCCGGTCTCCGACTATGAACTGCGCCAGCGTTGCTACTACTGCCAGGACAAGTGCTTTCGCGACTATCAAAGGGTCATGGGGGATGACATTAATAAATGGCAGCCGAAGTGGCAGAAGTGTTTGGTGAAGTGCGTCAAAAAATACAAGCTCGATCCAAAACTCTGTCAATCCATTGATAAAGACATCAAGAATCCACGCGCCAAGAGATACAAGAAAAAGAAGAAAGACGATTAGGAGCACACCTTGACACGGAGTATGCCCCAAGGGCCCCAACGCATTGTGTGTCTGACGGAAGAGCCGACGGAGATTCTCTATGCCTTGGGCGAGGGACATCGGGTGGTCGGTATTTCGGCCTACACCGTGCGACCTCCTGAAGCCCAGCGCGACAAGAAAGTAGTGTCGGCCTTTCTCGATGGCTCTTTGCCTAAGATTCAAGCACTCGAACCCGATCTTGTCATCGGATTCTCAGATATTCAGGCCAAGCTGGCGGCCAAGCTTATCTCTGCGCACCTGCCGGTTCTCATCTTCAATCAGCGCACCATTCAGGAGATCCTAGATGTGATTGTGCAGATTGGTAGCCTCGTGGGAAAGCGTGCAAAGGCGCAGGAGTTGGTGTCGGACTATTTGCGTCGAATCGATGTCATCTCCGGTCGCTATGCATCGATGGATTCAAAGCCACGGGTCTATTTCGAGGAGTGGTATGACCCCATGATTACAGGCATTCACTGGGTCCATGAGTTGATTGAGATTGCCGGGGGCCAGAATGTCTTTGAGGAGAAGTGTCGCGAGAAAGGGGCCATGGACCGGGTCGTGACCGTAGAGGATGTGCTGGCCGAGAAGCCGGATGTGTATTTGGCGTCTTGGTGTGGTGCGCCGTTCAAGACATCCCAGGTGCTTGCCCGGGAAGGCTTTGATCAGATGCCCGCGATCCAAGCCGGGCGAGTGTATGAGATCCCGCCGGAGTGGATTCTTCAGCCGGGTCCGGCCTGCTTGACGGATGGGCTGGATTGCATCGAGGCCTGTATTCACAACACTGCGGCATCGGAGCCGTATCGTCGGGTGCTGCATGCACCCTCCTGAGAGAAGATAATGAAGCGTGCTTTTGTGGTTGGAGCGACCGGTTTGACGGGACGTTTTGTGGTGGCGGAACTGTGTGCGCGAGGCATGGCAGTCACTGCCCATGTGCGTCCGGATTCATCGCGTTTGGAAGAGTGGCGTACGCATTTTGAGGGCTTGGGTGCAACGGTGGACACGACGCCTTGGGAGAAAGGCGCCATGATGCAGCGATTTGAGAACGAGGTCCCAGACCTGGTCTTCTTGTTGTTGGGTACGACCAAGAAGCGGGCTCGGCGAGGAGGCGGGGACTACGAGGAAGTGGATTACGGCATGACGGTGATGGCCATCGATGCGCTTTGCCAGCGGGGAGAGACCGGTGTTGTGTATCTGTCATCCCTCGGTGTGAAAGACGGTGTGCGTTCGGCCTATATGTTGGCAAGGTGGCGGGTCGAAGAGCACCTGCGGGCGAGCGGTTTGGCCTATCTGATTGCTCGGCCTTCTTTTATTGTGGGGGATAGGGATGAGCCGCGCATGATGGAACATGTGGGGTCTGCTGTGGCGGATGGCGTGTTCTGGAGCGTGGGACTCTTCGGCGCTAAGAAGTCGCGGAATCGACTCTCCTCGATCCGTGGAGAAGACCTGGCCAACGGCCTTGTGAGAGAAGCGATCGATGCGGAGTTGACCGGACGAATCGTCTATTCTGACGACTTGCGGTGACGACTGCTTTGAGAACGACGCTATTTGCTCATTAGGCGCAGCAGTCGGACGGCAGTCCATGCAATCTGCGGTTCTGCGTGTCGGGTAGCGCTCCGCAAGAGATCCAGTCCTACATTGTGACGCGCCAAAGCCTCAAGTACACAAATCTGTGCATCGATCTCCGCCTTCTTGCTCCACGTGCGTCGTGACTTGCCAAGATAGGGCAGGGCGGGTTTGTCTTCTTCGCCCTCGGTATCCTCTTGCCAATAGTCCTTGATGACTGTCGGCGGATACGGTTTCTTCTTCTTCATGGGGCTGGTTTTTTTGCCGGCGAGGACCTGATTGACTTGTCCGCCCCACTTGAGCAGTGACTGTGGGTCTTGTCCCCACTCTTCTTGGGTTTCGGCAAGATGCTCTACCAAGAAGTAGGCCACCGTTGCACGGAGATGGGGAAGCGCCGATCGCGGCAGATGTTTTGCGGGGTTTCCAGTGATGGTGTCGCTGGAGCGGTAGGCATTGAAGAGTACCCGCGCGAAGTAGCGCTGCTGCAGCTCCTCCTGGAGGTGGTTCGGGATTTCCAGAGAGGCGTCGGTAAAGCTTTGAGCTTGCGCGATGAAGTGCTTCCATACCGCCTTGTCGGTGTCCACGGAGGAGGGGGCTGTGATCTCGTGAGCGATCAGGCTTTGCTGGACGCACTCGTTGAGGAATTCACCAGCTGCGAGGCACAGTGCAATGGCTTGCCCAATTGTGCGCTCACTGTCTTTCTCGCTGCTCAGTTTGGCTTGTTGCTCGCCGGCTCGGAAAAAGCACTCGGATTGCCATTTCTCGGATGGGTTGATGCAGATTCCTGCCACCCACTCGAGCCGCTGTTCACGCAATGCCGCGATCGCTTCCCGTAGGCGGCAATCATGATCTTCTTGGTCGCATCCAATCGGGAGTGCTTTGTGGCTGAGAAGAGGACTTTGGGTCTGGGTTTGGATCCGGATTCGAGTGGACTTTGGGCCGGTGCCCATGGGGCGTTTATCGGTGGGGCGGGGATGGGTTCCAGCAGGTGGCGGTGGGGTAGAGGTTTGGTTCTTTTTCGGTCCTTCTCCCCAGAGATGAGGGCGTTCCGCCACTTTGGTTTTGGCGTTTCTACAGGTCTTGAGGCGCTCACCGCTGAAGTAGTCACACAGCGGTAGTGTCGATGCCTTGGGATGCTCGTTGAGCAGTTTTTGTATGGTCACCATCCGATCTGTTTCGCTCAGCTTGTTGAGCAAAACGTGGACTTGGTGAGCGCCCTTATCAGAGGCGTTGATCAGGGCATCAATGCTGATGCTTTTCGGCCTGTCTTTGCTGTTGTCAGTCGGACCCGAACAGCTAACCGCGATGACAAACAGGCAGCCCAGCAAAAGTCGTCGAATGATCATGCACCCTAAGCTAACTGAAAGGACATCAATCGCCGCGGCTCTTGTTTCTTTTCTTTGCCTTAGGTCCTCCACCTGATTTGTTGCGACTGCGAAACGGTTTGTCACCACGTTTCTTGAAGCCGCCTCGCTTGGGTTTTTTCCAGCCGAATTCTTCCCGGTTCTTGCGGGGTCGAGCGAGTTTGAGATGGACGCTTTTTCCGCGAATCTCCAAGGTGGGATGTGACTCAAGAAGTTGGTCCGCGTCGGCTTTGGACAATCCCACAAAGGCCTTTTGATCAAAGAGGCTGACTTTGCCAATGACGTGGCCTGGAATGCCTGCATCGTTCGCAATCGCGCCTACAATGTCGGCTGGACGCACACCGGCGGTTTTTCCGATTCCGATAAAGATTTCGACTTCGTTGACCTTGTTGAAGTCGGGCTTCTCGCCTTTAGAGCGTTTGGATTTACGCTCCTTTTTATCTTTTTCTTTTTGAGCCCAGTCGGGGAGCCTGTCGGTTTTTGGCGCTTGAATCGATAAGCCACGTTGTTGTGCAAGCAAGAGAATCGCCGCACTCGCTAAGTCTTCCGCGCTGAGTTCTTCGTCATCCAGTAGCTCTTCAAGCCAGACACGCGTGTCTTCAAGTTGCTTGGACTCTTGGATTTTCTTCAGGTCTTTGAGGATTTTATAGCGCTCCGCAGCAGCCACCTGGGCATCGGAGGCCACGTCCATCTCCGCCATCTGCACGCCGGTGGCTTTTTGTAGAAAGCGCAGCTTTTTCTGCTCGGCGTGGGTCACGAACGTAATGGCATTGCCTTCCGAACCGGCACGGCCTGTACGACCAATGCGGTGGACGTAGGCTTCTGTGTCGCCAGGGAAGTCCAGGTTGATCACATGGGTCAGATGGGAGACATCCAAGCCTCGTGCAGCCACATCGGTGGCCACCAAGGTCTGAAGGCTCTTTCCGCGCAATCGGCGCAGTACACGCTCGCGAGCGGCTTGGCTGAGTTCCCCATGAATGGCGTCCGCATTGATTCCTGCAGCCATCAATTCATCGGCCACTTCAGCACAGCGTCGTCGTGTACGAGAAAAGATAAGCGTACCGCCTCTGGGCTCAGTCTTGAGCAACCGAATCAATGCACTCGTCTTGTGGCGGTCTGGAACTTTCATCCAGCGCTGGTCGATGTGATCGACACTGAGGGCCTCGGACTCTACGTGCAGATGAACCGGATCGTTCAAGAAACGACTGGCTACTTTTTGAATGGGCTTGGGCATCGTGGCAGAGAACAGAGCGATCTGCCGGTCAGGAGGAGTGGCCTCTAAGACTTCTTCGATGGCTTCGATGAATCCCATTCGCAGCATCTCATCGGCTTCATCTAAGACCAACAACTCCAGCTTGGATAAATCCAGACTGCCACGCTCGATATGATCCAATACCCGTCCTGGTGTACCCACAACGACTTGAACTCCTTTTCTAAGGGCCTTGAGTTGTGGTGGATAGGGTGCACCGCCGTATACGCTGAGCAAACGGACAGGCAGGCCTTTGCTGTAGCTACGCAATGCATCGGTCACCTGAAGTGCCAGCTCACGGGTGGGTGCGAGCACGAGTGCCCGAACGCCCTTGGGCGTGTTTTTAACGCGCTCTAAGAGAGGCAGGCCGAATGCGGCCGTCTTTCCAGAACCCGTTCGGGCTTGTCCGATGATGTCGTGGCCGGCCAAAAGAGGCGCAATGGCCTCGGCTTGGATCGGTGTGGCCTCTTCAAATCCGAGCTCTGCAATTGACGCAGCAATCCGCTCGTCTAGAGCTAGTTCCTCGAAGCGCATGGTGTCCTACCCAGTTGAGTCGTCCGCCTTCATGGGCGAATAATGCGCCGTCATAGGCTTTCTTGGTCTCTTTTGCCACTTTTATTTCACTTTTTCTGCAACTCTCTGAATCTGATACCCTTGATTCTTTGTGGAAACGCAAACCCCTTTCCAAGGACAAGAACATGCAACTTAAGAACGATTATTTGAAGCTTTCCAATCTCCTGGCCATCAGCGCGATAGGCGTGGGCCTGTTGGGTTGTGAACCTTTGAAGGACGACAACATTGATACGTCTTCAGACGATACGGCTGTCGATGACACCGGCGTTCAGGACACTGGAAACCAAGACACTGGAAACCAAGACACCGGGACACCTCCTGCTGGGGATGCTCAACTACAAGGTGTGATCACTGGACCCGATGGTCACCATTTAGCCGGTGTGACTGTTCGTTTGGGAACGGGTGAAAGCACCCAATCCGATGCGTCTGGTCAGTTCTCTTTTGTGGGAATTGCAGAGTCGGATGGAGTCATAGCTTTGTTTGAAAAAGATGAGTTCATGTCGACCACTCGGATCTTCGATGTGGTGGATGGCCCCGACCGCGTCCAGCAGGTCAATATGATTCGTCGCGCGAATGCTCAGGTCTTTGATGCGGGTTCTACTGTGGAAGTGGAACTTCAGCTCGGTACCAATGGCTATCTTGTGCTTGAGCCTGAAAGCTTGGTCAATGCCGAGGGTGCTGTGGCCCAAGGTCAAGCCACAGCCTACTTGACCATGATCAATGTGCAGGATCGCATCGCCTTGCGGGCATCTCCTGGTGATTTCCAGGCCAAGATGGCCGACGGTAGCTCCGCGTGGCTGGAGTCCTTTGGTATGTCCGAGTTGTTGATTGTGGATGCGCAGGGCGAAGAGTTGTTCTTGGCCGATGGCAAGACCGCTGAACTGGCGATGGACATCATCCTTCCCGTTGGTGGGCGAGGTGAGGCCAGTCAGAGCATTCCGTTTCTCATCTTTGATGAGGCTACGGGGCTGTGGATTGAAGAAGGTACCGGGACGACTACGGATTGGTCGACCTATGTCTTCCCCATCGACGAGTTTGGCCACTGGAATGCCGATCAAAGCTACAACACGACCTGTGTGAAAGTCCGGGTCGAGGACAGCAGCGGTAACCCGGTGTCCGATCTTCAGGTCGAAGCAATGGGCTTGGACTACACCAACTACCAAGATCACTTCACCAACCAAGCGGGCGATGCCTACATGTTGGTACGACGCGACTCTCAGCTCCAGGCCACGGTCTATGACCAAAATGGTGCGGCATTGGCAGCTCAGAATATCGCAACACCCAACGTGATTGGCGACTGTGTGAGTATCGAGGCAGCAACCGGAGTCCCGTTGGTCGCAACGTTCTCTCTCTAAACAACACGTCTCCTCAAGCCATAAGGGGGCCCTGTACGGGGTCCCCTTTTTTTTGTTAGCTTAGTCTCATGATGCGAATGTTTTCGATGTGGCTGGCGTGTTTGTTCCTACTGGGGATTCCACAAGCCAACGCGACGTGAGGATTGTGAAGTAGTCCAAACCTCCAGGTTGGAGGCCTTCAAACCAATCCCTGGCTCTACCAAGGGCAAGTCCAAGTCGAGGTCTTGTCGACGGTGCTGGGAATTGAGACCGAGCGTGAGGCGAGTTGTCCGAGTGTGGCGCCGCTAATCTGTATGGAAGAAGAGATCGCACCGCATCAGCAGCATGCACAGCTCGTGTGGATGCGCATATCGCCAAAGATTTCGGTGGGGCTTGCGGATGGCTGGAAGATTTCGTTGGGCGTACCCATGAACATGCGCTGGTTCGATGTGAGCTATCTACAGTCGGATGGTGGTGTGTTTGAGCCGGCCTATGCGACGGAATCAGGCAGTGACAAGTGGATTCAAGGTGTGGGCGATCCCGTTGTTGTCCTCTCCAAAATCGGCCGCTGGTCGGGTTGGGTGGGTGCCATTGGGAGTGGTGTTAGTTTCCCGATGGGCAACATAGAAGACACGCCCTATTCCCGAAACCAACTCGGTAGCTTGCAGCAATACGCCCAGATGGGCACGGGTGCTGTTCAGCCGGTACTCACTTTGAAGCTCATTCGTGAAGAGAATGCGTGGCGTGGCTTTGTGTCGGCCCGAATGACGTTTTCTCTCTACGCCAATGCCAATGGCTATCAGCCCCCCTCGGTGTACATGGTTGACGTGGGCGCATCGCGGAAGATCGGGTCCCGTTTGGATGGCTGGATTGGTCTGAACTTTGATCGTACCTCCAAGGATTACTGGGACGGCGTTGCCTATCCGGGGCGTGAAGGTTTGAATGCGAAATTTGGAATGACTACCCATCTTGGTTTGAATTGGTTTTTGGAAGCCCAAGCCCAAGTGCTCCTCAAAGAAGGTTTACTCGGTGCCCCAACCGGTGAGATGATGACTGAGCGCGGGAGCTTTACGCTTGGTGCGAGTTGGAAGAATTAATGGGACGAAGAGCACGTTTAAAGAAGCGTCTGTCAGAGTGGATGGGTCGAAAGCCGATCCCGACTCAGACGGAAGTGGCCGCAGTGTCCAGTCAGCCGCCAATGGTCGAAGAGGCCGAGGAGGAAGCAGTGGAACTTGAAGTAGACGATGAGCAGCTCTCGCAATGGCTTGGTGATGACCAAGAGGCGGTTTTATTGGACATTCGCGAACCGATGGAAATCCGAAATGGATACGCCAAAGGGGCTCTCCTCATACCGATGAACTCGATTCCTGACCGTTTGGCTGAGTTGCCGGAAAAAGATGTTCGGCTTCTGGTGTACTGTGCGGCTGGTGTGCGAAGCTTTGGGGTGACCCACTGGTTGCGGGAACAAGGCTGGGATGATTCCTGGTCGGTGACCGGTGGCTTGGCTTCCGTACTCCACGCTGGGGCGGAGTTTCAGCGCGATTAGGTGGTTTCGATGCGTCGCCAAGTGCTCGCGAGCCAGGGCTGTTGTTCGCAGGGCAGGCCGGTCGGGCGGTAGTAGTGGCTGATCGGCTCGAATCCTACATCCGCGAGAAAGCGTCCCCAGCTCTCGAGCGTGTGGTAGCTCCCGTAGCGATCCCCATTCCATCCTTCTTGGTCATTGCCTCGAGGGTTGGAGGAAAAGAGAACGCCGTTTGGACGGAGACATGCCCGAAGCTCACTGAGTACTCTCGGGAGTTCATTCCTAGGCACATGGAAGAGCGTGGCATTTGCGAAAACGCCGTCGAAGGCTTTGTCGGGTAGTTGGAGTGACAGGAAGTTTTGTTCCCACACCTCAGACCCAGAATGCGCCCGGGCCATCTCACAAAAACGTGTGCAGCCATCCAGGCCTACAGCGATGTGACCGCGCTTCTTGAAATCCATGAGGTCTCGGCCGGGGCCACATCCCAAATCAAGAATCTTGTGGGGACCATCTCCACCGATGGCGTGGAGTAAAGCCTCAATGTTTTGAGAGACGTCGTGGTCCCGGGTGCCTTCCCAAAACGAACTCGCAGTCTGTTCATAGGTGGCGATGGTCTGAGCGGTGATGTGTTGATTGGAATCAGCCATGCTCACCTACATAATTGAATCATGGAAGGTAGGAGTGAAAAGCACTTTGTTGCTGTAAAAACAGATAAATAAGTGTGAACTGTAGACAGTCGGCTACAAGGAATGAATATTTATCATCGACGTGCGTTAATCTGGCTGACTTTAGAGGAAGGACATCATGAAGCCCACCATGTTGAAAGCCTGTACATTTTTCGTTCTCGCATCAGGGGTCGCGCCGGCTCTTGGACAAGATGTCGAGTTCGGCGTGACCGATATGGAGCGCAAGCAGACCTTTCTTGAAGGCAAGCTTGAGAAGCGTTTGACGCCGCCGAAAGACCCGGTTTGGGAAGTGAAGAAGATCGGGGTTTATGATGCCGAGGAAGGCCGTTTTAAATCTGTGCCTGTGACGGAGAGTGTTCCCAAGACGGTCAAGGTCGGTGCGACCCTCTTTGAAGATGAACTAAAAGCCAAAGCTTCGGCTGTAGAGATCTCTTCCGGTGACTCATCCCTGAGCCTGGCAGGTGTCGAAGGAACGGCCAAGTATGGGGCTGTGGTCGAAGAAGGACAGCTCAATATGATTGGTGAGGTGGGTGGCGAGGTCTACCTTATGACTATTGAACTAAAAGGAGACGCTCAGCTTGGAGATGAGGCGACCCACTTAGGTTCAGAAATGATGAGCGATACGCTGGTGGGTGCGGATGCAAAAGCCACAGGCTCGGTGGATGCCGGCTTGACTGGTGTTGGCTTGGGGGTTGGCGGCGAGGCGTTTGCAGGCGCTAAGATTTCAGGAGGCATGTCGCTCAAAGCCATGATCTGTAAGTTAGGGGCAGCGGCCGGTCTGAGCGGTGAGGCGAGTGCAGGAGCCGGTGTATCTGCAGGCGCAGGGATGCGCTTGGACTGGGAAAAGATGGAGCTCACTGTGGATGCTGAACTCGCAGCGACCTTGGGATTGGGTGTGGGAGCGAGTGCCGAGGTGGTGGTGAGCTTGGAGGGCTTGGTGGACCCAGATGAGCTTTCAAGATGCCTCGTAGAAAAGGCGAAAGCAGCTCATGCGGCGGGGGTTGAGGGAACACGGATTGTGATTCAGCCGGCCTTTGACTTGTACTATTTGGATGAGGAATCCTTTGCGCGTACGGCTCGAATGGAAGAGCGTTTGAAAAAACTGGAACGTGCTGAGTTGGTGGAAAAATTAGCGGCGAGGGCGGAAAGAAAATCGGAGGCACTACAGTTGGTAGAGCCACTGGGACTCGCAGATTTTCCGATTCTCTATTGGGATGGTCGAACGATTCCTGTGGATGTCTACCGGGAGGTCGTAAAGCAAGCGGTCGTCAAGAGAGAGGAGACCCTCTTGCGAGCTGGGTATTATCCGTGGCGCTTGGGCATCAAAGACAGCGATTACGGGGTCGACAGTACCTACGGTGTCAACGTTCGACTCGGTGATAGCACCCGTGCGAACCCAGGCTACAATCCTTTTGAGGGGTACATGAAGCGTCCAGGTGATGACGTCTTGAATCTTTCAAAGAAGGTCCGGCTACGCAATCACTATCCGCACTAAGACGGTACTTTTGAGCGTTGTGCGGGGATGGGGCAGCCCTCAATTATGGAGAGTCCTGTGGGTGAAAAGTGCTGGGAGATCGACTTTGGCACGCAAATTCGGCAGAAGTCATGTATTCTGACCCGCGGAACAGGGTGTGTCGTGGTGTAGACCAAGGTGTGCCCCAAACGAGGTTTTAGAGAATGCGTTTTCGACTTGTGACAGTGTTGGCCTTGGTTGTTGGGTGTTCAGATTATGAGTTTCACGCCAAAGACGAGGCTGCTGCAGGTTGGGATGACACAGGTGTCCCAGGTGAGACGGGCTTCGTGGGTTGGTCGGCATGTGAAGAGACCCCCAGTGCCACTCCCGGACAGGTGGACCTCAATGTAGAGTGTGAGACCACCTTGCAGACGGGCACATTCAATCCCACCGTGGAGTGGGAATACGGTAGCAGTGACTTCTGCGGTCCCGCTGTTGTCGGTGCAGCACGAGATACCAACCAAAGCGGTGCGCTTGACGCCAAAGATACCCCTTTTGTGTTCATGGTTCAGATGGGCAGTGTGCATGCCATCAATGGAGCGACGGGCCAGAAGGTCTGGAACTCTCCAGCGATAGCGTCTGAGCTTGGTGGGATGGCGTATGGCGATGTGACTGGCGATGGCGTGCCAGATATTGTGACCGCGGGAACCGATAAGGTATGCGCCTTGGATGCTGCTGTGGGCACGGTCCATTGGTGCAATCAGAATCTCGTAGGTGCCATGGACCCGTATGGCTACAACTACCCAGCAATCGCTGATATGAATGGCGATGGTCAAGTAGAGGTCACCATGGGTTCGGTGATCATGCGGGGAGCGGATGGAACGGAGTTAGGGCGTGGCCCCCATGGAATTGGTGCTGGTCCCTATACCGGAAGCGTAGGCACCTATGGCAGCATGAGCGTGCCCATTGACCTCGATGGTGACGGTCAGCTGGAGTTGGTCACGGGTAATGCCGCTTACAACATTGACGGAAGCGTGAAGTGGTACAACGGTGGTCCCGATGGCATTGTTGCTGTGGCCGATTTTGATGGCGATGGGCAAGGCGAAATTGTGCGGACCGGCGGCTCGATTATTGAAGGCTTAGAGACGGACGGTACGTCGCAATGGCGCGTTGACCACAGCACCGGTGGATACATGGCGATCGGTTCGCCAGCGATCGATGATTTGGATGGCGACGGCGTGCCCGATATTGTTTTCGCTGCTCAGAATACGCTGTACGCGATGAATTGGGGCGGGAGCATCAAGTGGAGTCAGGCCATCTCGGACTACAGTGGTGCAGCAGGTCCTTCGCTCTTTGACTTTGAGATGGATGGATATCCTGAGGTGCTCTATGCGGATGAATCTCAGATTCGCTTCTTCAATGGGCTCGATGGCACAGTAAAATTCACATCCAGCCAGCACCAAAGTGTGACCATCTTAGAAACGCCGATTGTGGCGGATGTCGACGGAGATGACCAAGCGGAAATTGTCCTCGGACACTGTTCCTTTGGCGCGATCGGTGGCATTACGGTGTTTGGCGATGCAGACCAAAGCTGGCCTCCTGGTCGGAAGGTTTGGAATCAGCATGCGTACAACATTACGAATATTGGCGACCTCGGACGGGTTCCAAGTCCCACCAAGGCGAACTGGCCCGACTACAACAGTTTCCGATCCGGTGACGTCGGATTGCCTCCATCCGAGTACGTGGATCTGATCAGCGAAGTCATTGATATTTGCGAGGACGAGTGTGAAATCGGAAAGGTCTACGTGGCAGCACGTTTGGCCAATCGCGGCAATGTCGAAGCACCGGGTGGGATTCCGATTGCGCTTCAAGCGGGTATCGGTGGTCCTCTACTGGATCACGCCGTCATTGGTAAGCCGATTCCCAGCGGCTTGACGAGCGATGTGGTGGTCTTCGAGGCGGCCGCAGCGGATTTACAAGGTATCAAGCCGATTGTTGTAGCGAACATGGACAAGAACGGTGTGTCCCCTGTGTATGAGTGTGATGCTACAAACAATGAGGCAGGTGGTGACGGTCCGGTCTGCGTTGAGTAGTTTACCGCTTGCTTGCTCGGAGTAAACACGCCATTAGGCCACATGCTTCTTCGCGCTCAATCCATTGAGGTTGCCTTTGGAGATCGACTGGTCCTCCGAGGCGCGGATCTGTCGGTAGCCGCAGGTGAATGTGTTGGTCTTGTGGGCAACAACGGATCCGGCAAGTCGACATTGCTCAAGGTGTTGGCCGGTCGACTTCAGCCCGATCACGGTGATGTGTTCCGCACCGCCGAGCCCGGTCTTCTGCGTCAGAGTCCCGATTTACCCGGGGAGACGGTACAAGATGCGTTGGATGAAGCGATTGCTTGGCATGCGGTGTTGTTGTCGTCCTATGAGGAAGCGCTTGAACAGGGGGATATGGACGGGGCAGGGCGTTTACAGGACAGGTTGGATGACGCCGGCTGGGAGATTCAGCACCGTGTAGATGCGGTTTGCGAGCGCTTAAAAACCCCGTCACGGACAGCTCTACTCACTACGCTCTCCGGTGGTGAAGCACGGCGTTTGGCCCTTGCTCGTGCGCTATTGCGGACCCCAGACCTCCTGCTTCTAGATGAGCCTACAAACCATTTGGATGCGGAGACCATCGAGTGGTTGCAGAGCTTTTTAGAGGGGTACCGCGGAGCAGTGGTTTTGGTCACGCATGACCGTTATTTATTGGAAGCGGTTGCTGATCGAATCGTCGAGGTCGAGGATGGCCTGACCGTGAGCTACAACGGAAGTTACGGCGATTATCTGATTGCGCGTGCTGAACGTCGGTCCCGCATGGAAAATGCGGAGGCTTCACGTTTGAACACCTTGGCACGAGAAGCGGCTTGGGCGGCGCGAAGTCCTGCAGCGAGAAGCACGAAGCAGAAGGCAAGGCTGAAGCGTCTCGACACATTACGGGATGAAAGAGCACTCCATCGCGAGCAGAGCTTTTCCTTGGATTTACGGACGGGATTCAAAGCTGGAAACACCATTGTTGAAATGGAAGATCTGGTGGGTGGCTACGGCGACACAGTCCTTATTCGGAATTTGAGTCTCAACGTACAAGCCGGCGATCGCGTGGGTATTCTTGGACCCAACGGCATCGGAAAATCGACACTTTTTCGTATTCTTTCGCGAGATTTGGAGCCGATTTCCGGGCATGTCCATCGCGCACCTAGAGTCAAGCTTGCAACCATTGATCAGTCGAGAACAGGCCTAAAAGATAGCGACAGTCTCTTTGATGCGGCGGGCCATGGAAATAGTCATGTTGACCTGGGCGAACAGCAGATCCATGTGGCCAGCTTCCTACGGCGGTTTCTGTTTCAACGAGAACAGTTGGACCAGCCTGTATCCAGTCTGTCGGGCGGAGAGCGGATGCGGCTGCTCTTGGCACGTTTACTCTTAGATGGCGCCAATGTGATCCTGTTGGATGAGCCCACCAATGATTTGGATTTGATGACGCTTCGGGTCTTGGAAGAAGCGCTCATTGATTTCGACGGGGCAACTTTTGTGATTAGTCATGACCGTGCCTTGATGGACAGGGTCTGCAATGTGGTTTTGAACTTTGAGGGTGATGGGCGGGTGATGAGCTACGCCTCTCGTGCCCAAGCCGTTCGTGCTGTTGAACAACAGAACAAAGCGGCACGCGTCGCAGAAAAGCCTAAGAAAAACAATCCGACCAAGACTTCCCAAGTGCCGAAGCGCAACTTTGCGGAGGCCAAAGAATTGGAAGAACTAACGGCGCGTATTGAAGCGCTGGAGGCAGAATACGAACAACTCACAGAGCGCCTCTCGTCTCCTGAACTGTATGAAGAGGGAGCGGAAGCGGTGAGTGTGGTGACCGCCTCGATCAAAGAAAAAGAACAGGAAATCGAGCGAGCCTACGAGAGATGGTCCATCTTGGAAGACAAGAAGTAGGGGAATCCGTGATGCGTCGTTTTGGTTTTGTAACTGCATCGATTTTGGTGGGTTGTGCCCCCATTGATTTGTGTTCTGACGATAGTTACGCCTTGTCACGCTGTTTGGAGCCAAGCTTTGAGGACTCCTACTACATTGAGCAGAGTCAGCTGTATTTCAACACGATGGATTCAAACGAAAATCGGGATCTGGGCCCGAACTATTCGGAACAGGTTGTGCGTTGGGAATGGCCACCGTGGTTGAAGTTGACGGCCTTTGGTCGAGACGACATCATTGAGTCCGATCTTCTTTTGAGGTTGTATGAATCCACCGTTCCCGTACGGGAGTGTAGGGCCTTTGATGAGCAGCCTTTCGGACGCTGTAGGGTGACTTTTTACTATGCGGATCACGATGGAAAAGGCTGCCCCATTTATGAGGAGTTCACCTTTAATGATGATGGGGAAGTGACGTTCATCGAGGCGTGGTCTGATCTGCCGGGAATGCTGCCCATGCCGGAGGCGGACACCTGGGCAGAGGGAGACGAGGTAAGCCGCTTGTCCGCTCGGATTCCAGGTTTGGGCAATTCTGCAGGTGCTATTGACCTTGATAGTGAGGCCATGGCAACCGCTGCTGGGTTGGACTCGGATGTAGCGGATTTCGTAGCGCGTGCGCGGGATTGGCGAGCGGCTTGGCTCGTGGAATTGGAAGCGGCAGGCGATGACTTATGGGAGCGCGGCTGCGGCTGGTAGAGGAAGAAAATGGGTCGTTTCCGAAAGAGATTGAGGCGTGCAGTATCGCGGTTGCGTACCCCGCAGACGCCAGTGGCTTCAGCTGAAATACGAGTGCCCGCTGAGCCGCCTGAACCGGAGGAATTGTGCTGTGAATTTGTGGATTCCGACACAGTTGTTGCACGCCTGAAGTCCCCACCACGGCTGCTCGTGGTGAACCATTGGGCGACCTGGTGTGAGGGCTGTGTGGAAGAGTTGCCACTCCTTGTGGAGCTACATAAAAAGTGGGGTGATCAGGTTGATTTCGTGGGGGTAAGTTGGGAGGCGTTTCAGGGTGATTCAGGTATGTCCGTCCTACGGGAAGTACATCGATTCAGCAAGGCGTTGGACTTGGCCTGGGACTCCTGGGTGATCTCGGAGACACCGGAATCCTTCTTTGAGAGCATGGAGATGACCTGTCAGACAATTCCTCAAATTTGGCTGGTTACGACGGATGGAACAGTCGCAGCACGGTTTGAAGAAGTACTGGACTCCGCCAGTCAGGACGTGCTGGATCAGCGCATTGGTGCGCTACTTGACGTGGATTAGCCGGATGCTTGGGGAAAGAGAATAGGTTTGTCTCCCGCATGCCATTGCTTGTGCTTTTTCATGCAAGCCAAGAAGCGGGGGGATTCAACGAAGGTCGTGAGCCAGGCTTTGAGGTGTACATAGTTAGTCGTCTGGAACCAGGTGGGGTCAGCATTCGCGAACTGTCGTACAAAAGGTGCAATTGCGATGTCTGCAAATGAGATTTGTTCTCCAAACAAGTAGGCATGTTCCGCCAGTCGCTCTTCGAGATTCTGTAGAAATACTTCTGCGGCGCTCCGGTGCTCGATAGGGTCTACATCGTCATAGCGTACGGCATATTTGTATCGATCAAGATGATGCTTAAAATCCCCGTCGTTGACTTGGACGAGATGCAGCATGTCCTCGAGTTTGCCATGCGTGGGCAGAAGCCATGCTTCCGGATCGGATTGTTCAAGCGCCCAACGCATAATGTCTAAGCTCTCCTCTAAGACTTCTCCGCTCTCCAAAACCAACACAGGTACCGTGGCTTTGGGGGAGTATTCCAGTAAGCTTGGCGGCTTGTCGCGCAGAACGACCTCGCGCAGGCGACAGGAGATTCCCGCACTCGCTAAGCCCATTCTTGCCCGCATCGCATAAGGACATCGGCGGAAGGAGTATAGGATTGGGCCTGTCGGGTTTGGTGCTTCACCGGCCATTTTTTGCTGTGGAAAGACGGCTCCGAGATGCAGTTCACCGCGCTGTTCAGCCAAATCAACTTGGCGTTGGCGTTCTGCAAAGCGTGCTTTTTGAGTGGCCGTGGTTTCCTCGAAACAACCAATGCACGATACGCCTTCTTGGTATTCGTCCATCGCACGTCCGGCTGCGTCGACGGCTCGACCGCACGCAGCACACATCACATGGTCCCCTGGGTTGAGTTGGTGGTCAACGGAGACTCGCTCGTCGAACACAAAGCAATCCCCCTCCCACAGGCTTTCCTCTTGCGGGACTTCCTCAAGATATTTCAGAATGCCACCTTCAAGGTGCATGACGTCTTCATAGCCCTCTGCGAGTAAAAACGCGGTGGCTTTTTCACAGCGAATGCCACCCGTACAGAACATCGCGATCTTCTTATTCTTGGGGAGCTTTGCCTCGTCTCGGATCCACTCCGGAAAGTCGCGGAAACCTTGGGTCTCGGGAAGAACAGCCCCTTTGAAACTACCAATATCGCTTTCATAGGTGTTTCGTGTATCAATGGTGACGACATTCGGATCGGAAATCAGGGCATTCCAGTCTTTGGGTTGTACATATTGTCCGACGCCCTGCCTGGGGTCGACATCCTCAACGCCCATGGTGACAATTTCATTCTTGATGCGTACCTTCATGCTCCGGAAGGGACTTTCCTCGGCCCATGAAATCTTGAGGCTCAATCCCTCCATTCTGGGGTCGTTGGAGAGCCAAGCCAGAAATGCACGAAGCGACTCTTCCTCGCCGGCGATGGTGCCGTTGATGCCTTCATCGGCCAAGAGCAGGGTGCCTTTTATATTTCCCGAATCACAGCGATCACGGAGTTCGGCCTTCAGGCTGTTGAGCTTGTTTAAGGTGGTGAAACGGTAGAGGGCTGCAATCATCTGCATAGTCCCTCCCCAATAGCATTGTCGCTCCGTCCAGTCTCCCCTTGTGCCGACGGGGTCATCGTCGTAGGCTTAGCTCAATCTGAGCTGCGGAGGTCAGAATGGACAACGACGAAATCTACGACCTAGTGGTAGATGGTATGCGACAAGCCCTGCAGGAATTGGCAGGTGGCGATGACACAGTGATTGCAAGACGGATGCTGGGTGGAAAAGTCATCTTTGAAGACAACCAGGGCCGAATCTTCAAGGAAATTACTGCCGGTGCTGTCTTTAAGAAGGTCACGTCTGTGCGAGAGAAGTTGAGAGTGTTGGAACAGAAGATCAACAACAATGATCAGTTGGGACCTGCAGAAAAAGCGGAGTTTCAGGCGGCATTGACCCGATGCTATGGATCGCTAACCACCTTCAATTTTCTGTTTGCTGAGCCGGAAGATGGCTTTCATGGCAGCGGTGGTCGAAGTTCATGAAAAGCGCTTTGAATGGGCTGTCAATACAGGAAGTGGTCTGTTAATCGGACGGTAGGAGCGCATTATGGCGATCAACTGGTTTCCCGGTCACATGAACAAAGCTCGGCGAGAAATCGCCAAGGCAATGGGGAAAGTGCAGTTGATCATCGAGGTCTTGGATGCACGGATTCCCTTTAGTTCGGAGAATCCTCTTGTTCCGGAGCTTCGGGGAGACACCCCTTGTATTAAGGTGCTGAATAAGAAGGACTTGGCGGATCCAGAGGTCACGGAGCAATGGATGCGTCGGCTTGAAAAAGAGCCAGGTGTGACGGCTGTGGCTTTGAACGGGCTGGAGAAAAAAACGGTCAAGGCCTTGGTGCCCATGGGCAAAGCGCTACTCCCATCTGACCGCTCCAAAAACAAGACGGTCACCACGATGATCCTGGGGATTCCCAACGTGGGTAAGTCCACCATCATCAACACCTTAGCTGGCCGTACGATAGCCAAGACAGGCAACAACCCTGCTGTCACAAAGATGCAGCAACGTATCTATATTGATCACAGCTT
>Ga0163179_10001182_pt1 | contig 18557 bp, 19 predicted proteins | sample AtlANTMetagenome_FD_109643 | JGI IMG/M metagenome (GOLD analysis project Ga0163179, IMG submission 109643) | Marine eukaryotic phytoplankton communities from the Atlantic Ocean - Atlantic ANT 2 Metagenome | ecosystem: Environmental > Aquatic > Marine > Oceanic | place: North Atlantic Ocean... | reverse complement strand
GCCCTTCTTTTCCGACGGCGAATATCTCGACCGCACGGCAGCTTAGGATCGCGATAAAGACGGCCAGGCCTGCCAGGAATCCGCCGTGAGTGTTGGCCCAGATGCAGAGCAGGGGAGGGCAAAGCCAGAGACCGTAGAGTCGCTGAGTTGAAAGTTGGCGATCAGTGCTTGCCGGGGAATCAGGCCATGGCAGGTTCCAACGTCCTGACCAACCCGCAAAACACCAATCTGTGAGTGTGATCAAAAAGGCAAAAAAGGTGAACGTCAGCACGTGGGGTCGCAGACCCCAGTAGTAGGAGAGATTGATCGCGACAATCACGCAAACCGATCCCAGGATGATCGAGTGCACCTTCTGCTGGAGACCGTGTCTGATCATGAGCAGGAGGACACCGCATCCGAGCACAGCTTTCAAGACTAGGAGGCTTTCCACGCCCAAATGGTTGACGCCCATCGCGAAGATGATTTCGCTGAGATGTTCATGGTTGATCCACGGGTATCCCTGAGCTGTAAAGGTGTAGGTCGCCGTTTCCGCGACGCCGTGCTCCAACGTGTCTTGTCCATAAGTGACATGGCCCCAGAAATCCGAATCGACGGTATTTGGGCTCAGCGGGATCGCGCACCACAGGACGATCGCCGCGAGAAAGACGAACCGAAGCAAGGAGCTCTTTTCTGAGTTCTTTTCGTTGAATGACAGAGTCTGAGACGAAACCATGAATTACCGCGAGACACCGTGTGGAATTGGCTTGAAGTCACCTCTGAAATATAGGTCATGGGCAATCTGGCTCCGGGGTGGATCCGACGACGCATCGACAGTCGATCGGAAAGTACGGTGGCGACGACGATGATTCCGGATGGCGACGTGCCTCCGCGGCGCCGGAACTGACGAGTTTGCAGGATTTGACGGCTGCTGGATTTCCTCAACGGCAATAAGTCGATCTAATAGAGTGCAGAGATGATTAACGACCCCCCTTTGAGTTTTTCCATGGATCTGAGGATTTCATGCACAAAAAAAAATCGAGCGACCAGGATCAGGAGAATATCGTCAACATCGATGGCGTCCGTTTGCACCTGAGTCACCCGAACGAAACGATTGGTGAATGGATCGGCCAGGACGAGATTTTGAATCAGCTGTTAGCCTGTTGGCTGGTGGTGGATGACGTTGATCTCCCGCTTTCTCCCAGGTTGGTTGGGCCCCCAGGAATTGGGAAGACGGCGTTGGGGATGGCGGGTTCAAGGATGCGCGAGCAGCAGCTCTACATTTACCAATGTACCGCTGACACTCGTCCTGAAGATCTGCTCGTGACTCCCGTGCTGGCTGAAAATGGCAAGATCGCTTACCACGCTTCATCTCTGGTGACCGCGATGTTGAGAGGCGGCATTTGTCTTTTGGACGAAGGCAATCGGATGAACGAAAAGTCTTGGGCTAGCCTTGCTCCGCTGTTGGATCATCGCCGCTACGTTGAGTCGATCGTGGCGGGCATTTCGATCCCTGCACATCCTGACTTTCGCTGTGCGGTTACGATGAACCAGGATGAGTCGACGTATGAAATCCCTGACTACATACTTAGCCGTCTCCAGCCAACTCTTGAGTTGGGATATCCCGACAAGCAGGATGAGATGGCTATTTTGCAGTATCATTTGCCCTTTGCCGAACCCGAAATGTTGGCGATGACCGTTGAATTCTTGCAGCGGTCTCATCAATTGAAATTGGATTTTTCCACGCGTGACGGAATCAACCTTTTGCGATATGCCATGAAACGGCTCCAACAGATTCAGGATCATCCGATCAACAAGGACGATTTATGGCGTGAGTCACTTCATCGTTGTCTTGGTGAAGATGCCTTGGATCTGGATTCTCTGGCGGATCGGCAGCAACGTACGCTAGGAGGCGATTCGATGCCGTTGGGGCTGGGGGACTTCTTCTTCACGCAAGAAGATCCGCTCAATCCGGATCGAGACGATGACGAGGAAGATGAAGAACTTTAGACAAGCGACGTTTTTTATCGGCCAATCAGATTGAATCGTTGCGAAACTTCAAGAGCAGACTGTGCGATGTCAGAGGTATTACGAATCGGAACCCGAATCACCGCGTGGCCGGTGATTCATGGAAGCGCTGACTGTGCGTTGGAAGTGCGACGTGTCATGCTTGACCAGCATTTCGATTGCGTTGCCGTACCGCTGCCGCCATCGTTTCGAAATGATGTCCTCGCCGCGTTGGATTGGTTGCCGACCCCGACGCTTATCACGCAACGAGAAGCCGAAGCTTATGGACGTGAGTGGTCACCCGCGGATGATCTTTACGATAGCTCTGGCGACTCGGCGTCACTCAGCTACGTACCCATCGATCCTTGCCAGCCGGTGATTGCTGCATTGAGGATTGCTCAGGGCGAGCGATTGCCTTGTGAGTTCATCGACCTCGAAACCGCTCGGTTCGAACCGGTCTCGGCAACCCTGCCGGATGCTTACGCCTTGAAGAAGGTGAATCTTGAACGGTTTGCGGCGGCCATGCTACCCAGCATTCCACCGCCAGATCTTGGACAACCTCGTGCTCGTATCGAATGGATGGCTCATCGTTTACGGGAGCTCGAGCAGCATTATCAATCGATTCTCTTCATTTGTTCTGTCTTGGATTGGCCGTGGATTCGTGGGGCTTATTGCGATCAAGTCGAACCAGCAGTCGAAGAAGATCTGGTCGAGGAAACTGAATCGTATGCGATTGATCCAAATACCTTGATCTTTACGTTTGGTGAGTTGCCATTCATCACTGCCTTGCACGAACGGGCTCGCGCAGAGCTTGAAGATGACGAAAACCTGTCGATCGATGGTATCAAGGAATTGTTGCTTACCGCTCGCGAAGCCTACTTGGAGGATTTCCACGGGCGAGCACGAAAGATCACACCGCATCTCCTTGCTGTCTGTCTGCGATATATCCGAAATCTTACTCTGCTGGAGCGAAGGTTCACCCCCGATCTTTATTCCATTGTGATTGCAGCCAAGCAGATCTGTGGCGATGGATTTGCCTTGCACGTCGCCGAAACGGCTCGAAACTATCCCTATCTGCAGTCGACAGGGTTGGACGAAGTTGGCATGGGCATTGATCAAATACGCTTGCCCGACGGAGACGTTTATTCTGCCAAGAGTCGATTACCGGGGCCGCCCATTAGTTGGCGATCTTGTGAGCTTCGTCGGCGTCCTGACAAGACGGAACGAGAGCGGTGGCGAATGAAGTGGAACCCGATGTCCCAATGTAGCTGGCCACCGGAAGATGATCTGATTGAGAATTTCCGCGCCCACGTCTGTGATCGGGCGAAACAGATCATGGGAGCCGACCTTGTGCGGACGGAAAAGTTTACCACCAGTATCAAGGACGGAATTGATATCCGAGATACGCTGCGAAACTGGCACACACAGGAAATCTATGTGAAAGTTTTGCCGCCGTCCCGGGGTAAGCTTGATGCCGTCGTCATGCTGTTTGATTCGCCCGCCGATCCAAGAGATTACCCCTGGCGGACCACCTGGTTTGCTGAGCATCAGAACGAATCGACTTTGGCATTCTTCGCGACCGATTTTTCTGAGGAACTCGTGGGTCCGGGAATCGGATTGGCGAACTATGGCGGCGCCATGTTTCTCTTTCCACCGGTGTCCATTCCAGATATTTGGATTGATCCGCGAATCGACTTTACCGAAACCTTGGAAGAGCGATTGCTGGCGGCCGCCTGTTTGCACAGCAGTAGTCCCACCGTCGCGCTGTTGTCCGCGTATCCGCCGGGTGCTGCCTGGCGACGGTTAGCCAAAAGATTCTCCAAGAAATGGATCCACGTTCCGTTGGCGCAGTTCAGTGATGCGACGGTTCAGCAGTTGCGGATGGTGCACGTGTTGAATGGCCACCAAATTCGCAGCTATGCATCGCACTTTATCCGGAAGGCGTGACAGACGTCATCGTCAAACACCGGAAGCACGCTGCGATCAGCAGTGAGTTAGCTGTCGGTCGAAGGTGCCAACGCCAGTTCCTTAAGGGCATCAAGGCTTGCCAACACATCATCACAAGAAATCTGTTGCCAATCGTCCGTTTTTTGCCGAAGGATGGCGAGTTTGAAAGCCTCAAATGCCTCCGATAGATCGGACGGGAGCTCGGCCAGGTTTTCAAAGGGACGCACATAGGGTGCGCTTCCCGATTCGTCCTCAGCGTAGATCGACGCGCCCGTCTCCTGATCGGATGACTCATCACCATCGACCTCATCTTCGTCGCCGAAGTCTGGACCAGCCGGACTTCGAGCTTCAGCGATGTGATCCGAATCAGAGACGACAAGACGCTCTTGGGAGCTGGCGGTATCGGTGGATTCGGCTTCAAAATCCTCGTCAGGCTCTTGGGCCACGATTTCCGAGTCCTGAGGTTCGTCGTCGGCGACCGCGCCATGAGATTCCCAGCGTTGGCGTCGCATGTGGGATACTGACCACTTGCTTTGTGCCGCTCCCTCAAGCCACATTTCAGCGTCGTCCCAGTCGATGGCGGCTTGGAAATGGCTCCAGAAGAGTCCTTCGTAATCCTGGTAGTTGGAGCCAAATCGCTCGTAGACGCGACGGAGACGACCCACGTGTTGCCCGCTTACGCCCTCGACCAATTCGCTCCATGTCTGGTCCGAGTATTCGGTCGCAGAAGCACCGGATTCGATGGCTGCTTCACGCCACTCGTGAATGATCCGACCTTTTTCCCAATTCGTGGTGCTGATGAGACGATTCCAGCGACCGACAAACGGTTGGGTGGTGGTATCGATTGAAACAGCTTCTTGCTCGCGATCCATAGCGCTGGCTCCTGACAACATCGAATCCTGAAGAGGTCCCCGATGCTAACGGAGCAACAAGACTTCGTGAAGATGCACCGCCTTGTAACGGCCGCGAGGATCATTCGAGCCGTATTTTTTCGAGACATTTCGTCTCCCAGCGTGTTGCGTTTTTTGTGAAGAGTCTTGCAAGACGTTGGGGAAAACTTGTCGAAGAAAAAAAGGGATCCACTCTGGGCCGCAACTTGGGTCTTGTGGCCCGGTTGCGGCGGTATCTCGCGATGTTGGTAAGTCACGGATACTATGCGGATTGTAGGGGCGGATTGTAGGGGCGGGTGTCATGAGACCATCCCGCATCTTGCACTAGCCCGCTCGTTCTGCAGATTCGAATCCACATGCCTTGTGGGCTCCGTCGCAAAACGGCCGATTCGCGGAATGTCCACAACGACACAGGGCGATCGCTGGCTTGTTGGGATCGATTGGAAACGCGTTGCCTTCCCCGTCCACGAGGGTCACTTTTCCCTCGACGAGAAATGGTCCGTTGTCGCGTACTGAGATTTTCACGTCCGACATTACCTGGCTCCTTGGTGTTTTCGAAGGTTTTCGATAACGATTTGGCTGGGTTAATGTCTTGAGTTTATCGTACGAGTTGGGTTTGAGTAGCCCCGGTCGAACGACTGGGATCTCGAAAGACGGTTACCCGCATTGCGAAAGACTGATTACAATTCGGGACTGATGAGGTGATCATGCAAGAAGAAGCCAGTTATATCTGTCCCGCCTGCGGCGAGGAAATTGTCGTTCCCATCGACCTCTCGGCAGGGCATTCACAGGTTTACGTGGAAGACTGTCCCGTCTGTTGTCGTCCGAATGTGTTGCACGTTGAAGCTGATGACGATGGCAGAGTTCAGATTTGGGGTGAGGCCGAATAGGGGAGACATATGCGGCAGCCAAAGTCGGAACGCAGGAGAGCAATCCAACAGGGTCGCGGAGCTGTTCATACCGTTCGGCAAGAGATTCGAGGAGTGTTGATTTTCCTTGGTCTCATCTGGGCTGTCTTTCTCCTTTCCCAATTCCTACCGTCGCTCGACAAATGGGGCCTGGTTCCCCGACATCTCGTGGGGCTGACTGGCATCTTGACGATGACGTTTCTGCATGAGAACTGGCAACATTTAGCCAACAATACGTTGCCGTTGTTGATTCTGCTTACCCTCCTTGCCGGTTCCAAAGTATCGACTTGGCGAATTGTGATCATGATCATTTTGGTGGGTGGCTGCTTGCTTTGGTTGTTCGGGATGCGGGGAAACCACATCGGCGCGAGCTTGCTGATTTTTGGACTCATCACCTTTCTGATCGCATCAGGAATCTTTTTCGAAAAACGGCCAATGTCCATCGCGATTGCCGTGCTCGTGGCATTCCTCTACGGCCTGACCCTATTGAAAGGGGTCATTCCCCGATTCTCAAATCCTGATCATGTATCGTGGGATGGCCATCTGTGTGGTGCCGTTGCCGGAGTGCTGGTCGCTTATCTGTTGGAACGTGATAATCAGCGTCGGATCGCTCGCGAAAGAATTCTGCAACGATCGGGGGATGGATAATCTTGCGGTTGACCATTCAGTGTTTGAAGAGTGTTGAAAATAGGAGGAAGCCGTGAAATCGTTGACGAAAGAATTGTGGGTTGAGATACCAGAGCGAAGGGCGATTGTGTCCATTCACGACGAAGTCGATCGTCTCGTGGCTGAGAGTGGTGTCCAGGATGGATTGGTGTTGATCAATGCCATGCACATCACCGCCAGTGTGTTTATCAATGACAATGAGTCTGGCCTGCATGCTGACTATGAACGATGGTTAGAAGAATTGGTCCCGTTTGATCCGGGTAGCGATCCCGCGACAGGTGGTTACCTTCACAACCGGACGGGAGAAGACAACGCCGACGCTCACCATAAACGCCAGATCATGGGACGTGAGGTGGTGGTTGCGATCACGGACGGACAGCTCCATCTCGGACCTTGGGAGCACATCTTCTATTACGAATTCGATGGTCGTCGTCGGAAACGGATCCTGGTCAAGGTCATTGGTGAATGAACTCGGATTCCAGTCGTCACTCTTGCGTGCGAATTTTGCCTGACCACGAGGCGCTTCAACGAAGTGCCTTTCGCCAACGTTTTCATTTGCAGGAGAGTGACCGTCGATATCTGGCTGAAAAAACTGTCGAGGCGATTATGCAGCATGCCGAGCAATTGATTCGACAGCGATTGGCTCCAGCAAACCCCGCGAATGATGGCAAACAGACTCCCATGCGCGGGCACCCGGTATTCATCGCTCAACATGGAACCGCAACTTGTTGCCGTGGCTGCTTGCAGAAATGGTATGGGGTGCCACAGGATCGCGAGCTCGCCGATCCGGAAATACAGGATATTCTCACCGTGATTCGCCGTTGGCTTGAAGGGGAGGCTCGTGAGGAACTGGAGTCACCACCGCTGCAAGGTAGGCTGTTCGACTAGGTCAACTCAGAGATCGGTTCGCCACGATCCAGCAGATACTGAGGGCGTCCGGTCGGATCCATCACGGTTGTTGTGCGAGCGTCGATGCCCAGATGTTGGTAAAGCGTCGCCATCACATCCTGATAATGAACGGGGCGAGATGTGACCTCGGCGGCCCAAGCATCGGTGGCTCCAATCACTTGGCCGTGACGAAGGCCGCCGCCAGCCATCATCCCCATGGCGACTCTGGGCCAATGATCACGACCTGCGTTACCGTTGATCTTCGGTGTGCGACCGAATTCCCCCCAGGCCACGATCAAAACATCATCCAACATGTTTTGTTCGCGCAGATCGTCAATGAGTGCATTGAGACCATGATCAAAAACGGGGAGTAAGTGCCGCAATCGTTTGAAGTTGCCACTGTGGGTATCGAAATCGCTGAGCGATACACTCACACAGCGAACTCCCGCCTGGATTAGACGTCGCGCAATCAACAACTTCAGCATCGAACGCTCGTCTTCGCTCGTCGAGCTTCGATTCACACCCGTCGATTCTGCAATGAAATTTTCGACAACTTTGGGGTCCTCGTTTTCCAGATCCAATGCCTTCGCCAATTCACCCGAAGTCAGAATGCCTGCTGCTTGCTGATGAAAACGATCCATGGCGTTCATCATGCCTGATTGATCGACTTGACGTCGTACTCGATCCAGTTGATGAAGCAAGGAATCGCGATCCTGTAAACGGCTCGCATTGATGCTCGCGTGTAATTTTAATGCAGTGGTGTGGCCTGCTCCCAATGCTGCCAGTTCACCCTTCATGGCTTCTTCAAGCGGACGGGAGAACATTTGTGAGATGTCTGGTCGAAAGGGTTGATAGGCAGGGCCCAAAAATCCAGGCCGTGCGCTGTTCCGTACCAAAGGTCGTCCCTGCATCATGTCCACAAACGCCGGTGCGCTCGTCTCGCCGTCCGTTAAATGGTTGATGATGCAACCCATTGCAGGACGGCCACCAATCGATTGGAGATCCTTTGCCCCAAATCCAGATTGGCATTGAAATGCGTCATGACGATTTTCTGCACCGACGAGCGAGCGAAGAAAGGTAAGTTCCCGGGCTGCCTTGGCGGTGCGTGGCATCAACTCGTTTACACGAAAGCCAGGAATCGATGTGGCCATTGAATCGAACTCGCCACGAACCTCACGTGGTGCCTGTGGCTTCATGTCGATCATGTCCATTTGCGGAGGGCCTCCGTCCAAATGGATGTTAATGATCGCGCGATGGGATCCCGTAATTCCCGCTGCTGCCTCAGCACGAAAAAGATCTGCCATGCTCAGGCCACCAAAACCAAGGGCGCCTGCCAAAAGAAAAGATCTTCTCGGAATGCCGTCGCAATGGGTTTGCCGAGCTGGGCCATTAAATTGCAACATCGGAAAGACCTCGCGGTAGGTCAACGAAAGCGGGTACGAACTGACAGTTTACCGTGATTTTGACCTCGCTCCAACACATTTGGATGGTTGTTTCGCTGGCAATTCACCGCAGTAATGCTGTCTTCAAGCAACATTATCTCCCCTCCAATAACTCCAAAGCTGCTCATTTTCAGCGATATGGATCCTGTATATTCGATAACCTCATCCCCGTTTTCCGCATCCCTTTTTTCCGATGACGGATGCTCAGTTGAAACAAAAGGCTCACTCCCTTTCTGTTTGAACTATCACATCGTCCGCCCTTTCAGCAGACACGGAAGAAACAGTTTGGACTCGACAAAGATGCTCAGCAAAAATCACGCGACCGGAAATCAAGCGAACGTCTTCAATGGGCTCAAAAAATTGTCGTCGCAATCGCTGGCCTAGCTTTCGGATCCCTGGCCTGTCGTCGGACTTCAAGGATCTCCATGGATTGATTCGTCAGCCTGCATCGCTTCTTCAAAAGCCCATGTGGCGTGAGACCGCCAATGCAAACTCTTTAGATCAGTCGAAGAAATTAGAAATCTTGCGCGACACCACGCACTTGGTTGTGGATACCCGGTCAAAAGACGGGGGTCTGGTTGCCCAGGCTTTCATGTCACGAATGACGGATGATACGTTTGCAAATTTTTTAGAGGATATTCGCTGTTTTCAAAGATTCGGTGACGCTTTCGATTCGTCTCTTCCTTAAGAGCGAGACCGCTGACTTAAGGAGCGTAGTTGGATGTCACTTGAAACAACGCCAACGTACACCAGTTTGGTTGAGAAGCTACAGCGTATACATTTTCAACTGCAACTTGCTGAAGCGCATGTGCGGGATGAGAATCCAAAGATAGCCGACCTCCTCTCAGATCTTGCTGAGGAAACCGAGGGTTCGCTCGCAAAGCTTGATAACTTGACTTGATCGCGCGGCCATTCTGTCCGGCGATATTCCGATGAAGTTATGTTGGCTGGTGGAGTTATCGATAGGGGCGCCAACTGGACTGACTCTGCCGCGCGGATCCGGATGGCGTTCGGGTTTTGCGTGCACCCGTCCGCTTTTCAGGTCGCGAAGCTTGCCACGGTTGATGCGCGACACGTGATTTGTTGGAACCTGGTGAGAGCTGAGTTGATGGTGCTCTTGGAGGAGCCGGTACCTGACTCAGACTCGATTCGCGCCGTTGTGACCGTTCTGGCAGTAGCCGGGTTCCGAAGGGTGCGGAGGACTTGCCATCGACGATTACGTCGCGTGGCACTCCGGTGTCGACACGAACATTGCGACTGGCATTCAGATTGCGTCCATCGGCCGCTCGGTAGGATGCGATGACTTTGAGCGAGGTTTGGTTGGGTGGCTGTGCTGGCCAAGGTAGTGTCAGGTGGATGCCGCGACCGAGTAGCGTTTTCTTCATGTGGCCGACTGTCTCGATGGCGTTGAACTCCCAACGTGCCACGCGACCCTCTGGACCCGAGCGCCGTGGATCCTCGACGGTAATCGTCAAATTACCAGGCAGGGGAAGGTATTGGCCCGCCATGTTCTGGGGTTCGATGACGAGCAGCAATCCGTCGTCTCCGGGTTTACCGTCGAAGTTGTAGCCGCCAGACAGGCGACTATTCAGCACGATACGTTCGACACGAATATCCTGAGAGCGAACTTCTCCGCCTTCTCCCCGCGTAATTTCTTCGAGTTCAAGATCAACGTCCTCCGAAGGAGTTGTTGCATCATCGCTGGGAGCCGGTTGATTGGGGAGGATTTCAGAATCATCAGGAACTTGAAAACCTTCCGTCGATTCCGTGCTTTCTGCTGGGGTATTTGAAGGCAGTCCTTCAAGACTCTCTCCGGTCGCGTCTCCGGTATCAAGATCCGGTTCTTCCTCGTTTGTCCCGAGATCAATTTCGGGGATGACGAGGTCGGATTCATCGTAAAGATCGGAGCCTATCGAAGGTCGGTTATCGGCCGGTGTCGGTCGATTCTGACTCGTTCCGTTGTCGGTGGCATCTGCCAACTCTTTTTGCAAAGATTCGTTATAGCGTTGAGCCGAGTCTAGCTTGGCTTGCGCATGGGCGAGCTCTCGGTCCATCGTGTAGATTTGGTCTTCCATCCAGCGGAGCTCGCTTTCGAGCAGTTCAATGGAAGAATCGGTCCCGCGACAGCCAGAGGCGACGAGGAATAAGGCGATGGCAATCAGTGCGTGCCGTACGTACACATCCATGTTTGCACGGATCCAGAAAGCTGGCGATTGGAAAGTATGGTGCAAGTCAACGAGGCTCGTCGAATCCTTGACAGGCCTCGGTCGGTGAGCAGCTGGCAATGCTATCGGTGGTTTGAAACCAACCGACGCAGCGTCCACCTATTTCTTTTGACCTTCAATACTATCGATCACCTGATCGATCAAGCTGTATTCTTTGGCTTCCATCGCCGTCATGAAGCGGTCGCGATCCGTATCGGCCTCGATTTTATCGATGGGTTGGCCGGTATGTTTGATGAGGATCTCGTTCAACCGTTGTTTGACGTTTTTGAATTCTTTGGCGTGAATCATGATTTCTTCAGCCGTTCCCTGCATGCCTGCCAGGGGTTGGTGGATCATGATTCGAGCGTTCGGCAATGCGTACCGTTTGCCAGCAGCGCCAGCAGCCAGTAGGACGGCACCCATCGAAGCTGCCTGGCCAATGCAATAGGTGGCAACATCACAGTTCACGAATTGCATCGTGTCGTAAATGGCCAACCCCGCACTGACACTCCCACCGGGAGAGTTGACATAGAGGTGGATATCCGACTTAGGATCTTCCGACTGCAGGAACAACAGTTGAGCGACGAGTGAATTAGCAACCTCATCGTTGACCTGAGAACCGAGAAAGATGATTCGGTCTTTGAGGAGTCGACTGTAGATGTCGAAGACTCGTTCTTCACGTCCGCTTTTTTCGACTACGTAGGGAATCAATGGCATCGCGCCGAAACTCCATCAGGAATTCAATGATTTAGTTTGCCGTTTGGTTCAGGAGAGCAATCCGTGTACCTGGTGTCGATTAACCTTCGTCTTCGTCATCGCCGACAGGCTTCGTGAGGATGTCGTCCACGACGCCGTATTCTTTGGCCTCTGTCGCACTCATGTAATAATCACGATCAGTATCGGTGGCGACCCTATCGACGGATTGGCCCGTGTGGGATGCCAGGATTCCGTTGAGCATATCCCGAGTTTTGAGGATTTCGTTCGCCTGGATCTCAATGTCGCTCACTTGCCCGCCAACACCGCCATAGGGTTGGTGGATCATTACCTTTGCATGGGGGAGAGCGAATCGCTTGCCCTCCGTTCCGCCGGCGAGTAGCACGGCACCACCACTGGCGGCCAAGCCGACACAGTAAGTGGAAACGGGACACGTCAGGATCTGCATCGTGTCGTAAATCGCGAGAGTTGCCGAAACACTCCCGCCGGGCGAATTGATGTAGAAGTGAATGTCTTTGCGTCGGTTTTCACTTTGCAAATACAACAGCTTCATGACCAGTTCGTTGGCGTTGCCGTCGTAGATTTCTCCCTGCAGGAAAACAATTCGGTTTTCCAGCAGCAGATCACCTAGCGTCATTTGACGTTGGCGTTGATAGTCTCGGTAGTTTGCCTGTAGGGGCGCGACTTGATTCATAATCTTCGCTTTCACCTAAGGGGTTGGCGCATCACGAACTCATCAAGCGTTCGTATGCCGCGTCAAGAATCCCATGTCCGTTGGTCAAGCCGGTCGAGTTATGAACTACTAAGACGACGCTTCCACGGGCCTGGAAACCATAAGTTGCCGTGTGACCCGTGTCAAAAGTCGATCGTCTAGGTACGTTCCACCGGTTGTTGTAGTGCCTGAGCATCCCCTCCGTGTTTTGCTTCAGGGATTTCCGATTCGGATCGACCACACAATGGAAGAGCGACCGCTTCGGTTTCGTTTATCTCTGTATTGTAAGGTACGTCCTTGAAGTCCGCCTGTTTCGTGATTAATTCGATGACCTTCCGCTCGATAATCTGATTTCGCAAAGCATCCATCAATCCTTGCTTCTCGATGCGAGCTCGGACTCGACGTACGGGCTCGTTACTTTGCATCGCGATCATCTGTACTTCTGTATCGAAGTCTGCTGGATCAGCATCGACCTCTTCACTCTCAGCAATTCTTTCAAGAATGAAGTGTTCGTGGAGTGCCTTTTTCGTGGAATCGAGACTGTTTTGACGCAGTTCGTTCTCGTAGGCGTTGACGTCTTCCTCGCTGAAGCCGTTACGACGTAGCTCTAAAACGGCTCGATCAAGCTCCCGCTTGCCCTGGCGTTTGAGCAACTCGGGAGGTAAATCCCAGTCGGCAGTTTCCGTCAACAAGGCTGTAATCTGTTGACGAGTCCGTTGTTGTTGCTGGTAGTTCAATCGTCGCTCTAGTACTTCCTTCAGTGAATCGCGAAGATCGCCTTCGTTGGCAACGCCCAACTCGCTCAGCAGATCGTCGTTGATTTCTGGAAGCTCAAGCTTCTTGACTTCTAAGACATCGAACTCAATGTCGACCGTCTTGCCCTGCAGGTCTTCGACCTCGGCATCGTGACTGATCGTCGCCTGGGCGGTTTTCTTGTCGCCGGCCTTCGAGCCCTTCATGAGCTTGTCGAAACCCTCGATGCGAGCATCCTGGAAACTCAACACAGGACGCACTCGCAAGGTCTGCTCCGAAGCCGTTGAGACTTCTTCACCCGCATGTGTCGCCTTGATACTAACGACGACAAAGTCATTTGCTTCGGCAGCGCCGTCACTGGGTACGATCTGTCCCTGACGACTCAACAATGATTCAAGCTCGCGATCGACGTCGTCCTTCTCAATCTTTTGCGTGAAACGATCAAGCTTCAGACCCTTCCAGGTCGGCATCTCAAACTCAGGCCGAACTTCCAAATCAAACTCAAACGTCATTGGTCCCTCTTCGGGAACCTCGATCGCGTCAAAGTTGAAGTCGGGCTCGCTGATCGCCGAAAAGTCTTGCTCGTCGGTTACCTGAGACATGCTGTCCATCAACAACGAACCTTTGACCTGGTCGCCAATCTGCTCGCGGAATCGTTGCTCGACCAGTTTTCGCGGAGCTCGACCCGAACGGAAGCCCGGGACACTCGCCGTGGGCATCAGTTCCGAGTAAGCCTCGTTTAGATACCGGTCGACGTCCTCGCGGGAGATCGTCACCGTCACGTGCCGCTGACACGCGTTGGGCTCACTGACCTTGATGTCAAGAGAAAGTTTCTGCTTTTCTTCTTCGGCTTCGTTTTCAACGTCGAAGTCGGTTTCCGGCGAACTCATGCGACGACCCGTGTGATTCAGAGTTTGTGGGAACGGGAAAGATGGGCGTTAAGAGCCTTCTCGGCCAATTTAGCCGGAGTGAGGGCTTAAAAGAGCGGGTGATGGGATTCGAACCCACGACAACAACGTTGGCAACGTTGTGCTCTGCCAGCTGAGCTACACCCGCAAGCAATTCTGTAATGGCAAGAAGACAAACGTAAGCTTCCAACCGAATTACGAATTATATTTTTGCTCATTCGTTGTTCAAGGGCAATTACCACTATGGAAAAAAGTTGTCCCTGACCGGCAGGCCTCTCCTGCGCCCCCTTTCCCAACGGTCATCGCCGGTATTTTATGCGGATCCCGCCCCAGCCAGCCCGGATGATGCGGTCGATCTGTACCCTGGCGGGAATCCGAGATCTTGCCGATTCCGCTCGGATACCGATTCCATTTGCCAAGGAATCTTCAGTTTCGGGCAGCTCTTGTCTGAGATACTCAAGGTTTACGACGACCATGATTTGACCCTGCCAGCCACTAAAATTGACGGAGCCCCGACATTTTTCGGGTCAACGGATTGGTTCTTCAGCCGTTTTCTCCGTGCAACCCAGCCCGCAGCGGATTTCCACCCCAGGCGACCCGCCAATCCCTTGCTAAGGTCATTCATCCGCGACGGAACGACTATTTTAAAATCGCGAACGGCGGCTGCCGCGATTTGCGACAAAAGCGATGTCAATTGGTTGGATCTCGACGGGGCATGAGCGCAGCGATTAGGGGGAGTGATTTGTGTTGTATTTTTGGGAATGATGGCTGGGTGCATGGGAGGCTTGAGGGGCCTGCGGTGAATGCGTGCTCGGGGTGGCGTTCGTTTGCGCGAAGGTAAGGAAAAATGCTTTACCCATGCATCGGAACATCTTTCGCATCATCTCGTTGAGACCGTTGCGGTCGGCTTGGCAACCCGATAGATTTGGGCGCAAACCAAATGAAGCGATCCGATTCGATTGTTGTTCCTTCTGTGGGCAACGGTCAGTTCCTCTCAAAACCACAAGTGTTGGTCGTAGATGAATAGTATTCAGCTCGTTGTCGTCGGTGGTGACCTCGAGGTTAACGAGGTACAGCTTGAGTTACCGGCAACCATTGGTCGTGGTCGGAATGCGTCTCTAAGTCTCACGCATCCGCTGGTCAGTCGTCAGCACTGTGAGATTGTGGAACGCAACGGTCGCATATGGGTCCGGGATTTGGATTCACTCAATGGTACCTTCATCGGCAGTGAACGAATCACCGAAGCCGTGTTGAAACCGGGCGACCTGATTACGGTTGGCACCGTGACATTCCGGGCCGGATACCAAGAGTCTTCTCTCGATTTGGCAGCTGAACCCGACGAATCTGATCAGCCCGCATCTTCCGATGATTCCGCAGAGACGATTAAGGCGACGGATTGCATGAGCCGCCCGACGGATAACACCTTGAGGGTCGATCGAGGCGAGGATTTATCGCTTCCTTCGGCTCACAGAGGCGACACTGCTCAGTCTGCGGAGTACGATAACTGAGACTGTTGTGGAGTCTTGCTGACTTAGCAGGCCCCCTCTGGCAACGGAAAATACCGTTGGCGTAATCTGTTTATTGTCTCATCGAGAGCATCAAGATGACCATTTTCATGACGCGACGATTCCTGGTTAGCTTTCTCCTGATCGGTATGATCTCGATCGGCGGATGTTCTGACAGTAATTCCGGAGGCCAAAACGAGCCAGCGTCTGATGCGACCTCGACCGATCAGACCCCGGGCGAAAACGGTTCAGAGCCAGCGAATTCCCAAGATTCAAACGCGTCGACCGACGAGCACTCGGCAGATGGGCATTCCACCGACGCCAACTCGGCTACTTCTGATTCTCATGCGACGCAGAACACCAATCGGCTGGTGGATGAAACAAGCCCTTATCTGCGAATGCACGCCCATAATCCAGTCGATTGGTATCCCTGGGGCGAGGAAGCGCTGCAAAAGGCGAAAGATGAAAACAAGGTCATTTTCTTGTCGGTTGGTTACAGCAGTTGTCATTGGTGTCACGTCATGGAGCGTGAGTCGTTTATGGATCCGGAGATTGCCAAGTTCCTGAACGATAACTTTGTCTGTATTAAGGTTGACCGGGAAGAGCGACCTGACGTCGATTCGATTTATATGACCGCGATTCAATTATTGACGCAGCGTGGCGGATGGCCGATGTCTGTCTTTATGACACCGGATGCCAAGCCCTTCTTTGGCGGAACTTACTTTCCGCCACGTGATGGAGATCGCCCTGGGGCTGTTGGCTTTCTTTCGGTTCTCGATCGCGTGCATGAGATCTGGCAGACCAAGCAAGATGATGTGAAGAGCAGTGCCGAACAGATCACAAAAGCGATTCAGCTTGAGATGCAGGGCCAACCGGCAATTACTCCCATAACGCTTTCGGCGGATTCGAGTGGGCAACTCATTGAAGTGCTTACCGAGCAATACGACGCGCAGTACGGTGGCTTTGGTTATGATCCAACCGATCCGGCACGTCCGAAGTTTCCGGAACCCTCCAACCTCATCTTCCTTGTTGAACAGTCGGGGGCTGATGGCAACAGCAATGCTCAAGCGATGCTTGACCAAACGCTGCAACGAATGTCGATGGGCGGGATCTGGGATCACCTGGGTGGTGGTTTTCACCGTTACAGTGTCGACCGGTTCTGGGAGATTCCCCACTTCGAAAAAATGCTCTACGACAACGGACAATTGTTGTCGGCTTACAGCCGGGCTTATGATCTGACTCAAAACGAGGAATACAAATGGGTCGTTGACGAGACGGTCGACCATCTGATCCGCGACATGCGGGATCCGGGTGGTGCTTTCTACGCGGCCATGGATGCCGATACCGATAACATCGAAGGCAAATATTACCGTTGGACTCGTGAAGAGTTGCAAGAACTGCTCGGGGACGATTTTGAATTCTTTGCCAGCGTCTACGATGCCGACGGAGAACCAAACTTTGAAGAAGAATTCTATGTGCTCCAGTTTCCCCGCCCAATGAAGGAACTCGCTGCAGAGCATGAACTTTCGGTCACTGATTTGCGAGAACGGCTCAAGCCGCTTCGGGAAAAGTTGTTGAAGGCCCGTGGTGAACGCACACGACCGCTGACGGATAGCAAATTGCTTACCAGCTGGAATGGTCTGGCGATTCGAGGTTTGGCCGACGCAGGTCGATTATGCCAGAACCCGGCGTATGCCGAAGCCGCCGAGCAGGCAGCCAATTTTTTACTGGAGAACTTGCGAGGCGAAAACGGACAGCTGTTGCGAACTTACAGTCAGGGACAGGCGACTCTGAATGCCTATCTCGACGATTACGCCTTTCTGATCGACGGCCTCATCGGCCTCTATCAGGCGACGGGAAATGAAGACTGGTTGGTGAAGGCTAACGAGCTGATGGAAATTCAGATCGACCTCTTCTGGGATGAAGTGCATGGCAGCTTCTTCTACACTGCCAAGGACCATGAGAAGTTGATCGTTCGCTCTAAGCAGATGATTGACAGTGCTCGACCGTCTGGAAACTCAGTGTCGGCTGCCAATTTGCTTTTCCTGGGAGAGCAGCTCGACAAATCCGACTATCTGACCAAGGCTCGCCAGACCGCTGAAAACACGGCAAGGTTGATGTCGAGAATACCAGCGATCGCACCGCGGATGTCCATCGTGATCGAAGAACTCGCAGCAAACAGCCCGCCCCAAGATCAGGATTCGATCGACGGAAACGAGGCAGTTTCAGACGGAGAATCGGGTGACAGCGACGAGAGCACGACTGACCAGTCAGCGACAGAACCGTCGGAGCAAGAGGACGGTTCTTAATCTTGCTCACCGGCTCCGAAAGAGCCTTCTTTATTTTGAGGCGACGCCGTATTATTGCTGAGGGCCGCGTTTCTCACCAAAAGTGGCTTTGACGAAAGTCGCCGAATGGGAAATCATACGCACAGCGTAGGCAGGTTCCGTCATTCGTGTCGGTGATCCCTCGCGTGTGAGCTGCATTCGCCATTTCCTCTTCATGGCTTGGATGTTTTATGAAGATAGCTGTTGTTAAAGAGACCTTCCCGGGCGAACGCCGAGTCGCTTTGATTCCCAGCGCCATCGCACCGCTGCTGAAGGCCGGTTGTGAAGTCCTCGTCCAATCCGAAGCCGGGCAATCAGCGGGATTTCTCGATGCCGATTACGAGCAAGCTGGAGCTCAGATTATTGCTGATCGAACAGCGGCATTCGCTGCCGACGTGGTTGTCGCAGTCCGTTTCGCAGGCGCTGATCCGGATTCTCTTGAGCATGATCTTCCTCAGTTACGTGAGGGTCAGATCTTGATCGGGTCGGTGGATCCGTTGGGGCATCCGGAGTCGGTTGCCAGAGTGGCGGAGACGGGCGCCGCATTGTTTGGTCTCGAACTCATTCCTCGCATCACTCGTGCACAGAGCATGGATGTTCTGTCGTCAATGGCCACCATCGCGGGTTATCGTGCGGTGTTGCTGGGTGCCTTGGAGCTTCCAAAAATGTTTCCGCTGATGATGACCGCTGCGGGGACCTTGTCGCCGGCG
>Ga0163179_10001180_pt1 | contig 18567 bp, 17 predicted proteins | sample AtlANTMetagenome_FD_109643 | JGI IMG/M metagenome (GOLD analysis project Ga0163179, IMG submission 109643) | Marine eukaryotic phytoplankton communities from the Atlantic Ocean - Atlantic ANT 2 Metagenome | ecosystem: Environmental > Aquatic > Marine > Oceanic | place: North Atlantic Ocean... | reverse complement strand
AGTCCTCCATAGCGCTTAGAGAAATTTTGAGAAATTTTCCTGATTTCTATGCTGATGAAACTTCTTCTACCTACGCAACCGGAAACTATGTAAGAAGACACACGCATTTAGCTTTCCACCCAAGTGCCTAGTTAAAGATTATCTTTCTATCTTCGATATCCTTAATTAAGGGATGTTTGGAGATGACTAATGAGTGACAGTCACAAAGATCAAGTCGTGGTGGTAACTGGCGCAGGAAAAGGAATCGGCCGCGCTATAGCGGAAAGATTCTCAAAGGAAGGCGCCAAAGTAGTCGTAAATGACATTGACGAAAACCGCGTGAGCGAAGTAGTAACAGGCATAAATGATTCTGGGGGTGATTCTATTGGAGTTCCTGCTGACGTAGCTGACAGCAGTCAGGTGAAAATAATTTTTGACTCAGCATTAGAACACTTTGGAACTGTCGACGTATTGGTGAACAATGCTGGCATCGTAAGTCCTATGCTTCATTTCTTCGAAGCAGATGAGGCCTGGTGGAGACGCATCATTGACGTTAATTTAACAGGCCACTTTCTCTGCTCTCAACAAGCAGCAAGAATTATGGCTTCCAAAAAGCACGGTGTGATTATCAACATGTCGTCAGGCGGTGCCACTCGCGCCCATAGATCTTTTACCGCGTACGACGCCTCAAAAGGAGGCATAGAAGCACTCACCAGAGCAATGGCACTTGACCTAGGTCCCTATGGCATAAGAGTCTGTGCCCTAATGCCGGGTTCAATCGATACTGAAGGAATGGACGAAGAAGCAAGAAATCTCCGAGGTGAGAACATACCTCTTGGTCGCCCTGGAGACCCTGACGACATGGCAGGACCTGCACTTTTCCTTGCCTCTGAAGATGCTAAATACATCACTGGAGATGTAATCAAAGTTGATGGAGGAATGCTTTCGCAACAGAGATCCGCAACCGTTGACATAGTCCCACCTTCCACATTCCCACCTTTACAGGACATTCTCGAAGGAGACTAATACCCCTAATGGTTAGGAATAAAATGCGAATTGGAGCTGATGTTGGAGGCACTTTTACTGACATAGTCCTCGAAGCAAAAGGAGAAATCTTTTCAACAAAAGTTCTTACCACTTATGAATCGCCAGAGATAGGAATCCTCCAAGGCATACATGCTGTAATAGAAGATTCAGGATCTGATCTATCTGAACTCGACTCTTTCATACATGGTACGACTTTAGCCACAAATGCTTTGATCTCTAGAACGGGAGCTGAAACAGCTTTCGTAACCACAAAAGGTTTTCGAGACACTATCGAGATGAGGACGGAGAGCAGATTCGAGCAATACGATCTCAATCTAGAATTACCCAAACCACTGATAGAGCGGAAAGACAGATACGTACTTTCAGAACGTGTCTCTGCAGACGGTTCGGTACTTTTACCTTTTAACCAGACGGAAGCTAAAAACCTGATCAAACTCCTGTCACTTGAAGAGAACAGGTATGAAGCCGTAGCAGTTGGTTTCATACATTCATATATGAACGACAGACATGAATCTCTCTTTAAGCAAATGCTTTTGGACCAGCTTCCAAACATTAAAGTTTCAATTTCTTCTGAAGTGTCACCTCAAATGAGAGAATTTGAAAGATTTAATACAGTCTGCGCAAACGCTTACGTTCAGCCAATGATGGCTTCATACCTTGAAAGACTTAAAACGAAATTAGCCGAAGCGGGAGCAAAATGCGATATTCATCTCATCCACTCGGGCGGTGGATTAATCAGCATAGAAAGTGCCATAAAATTCCCTGTAAGACTCATAGAATCAGGCCCGGCCGGCGGAGCTATTTTCGCTTCAGAAATCGCTGCACGCCATGGGATAGATGCCGCTCTTTCTTACGATATGGGAGGCACAACTGCAAAAATATGCCTGATAGATGAACAATCGCCAAGATCAGCAAAGACATTTGAAGTGGCAAGAACCCACCGCTTCACAAAAGGAAGCGGAATGCCTATCTCAATACCTGTTATAGAAATGATTGAGATAGGAGCCGGGGGTGGGTCAATAGCAAATGTTGATGACCTTAAACAAATAAGAGTAGGCCCTCTAAGTGCAGGTTCTGAACCAGGACCAGCCGCATACGGATTAGGCGGTTCTTTAGCAACAGTAACGGATGCAAACGTGTTACTTGGTCGAATATCACCAGAGACTTTCGGCGCTGATGACATTGATCTCATTCCCGATGAATCGAGAAAAGCTCTATTAACTGATATAGCAGAGCCGCTTAAAACAGACGTTGAAAATGCGGCAATAGGAGTAATCGAAGTTGTTGATGAGAATATGGCCAATGCAGCTCGTGTTCATGCAGTGGAAAATGGTAGAGATGTATCTCAATACACAATGATTGCATTCGGTGGTGGAGCACCTCTTCATGCCTCTCGTTTATGTGACAAGCTTGAAATCGAAAGGCTACTCATTCCCCCAGGAGCAGGAGTAGGTTCCGCCATAGGCTTTCTTCGAACACCTTTTTCTTACGAAGCTTTAAAAAGCTTCTACGTTTCTATAGAAAATTTTGATCATAAAAGTGTGAACCAACTTCTTGAGAACCTCACTTCAGAAGCAACAGAATTTGTGATGGAAGCATCAAACGAAAACATTCATCCAGAGGAGCTACTTGTGGAACGTTGTGCTTTTATGAGATACGCGGGGCAAGGATGGGAAATTACTGTACCTCTAGAAAATGAGATATTTGACTATCTTGGTATCGAATTGCTCAATAACAAATTTGAGAAAACTTATGAAGAACATTTCGGTAGGGCCATAGATGGTCTACAGATCGAAGTCGTCGGGTGGTCCGTTAAAGTCACATCACCAAGACCAGAAACTGAAAAAACTACTACTGTCGACTCTGAAAATATTGTTACGACTGATTTGAAACGTGTTATCTACGATCCCGCCAAAGATAGCAAAGTTGAAGCTTCTGTCTTCCAGCGTGAAAATCTAAACCCTGGTGATTGTGTGATGGGACCAGCCATAATTGTCGAGAGTCAAACAACGACTTGGGTTTCAAGTGAGAAGAAATCCTCCACCCAGCATGATGATTGTCTACTGATTACAAAAAAAACTGAGGCTGTCGAATGAACCAGTTAAAAAACCAAGTGATGTGGAATCGCCTTATATCAATAGTCGAAGAACAAGCTCTGGCACTAGTTCGTACAGCCTTTAGCACGAGCGTGAGAGAAGCAGGAGATCTATCAGCGGGTGTCTACGACACTAAAGGAAGGATGGTCGCACAGGCAATAACTGGAACTCCGGGGCACGTAAACACTATGGCAGCGGCTGTAGTTAACTTCATCGAAGATATAGGACCACACAGGATTTACGAAGGTGACGTTTACATAACCAATGACCCATGGAAGGGAACGGGTCATTTACATGATTTTACAGTTGTCACCCCTGTGTTTAGAGATGCAAATCTAATTGGCTATTTCGGCTGTACCGCTCACGTAGTAGATGTTGGCGGCAGAGGTTTCGGACCGGACGCAACCGAAGTCTATGAAGAAGGACTTTTCGTTCCTATTATGAAACTTCTTGAACGCGGAGAATTGAATGAAGACCTAATAAATATAGTGCGTCATAACGTTCGTGAATCTTCACAAGTGATCGGGGATCTCCATTCTCTTTCAACATCCAATGAAACAGGCATCAGACGCTTACATGGGATGCTCGACGAGTTTAATTTAGACGACTTAGAAGATCTAGCTGAATTTATCTTCGAAAAAACACACGAAGCTACTATAAAGCGTCTTTCAAAATTGAAACTCGGCGAGTACAAAAACGAAATGCAAGTTGACGGTTACAACGAAACAGTCACCTTAAAGGTAAATATAACAGTTGACGAGGAAGGCGCTCATGCTGATTTCACGGGAAGTTCGCCAACCTGTGAACACGGAGTTAACGTACCTCTGGTTTATGCTCATGCTTATTATTCGTATGCCATGCTTGTGGCATTAGCTCCAGAAATGCCCAGCAACCATGCTTCATTGGCAGCTTTCACTGTTAGTGCACCAGAAGGTTGCATACTCAATGCCAAACACCCTGACCCTGTTGCAGTTAGACATGTGACTGGACATTTCGTAACTGACCTTTGCTTAGGTGCAATTTCAGAAGCGCTCCCTGAAGTTATTCCAGCAGAAGGCGCAGGAGCTCTGTGGAACTTTCATGTCAGCGCACGGTCTAGTGACCCAAATGCAGATTTGCCACCAAGAGAAATACTGATGTTCAATAGCGGTGGTACAGGAGCTAGACCAAATTTAGATGGACTAAGCAGTACCGCTTTCCCTAGCGGCGTCAGAACGATGTCCTCCGAAGCAACTGAACAAGTGGGTCCCATAGTTATATGGCGAAAAGAGTTACGCCCAAATTCAGGAGGAAATGGGCGACATCGTGGTGGCTTAGGTCAAATAATCGAACTAGCCCCTTCTGAGGGATACAAGTTTTTCTTTAGCTGCATGTTCGATCGAGTTGAAAATCCTGCGAGGGGACGTGATGGTGGGGAGAATGGCTCTCCTGGAAAGGTGTATCTTGACGATGGAACACCATTTGATGCAAAAGGAAAACAACCTGTTCCGGAAGGAAGAAGATTAATTTTAGAACTCCCGGGTGGAGGAGGTTTCGGCAACCCAGAAGAAAGAAATCCAGATTCAATCAATAATGATCTAACGCAGGGTTATGTTTCCTAAGAAATGTCGAGTAAAAATTTAAACTAAGATTTACGACTGAGGCGCCTCATGAAACATTTCGACACTTTAATAATCGGTGGTGCTGTGATGGGTAGCTCCACTGCTTATTGGCTGTCAGAGAACCCCGACTACGACGGGAATGTATTAGTTATCGAACCTGACCCGACATATTCACAATCTTCCACGGCACTTTCCGAGGCAAGTATCCGTCATCAATTTTCACAACCGGTGAACATAAAACTTTCAATGTTTGCTACGGAATTTTTCTCAAATTTTCATGACCATGTTCAAGTGAATGGAGATGCACCTGAACTTCCTTTTCATGAAACTGGCTACCTGTTTCTGGCCAGTGAAGATGGAATGGAAAATCTCATAAATAACCACGAGATTCAAAAAAATTGTGGTGCAGAAGTCGCATTACTTTCAAATAGTGAAATTAAAGAAAGATTCCCCTACATGAACACCGACGACCTGGAAGGTGGAAGTTTAGGAACTAAACACGAAGGCACACTGGATGCATTTTCATTGATGCAAGGTTTCAAACTGCGAGCCAGACACAACGGAGTTGAATATTTAAATGCTCGCGTCATCTCACTGAATGTTGACAAAAAGAAAAATCTTGTAAATGAGGTCAAATTAGATTCTGGAGAAGTTATTTCATGTTCGCGTGTAATCAATTGTGCCGGGCCCCGTGCCAAGTGGATCGCAAAAATGGCAGGACTGGGACTCCCGGTTGAACCAAGAATAAGAGCAGCTTTTGTTTTCGATTGTCGCGAAGTCTTGGAAGGACAAACTCTTCCATTAACTATTGACCCTTCAGGGGTACATGTCAGAACCGACCCGCCTCATTTTTTAGCGGGTGCTCCCCCTCCCAACGACTTAGAAGTTGAGCCTGATGACTTTAAAGTAAGAAACGAAGAATGGCAGGAACATATCTGGCCCGTACTGGCTCACCGTATTCCGGCTTTTGAAAAAATTAAGGTAATAAGTTCATGGGCGGGTCATTATGCGTACAACACTCTAGATCAAAATGCGATAATAGGTTCTTCTGAGATACTTCCCAATTTCTTTTTCTGTAACGGTTTTAGCGGACATGGATTCCAACAAAGTCCAGGTGTGGGGAGAGGGTTGAGCGAATTGATAACTTATGGTGAATATCGATCTCTTGACCTAAGCGAACTTAGTTACGATCGGGTTCTTAATAACGAACCGTTTTTGGAAAAAGCTATTATCTAACTCTCTCCAAGATAAGAAGAACGCAGTTCTGGATTGGCAAGTAACGCTTCAGCAGTATCATCGAGGACAACTCTACCTGTCTGTAAAACCCAACCCCTGTCCGCTATAGACAATGCCATATTGGCATTTTGCTCTACCATGAAAATAGCCATTCCTTCTTCGTGGATTTGCTGAATAAGTTCGAAGTTCTGCTGCACAAGTGCAGGTGCTAGACCCATTGAAGGTTCGTCCATAAGAAGAACTCTCGGACGCGACATTAACGCACGGCCGATTGCCACCATCTGCTGTTCGCCCCCCGAGAGAGTTCCTGCTTTTTGAGAAAGTCTTTCTTTGACACGAGGAAAAAGATCATAAATATTTTCAAGATCTTCTTCGATTCCCTCTCTGTCATCTCTCAAATAAGCACCCAGTTCTAGATTTTCTTTAACTGTTAGACGTTTAAAAAGTCTACGATTTTCAGGGACCATCGTCACGCCGTTGGTTACTCGATAACTCGTTGGTTTGTCATTAACTACTTCACCGTCGAGAAGAACATCACCTGAAGTTGGAGTAACCATACCTAGCAGAGTTTTCAAAGTCGTTGATTTCCCACTTGCATTACCACCCAATAAGCAAACCATCTCACCCGGATATATAGCCAGATCAACGTCTTTAAGTATATGAACAGCTCCGTAATGAGTATTGACCGAACGAAACTCCAACAAAGCTGTTTCTGTCATGATTTCGCCTCTACTGGTCGACCCAAATAAGCTTCGATGACATCAGGGTTAGTTGAAACCTCATCATAAGCTCCTTGTGCGATTGGCACACCATGGTCTAGAACAACTACACGGTCAGATACATCTCGAACCACTTTCATGTCGTGCTCGATAATCACAATTGTAAATCCCCATTCATCACGCAGTCTGCTGATTAAGCCTGTCAACTCTGCCGTCTCTATGGGATTCATACCTGCAACTGGCTCATCTAATAACAACAAACGTGGTTGCGTAGCCATTGCTCGGGCAATCTCAAGTCTGCGTCTATTTGCATATGACAACGCGAAAGCTGGTTGGTCTAAACGGTAACCAACTAGACGAGTTCCGAAAAATCCCAAAATCTCTTCGGAACGTTCACGTATTTCTTTCTCTTCTTGTTTGAATGCTTTCGTTTGAAACAAAGCTCCTATTATCAGTTGTGAAGTTCTACAGTGTTGTGAAACCATCACATTTTCCAGAACCGTCATATTCGGAAATAGTCTCACATTCTGGAACGTTCGAGCGATTCCCATCTCCGTTATTTGATTTGGGTCAAGACCCAGAACCGACTCGCCATTAAAGATAATCTCTCCACTAGTTGGGGGAATCATTCCTGAAATTGTGTTGAAAAATGTTGTTTTTCCAGCACCGTTAGGTCCAATTACACTAACGATTTCACCCTCTTCAATGGAGAAATCGAGATTTGAAAGTGCATCTAAGCCCCCGAAAGTGACCTGAAGATTATGAATTTCCAACAAACTCATAGTTTCTCTCCAACTTCTTTAGTCTCCTCAGTCTCCTCATCGCCCAACCATGCATCTTGGAGATATTCCTCTTGATGCAACTCTCTAGTTCGACGCGCAGTGGGCACAAGACCCTCAGGACGTTTGAGCATCATAAATACAAGTAATGCTCCATAGATCAACAATTTATAATTCTGAAACTCTTGAAGAAGTCCTGGCTGTCGCGGACCTCCAAGTATTCCTATCAACACTAAGGAACCAACCATCACTCCGGTGATGCTGCCCATTCCTCCCACTATCACGACTACAAGAATTATGATTGATACTAAGATTTCAAAGCTTTTAGGGAAAACAGATCCGACTTTAGCCGCCAAAACAGCTCCACTGAATGAAGCTAGAACAGCTCCGACAACAAAAGCCATCAATTTGGAATTAACCGTGTTTATTCCCATTACTTCTGCAACGCTCTCGTCTTCCCTTATGGCCATCCATGCTCGACCTAAACGAGAACCTTGTAGTCGCCATGATACGTATATGGCGAGAACGCAAAAAGCGAGAACCATGTAGAAAACAGATCTAGGGTCAGCTCCTCTGACTTCCCAAGGACCAAGGTCTATTGCTGGGATGTTGGTAATGCCTTGCGATCCACCTAAGTAAGGCTTTAACCAGTCTGATAAGAAAAGAAGTCTTATGATTTCGCCGAATCCTAAAGTAACGATAGCTAGATAGTCTCCCCTCATTCGTATTACTGGGGCACCTATCAGGAGACCGGCCAAAGTGGCCATTACCACAACGACCAACAGTGAAATACCGAAATGAGTTTCGGGGGAAAACCATGGTGAATTGGGTGAAGTGAAAACTGCGGTTGTGTAGCCACCCACAGCAAAGAAAGCCACGTATCCAAGGTCCAAAAGACCTGCTAGTCCAACTACTATATTTAGACCCAGTGCAAGCAGCAGGAAAAGTCCGACATTTGCTAGAAGCTCATTGATGATTCCACCCAAGAACCATGGAAGCACGATCACAAAAACCGCAATGATCGAAAATAAGATTATAGAGTTTCGTCTTTGACCTTCTGGCGTCGCTTCTGAACGATAGCGAGCTACTGTCGTTTTTACTTTGCCCCGCACAAGTAGCGGAAGCGCAGCCAGCACCAAGGCAAGTACGATCGTTGAAGTGACAGTCATTCCACCCTTTTTTGCGTAGATTAAGTCGCTTAGCCATTCCAGACGGAAACCTTCTGAAAGGTCGTCTATTACGTCTTCTAGAATTGCGAACGTGAAAAGACCGAACGTCGCATATGCAAGCATCTTTCGTATTTGATCTGAAATCTGGTGAAGAGAAGCTCCAATAGTCCCAAGTCCCACACCTACTGCAATCCAGATCAGGGTTCCGAAAGCAATACTATTTTCAAAAGTTAGCAGTCTGAATAGTTTTGGATTCCAGTTGATCAAAGGGTCTCTCATGTCAATATTTTCGATACCCAACATGAGTAAAATGAGACCTAAGCTTCCCAGAAGTCCAGTTAAAGCTCCAGACAACAAATCTGCTGCACCAGATTTAGGCTTTTCTATGCCTTCTAACTCAACTATTTTTGAAACTATGTAACCAAACGCCAAAGGAATCCAAAGTATAAAAAGGTAACCCAGGCTAAGAGTTGACTCAATCAGAATTCGTCTGTTTAGTTCAGATGGAAGACCGACTAAACAGATAAATACCTGCGACAAGGAACATATGCTTCCCCAGAATAAAATACGTTTCCAATTCTGGTCAAACAATTTCCTAGAATCCAAAGCAGTGGCCATCATGCACGATCCTCTTGTGAAAGCTTCTCTCCAAAGAGTCCTGATGGTTTAAACAGCAATACAAGCACAAGGACGGTGAAGGCTACAGCGTCTTTTAGTTGGCTTACGCCTGGAACTCCCAGTGGTTCGAGTATGACCATTGGGGCTATAGATTCTGCCGATCCTAAAAAAACTCCTCCTGCCATCGCCCCACCCATGTTTCCAATGCCGCCAACCACAGCAGCGGTAAACGCTTTAATTCCAGGTAAGAAACCTGTCATATGGGTGACACTTCTAAATAGAAGGCCCCAAAGGATTCCACCAACTCCAGCCATTGCCCCACCAACGCCGAACGTAATTACTATTGTTCGATTCACGTTTATTCCCATAAGTGAGGCAATCTCTTTATCTTCAGCGACTGCTCTCATTGCTCGACCCGTTTGGGTTCTTTCAACCAGATACCAAAGACTTGCCATTGAAATTGCCGCTACTACCATTACGAGAATCTTTGTGCCTGCTATCTCGACTGTAAAGATCGATCTTTGCTTTGACAGCCACTCAGGGAGACGGGGGTAACCTTTACTCGCTGGTCCGAATAGTCCCAGTACGGCGTTTTGGATAAAAAAGGAAACACCTATCGAGGTAATTAAAGGAATCAACCGCGGCGAACTACGCAATGGCCTATACGCTATTCTTTCAGTAATTATCGCTGTCACAGTGGAAGTAGTAATCGCTACAAGAATGATCAAGAAGAGTGACAGAATAAAATTGCTTTCCCATAATCCAGCATCGTGCAACTTCTCAGAAGTAATCCAACCTGACATGGTTCCCACCATGAAAACTTCTCCGTGAGCGAAATTTATGAATCCCAAAACTCCATAAACCATCGAATAACCCAAGGCAATCAGTCCATACATAGCTCCTTGAGATAAACCGGAAACTACTAAACCTTTAAATTGATCTCCTGTAAGACCACGTGCATCAGGATTTCTCCAATCTGCAAATGGGTTGCCCGGCCACACTTGTTGTGCGATAAAAGCAACGATTCCTATAACTATTAATGTTGCCATAAGAACGCGAACTAATGTTAAAAATTTGTCTACGCCTGATACGCGTGATCTAGATCTTTTTTTAACTATCTCTGACATTCTCGCCTCTTAAAGATTCAGATTAAACATTCTGCCCGATGTTTGGCTTTTCGTATACTTTTTCTCTGTTAAATTCGTTCAAAATTGAACGGGATGATAAAGCTAGAGTCGCTCCACCCAGAGCTGTCAAAAAAGCCCCAGCTCCTGTAACTATTTGCAGATCTGAAACTCTAGCCAAACTTATTATCCAACCAAGCCCAATCAAAGATATACCTGTTCCTATACCGGCCGTGATTACGCTCCATCGCCATCGTAAATGCTCGTTAAATCCAAAAAAACCAACAGCTGGCAACATTGCTAATAGACCAATTAATACAAGTGGTATAGCCAAATAAGAGAGTCCGGCACCATTTGGAGTTATACCGTCATTGATGGTCTCCACAGTCATCCTATATTTGTTAATAAGTGAGCTAATTTTAGAATTATTGATGGCAACCAACGCAGGTGATAGTTCAACTTCTTCACGAAGGATATTAATTTCTGCTTGAGCCTCCGGCGGTAAATCTTGCGCCCCTCTTTCGTCGAAAGTCCAACCGGAAATAGAACCGATCAAAACCAAAATTACAGCTGATACCCCAGCTAAAATTTTACCCCATGCAATAGTTACTCTTAATGGTCGATGCGGAGACAATGGCGCAGTTTGCATTGCATAAAGCGAGCCTAAAAGACCCAAGATTCCAGCGAATAATGACAGATAAACTCCTATCCCATCAGAATAAGCAATTGTTTCTTGTGCGGGATTAGCTATCAGGTAGGTCAAAGAAGAAGACAGGATCATGAATGCTGAAATTACCGCACCATGGGCACCCATCCATTTAGATATAGATCCTGGGTTTCTTATAGTCGCAACTGCTGCCGTAAACATAAAACAAGCCGCACCAAAGATGAAAATCCCATACCAGCTTCCCCCCGAAGCGGAAAAACCATTAAAGGACTGCCCGAGACGATCAATGTCTTCAGCGCGGGAATGTCCCGCTATCAAACCAGCATCATTTCCCCAAGTAAGAAATAATGAAACAAGGGCCAGAATCGCACCAGCACCCGCAACTATTAGTCCTTTACGTTCCTGTGGTGTCGCTGGAGTTTCCCATGAAACTTCTTTTACTTCTACATCTTTACTTCGCTCGGATAATTCACTTAGTAACTCCTCATCCGTACTTCTTCGTGCCTTCACAGCCGCTGAAACACGGTCATAAAGTCTACGGTTATCGTCTTCAGGTTGTGAAAGCCGGTCTAGCACAACAGAAACCAGAAATAGAGCAAACCCTGCTGAAAACCCCAAACCGACATCAAGGTTTTGGACTGCCCTAAATACCTGAAGTCCTAATCCAGAAGCTCCCATAATCGCTGCGATACCAACCATCGCTATCGACAGCATCAAGCACTGATTTAATCCCGTCATAATCGCTGGTCTTGCCAACGGAAGCTGAACATCTATCAAAACTCTTGATTCAGGAGCTCCATACGCTCGGCTTGCCTCAACAACATCTTCAGGCACCTGCCTGATGCCTAGGTTGGTTAATCTTACTAACGGTGGCAAAGCATAAATCATTGTCACCATAGTTGCGGGTACAACACCAATACTAAAGAAAAATACAAAAGGAACCATATATGTAAAAGAGTGAATAACTTGCATGGCGTCCATAACAGGCCGCACGACACCCCATACAGCGTCTTTACGTGCACAAAGCACACCTAATGGAATACCAATAAGAGAACAGAGAGCCACAGACACTATGACCATCCCGACAGTTCTCATAGTGTCCAACCAATATGCCTGACCCAACAAGCCACAAAGTGCAAGAGCAAAACCAGATTGGAGGCCTATTCTCGGCGCCCTAAAGAGTGCGCCAAAAACTACTGTGAAAAGAACAACCCAGAACCAAGAAACAGTAAGCAAAAAAGAATTAACAAAATTATCAAGTAAAAAACTGAATGGCCATTTGATCGTGTCCAGAACCCACCCAGCATTCAAATCCATCCAATCAACCATCTGGTCAAACCAATACCCAAAAGGAATTCGCCACTCATCAAGGATTGCTGTATCTAATATCGAAACCGACTCTTCACTGCCCGCTCTTTCAAAACGTATCTGACCAAGTATGTTTTTCACAGGAATACCTCCCTGTCGAATCCATCAATTAGTTGTTCCACACGTCCCATTTCTTCCATAATCTCGCGTGGCTCCAACTCTCCTATTAAGCGCCCAGAAGCATCTATCACGGCTATAGGAAGTCCCCGGCCTGCTGCGGCATAGTTCACATTGAAAGTTGCCTCAGGGGTTGTAGTCGCAAAATCAGTTCTCAGAACATCCCTAAGGTCAGTTGTTCCTCGAGCCAGAGCAGAACTTGCATCTGCTAAGTGCAATAGAGATTCAGGCTTTCCATCCTGATCGCAACAAAAGCCCCCTTGACGATCGCCAAGTGAATTAACAGCTTCTACGAGAGTTGAATCAGGACTAATAATCATCGGTTTCTCCATTACTGATTCCACGTCAATTACTCTTCCTTGGTCGACATCCTGAACAAACTCTGCCACGTAAGCATCGGCTGGCTGGGTGAGAATTTCTTCTGCCGTACCAATTTGGACCACATAACCGTCTCTTAGTATGCAAACTCGGTCTCCGATTCTCAATGCTTCATTTAAATCATGGGTAATAAACAAAATCGTTTTATGAAGTCTGCTCTGGATCGACATGAGCTCATCCTGCATCTGGCGACGTATTAGTGGATCCAGAGCACTGAATGCTTCGTCCATGAGGAGTATGTCTGGATCGCTGCACAAAGCACGAGCTAGGCCCACGCGTTGCTGCATTCCTCCAGAAAGTTCTCTTGTCGCATTTAATGCATAGGCCTCTAACCCCACAAGTGAAAGAGCCTTCATAGCGGCTTCATTTCGTTGCTTTTTGTCTACACCCTGTACTTTCAGCCCGTAACCAGTGTTGTCAATAACATTCCTATGAGGGAACAAGGCGAAATGCTGAAACACCATTCCCATTTTTTCACGCCGGAATTCCTGAAGTGCCGAGCCGCTCAACTCCTGTACATCTGTACCTTCTACCATTACTTTTCCGCTTGTAACGTCATGGAGTTTATTTACTGTACGTATTGCGGTTGATTTACCAGAGCCTGATAATCCCATGACCACAAATATTTCTCCTTTATTTACAGAGAAAGAAACGTCAGTTAAACCCACGACATGTCCAGATTGTTTTTGAACTTCGTCTTTATGAACGCCCGATTTAGCTAAGTCAAAGGCCCTACCGCGAGGATTTGGCCCAAATATTTTGAAAACATTTTCAAGAGAAATTATTGTTTCTCCGCCAGCCACTTTTCCTCCCCTTATTTACCTTATAAGACCAAAATTGAAAGTCATTTTGATCGAAAAGATGCTTCGTTTTTCTAACTTTTAAACACCGTAGCAGTTTCGGGAGGTACGCTGACCAGTCATGGCCAAAAGTACTCATTCAGCGATAGTTGATCCACGTAATGAAAATGTGAAAATTTATATAAATGGTGCTTTTCACAGTAGGGAAAACGCTCAAATCTCAGTTTTCGATAGCGGTTTTCTAGTTGGTGACGGCATTTGGGAAGGATTACGACTTCACAATGGAAAATTCGCTTTCTTAAATAAACATCTGGACAGACTCTTTGCTGGTGCTTCGGCAATCCATCTGGATATTGGATTGAGTAGAGAAGAATTAATTAGTGCTTTATTTGAAACTGTTGAAATCAACAAAATGACTGATGATGTACATGTCCGCTTAATGATTACTAGGGGTGACAAAAAAACCCCATCTCAACATCCATCAAATGTTGTAGGTGGTCCTAATATCGTGATCATCGCAGAGCATAAAGTCGCTGATCCTTCTATATCTCAGGAAGGCATAACCTTGTTCACGGTTACTGTTCGTCGTCCTCCGCCTGACACACTCGATCAAAGGCTGAATTGTCACTCAAAACTCCATGAAGTGATAGCCCTCGTGCAAGCCATAGAAGCAGGCGCGGACGAAGCTTTGATGCTTGACCCCACCGGTGCAGTCGCTACATGCAATGCTACAAATTTTTTCATAGTTAAAAATGGACAGGTTTGGACATCTACAGGGGAATACTGTCTAAATGGAATAACGAGAGAACTTGTTATTGAAATAGCTAGAGAAAACGGTTTGAAAGCATTCGAAAAACCCTTTTCTTTAACAGATGTATATTCTGCGGATGAAGCATTTGTTACAGGAACTTTTGGTGGTTTAACTCCTGTTACAAAAGTCGATGGGAGAACGATAGCGGACGGGAAAATCGGAAGTGCGACCCTGCTTCTGCAGGGCCTATATAAGGAAGCCATTAACGCCGAAGTGTCAAAATGACTTTACGAATCAACTGTTGGTCCGGTCCTAGGAACATTTCAACGGCTCTAATGTACTCTTTTAGGGAGCGTGTAGACACAACGGTTATTGATGAACCTTTTTATGCCCATTATTTGCGGGTTAGCGGACGTGAACATCCGGGATATCAAGAGGTTTTAAATTCGCAAAATCAATATTCTGAGCAAGTCATTGAAGATGTGATACAGGGCGAATATGCAACTCCAGTTGTTTTTTTCAAGCAAATGTGTCATCACCTAGTTGAGATTGATTTTTCATTCTTGAACAACTGTTCAAATATCTTACTAATAAGAGAACCAAGTCTCGTGATTCGTTCGCATGCTAAAAACGTTCCCGATCTCAAAGTCTCAGATATAGGTTTAGATATTCAGAATTTTCTTTTAAACAGGATAATAGAATCCGGTGAGGTTCCTGTTGTTGTTGACTCAGCAAACTTACTTATGAATCCGGAAGCGATATTAAAAGAATTGTGCCAACACCTTAAAATTACTTTTGACACTTCGATGCTTTCTTGGGAACCTGGACCAAAACCTGAAGATGGCGTGTGGGCACAGCACTGGTATAAAAACACTCATGAGTCATCTGGATTCTCGAACAAAGAGCCAAGCCGTGATCCTCTACCAGAAAAATTTTTACCTGTTCTTGAAGAAGCCACCGTCTTATACAACAATCTAAAAAAATATGCATGTAAAGGAATTGAATGATGAAGGACCCAGCTTGGATAGAAATCGTTCCGGAAACGGAATGGCATAAAGACAACCCCCTAAGTCATTTATTGGGGAAAGTGCAAGATCAAGAATACGGCCGCGTAGACAATATTATGGCAGTCCATTCGATAAACCCCAGAAGCTTAGAAGCACATAACGCTTTGTACTCATCAGCTATGTCTGGAACTGCTTCTTTAAGAAAAGTTGAAAGAGAACTAATAGCATTCGTCGTTAGTTTGGAAAACAACTGCCATTATTGAGTGTTTCATCATAAGCGCGGTCTGCGTGATCTACTAAAAGATGACAATCTCCTAGAACAAATTCAGAATGACTGGACGGCTGCCGAACTATCAGAGCAGCGTAAAACTATGTTGAATTTTGTGGTGAAGCTTACAAACGAACCTAAAAGCATGGAAATAAACGACGCACACAAACTTCGTGAAGTAAATTTTAGCGACCGGGATATTCTCGACATCGTTGAAGTCACCGCCTATTACGCTTACGCAAATAGACTCGCAGATGGTTTAGGAGTCGCTGTGGAAGACTGGATTTTAGACGATGATTCAAATCAAAGTAATTCCATCATCTGAGATAGCGATCTGATCTCCTGTTGAATATGTTTCATACTCTGTTTTCTCGACAACAATAAGTGGCATTGCCTTTCCATAAATTTCGTCAGCAGCAATTGCACCCAAAGCAATTATTTCGTCTGCTTCCATCATTATTATTCCAGCAGGACCGGAACCAGAACGTATTCCTTCAGCAATGACCGAGCTTCCGCTGCTCGATCCTCTCCCGAAAGGCATCATTAAAATTTTTCCTTTTACTGACATTCCACCTTGCGGGTGACGCAAATCAGTGATTTCACCTGTTTGTGGGTCAACTCCACCCCAAAAACTAAGCGGTTCATCCAGTTTTAAAACTTCTCCATTTGCTTTTCCATTAACTAAAAAAATCATGCCTTAACCATCAAACCAAATATTATTGTCAATACATAAATCCCCTGAAATGCCGGAAGCCACACAGTCTTCAACAGCTCCAAAAATAACTTGAACGCCTAAATTGCCGGGAGCGTAATACGCCCATTTAGCCGAGTCGGTCATGACGGGAAGGGTTACGGATTCCATAATGGGAGTTATATAAGTGCAAGTATCTGTAACGAAAATAACTCCTGCATCTTCTAATGGTTGAACGTAACCTCTTAAAGAAGCTTCCGTTAGGACATCTCTGCCTGTTGAGACATAAAAATTGACTCCGGGGTCAACAGATTCGCTGCCGAAAAGTTCGAATAGTTTTTTTATCTCCTGAACAGAGTAATGAGGCGTGCCGAGACTTACTGCCCCTATTTTGGAGGCTGAGATAGTACTCAACTCATTTCGCGCTGAAACTATTTTTTCTGGCGTCACCTCTATCACTTCAGTTGGTTCGAATCCTAAAAAAGCTTCTTCTGTAGTTGATGCTTCAGGAGTGCTCCCCACTGCATGGAACATCCCGACAGACCCAGATGATGCAGCCGCGGCTCCCAGCGCTTTCAAACGATCTTCACTAACACCGTCTGGTAGACCCTGAATAACGGGGATACCATTTCTGGCATGTTTACCCAAAAAATGTCCCAAAACCGGATAAAAAACGTCTCGATCCATTAATGAATCATTGAGTTCGTGAACTCGAAATAAGATGTCGCCTCTACGATTTTTGTCCAGATGGAGTCCAGCAGCTGGAGCTCTGCCGCAAATTGCTGCACAAATATCAATAAAATCTCCATATCTATGCGTACGAGCACCTAAAACAGAATTAGCAAAAACTATTGCATTTGATTCGGCCCAAGCCACCTGTTCTCCAAGTTTTGGTCTTTCCTCTAGTTGGTAAGGAGCGCAGGTCCAAGTCGGTTTGCATCCCATTCGAACATAACAGTCCATCAATAGTCTTGCTTGTGTACCCCAATCCTTGTCGCCGCGATACAAGTCCGGGTGTATCAGATCAAGTGAAGAGACATTCAAGGTCGTAGGGATCCTTACTTTTGCTCCTTGATCATCTAACCATTTTGCAAAATCTAAAACTGCTGGTCCGTGATACAGACATGAATCAATATGGGCGGAAGTTACATCTAAAAGCTCTGTGGCTTCCATGGTTTCTGCCAACCTCACTATTACTCTCATTGCCGAAGCCGCAGCAGAACCTTCTTTTCCATCTAAACATCTCTGGTCAAATTCAGAAAGATTAACGTTCACCCAATTAACTTAGAGGAAAGTCGTCAAAGAAACTTTCTAGAGGATTATAAATAACGAAACTTTTTCGTTGCAACAACACTTGGTTAGTGGAATTTCAGGAATCGTGATGTTAATAGTTAGTGCGACTTCCTAGCGGGTGTGGTGCCCGTCGAATACTGCCACCTATAGATACGCACAGTTATTCACCTCGATAGCCAACAGACTTATGAAAACTTTTTATACAAGTATCCAGTAAAGTAGTAAATATGCAACCGAATGAATTATCAGGAATGAAAGTGTGGATCGACCAAGATCTTTGCACAGGTGACGGACTCTGCGAAGAGATAGCGCCTTCGGTTTTCTTTGGTCATGAGGATGGTCTTTTCTACGTCAAGGAAGATGGTTCCGAAACACCGAGAGAACCAACTCACAAGATGAGTGAAATGGTGGATGTTAAGCCTGAGAATGTTGAGGCAGTAATAGAAGCTGCTGATGAGTGTCCGGGTGAATGTATTTTCCTAGAGATTTCCGAATAACTAGACCCAGAACTAAAACCCTTTAAACTTAGGGAAACACACTGATGAATATGTGATTTCTATTGAAACAAACATAGAAGATTGCTTACACCGAAACTACACAACCGTATAAGAATGCTACACGTCGGAACTGCTTCATAAGTAGAAGCTGCACTTCCTTCATCTAAGTTCCATTAGAAACTAATTCAACTCCGGTTATATCTCTAGTTATTCGATGTGCCGCTCTGGTTGCCCCCCAAAGATTTCCAGCTGCAGGCCCTAAAGCAAAGGTAGCGCAACGCCCCATGACATAAACGGAGTGGGGTTTGAGCCGAAGTGAGCGATCCACTAAAGGAAACCCGTCAATAAATGAAATATCTTCT
>Ga0163179_10001179_pt1 | contig 18569 bp, 14 predicted proteins | sample AtlANTMetagenome_FD_109643 | JGI IMG/M metagenome (GOLD analysis project Ga0163179, IMG submission 109643) | Marine eukaryotic phytoplankton communities from the Atlantic Ocean - Atlantic ANT 2 Metagenome | ecosystem: Environmental > Aquatic > Marine > Oceanic | place: North Atlantic Ocean... | reverse complement strand
GAGGTCGCCACCCAGAGTCGCAGAAGTAATCGTCTTGTTCGTTAGCGTTTGAGTCTCAGTCTCACCAACAACATTCGATGTAAGAGCGAGGCCGTGAACATTATTAGTTGCGTCCTCGTGCTGACGAGACTCACGGAAATCACGGCCACTAAAAGCGTGCTCCACCTGACAGCCGACAGAGTGAGCGACCGCGGTAGTCGAGTCCACTCCACGAGTGATCGTGAGGATCGTTCCCGAGACATTCGTACACTCGACCAGCTCTTCATCGATCGTGTCCTTATCGAGAACGATTGTGAACGGGTAGCTCGTTGGGTATCCGGAGGCGAGCGCAACGGTTATCGACGTATCGGTCGAGTTAATGCCATTAACCAGAGTGGTCTTTTTGGCTGTGGATGAGTAATAACGTGCTTGCGCCATTGTCTACCTCTCGTAGTGGACGCGAATGGGGTTTTCTGCTTGCTGCTGCCGACGAACTTCCTCAAGGCGCGTCCGGTACAAGCCCAACAGGTACTTGCCTAGACGCTCACCAGCACCAATAGGACGCATGTTCGCTGCCAGGTCAGCGGTCGCGCTCAAGCCCGAAACCAGCGGTGTCTCTAGGTAAGGAACCATCCGGTACGCAGCCCCGAGCCGCACCACATCTACGGCACTATCCGGAAGGCCCGAAGTGCTAAACAAGTCCGTGTCATTTGCCAAGGTCTGAGGCGGGCCGCCAGTCCGAACGTGAATGCGTTGACCTGGGACGGGCTGCTGGTACAAACTTAATTGCGCACCACCGCTGCCGTAGGGCCTCAGCTCGTAATGGCGGATCGGGATGAACTCACCCGACGGACCAATCCGCTCACCAGCGACACGAAGTACATGACGAGCATTCGTGTTCGTGAGTATGAAGTTAGTTTTCGTCGGATCTGCTGTTAGGTACTCGTCTTGAATCGCGTACAAGTCTGGGTAAACGGCTCCGATGCTGTCATTCACCGCTTGCCTGACGGAGAACCGTGGAAACTGAGGGGAGGACACGACGCGAGTACCTGCCGCGTGAGTGGCAGCAGTCGTCCCACGAAACCCTCGTCCATACGGCGGCATCGTGATTGTCTGGGACGCCCGATCGACGTTATCGACCTGCAATAGTTCATATCCGATTTCGCACACGCCACGAGAAATGGCGGAAGCGTCACTCACGTTCGCCGTCAAGTCTGTGGTCGCCACGCCCCCCAGCAGGTAAGTTGATTGATCCTGCTGAGAAGTAAAACCCGACAAGTAAAGGAGCGTCGAGTCAACGACATCGCCCAAAGTAGTGCTCATGCTCCCGCCCTCCGAATGGCCGCCATGCTCGCCTCATGCGTACTTTTTTCAGGCTGCAAGCCAATGGACTTTGCGTAGGCGTAAGTGTTTAAGTCTTTATTAGTTTTCGCTGCCGTCTGACCCGCGATACGCATATTCGCGTTGCGAGCGCAAGCACCCCAAGAGCCACAGTCTTGAGTGGGGCAGCCAGTCCTGCATTTACTCATTAAACGTCCTCAATGTAAGAGCCAAAGCCAGCGTCAGTTATTTGCGTTACCTGTGCATCCGTCAATTCGTGGCGATGACCACCCAGGTAGTACGAGTCCGCGAGTCGAAGTCGCTCAGCGGATGGAAACGACACGAGCGACCCGACGCCACTCTCAATTAGTAAAGTCTGTGGAGTTTTCGTGGTCACGAAGTCGCCAAACAAACGATCCGTCGCGTACTTCTCACTTATCTGCGGTGTGCTCAGAATTTTCACAAAACCTCCTTAACGCGAGGAGGGGCCGACCGAGGCCGACCCCTCCCACTATCACTCAGAGTGATTAGGTTGCGTTGGTCGCAATCGTTGAACCCGAAGTGATTTTGCGGAGTGCTTCCACTCGATAGAGTGACCACCCGCACAGGCTGTACCACCCATACGGACGGAACCTCGACAAGCGATCCACAACCGGACCGAGGCGCACGGAAGGCTCCACGGCGCACGCTTCTGCGAGTGCCTGCTGCCCAACAACGAACGTGCTGTACTCGTCCTCACCGCCAGGGCCAGTAGCCGAGGCAAGCGGAGCGCGAGAAGTTTCGATGACGTAAGTGCCACCAAAAACGCCCGTGGTCTGCTCAAGGAGAGCCCCCACGTTTGGCTCCGTGTGCTTCCGAATATCCTCAAACGAAAGCGCACCTGTCTCGTTGCGCAGATCGAAAGCCACATCTGGATGCATGTACGCCGCGTAGAGCGAACCCTGACGCGGAACCACGTTATCGCCGCGGAGCTTGGCAACGGACTTACGGATAGAAGTACCCGTAATCACGTCCGCGTTCAAGTCCTCGGTCTGACCAGCGGCAGCACCGTCCAGCACGGTAGAAACAACCTTGTCCAGGCTGTCCACCATGTTGAATCCAATAAGGTTAGCGATCGCTGGATCAATGTCAGCGAACGCAGTCTCTTGAACATAACGAGTGTTAACAACAACGTTGCCGTACTCTTTAAGGACGACGCTAACTTGGTCAACGTCATCGAGAGCAGCCGCGTCAAGGTCAGTTACCTCTGCTAACGGTGTAGTGGCCTGAGCCAGATCGTTGTACAGAGAGAAAGTGACCGCGTAACCAGGCATAGCCTGTTGCACCGGACGCTTATCAGCTAGGTCGCGGTAGACGACCTGGGACCGCAATTGGAAATCAATCATGCGGTCGTATGCGCGCGCAACTAGATCATCAAAGCCTGTGCCTGTCCCACCTGCTGCGAGCGTCGAACTAACTGTCGGCGGCGTCTTGATAGACGCACCGGAGTTAGTTGCTGAGTCAATAAAATTGTCAGCCATATTTGCGATTCACCCCCCTTAAGGGTGTAGTAGTGATTGGATTACTTGACCGGCCCGTACTTGTTGCCAAACAGGAGTTCGTTTAACTCCTCTTGACTCTGCGCATTAGCGATGCGGGTTTGCAGATCACCCGCGTCCACCGCTGTTGCGGCGGACCCAACGGAGCCAATACGAGCTGCGGACTGGACTTCCTCAGAGTCCTTCTGAGGTTGCGTCTCAAGCCCAAATAGTTCAGCGTTCTCAACTATCCAGGCTTCAACTTCATCTGTAGTCGTGACCGACTCGGGGATGAACTTGCTGATTCGCGCATCCACGCCTTTCTCGGTCAAAACGCCCTCGACGACACTCATTCGGCTTGCAGAAGAAAACTCCTCCACTTGCTTGCGGAGTTGATCTACTTCCTTTTGCTTAGCCTTGTAAGCCTTGCGTAATTGTCGAACAACGTCACCTGAATCGTCATCCAAGTTGTCGATGTCGAAATCGTCGTTTTCGGACATTAATGTTCTCCCTATCTCTGCTATGTGAATCGCCAGCCACACCAAACACCTGGGGGAGTGCCTAATGGCTCTGGCTACCGGACTGTTTCTCGCTAGGGGCCGGTCGGTCCTAGTCGGCGTGGAGGCGGTGGGACTCGAACCCACGTTCCTTACTCTGCCCTCGTGGGGATTTTCGTAAGGTCTTTCCTATTCGCCCCCGCGGTGTTACCCGCGATTGGTGTCAAGCGAGGAGCTGGTGATCCCAGACCGACCACCAAAGCGTGCCCGCTCCCGAGACTGCAATCCTCGAACCTTTTTCTTTGAGTCCGCGTTTAGATCCAACTGCGACTGGACGACTTCACTATCCGTGAGCGAACTACCTTCAATGTTGGCAAGCCGCTGCGTTGCGTCCCTAACGACAGCCGCCTTGGTGAACTCTGGCTGGTACTGGCCGATGTTCGCGTCGTTGTTGCCAGCAAACCCAGCAACACCCTGGGCTGTCTCCAGGTCGATGTCCAGCCCAGCGCGACGCGCCCCGCCACCCAGGAGCGTTGCGTTAGCGATCTCGTTGATCTTGTTCTGACTGCGAACCGGATCTAGGACGTACTCGGTCAAGGTCGCTGTATCAAGTCCGTAATACTCTTGCATGGCTTCTAAAGTCTCGGAGGATGTGTCAGCAACCACTCGCGCTGCGTCATTCACGCGAGAACGTACCTCGGCCACGCTCACGCTGTAATCGGATACGAGATCAGCGATAGCGTCGAACTGGCTTTGGGTTCCATCTGGACCCAGGAAGTCGCGCATACCCGCTTCACGGAACACGCTGCGATACTCGCGTTCCATCCCTAGGTACTCGGACTCGTTTCGGATATCAGTAACGCCCTTCCTGCGTAGTTCGACTAATCCTCTAAAGCGCGTTTGGTACGTTTCGGTTTCAGGTATTTTCGCCATGATTACGTCGGTGTTGTTACCCCACTCACGGATCAAACGGTCAAGGTCGCCAATCAAACCCTCCATTCCTCCGAACTCGCGGAATCGGGAAGTCAAGATTGCTTTTGCCTCGGCGTCCTTGCGGCCTTTCTCGCGGGAACGCTCCGCTGCAAGTGCAGCGTCAATTTGCGCCTGCACATCAGCGGCGGTCAAAGTCGGAGTCGGAGTCGGCTTTGGCTGCGGCTGCCGATCCTGCGGTTGCGTAGTGAGCGGCGGGTTGATGACTGAATCGGCCCAATTCTGAATCCGCTGCATCTCGGCAGCAAACTGAGGCGTTGAAATTGCACCTAGATCAATCGGTCCAAATACCATTCAGATCACCCAAACCCAAACATCGCGCTGACGGCGTTCATACCTTTTGCGTAAGTGGCAGCCGCATCATCCGTGCCCTGCCACTCATCCGTGTTACGGATGTACCGCTCGGCCTCCCACAATGCTCGCTGCGAGAAAGATCCGTCCGCATTCTGGACCTGCATCATCTCTTTCATAATGGGGTCGTTCATATCAATGTTGCCTCGACCCAACATTCGTTGAGCAACGCTGCGGTACGGCCCAGCGAGTTCGTAGATGTCTATTCCCGCGTTAATCATCTCTGCCCACGCGGGGTACGCGCCCGTCATGTACGTCGTTCGCAGCTCGGACTTGATCTGATCCAAAGACTTGTCGCCGAACGCGACGCTTGCCAGCATCGCGTCCGCGTCGTTCTGGCTAATGGTGAATCCGTTGCGGCTTGACCACGCCGACAAGTCGGCCGCTGCGTCACCTAGGTTCCCAGAGAATCCAAGGTTATCTTCGGATGCGGCAAGTGCTCCCGTGAGATCATCTCGCAGAAGATTGCGGATCTCGCCCGAGTCGTACTCCTCGCGCCACGCCATCTCGGTGAGTTCCGCGAGTCGAGCGGGGTCAAGTTCCAGACCAAGTTGCCTAGCGGCATTTGCTACGTCAAGTTCGACCGACGAGCGTTGAGCCGTAACCTCGCCCGCCATGGTCGGGTCGGCCTCTTGAACGTAAGAGCCGAACGACGCATTGGATAGATTTTGGACCCACTTGCTTTCATTAAGTATGTTTTGCCAGTAGTCCTCGGCGTCTTTCGGGGTGTCAAAGTCACCCTTCTTAACTTTCCGATCAAACTTACGAGCGGCTGCAAGTAGATCCGGATCGTTTTTCGCTAGTTCGTAAGCCTCAAGGGTTTCCTGCTTGAACTTTGCCCGATCCTCCTTCTTTTGCTTTTCTTTTTTCTCGTCGTCTTTGTCGCTCACAGGGCCGCCTTCTGCTTCTGCTCGACGAGATAATTGCGCGTGTATTCCAACGCGGCTTCACCCATCTGGTACTCGCGGTACTCAGGGTTCTCGTTAAGGATCTCTGCCATGACTTCCTCGCGCTCCGCGTTCGTGATTCCCGACTTAGTTCGCGTCGTGCTTCCGGAGGATGATGTGATGGTCGGGGATTTGCTTTCTTCCTTGCGCACCTTTTTAAGAAGTTGCTGGAACTCCTTGTCGGTTACCCGACGGCCAATAAATGCCTCGGACATCTCATTAGCGAGAACTCGAACGTCAGACTCATTCATCTCCTGATAGGAGTAACTGACCCCGCCAGACCCCTTGCCGCCTTTCTTGTCAGCGTCAGGGTCGTAATCCTTCTTGCCTTGCGCCAGCAGAGTCCAAGGGCTGACGTTCTTGCGTTGGGCAATCTTTATCATCTCGTTCCACGCCGACTGGTCGGTCGTGTAAGACATAAACTCTTGCCCGAAATACCCTTCAAGTCCTTGCTGGAAACTGTCGTACTGCGGGTTCCCGCGCGCACCCTTGGTTCCCATGACGTCCATCGGGTACGACTGAGCCTCGTACTGGCTCGTCGTAATGTCTGGGCCTTCGCCACCACCCATGCGATCTAGGCGGTCGTAGTAACCGCCCTCCGTCAGAATGACGGGATCGGTTTCCGTCAGCGTTTCTGTGGTGACAACCGTGCCGTCGTCGTAAGTCTTGACGTACCTATCGACCGGCCCCTCGGGAGTCTGGATCTCGGACTTAGTTTGCCTGTAGCCCTGCTGCTCGTCTCTATCGCCTTGACTAGCAAACGCCCAGGCCATTTTATCTTGAGAGGAGAGTTCATCCCAGGGTTTTCCGTTTACCGTTTCCGGAAAGATCGCATCTTGACCGCTATCAGGCTCGACTTCTCCTGTTACCGATGATCCCTGTTCTTTCTCCTCATCGGAGGCGATGAAAAACTCAGCCTTGCCTAGCCTTCGCTTTTCTCCTTGAATGTAGAGGTAGCAATAATACGCGCCGTCCGCTGCATCTTGTTCTGCTTTGCCCTTTTCGCATCTCCAAGGCATTTACACTCCTAAAGGTTCCACAAGACTGACTCAATAAAGTTCTTAGCATTCGGGCTTTCAATACTTATTGCTTCGTACTTCTCGTCCCGATCCTTCTTGACGATGTTCCGCATCAAGACTTCTCTCCGAGAGTTGCCAGGAGCCACGGCCAGTAGTTGTTCCGCCTCACGATGAATGTCGATACTGAGTTGGATGAAATACTCAGAACTACCCTCGGGTAAAACACCAGGCTCCTGTGGAGTTCCATACTTCTCAGTACGCATCCAAGACAGGAGGTTTTCTACCTCGGCCAGGGCTTGCAATTTCTCACCCCGTATTGATTTACCATCGCGGTAGGAGTACCGGCCGGTCTTGAACTGCTGCATGGTTTCGTCGCGCTCGGCGTTGAGAAGTTTCTTGTCCTCCGCATAAGTGGGGGAGTAGGGGTCAAGTTCTCGCTCTCTTTTGTCAAACCTGTATCTCATGCGCGATACCTCCGCGTCAAACTCGGAGTCCACTATGGAGAAAACGCGATCGTCAAACGACCTCTTAGTGCGCGTGCCAAGGTAATACTTTGCGACGAAGTGACCCGTGTAGTCGAACTCACCCTCGCGGGGCGCGAAGAACAACGACGCGGATTGGTGCTCCTCGGGGTACGACTTGTAACCGTTCTCCTCATCGAAATACCAGGGGAAAGTTGCTTCCACAGCTCGGAAGTTCGCGCGCTGTTGCGTCGTATCTCCGGCGTCCTCGAATGATCCGACCGTGAATGGGAGGAACGATCCTCCGTCCCAGCCTTCCTCGGTCGTGGGATCAAGTCCGTCAAGAACTCGGTTTACTCGCAACTGCCACCACGACGCCATGGCGTAATTCCATGGATCGTAGATGTCCTCACCCACGGCTTCTTCAACAAGTTTTAGGTATTCCTCGTCCCAAATAACCGTGTCGGTGAAGTCGTAGAACGCATCGGTCATGTTGTCGATGCCGTTCTGACGCGCCCAATCCGAAACGTTGGTGTCGATCCTTCGCGGGTATGCAGGGAGAGCCCACGACAAGAATCGTTTGGAAATCCACAATCCAGTCGAATAGATCTCGGCCGCTTTGTATTCGTTGCTTGCCTTGATCTGACCTTGCTCGGCTTCTTTTAGCGGGATAACCGTGCCATCTTTCATGGTGATGGTGTCGAACATTCCCCAGCCAGACATCGTTTGCAAAGCCTTCATTAGCGAATCAGCCTGTGCGGTTTGAGCCTGTTCGGTATCGGTTAGATCGCCAAGGCGTTTGGTCCCCGCGGGAGAAAGCGCGTTGAGGATGTCTCTCCACATAGATCCGGTTGGTTGATTGAACTGCCCAAGAATCAGCGCACGCAACCCGCCCAACTCCGGCTGCCACCTAAAGAAAGCAGCGGCCGGAACTTGACCCCACCCGCTCGTGATCGGCGGAATCATGTTCATGGGGTCGGCCGAGGGCGTCAGGCCCAGAACCTTTCCACCCAAACCGAACGGCTCAACCTGGGTAAATGGATCGAACCTGCCCTTAAACAATCCGACCATCGGGTACATGACCTTCTGAGCGATTCCATTCATCGGATACATGAAGTACTTGTCGCCGTAGTCGTCCGTGTAGACGAACCCCGTGTCATCCAACAATGAGTACACCAGGGCCGCCTTAACAAACCCTTCTGGGTTTGAGGTTCCCATTCGACGCATCCGCCGGTAGAAGTCCTCACTTGCGCGGTAGTAACGCGATACGTTACGCGCCTTCCACGCCAAGTTCGATCGGTTCATGGGGTTGTCCATAAACGCCAAAGACAGGCTGTAAGCCCGATCAAGGACGTCTTTACCAACCAACTCAGATGCGATCTTGTGGTTGGCGAGCTGGGCTGTATCGTCTAGTTCTTCCCAGGTTTCGCCGCGGGCTGACGAGATGGCTCGCGCCAACTGATCCCGTCGGGGTTTAGCCGACCGCCACAGGGCAATCACGTTGCCCCAGAAGATTGGCTCCCGTGACAGTCGAGCGTTCTGGCGGCCCATCCACATGTAGGCCCGATCGAACGAACCATTCCAAGACAATAGCGACGGGAGCGTGTTGGCGTAAGGAATGTACGGCTCGCCCTCGTACTCGGGCATCATCACCATTGGACGTTCCTTATCGGGAATCGTCCGCAAGTCTTTGGCTGTCACGCGGTCAGACGCTAAGACTTCATCTGGTGCGGTCATTAGTTCTTCGCGCGACCACCCCTTGTAGATGCCGTCACGGTCAAAGAACATATCGACTAGGCGCGTGCTGATCGAACCGTCCGGCTTCTGGAACAAAGCCAAGACGTCCTCAAAGTAGTCATTAGCGAACGGCTGTATGCCCTCGTCCGTGGCTAGGCGCGAGAACCGTTGTGTGTAAACACCCGAGGGATCATTTCGGATTGCGTCTGCAATCTGTTGCTGCACGCGCGCGACCGTCGTCCGGCCATAAGATATGTCCGCGATTCCTTGAACCGCGATGGTTCCGATCTCGCCGTCGTTCTGCATAACCGAACGCAACAGGTGATGCCATTGGTCTACGGCGTGACGCGACTTGGCGGGCGTTCGGTTCCACCCGCTCACCATTCGGGAAGTCTTAACTTTGCCGTTGAGTTTTGCGACAGCCCTGTTGAGTGCTCGGTACGCCGCTTCGTTGCTTATGGTTCCTGGCATAACACCAGGAGGGTTCTCGTCTATCTCGTCCAGGGCCATGCGGCCCGCCTTCAACCCGACGGGGTTACGCGCGCTGTTCAGGTACGTTGCGCTTTGCGCTACGTCATCCAGCAAGGCCATGCCGTGAGCGGACCCAAGAACTTGGTCAATAATTAGTAGGTCGTCGTCATTCATCAGACCCATCGAGCCCATGCTGCGGCCACCCATCCGGTAGCCGATCAAGCCTTCCATGACCATCTTTCGCCACGGCTCTTGATCGCCGGCTGCGTATCGGACTAGGGCGTCCTGCAAAGCCTCGGTGCTGACGCGCGGGGCCAAGACGGGGATGATGATGTTGCGCATGAAGAAGCCAGGGAATCCTCTGGCCTCGCTCCATTCGTCTTGCCAAGCAGCCTGAGTCTTGCCCCCACCTGTTCGTCCACGGACTTTTTCGACCGTGCTACCAATAAGACCTTGAGTTGGCTTCCACGCGACAACGTACTCGCCGTCCCTGTTCTTCTTGACGTACAACTCTCTGGACGCGCGGCGACGAGCCGTAGACGTCATGCGACCCTTTATGAGATCGGTCGTCTTACCGGCGGTCAGGAACCACAGACCCCATTCCTCGATTGCGTTACGAATGGAGAACCGCCACCCGAACAGCGTCGCAATAGACCAAAAGTTGGTGTACTTTTCAAGGCCGCGGCTGCCATAAAACATGGCCTGCCCCAGGCCACCCATCTCTTTTCGTAGATCCTCAAAGTCAGTCAGAGTCGGCAGGCGCATCTTGTCTGTGGTCTGATCCATGTGCAGCGCGCTCTGCGTTCCCGCATCGTCGGCGGAGAGAGAAACACGCGCGGCCGCTTCCTGGGCGGTAACAAAAGGAATGGGGGCTGGCTCTGAAAATTCTCCGCGCGTTATCTTCCGTGCAGGCGGGGGAGCGAACCTTGATCCAGGATCGGCTGCCTCGCGCTTGGCGAGTATGAACTCCTCTAAGCGGTCATCAAGCGTTCCACCTATGAGGGTTTCCTCGAATTCCAACCAATCGTCGTTGTTCAAGCCGGAATCGGATTCCCGCTTTAAGGCGTCCGCGCGACCTTTGGCTCCGCCACGCGCCCACGGAACTGCGACTCGCGTCGTTCCCTCTCTTGGCTTGCGACGCTTCTGCTTCTTGGCGAGCAGCGCGTCCCGCTGCTCTGGAGTCAGGGCGTCAATTTCCTCTTGGGTGAGTTCCTTGTCCTTTTTGCGGCGGCTCTTTCCTGACCGCGGAACCCAGACCTGAAATTCGCTCCACCACTCCTCGGGTACTCCCTTGCGGCCTGGGATGAGCCGACCCATTTTGTCTTTGAGTCGGGATGCCGCCATGGGAATGTTTACTGTGGCAGTTGAGTATTGGCTGGCGTTGTCCGTGTATCCGGAGTAGAGCCATGCGTACATCTGCTCAACGCTTGTGGCTTCTTCCAGGTCGCTAAGGAATGTGATCGACACAGTTCCGTCGTTGATGAATCGCTGGTCGATAGCCGCGGCTGGTTTTCCTAGGACTTCGGAAGGAAGTTGAGCCGTCAGGCCAGGAACCCCCGCTTCGGGAACCTCGTCAAAGATCCAGTCCTTCGGATCTACTTCCTCTGGGACTATTTCGTCCGCGTACCGATAGTGAGTTAGGTAAAACTCCTCAACAAGCGCGGTGTCAGTAGAAACCTGTTCTCGCCATTCCCGCTTAATATCCGCAACTATCTGAGGCAGTCGAGCGTTAAACTCCTCTGGCGAGAGACTTGCTTTCAGTTCTTCAATCTCGTCGGCTTTATCGTTAACAATCTCCGACAAGGTTCGGAACCCCGAATACTCAATCGGTATCCCTCGGGCAGCCGAGGCTGCCACTTCCGCTGCTTCCTCGGCCGCATCGTCAGCAACCGTCTGCATCTGCGACTCAGCAAGTGCCCGCGACGGGCGAGTCGCTTCGGTCATCTCCTGGCCGTACAACTCCGCTTCGCGGCGACCTGTGACCTTGATTTTCTCTGACGAGGTTTCCAGCCACTTGTCAGCCTGCTTCTTACTGACGGAGATACCGCGAGATTGCGCTGCCGCGCGGACAACCGCCGACATCAGCAAGCGACGCTCGCCGATGTCACCCTGGCGGTATGCAGCCGCAACAGTCTCAGCCATCTTGCGTGGCAGGAACATGCGGGCGTATCGGTACACACCCTTGGCTCCCTGGCCGGTCGTAAGATCAATGACCTCATCTACTGCGATGGATGAGAACATCCTTCCGAGCGAATCAAATAATCCTTCACCCGTGAGGATCACGCCGTCTACTGACCCAGCACCACGCTTGTAGTCGGCGGCTGCTTCGCCGATCTCCGTCGCGTTGTCAGACATCGACTGCGCGATAGTTCCAGCGTTCGAGGTATCGACGTACTTCTGCATGATCTTCGCGGCGCGGCCGGTAGGCATCAAACTTGCCGCAACAAGATTGGCTAAATCGCTGCGAACGGCCCCCGCGCTAGTACGCATAGGAGCCATATCCCCACGCTTGATCTGACCGCCTCTGCGGAGCGCGGAGTCGAACGACTCCTTGCCCATTTGGTCAAGGGCCGCCATGACAAAGCGTGGAAGTTCATTAACCGTCACGCCTGCCTGTATCGCTTGGGCTTCGACGGCCGCGTAGGACTGAACAAAGTCCATGTTCTTGTCGTCAATGAAGTCTGCGATCTCATCGACGCCGATCTTGCCGTCGGCATTTCTCGGAACCGTGTCGATGATATCTTCGATGAGGTCGTCAGGAAGTTCCCCGTATTGACGCTGCATACGCTGACGCGCGCCGTCCAAAGCCAGTCGAGCCTCTACCTGGGCAGCGGTCCCGACCGGAGCCTCGTTGAACTTTTTTGCTAGTTCGTCGTACTTGTTTAGGTCGCTCGCCAGAGCATTGAAGTATCGGTACGTCTTGTTGTTAAGGCGGATCGGGCCAATACCCTTACCAAGACGCAATAAAGACCTTGATCCAGCCATCCCCGTGGGTACGGGGGCGAGGGCCGCTAGTGCGTAACGCGCGGCCTGTACGCCGCGGTACACCTTTGACGACGCAATCGTCGGATCAAAAAGGATGCTTGACCCAAAGCCAACGACGTTGGCTACGTCTTGACGAGTCTCACCCCCGCGGGCTTCTGAGTATTCATCGCCCGCCGCTCCAAACATAACCTGGCCGGTATTGCCAAGATGCGCTGAGTCGATCTGTCGCATGAGTTCTGCGAGCTGCGTAGTCCGCAAGCCGCGGGTTCCGATGATCCCGCCAATAGCTTCTTGCGCTTCCAGGTCGTTGGCGTACTCGACCCAACTTTCCCAGATGTCAAAGTCGGGGTCATCGACAGCCTTGCGGTGGAGATCAAAGGCTACCTGGATCTCCTTATCGGAGTAGAGCCGTTGTCCGTTCTCATCGGTTGCCTCGTACAGCGAGTCGATGTATTCCTCGTTGTACTTACCCTTTTCGGCCGCGCCTCGTCCTCCGGTCGCGCCGTAAAGAAAGGAACCTGCGCTGCCTAGCGCACCCTGCCCGCCAGGAGATTCTTCTTCCGCGTTCCAAGTGGAAATTATGCCGCCACGAACGGACTGCATAATTTCTTCGTTGGCGATCATGAACGGCGTCATAACTTTTTGCAGAACAAACAACGCACCAGCCACGGTCTTATCCACAATGCTTGGATCTTTGGCGGTCGCCGAAACCTTCTCCGTGGCTAACTCAAATGCGATACCTGCGTAGATCGGATCTTCCGCTTGCAGGGTCTTGGCGATGTTCTCGACCGCGATCGCATTCTTATTGGGATCTTCCAGGATCAACTTCGCCATGCGATCGGACGCAAGGTTTACTTTGCGCCAATCAACCAGATTGCTGACGTCATCCTTGGAAACCTCAAACCCAGCCTCCTCCGCCTGGGCCACGATTTGCGCCCAGACATTCAGGTCGTCAAGGTTGCGAGGGTTTTCAAGAGACTGCCAGTTAGCCGTGAGCATTTTCTGGGTGTCCAGAAACGTCTGACCAGGAGAGTAGTTGTTCTCCTCGGCGTAGTAGTCGTACATCGACCCGCCGTACTGAGCACCCTTGGCTTGCGCTTCGTCGGCACGCATCGCTTTCTGGTTAAGTCCACGATTCGTGTCGATGTAATCCAATTCGGCCGCTTCGACAGCCGTATCACCACGCATATCTTCGTATGGTGAAATCAGTTCGTCGGCTTTCTTGGTGTCAGCCAGAACCTTGTCAAGGTAGGGCCACGGATTACGCCGCTGCGCGTCCCGCTCTAAGCGGTCTGCGGTTGCCATCTATCTCCCTTTACGTCGCATTTGCTCCGCTGCGGCGGCGAGGCTCCGATCTCCGGAGGCGTCTGCCAGCATCGTCAACGTGTCGCTGATGGTTGGAACTGTGCGCCTCGGGGTGCGCATAGGTCCGTCCCCTGGGCCAAACGGTGCGCCGGCTGTTACCGGCTCCATGGGTCGTGTCGTAGGTGTGAACATTTCGCGGGGCGCACTAGAGCCACCCCCAGCGCGCGATGACGCATTTGGGTTTTGCATCGCCGCGCCAGGGGTCGCTCTGAGTGGGGCAGCAGACTGCATTTCGTTGAAATCGGCATTCTCGCCATATGCGAGGCCAGTCATTTTCTGCGTTGTCTGCGCCGGCCCGCCGTCCGTTCTTCGTGACAGTTTGCCTGGGGCACTCACGGGTGCTGGTTGCGACGGCTTTTGATAACCGCCTCTAGGCATCGGAGTCCTCCTCCAAACTGTCCATAAAACGAACTATGCGGGGGTCTTGTAATTCCTTCGTGTCCGACTCAGGGAAGTCGTCATCGTCGTTGTCGAATCCGTGGTCGATTAGGTCTATGTCGTCCATGTGATGCAAGGCTTCGTTAAACATCCAGGCGGTGCGTCGAGCTAGGTCGTCCGCGATGTCTGGGTTGTAGGAAGAATTAGACGCGATCATCGACACGGCTAAGTGCTGACCCATGCGGATGCCTGTCATAATTTCTCTTGCCATTTCGACTCCTAGATCGGCAGACGTCGGCTGACTCCAGCCGACAAGTTGGGTTCCCCGTTTGAGCCAAGAGAAGCGAGCATCACGGATAGATCAGGGCGACCGCCTGGTCCCATACCCTGCTGTCCTGGTGCGACGCCGCGCATCGTCCCGTCGGGATTCAAGCCGTCCCCACCCATGGCCGCGCCAGGTGACATTCCCTGCATCTCAGCGGCCATCTGCTCCTCGGGAGTTGGCTCGGGGGGTGTGAAGGCTTCTTTCACAACGCTTTCGATCGGGTTGCCCTTTTCCCGTCCCTCGATGATGTCCGCAACAACTGAAAGCACTTGGGCGGGATCTTGTCCAGCCTGAGCAAGCGCGGGAATGGATTGCGCGTAACCAGCGACGGCCACTTTCAGCGCGTCCCGCATCTCCTCAATGTCAACGATCTGCTCCTCCTCCGTCGCGTCCAAGGAAAACGGCATTTGCCGACGCAGGAAGTCACGAGAAATCAACTTGTCGCCACGGGCTTGCAGCCCAAATACGAGGGCACGGTTGGGATCGAGGCCGGCGAGCAGCCCGTACTCCACATCAACCGTGTGATCGCCCTTAATGTCTTTCGCGGGCTTGTACTTAATCTCGTAAGGCGTCCCGTCGTTATTGCCACGCATGGTGCGTTCAACCGCGGGCCACAGTTTCTCGTCCAAGCGCAAAGACTTAGCGATCAGGTTTTCAAACGTGCGAGCGAACATCGCTTGACCCGTCCGGATCTGCGAATCAAAACCACCCATCAGGGCTTGCACGCCGCGACCTGTCACAACGGAACCGTCAATGTTGCCCGTGCGGGCCTCCGGATAGCGGGAGCCAGCGCGCAGCTCGCTATCCAGCATTCCTTGTTCCGCGAACGCACTCGACGGAACCTCTAGCGGAATCCTCCGTACAGCCTGCGCGTTAGAAGTACGCAGCACCGCATCCGGTCCTAACGCGAGTTCCTGAGCGTCAGGAGGTAAGACGAGGGGGGCCTGCACGGATTTCTGTGCCGCCTCCAAAGCGAGCATCGCCATGCGGGACTTCGCAACCTGCACGCCGATCACATCATCGAACTGGCCGCGAGGCTCACCATCGACGCTAGGCCGCATCGTCCACTCGACCAGGCACTCACCCGTGGGGTTCGCGCCCATCTCAAGAACGAAACCCTCATAGTCAGGCAGGAACAACACGTTCCTGCTCGCGCTGTGATACCGGACCACGGTGCATGGCAGGTTCATTTCATCCCGCTGGTACGAGCTGTACCCAGGCTTCCGGAAAACCTGCGCAGTCTCCGGATACTTCGCCATTAGGTCAGCCTTCGTCATTTGCAGAGTGAAGTACGCCTCAATGCAGTTACCCCAACGATCAAACACGGGGTAAGACCCCAGCGGTTCCATGAACGTGATCCGCGGCAACTGCGATTCCGCGTCGATCTCCACAATGCTGGGGACGCTGCCGTAACTAAAATACGATTGCGCCGCCTGATACATCTGACGCGACAAGTCCGAATGCTCAACGTACCCGCGCACAATCAGCGACCGCTTCTCAGCGAACTTCCGAGCCGTATCCGACACAGACTTATTCGAGGCGCAATTGAACGTCGGCAGGGGAGCAAGCACCTCAGACAAGTCATGCGCCGCGACGTCGATCATGTTCGCCACGATCCCCGTAGCCAACGGGCCGGTCGGGAACATATCGGGGTAAACCTCGTTCATGCGGCCCTGACGAACCATCCGGATCATGCTCATGCGGCTGTCACGATTCGCAAAGCGGGTCTTAGCCGCCTCGTATCGCTTCCGCAAATCCTTTTCGTACTCCATTTATGCCCCTACCGGCTTCCAGAGTTGATGCGCTTGAGCGTCAAGCAAAGAAATAGTGCGTTGCTGCCGTAAATCCCACGGCGTAGCAAACGGATTGTTCATATGTGTCTTACCGATCGTGTGAAAAACACGATCTCGGCACGCAAGTTCGGCAAACCACAACGCCATAACTAGGTCTGTCTTTTGCGTCTTAGGCGCATCCGGAGCCCAGATAGCCAACTGCTCCATCAGAGCCTTGACTGCCTCAGATCCGATAGACGACGGGAACTCGATCATCGTTTCGCCGTCCTCCCAGCCCGAGAACAACGTCGTCATGGATGCAACACCAAAATCGGCGTCATGTTTGTTGTTACCCGTGAAGTGAGGCTGGATCACGCACCCACGCGCCGCTGCAAACTGATTCAAGTCCGTGTCATGGACAAGGAACCCCTGGAATCCGTTGCGTTCGATACGCGCTTCGGCGATCTGGTACTTGTCGATGAAGCCGCAGATCATCTCGCGCATCTCATCCGGCGTAATACCGGCCTTGTTGTAGCAATCGACCACATACCGCTTATGCAAGTTCGGGTCGAGGCCAATGACCACAGCAGCGGTATGCCCGCTAGTCGCTGGGTCCACACCTAGAAGGTGAATAAGTCCGTCCCCACCACGCCCTTGACGGACTGCATTGTGATTCTTGGGCATAACTCCGGTGAGTCGTGCGCCATTAACAGCCGCAGCCATCATCTCCGGAGAGAAGATGGAAGCGGAATTGACTTGCTCCTGCTGGTAAACCAACGCCCACGATCTCGGTTGAATCCGCGCACGTTTCTTGTGGAGCCGCTTGCCGTCCCACTTCGGGTACAGCCCTTCACCGACCTCCTCGGCCATTTCGCCCCGTGCGCCGATCTCCGGCTTGTGGGCATACGGCCACAGAGTCACCCAATCCTCCGGCTTTTCGTTGAACTCCAAAACCGCCGGCATGGACAAGTACGACCACGGCGACTTCTCCTCCGGATACCTGGCAGGGTCGCGCAGCGCGGAATACAGATCCTCACCCGCAAGCCGCGTCCCGACGACCAGGAAGTTTCCGCTGGTCGAAATACGGCTAGTGACCTCCGACTGCACCCAGTCGATCTGCTTCTCGTACTCGTGAGCGTTGGTCAAGTCCACGCAGTCGTCCATGATGACTAGATCGGCGCGCGCGCCGAAAACGTGGGCTCGAATTCCGAGTGCTTGAACAGTAGGGTCTTTCTCTCCGGAGTCCCTGCTGTCATCCGATATGTAAATCATGTTCTGCGTCCACGACGCAGAGTTGTTATTGAATCCGCCGGTAGGCGCATAATTCATATGCAACTTGGCGTAAGCGGGGCCGGTCAGCCTGCTCTTAACCGCCAGCAAGAATTTCTGCGCCATCGTCGCCGTCTTAGAAATAATCAAGATGCGAACGTTCGGGTCTTTGCAGATCCGGTAAACGACGTAATTGACGGTAAGGGTGGTTGACTTACCGTGCTCCGGCGGAAGATTCGTGATGCACAAGTCCTGCTCGTTGCGCTCCCACACCATGCTCGGGTGCTGCCAGCTCGGGTCGCGCCCCTCCAAAACGTCAATCACGTTCTGCATGTGCGGCCACACGGGGGCGTCCAGGTACTCCTTACTGAACTCCGCGAACGACGGGAAATCATCCTCCGTGCGTTTCGCCAAAGCCTCGCCTCGACCATGACGCACCCGCTCCACAGCCGCCCGAAACTGCGGGTCGCTTCGCTTCCACGATTCCCAAGTCTTTAGGGAGCGGTTCACGCCCATCATCGCGTTAGCGACAGTCTCGCCCTGACCGATGGAGGCCAAAACTTCTGCCTTCAATGGAGCAAGATTCGCATTCCTGCCCCGAGGCTTCGACTTACTCGCCTTCTTCGACTGCGACATAGGATTCCAAACTCAAAAAAGTATTCAATGGATGCCAAAAAGGGGGAAACCTACGAGGGAGCGAGCGGAGCGTCAGCGGAGCGAGCGACCGAGTGGAAGGGGGTTCACTCCAGCGGCCTCCGCTATTGCAGCGGCCGCCTCCGTTCTCCCCCTCCTTAGGGAGGCGGAGGCCATTAAGAGCCGACGCCGACCCCCCCAAACTCGTCGCTCGCTGCGCTCACTCCTCGCAAATACCCCCCCACCTAGTAGTACCGCCGCGAGATTCAAGATCCGGAAACATTTTCTTAAAAATGTAACTAAGGTCACACCTAGAATGCGGTAGTTAGGGGCAACTCAGCCTAGAGCTGGCCTGGTCAAGGTTGGTCGAGGGCTCTATCTAACCTAGAAATATTTGGGGTCTACGTGATACCCCCGAGCGCGCGCGCAAGCAAGCCTCGGGTCGGTCGCGCGCTCGCGCGCGCCCGCGATCGCGCGCGGGGGAGGCTGGGCGGACTCGGCTCGGCATCCCCCCACCCCCACCCCCGCGCCCGTGCCCCCGTCGATCGACGCT
>Ga0163179_10001178_pt1 | contig 18581 bp, 17 predicted proteins | sample AtlANTMetagenome_FD_109643 | JGI IMG/M metagenome (GOLD analysis project Ga0163179, IMG submission 109643) | Marine eukaryotic phytoplankton communities from the Atlantic Ocean - Atlantic ANT 2 Metagenome | ecosystem: Environmental > Aquatic > Marine > Oceanic | place: North Atlantic Ocean... | reverse complement strand
TAAACTGCTCTGCCCCATTGGTTGAAGTCACGTTCAGTTACATTGTTCCTATAGTCCAGATCGGGATCGTTTTGGTTCTTGCAGTTGCTTCGTTCATATTCTTCAAACGAAGAAAATCAACACTCATGAATGAAGAGGAATAATTCCCCCTAGTTTCCGTTCGCTTGATTCGGGATTGGCCCTTCCGAGGGCTGTGAGTCGCCTAAATCCGACATGTTGGGTGATAGATCACCCAGCACATTTCCAGTTCTTTGCGCCTTTCATTAGAGGCGGTCACAATGCGGATATCCTTGTTCTATCTTCTCGGCCGGAGGTACAGGCAATGTTTCGAGCGCGGGAGGGCCGTCTTCCACACCGGCCACATATGTGGGTAGACCGACCAGTAGGCGCCGGTATTGGGCGTTTTAGACGTCTAATCCTCGCGAGGAATAGGGTTCAAGCGGTTCGTTCCTTTCTTCGTAAGCACCCTTTGGTGAATCGAGTTGTAGTCAAAGGTGCATCACTGGAAATACTTGCATCTAAGAAAGAGAAGCGTATGGAAAGAATCTACATTTCCGACACTGAATCAAATCATATTGCTCATCGTATTGCTTTGCGCGCGGCGACGAGTATCCTTCTTCCAGAGTCATGGCGCAATAGGGATTCTAAACAGATTGTTACGGATAGTCGAGTGAAGCGTTATCCTGGGATTCTTCCTGATTTCTATATTGATACAGAACAGGGGATATCGATGAGGAATCAAGCCGCAGATCAATTGCGTGAATCTATTGGAGGAATGACAAGTGAGAAATCCGCTGCTCCAATAGTATTCCATCGAAGAATCATCGGAGGAGGAATTCATGATGGAGATGAAGTAATCGATTACCAAGATTGGATTAGGGGTTTACCAGTCCACTTCATTCACACGAAGGAATCTGCAATTGAAGCGACAGATGGAGTGTGGGATATGCCTATGCAGATTGCTATGTTTGATGGAGTTCTCACTGGTTCCACTACGACTGCAGCAGAAGCAGTCATTCATGGCATGCCAACGTTCCTCATTTCGAGGGCTGAGCGAGGCTTCCTCGATGAGTTGGAAACCCGCCGTCCAGATTTGTTGTTCCGTTGGCGAAGCACATCGTCTGATGGATTCGATGGAATAACTCGTGATTGGATTGAAGCGATGAATGGAGAACGCCGCCCATCTCAGATCCAAAAGGATAGTATTGCGTTCTTTGAGAGAGAACTCGGGCCTGTCGCTTAATCAAAGGTTGAGTAGAATCTCAAGATGATCGCCTGCCATACCCTCGTTGATGACAACATCCGTTTCAACCCAATCCGCGTGCGCGGCATCGTCTCCACCAACGGGTATTGATTCCGGATTAACATCAACTAGATAGAAAATCGAAACAATGTGCTTGCGTGGATCCCGACTCGGGTTTCCTCGAACCGTGTGGAGACAAGGGGAATTCCCGGTAATTCCAGTTTCCTCTAGAAGCTCTCTCAGAACAGCGTCTTTCGGGTCTTCACCTTCGTCTACGAATCCACCAGGAAAAGCCCACGCACCTTTCCAAGGATCATTCCCTCGTCTAATCAGAAGGACCTCTGTTCCGTTCTCACCATCCCTAGTCGCGATTGCATCGACCGCTAGGGAAGGTTTTGGCCAAATGTCATTGCCACATGTATCACAGCGTTCCGTTACGGAATCACCCCCCGAATCTACGTCGACGATGTTGATAGGATTCGATAGCGGTATAGAAGTCAGCTTTAGAGAAGGATGGCCAGAATACATCGGTGAAATAGAGTTCAGAATATGCCGCTTGCCAGAGTAGGAAGTTGGAGATTCTTTCCTCACCTGAGGTTCGGATAATGAGGTCCGGATCAGGCAGACCTGCAGTGTAAAGCCGATCTGAGATTGAGGCTTGGTCAATTTGTTCCAGAGAAATTTCTCCGGCTGCGTGATCCTCAGCAATGCTACGAACGGCCTTCAGTATCTCTTCGCGTGAACCGTAAGCAAGGCAGATTGTAAACACACATCCGTCATGATCTGCAGTTCCCGTTTCTGCTGCTTCAATCGCTGTAAGTACTCGTGGTGGCAACAGTTCCTTGTGACCTGCGATGCGGACTTGCACGCGATTTGAGTAAATCCTCTCGTTTTCAAGGAGTTCTCGTAGACCTTCAACGTAGAGATCGAACAAGACCTCAAGCTCTGCCCCAGTTCGGCTGGTTACATTCTCCGTACTCAGTGCATACACAGTAAGATAGGGGATGTCGAGGTCGAGGACCCAGTCCATCACTTCCTCTAATTTTTGCTTGCCATAGCGATGGCCTGTTGAAGATTCAATCCCCTCCTTCTCAGCGAATCTTCGGTTACCATCCATGATGATTGACACATGTTGAGGTATCTCTCCTCTTTTGACACGGTCCCGAAGACGGTTTGCCCGGACACGATCTGTTCTAGATACGAAGCTCCAAGCAAATCTTGAGTTTGCTAACCACCGCGCAGGCACCCGTATGATGCTGAAGGAAAGCAACAACTTTGCCGTCCTATCGATGATCCTACCGAGCCAGCCCATGTACTCCCCCCTTCATGAGAGACGCGTTTGGGATTTCATTCCTCGCGCTGATATCTGGATTTACTCAAACAGGATGTCGGGGTCTCTGTGGAGTCCGGAAAGGACACCACGACTTGGATTCACGACGATAATCTCCCCAGCATCCGGCCACACCTCAAGATCGGCCTTTGAGTTCCCGCAATAGGCAAATCCTCCCTTGCCGTAGCGTTCAACCAATGCCTTTGCCTTGTGTTTCCCTCCGAGGTTGACAGTTCCCTCTGATCCCATTACATCGTCGAATAGTCCGACATAATCGGCGATTGGATGTGCTTGCACGATGTGTGATGCTGTGGCGAGGATGATTTCTCGCCCTGTCGTTTTCTGTTCCTTTAGCCAGTTCACGAATGCCTCATGATAGACGAGGGTCTTTGGGTCGATGGAAATGAAATTGGCAACTCGTTTTTTCCAGTATGGACGTCCCTTGGTGACTTCGAAAAGTGGAATCAGTAGGATGTACCATGGACGTCTGAGTATAATTCTCCTAGCACTAATTTTCGTCATATCCGATAGGATAACTGTCCCATCTAGGTCAACAGCCAGAGGCAATGGGTCCTGCGTCATTGTATTGGCGTGAAGGAGGTGTTGAACAATCCTTCCGCTCTACAGAGATTCAGACCGGTCGTCTCAAGGATTGAGACGTTCTCCTAGGGCTATGGGGTTCCCAGATGTCACTGATGAGCCTTGGTTCCCGCGAGGTTTTGTCTCAACCAATCCAGTCCCTGCTGAGCATGCGCCCGTTGGATTTGCTTCATTCGAAGTCCCTCTTCCTTGGACGACCACCGTGATGCTGTGGCCGAATACCGGCCTTCCTAATCTAGAGGGGTTGCAAAGTTGGTCTGAATCAGAAGACCTCTGGGGCGACACGACATGTTTGCGTTCTGCAACCTCACTTGATTGGACCTCGGGTTTGCTCGGGCCTACCGGGAAGATGGATTGCGGCCGCGATGGTATCTGGCGGATTGAGATTCTACCCTTCGATCATGATGGACATGGTCGGAGGCTGTCTGAACATCACGGGGGTAATCCGTATGTCGCACAAGGGGGCCTCCAGTGGAGAGGTCGAGATGTACTACTCTTTTGGCGAGATTTGGGTGCATGGCCTTCCGCGGCAGATGTGCTTGAATCCCTCATTGAATCTGAGAAATTGGATGATGCGAGAATCTTGATTGAAGAATGTGGGCGTGCACTTGGTCGATTCCATTTTTCGACTGTAGAAGTTGCAGACCCTACGAAAGTTGCGAAGCGTTGGAATGAGCGATTAAAAATCCTCGAGGAACGAACAAAATCATCCACGCTTTGGCGTGCTCCTCATGGCCGTCGTACAGTCGGAACCCTAACGCATCGTAATTTTAGCTTGCACAATATCGTGGTCCTCAATGATATCCATTCTAAGCCGAATCCGGAAGACGTGCACATTCTGTTTCCTGGAGATGGTGTGTATGGGGCATTGATACCCCTCGAACACCGTGCGCCAGCGTTACAGGATTTGGCTGCTGGATATCGTTCGATTGAACGAATTGAAGGCGGATCATCTGGGATGCGCATCGAACTTAGGCGCTGTTTTCTTGATGGTTGGAGGTCCACTGCTCCACCCAGATGGGCGTCGGATGATGCCTTGGATTCACACAAGGGAGGAGTTCCAATTTGGGAGTATGAACAGGTCCTCAAAGAGGTGCTTTATGCACGTTCCTTTGACAAAGAAATAGATTCACGAACCCGTTGGTTCCTAAACCACGTCGACAGGATTCAGGCAGGTATGTTCCGTGCTCGCACCATTGCGGCAGGTGCCTTGACTTGCACTGCCTTACTCGGATTCGGAATTTATGCGGGGGTAACGGAACTGCTTGATTGGAGAGATGCTATTCCACTCATGTTGTGTGGTCTCGCAGTTCCTCCATTACGTCAATTATACCGTAGTCTTGCTCCGCCGCCTTACTGATTATTCTGAGTTGTTGACGGTATTGATTGTGTAGTCTAGGACTAGAAGTTCGACAACGTAGGAGACCTCTTCTCCTTCGTCATTATGATTGCACCCTATACCTCCGCCTTCTTGAACGTCCACGCTGAGATCGAGCATGTAGGCGCCAAGTCCTGCCTCGCCTGCATCAAGTTGGGCGGCAATTTCGCTTTCTGAGAGTCCTGATACGGTTCCGTTGAGTAACGATGAGTTGTACCATTCTACGAGAATTTCGTGGGATGATTCTCCTTGCCCCAGATTCTGACCACTAGCAGTTCCATTCTCGTTGTCATGAGTGATAGTACCTGTAATGGTGTCCGGATCTGATGCACTAGCACCAGGTAAGGCACAGCCAGCTCCTCCACTAGTTTCGTCTTCACTATAGGTGAGGGTTACGAGAACAGCAACGATGTTCCGATTATCTCCGCTCCATGAGACTGCATCGGTATGGAGATCGATCTCAAGCGTCTCGCCATCGCCGATGTATTCAGTACCCTCTCCGAGCTGCTCTACGATTAAGTCCGAATCAACAGTGTAATCTGCGATGCCACCCATTGAATCTGAGGAATCTGGACCAGTGACAAAGTATACTGTTTCCGCCGCAGCGAAGGGCACGAGGATTACCATTGCGACTACACCCCAGGTCCTTCCATCGGGCATCGAGTATCGGCCAAGAGGTGAGACATCCGGGCTTCTGATTTGATTCATTACGAAGTGAGCGATTAGCGCGGACCCCATTCCGGGGAGAGAGGGGAAGATTCCATCGCCGCCCCCGAGTCCAAAAATTGACCATAAGATGACGCTACTGAAGGCACACCCCATCATCACAAGAGAATGGAAGGTGTCGGGTTTGTATCCCATCCAGCGGATAATTAGCAGTGGAACGAAGATTCCACCGAGCCCATATACGGCGAGCACAACGAGAGCAAATACCGAATCTCCGCCAGGAATATACAGCCCTCCGATGGAGATTAGTGTGGCGAATGCTGCTACAACTATTGTAACCAGTTTAGTTGTCTTGTGATCATTTCTCCATTCTGGTTTGATATCGTCTGTGATGGCTGCAGTACAAGCTAGTACCTGGCTGTCAGCGGTCGACATGGTAGCAGCAAAAATCGATGCAAGAATCATTCCGATTCCAAACGCGGGCATGGTTTCCATCGCTAATGTTGGAAGACCCAACTCTGCATCGAAACCAGATTCGGTAAATAGGACGCGGCTTGCAAATCCAGCGATGAGCATCAGCAGGATGAATGGAGTTTGCCAGACGAAGAACCAAATCATGGCTTGTTTCCTATCGCTGTCGGAACCCAAAGTCATCACTCTAGACACAACTTGCGGTTGTCCCGCCACTCCAAGACCGCCCAGTAGGAAGGCAAACATCCACATCGAGAAACCAAATCTAAGGTCAGGTGGTAGGAAGTTTGTCAGTGCTGGATTCTGAGATTCCAAACCGTTGTGCATGCCACTGAAGCCTCCAACCTCCCCCAGTGCGACCCAACAGAGAATTACGGATCCTACAATCATTACACAAGATTGTGCAGCATCTGTCCAGATTGACGCGCGGATTCCACCGGCATAGCAGTAGGCAACTACTAGCACGAATCCGATTAGGATCCCTACCACTTCTGACCAACCCATCATCACCAGTAGTGCCTTACCACCAGAGGTAAGTTGAGCTGCAGCGTAGATACAGAGGAAGAATACTGAGAGTACTGCGGCTAACTTTGCTTCTGGCGCACCAGCCTTTTCCGCAACGAGAGAAGAGAGAGAACGAACTCCTCTTTCTTCCCCTTCTTGCTGAATGAATTTGTACAACCATATCCATGCAACGACCTGCCCTATAGTCGATATTGCTCCGAGCCAAATAACGGAGTAACCCATCATGTAGGTGAATCCGATGAATCCGATGAACATGTAACCGGAGTTCCATGTACTGACTGCCGAGAGTGCTGCTAGTGCAGGGTGCATCCCTCTTCCAGCTACCAGATAGTCGTCAGTAGTGTCCTCTTTGACCAATATCGATGCCATCCCGACACCGGCGAAGATGGCCATGAAGAAGAGGAAGGAGAGAATGAGGACGATGTCCATCAAATCCACACGGTAGGCTCCCCATCATCAACCCGTGGGTGCGGTATGACTTTGCCAGTATGCCAACTCCTCACTATATGGAACCGGGATTCTGGAGTCGAATCCAATCTAATCCATTGGTTCAGGGATTCATCGTGTATTCGATATTCCGTGCATTTTACGGCGCCGGGATTCTATTTGTTACATGGTTCCTTGCTACCGAGACAAACAATCCATGGTGGGTTTCAGTACTGTTTCTTCTTGCATCCATGGTATTCTCCAGAATTCTATTTCGTCTAATCAAAAAGTGGCAGAACTCAGAATCATCCAGTCAAGCATAATCGCTTTCGTGAAGGGCGCATAGTCAGATTTCAGGATATGGAATCGATTCCAGTTGAGGGTACTGGATAGTCACCGTTTGATAAACATCAATGAGATCTTGTCCTTCGTTGTAGTCGATTCGAAGTTCATGAATCTCAAAGGTGTTGAAGTGAATCGTTTGCCATCGAACAGTCTCACCTTCACTAACCACCTCGTTACGGTTCTGACACGCATCCTCTTGCTGATCCACCAATCTCCAAGTAATCTCTACGTCCCGTCCACCACCGATGTTCTCAATCAAGTTTGGATTTTCTACCGTGGAGTCGATGAAGATCGAAGCAGCTGAAGTGCCTTCGTTCAGAGGAATTGGATCGATTATTAGCGGACTTGGATTGTAGGTATCAGTATCCGTCCAATCCATGCGTAGATCCATCCGAATTACAATCGGAAGATGGACTCGATATCCTCTTTCATCCTCAGCATAGGCTACCAAGTCATGGATTCCATGTTCTGTAAATTCTACATCGATTATCGAACCCTCATCGGGATGGATTGCTAAATTTGTTCCATCGTTTGAGATATCTACGCCGAACGCCACTAATTGATGTCCTGATACAGTGTTTGAGAAATCAAATCGAATTGTGACACCTGTTGTAGAGTCGAGATTACCATCAATGTAGGATTCGATAATGGTTCCATTGGCTTCTTCAAAATGAACAATCAGAGTAATGCCTTCTGAATCAGAATTATCCGAGAGACAACCGACACAGGTGCTGCAAACGAGCAGCAAACTCAGAATTACCGGTCGCATGTTCATTGTTCAACCACTCTTGAAATTAGACCATCCTCGTATTTGTAGAGTATGGGGGAGCCAGTGGGAATCTCCACAGAGAGAATTTCTTCTGGTGTTAAGCCCTCGATTGACATGACAATGCTCCGTAGTGAATTCCCGTGAGCGGCTACCAACACAGTTGATCCGGATTCGAGGTCAGGTATGATGGCCTTGTGTAAATACGGAAGAGTACGCTCAGCACACATCTGCAAGCTCTCACCTTCCGGTGGAGGGACATCGAAAGAACGTCGCCAGATGTGAACTTGATCCGCTCCGTGTTTCTCCCTTGTCTCGTCCTTGTTCAGGCCTTGGAGAGCACCGTAATGTCTCTCATTGAGTCGTTTATCACGATGGACTGGAGGATCATTAGATGCTCGGTTTCTCTCCATGACAATCGCAGCTGTGCGCTGGGCCCGCATCAGCGCGCTGGTATGGACGACATTGAAGCAGATATCAGCCAGTGCATCTCCAGCGGCTTCGGCTTCAATAATTCCCTTTGGTGAAAGGTCAACATCAACCCAACCTGTGAAACGGTTCTCAGCATTCCATACGGATTGTCCGTGACGGAGTAGAACCATGAGCGCCATCAGATCACCCTTCGACTTGTCTGCGAACTCTTGGCTCAAAGAAGTGGAGTCCCAATCCCTGCGCTATTCGCATCACGTTGAGCAGGAAAATCTGCTTGAGTTCCTGCTCTTCTGTTGAGGATGAGGTGTCCCAGTAGAGGTTACATGCGATGTCAATCGCTTGAGGTCCAAGGGACCGTACTCGGACGAATGAGGAGTCCTTTTTGGTCGTCTTTTCGTTTCCTTGGATGTTCGCGAGGATTTGGCTGCAGAGGGTTTCCACGGCATCAGGATCGCTTTCAAGATCAAGGTGGAGGATGGGTTGGTAACGACGCCATCGCCGCAGACCGTAGTTTTCAATCGCTGTGTTGACTAGGGTTGCATTCGGAAAGGTAACGACTGAATCGATTGAGGTGCGAATCATGGTGGTTCGGAGGTTAATTTCTATGACTTCGCCTTCACTGCTACCGATTACGACCCAATCTCCAACTTTGAAGGGCCGATCGAGAAGCACTGTAATTGCACCGAACATGTTTGAGATAGAATCCTTCGCAGCCAGTGCAAGGGCAATTCCACTGATACCTAGTCCTGCTAGAATCGCTGAGAGGTCGAACCCGAGTGCTCCAGCAATTAGTACCGCACCTAAAGCGACGATGACGAAACGCATCACGCTTTCAAGAGCGGAAATCAGCGTCTTAGTGGTCCCTTCCATGTCTCCGTCACCGTCTAATCGGTCGACGATGGCGTATACGGCTGGCACCAATCTAAATGCCCAAATTACAATGGCTGCATAGAATACGAGTTCGGTAAAAGGAAGCAGGAGTGTTTCTATGAGTTCAGGCAACATGACCGATGATCCATCTACAGATGCAGCGTCGACCATTCCTCGCAGGGTGACTGCGAGTAAACCGGTTGCTGCAGCCGTGCCAAGTGTCCCTGAGGAATCTCGAATCGCCTGGACAGCAATCTTCTGCTGGATACCGAATCGCATGAAGGATTTCGAGATCATCACTTTGAGCCATAGGCGTAGCATTACACAAATCAGTAGAGTTACTCCGAGTGTCACGAATGTGCCCTGATTGAACCCCATTCCGAAGTCATTTTGCCAGCCGGGAATCGTCTGCACGATGGAGTCCATGCCTGTCGTCTGACCATGATACTTTGAATCGCTTTCGGCTTAGAGAGTTACCAGGGCCATGCGTGCGTCGGCTTGAAGTGGTGCAGTCGTCTGTGCGGGGATGAATCTCCATGTCGGTCGTGCGTCGCGTCACAGTTCACCTCGTCCTCCTCATGTTCTTGCTCGTTCCATATGCTGGTGTTTTCGGCAACGTCGAAGCTCAAGAGGAACCTGCAGAAACAAATGACCCGCTAGACATTTGGTCTAAGGATTACATCGATGACGTCTATCCTTGGGGTGGAGATGATGCAGCTCAATTCAAGGAATATCACACTTACTTTACCATGAAGGATCGGATGCAATATCTCGCTGAGAATAATCGCAACATTATGACATTCCACGAGGGCCTGAATGGCGGTGAGAATGCTAGAGGTCAGACGACAACAGCCAATACATACGAGGGATGGTACTACAATCACCGCAGCCCGTGGCTCAAAATCACGGTTAATCCACAAGGTGGTGAATGCAATGATTTCGTAGGTGATTGTGGTAACTATGAGGATCGTCCAGATGTCCTTCTCGTGGGTAATCATCACGCTCGTGAATGGATGTCGTATGAGGTTCCTATGATGTTCCTCGAGATGGTGGCTCACTATTACGGAAAGGCTGGTGTAGACAACGATGGAGATGGACTCATCGATGAAGATCCCTACGGTGATGCAGACGGGGACGGCATAATCGACGATGATGGCGATTGCCTTTCTCTCAATGCATCATTTCAGGATAGCAACGGTGACGGAACACCCTGTGGTCCAGGCGACCACGGCGTCGATGAGGATATCTCTGAGCAATGGATTACCGATCTTGTCAATACCAGAGAGATTTACCTCGTTCCAATGCTGAATGTTGATGGTAATCGATACGATCGTGAAGTTTACTGCGGTGAGCAAGCATGGGAAACTTGTCCTACTAGTGGTTGGAGAAAGAATCTGAGAGACAACACATTCGACGACCTAGGACCTTTTCCGGATATGTTTGAGGAAGTGGATGAGGACTGCGATGGAGTAGATCTCAATCGTAACTATCAGTACGAATGGGGCGTACCTCTGGGTGCTACTGTGCCAGTTGTTCCAGGAACCTGTTCTCCTCAAGGTGGCCTCGACGGAACAAACAACGATGTCTACACTGGCCCGCACGATACCAATGACGATGATGGAGACGGCTTGCTTAACGAGGACCATGTCGATGGTGTAGATGACGATCAGGATGGACTGGTCGATGAAGATTGGTTGGGTGGTAATTCGGAGCCTGAGACGAAATTCATTCAGGATCTCACAGAGATGAATGATGACAATGGAGACGGTGGTTCTGAATTTAAGTTGGTTTTCAATTGGCATTCATTCAGTAATCTAATCCTATACCCATGGGGTCATTGTACAGATTGTCAAACCCCTGATCATGAGTTCATCGTCTACCATGGAGACGAAATGGCTGTAATGACAAATTATGAGAATATCCAATCCTCTGATTTGTATCCTACCACAGGAGATTTTTGTGATTGGCATTACGGAGTCTACAATTCCTATTGTTACACTATGGAAATTGGTGGCAGCGATGATGGATTCCATCCGCATCCCGATAAGATTGACCATATTGCCGCGCTCAATATGGGTCCAACCTTCTACATGGTAGAGGTCTCTGATGATCCAGCCTTCCGTGCTGTTTTCGGTCTTGGTATGGACCAAGTTCAGTGGATGCAGAGTCCTGAAAATATCACTATTCCCGAAGAGGGGGACATTCCTGTGGAACTCTGTCTTCATCCAAACTTCCCACTCACCAATGATGTCAATTTGAGTCATGTGATGTATCGTCAAGTTACTCCCACTCGAGTGCAGAATGACTACGGCCCTACAGAATGGAATGAACTACAACCATGGGCAATGTCGGGCTTTGACCAGACCACGATTCGTTGTGAATTACTGGACGGCACTAATGGGACCACAGTAATCGCGAACATCCCCGTTCCAGAAACGAGTGTTGGTGAAATTCACTACAGAGCGATGCTGGGGACTACCAACGGAGCCTTCCCAATCAGTTATCCTGCTGAGGGTCAGGAACCAGGAGATTACTACGTTCTTTACCTACCCTATCGCGCAGGATTCGGAAGTGCAGTCTTGGCATTCATGATGTTTATTCTCATTGCTTCAGTCGTTTGGGGCGGTCTTGGTTTTACTCTGAGAGAGATGTTCCGTGATCGTGGTGATGATGAACCTCCTGACCAGACCAGTATTGTAGAATCGTCAATGCAATCTGAGGATATAGATTCGATTCAGGATTACGGCAGGATGACAGTAGCCGAACTCAAGGTAATACTGAGTGAACGAGGTATGTCGACTTCAGGCCGAAAGGCCGAACTCATTGACCGATTGAAGGGGGCGTGAGTATGTCTGGAGACACCTTTGGTGGCCGTATGGGCCTAATCTTCGCCACGATTGGTGCAGCTATTGGAACGGGTAACATCTGGAGATTTCCTCGAATGGTGGGTGCCAATGGTGGGGGGTCATTCCTTGTCCCGTGGCTCATTTTCCTCTTCGTTTGGTCTGTACCTTTGGTCATTGCTGAGTTTGCAATCGGTAAACGAGCGCGAACAGGAACAGTTGGTGCATTCCGGATATTCGCAGGCAAGCGCTTCGCATGGATGGGCTTGTGGACTGCATGGATTTCTACAGCGATTGGATTCTACTATGCAGTCGTAACAGGTTGGTGTCTGAAGTATTTCTCAGCTGCTGCCAGCGGCGGGCTTTCACAGGGTGTAGATACCACGCTCGTTTGGAATGAATTCTTGCAATCTCCTAGCCAAGTTGTCGTGTTCCAATTCCTTGCAGTCGCCATAACCATGGCAGCGATTTGGCGTGGTGCTAAGGCGATTGAGAAGGTGAACGTAATTCTGATGGTTTCGCTCTTCATCTTGTTATTCAGTGCTCTGTTCCTCTCTATCCTTATGGATGCACAGGATGGTACTCTGGATGGTTTCGTCTATATGTTCAGCATCCAACCAGAATATCTCCTACAGCCTGAAACCTGGATTTCTGGATTGTCTCAGTCGGCATGGTCCTGTTCTGCGGGAATGGGCATGTGCATCACATATGCTGTCTACATGCGTAAAGACGAGGATACGACTCTCAATGCGGCAACAATGTGTCTTGCTAACAATAGTATCAGTATCATAGCCGGACTTACAGTAATGATGGCGATTTTCTCAGTAGTTCAGGATCCTCTATCCGCTGTTAGTGGCGGTTCTAGTGCAATCACTTTCCTAGTGCTCCCCGAGGTTTTCGCTCAAGCACCCGGTGGACCAGTTGTTCAACTTGCAATGGTAACGATGTTCTTCCTTGCTCTTTCATTTGCTGCTCTAACATCGATGATCTCTACTGTCGAACTATGTGTGAGAAACTTCGTCGACCATGGTGTTGATCGTAGCCAAGCAGTTGGTTTCACCGGAGGAGCCCTCTTCCTCTTCGGTATGCCTAGTGCAGCGCTCTGGATTCTCATGGACGAATCTACAGGTGTGGCATTCCCACAATTCCTAGAGGTACAGGATCATATCTGGGGTTACGGACTGATGTTTAGTGGTCTCTTCATCGCGTTTTCAATCTGGAAGTATGGTTGGAATCGCTACAAAGTTTGGCAGGATGAGAATGATATCGACGGCTTCGATTTTCAGGATTATCTCGATCATGGAGTTTCTTCCTTCCGTGACGACTTCATCAATACTGGCGACAATGACTGGTGGATTGGAAAGTGGTGGGATTACATCATGTATCTTGGATTCCCGATTATGTTCACTGTGTTGATGGGATCCTACTTCATCGATGTTATCTTCAATGTAGATGACCCGTGGAACCCTGGAAACCCGAAGGGAATTAGTATCGTTCTCTTGTTCTGGGGTTTCACAGCGGTGGTGTTCATTCTTCTCAATCGTTGGCTAGTCAATCGGCCACTGTATCGAAATGTTCCCGAAGGAGCAGATGTATCAATCGATACACTCCCTGGTGGCGAGGATGAAATGATTCTCCAAGTTGGTGAAATTTGGACGGGCGGTAATCTCGATGAGGATGGCGGAAAAGAACGTGTTCTAGTCGCTGAGATTGCTTAGCACGCGAACCGTGATGTTCTGTGACCGACTGGGTGAAGCATGGCCAATTGGGTAATGCATCCGGCTGAGGCGGAAGTATTCGATGCGAATGCCCGTCATCTCGATGTTTCTATCCAGGATTTGATGCAGGCTGCAGGGCAGGCCCTGGCTGCGGAGACGATACGTATCGTTGAAGCCTCAGAGGCTCCGGAACATCGTGAGATTTGGGTCCTTTGTGGTTCAGGAAACAACGGTGGCGACGGATTTGCTGCAGCATTATCTCTGAATGAATCAGGATATACCGTTCGCCTCATTGCATCACATGTGACTCAGAAGGGTGAAGCGGCTGAATCCTTCCGTAATGCCTGTCGAGAAGCATCACTTCCAATCGATGTTTGGCCGATGGTGCCGACTGAATTGAAACCGCGTGCTATCGTTGATGCTTTACTTGGTGCAGGCGCGGGGGGTTCTACTCCACGAGGTGATGTTTCCGACCTTCTTGAATGGGCTCGACCATACTCCACCAATGTCCATGTCATCGCTTGCGATATCCCAACTGGATTTGGGACTAATGCAGTTCTTTCGGCGACTTCAACCGTGACCTTCCATGCCGAAAAAATTGGGATGCGTGATGCAGCAGACATGGTATACTCCACAATTGGTCATCTTCGAGTCGCACCCTTGCCATGGCCCGAAGAGGTCCTAGATTGCGGCCCAGGGGATGCCTTACGATATCCCCCACTTAATCCGGATGCAAGGAAGGGTGATCGAGGGCGCCTCCTGATTGTGGGTGGTGGTCCATATCACGGCGCTCCCATTCTTGCAGGAGATGCAGCAGCTCGTTCTGGCTGCGACCTTGTTCATGTAGCGATGCCATCAGAGGCTCGTTCGAGAGCGGAATGGCCTCCTCATCTCATTCCTGAATCTATTCCGGACGAGGTCAGTCTAACCCTCGATTCCGTCGAGCATTTGCTTGGTCGAGTTCTTTCCGGGCGCGGTGTGCAAGCGATGGTTATCGGTCCAGGACTTGGTCGGGGGGAAGGAGTTGCGAAAGCGGTCGAGCGTTTGATTGAGGTGGCAGTCGAAGAATCGGTTCCTGTTGTAATTGACGCAGATGCAATTTCTATGATTCCCAAGGGCCGATGGCCTGCAGGCATGGTTGGAATCATCACACCTCATTCACGTGAGGCCGAGGAATGGATTGGACCCGAACCTGCAACTATTCGTGAGGAACTCGATCAATCTGTAAATCCAGAGGCTCGAGTCGTTCTACTCACAGGACCAGTAGATCGCCTGTTTGGACCACAGGGTCGTGGTGCATTGGGCACAGGGGGGCATCCGAGAATGGCCGTTGGTGGGACCGGGGATCTTCTGGCGGGTATCTGTGGTGGACTTCTAGCACAGGGAATGACTCCTTGGCCCGCTGCACGCCTTGCTTCAGCTCTTCTTCGTGAGGCTGGTAATGTAGCAGCTCTAGAGCGTGGTCCTGGCCTTGTTGCAAGCGATGTCCCTCCTCATATTGCCTCAACTCTAGCGAACTGGATTTGATTCGTCATCTATCCTCTCTCTTTTTTTGATGAGGGGTCGTCCTTCGGTCATGGCGCTCACTCCAAGACAGTGGGTGGGCATTGCAGCGCTAATCTCTCTCATTCTCGTGCCAATCCTCTACTATTTCTGGAGGTTATGGGATCGTCCAAGTGCAGCAGCCAAAGAAGAGATGGATCGTCGGAAGAAGGAGCATGACGTTCGTTTTGCCTTTGAGATGGAGGAGATGAAACTCCGTGAAGAAGAAGCACGTCAAGCCGCTCTTGAGATTCAGTTGCGCCGTAGGAAAGGGCCTGAACCCATTGCAACATCTACGGTATCTGCAGCGTTTGGTCAACTTGGAGTAAACACGGAGTTACCACAGCCGATGCCCGTTTCAGATGCACATATGGCGACTGAACCAGAGGAGAACCTACCGATTGAGATGCCAGATGATGCAGATATTCCGCAGATTGAAGCTATGCTGGAATCCCTTCCAGAGGTTGAAAATGAATTCATACCGCCTGAACTTGGACCAATTGCCATTGAGATTCCTAAGGATTCCTTATCTGTTGCGGAAGAAGTGAAGTCCCTAGCGGTTGAGCCCGCACCAGAACTCGACCCTTGGGACGGCACTGATTGGTGAATAGATGTCTGGTTACTCACTGAATCGTCTCGTCCGGGAGATGGGGCGATTCGCTGTTGTGGGTGTATTCAATGTCCTCGTATGCCTCATCCTGTACGAGATATTCGTATTCGTCGATCCTTGGCCAGCATACACACTTGGTTTTGCTTTCTGGCTCTCTGAAGGATTGAGTTGTATTGTCGCTCACTATCTTCACCGGAGGGTGACATTCCAATCTTCGAGCCCCTATGCAAGAAGTTTGACATTGACACTAATCATCTACGGAGCATCGATTACTATCGCGAGTTATTTCCATCATTTCATTGCTGAAGTATGGGATAGTGGTGATCTTAATCCGGTTCTTGTTGAGTATGGCTCGTGGTATATCAACACCGCATTGGTAGGAGTCATTGCATTCCTAGCGCTTCGCTTCATCGCGTTCCCACCAAGCGACGATGCCGATGAAGAAAGCGAGTAATCACTCGTCGTCTTCGCGTCCACCGCGCATCCAAGCCGCTGCAGCTAATCCACCAAGGCCGACGACTGCACCGAAGCCGGGCGTCTCTTCCTCCTCAGAACCACCAGTGTCGAGGACTTCATCAGCTTCCGACTGGTTGAGAATCGGGAAGGTCACTGTGCTGTTGTGGTTCGCGGGCTTCTCTGTGTTCGAGTCGCAGTTTGCTTCCTGAGGCGGTGTGGTGTCACTGTGACATGGGTGTGTGTAGTATAATCGGAATTCAGGGTCAATGCCTGCAACGAATGGAATCCCTGAGTTTTCTCCTTGACCGGCCCAAGTAATCTGTATGCCTGGATTGTCATCAGTGCGGTTCCAAGGTACAAGATCAGGAGTTACAGGAATGATCCAGTCAATCATAATGCTTTCACCTTCTCCGGCATTGAACTCTTGTGTCACGGCTGCGACTGATCCTCGCATCAGGCTGACATTCAGGTTTTCACATTGATTTTGGCAATTAGCATCACCTTGGATGTCGAGTGCGAGGTGAACCTCTATGTTTTCACCTTCTTTGAGTGCAAATGTATCTTGGAGAACAGGATCCATGCGGCAATGCCAGTCAATTTGGAGAACGCTGCTCCCGGATCCAGTCTTTTCACCATATCCAGTGTTGGAATTGTCAGCATCAGTATTGTTGAAGTGACCCCAGCAAGGCTCTGCGTTTGGCCTTCCGAAGATGTTGAAGGTGTTGTTTTCTGCAGTTGGTTGTTCAGTGTTCACGGCACCCTGCATGACGGTTACATCGCCTCCAGCGGTGACAGCAGAAGAGGTCAACATCAGCAGTGCAAGTGTTAGTGCAGCAGGAACGAGGGTCGTTCGGCGCATGTGAAACCCTACATGCCGTTCGGTTTGAGGCTTTCTTCGTATTATCAGTCGAAACGCTGGAATCCGAATCGACTACCAGCTTCGCCTCTTCGTGCGATATTGAGTGCTTCACCGAGTATATCGGCCGATACATTCGCCTGCTGCAGTCGTTCTGATCCAACTCCAGTGATGATTGCCATGACCTTGATTGTGTCACCAAATTCTGGTGCTTGACGTGCACCAAAGATGACGTGTGCTTCTGAAGAGAGGCGATTCGTCATGAGTTCGCAGACTTGATTCGCCTGTTCAAGGGTCATATGCGCTCCACCGGTGACATGAATCAATGCCCCAGTTGCCCCATCGATTGAGATGTCGAGTAGTGGATGATTGAGTGATTCATGGACCACCTCCTCAGGGCCGCGATCACTCTCTCCGTAGAGCATCATTGTGACGCCACCATTCTTCATGATGGTTCGAACATCAGCGAAGTCGAGATTGATTAGGCTCGGGAGCGTAATGGTCTCGACGATACCCTTGACGATCTCTGCAATCAGTTGGTCCATGATGCTAAAGGCCTCATCCAGAGGTAGATTTGGCACATAGTGGAGAAGACGATTGTTGTCTAGAACGAGGACAGCATCTGCTTGATTGCGCAGGTTTGCGAGTCCTTCAAGCGCACGCTTCATGCGTTGACGTCGCTCAACCTGGAAGGGGGTGGTAACAATGCCTACGACGAGTGCGCCATTGCGTTTTGCTTCCTCAGCGACGACCGGAGCGATGCCCGTTCCAGTACCGCCTCCAAGTCCTGCAGTGATGAATACGAGATCAGCGCCCTGAACAATCTTACTGATTACATCCCTTCCTGCCTCTGCACAGCGACGCCCCATCTCAGGGTTACCGCCTGCGCCAAGGCCACGAGTGATATGACGGCCGACAAGGAGCTTCTGCATTGCACGCGTATGATCGAGATGTTGCTTGTCGGTATTGATTGCGACAGTGGTTGCACCTTCGACACCTAGGTGCACAATACGATTCATCGTGTTGTTACCTGATCCACCACATCCACAGATGAGAATCCTCGGGTTTGGAACGCCAAATCCTGCGAGTTCCTCATCCATAAGTGCTGTTGGGAGGCCTTGTCCACCGCTTACGCCGAGGTCACGTTTGACCGCGTCAATGATGTCGCCGTAGGGCGCATCTGCTGTAGTGTCCATGTCGAATCCCATCCGGAGGAACTTGCCCTCCGGAACGAGTGACGACTCCGAACCATACTTGAAGTTGAGTGGTCTGAGAGGTCGCTTGAGTGACTTTTTCAAGCCTTTTCTTCACATCCAATCAAGCGGAAACGGATATGAAGGCCTGCACACTCGCCAAAATCATCCGAGCTTAGCTCAGTTGGCTAGAGCACCTGACTGTAGACGAATACCACGGCAACAGGCAGCCATCAGGGGGTCCCCGGTTCAAGTCCGGGAGCTCGGACCATCATTCACCATCTATAAGCGCTCATTGATACAGTAGATGT
>Ga0163179_10001177_pt1 | contig 18583 bp, 1 predicted proteins | sample AtlANTMetagenome_FD_109643 | JGI IMG/M metagenome (GOLD analysis project Ga0163179, IMG submission 109643) | Marine eukaryotic phytoplankton communities from the Atlantic Ocean - Atlantic ANT 2 Metagenome | ecosystem: Environmental > Aquatic > Marine > Oceanic | place: North Atlantic Ocean... | reverse complement strand
AATGGCAAATGATGAGAACTCAGAAAGATCTTCAACACTATAAGATAGTTCTTGATATGAAGATTGCTTCTCGGTGATTCCACTAATGGAATTCTCAGCAGTTGCAATTACATTAACATCTGGAAGTCCTGTTCCGTTAAAATATATCCATTCAATATCTTCAAAGTTTTCTTGTGAAGATGATTTTTTAATTCTATAAAGAATTGAGATATTATTAATATCACTGGTATTAGCAGTAATCTTTAAATCAATTGCAGTAGCTGGATTTTGAATAGCAACTTCTTTCGTTACATATTTAGCGATAGTTGAACTATTCTTAGATTGTATATCACTTGTATACTCAATTCCATCAGAATAAGATATTTTAGATACCTCTAAGTACAACTGCTCTTCTGCATCTTGTCCACTATAAGAAATGATATCTCCTACACGGAATATATCAGCACCCATAGAATCTACAACTGCATTTCTGGTATAATCAGTGTTAGTATTAATAGCACCAGTGTAATCATCATTTATAGGTTTCTTATCATTAATTGTAGTAAGAACTTTTGTCTGTTCATTCCAAAGTAAAACCTTACCAGAAATCTTATTATCATATGTTTCAGCAATAACACTTGGGTTTCTAGCAGTTACATATGATGGAGGTGATAGAACATCAGGAATTGCAAATGATTCCTTAGTTACATTAGCACCACTATCAACACTAACAGTTCCAGCAAAGGTATCAGTTTCAAATGTTAATGTTTCTCCTGGTTGGAATGTGTCATTAGTTTTAACCTTAACATAGATGTATGTTCCAGCAACCTTAACAACATCACCAGATGCTTTACTAGTCGCACCTGTTATTGTTTGTCCAGCAGCAGTGATTGTTTCATTACCAGCAACACCATTTGTTTGGAAACCATAAACAGGATAGAATTCTAATAATTGATTTCTACGACCAAATCTATCTTCATTTCCTTTAGGATTTTCTACTCTATTGCTGATAGTTTTTACTGAAGATCTAGAAAGATCAATCAATGGTGACAAATGAGATACACTACTTGATAAATCAATCTTGTATGTTAAAGATCTTGTAATATTATTAGAAGTCTCGTTAATTCTTGACGCAATAACTTTTTGATTAATAAAGAAGAAATCTTCATTCAAGAAAGTCTTTTCATAATCAGATTGAGAATATGAAGTAAATGTACCAACATTATCATCTACAGGTGCAATATTAGTTGTTTTAACTGAACTACCAACACTAGTCTGTGTAAATGAGAGATTAGGAACAGTTGCATGAAGTTTTTCAAACTTCCTATTATATGATACTAGTACATCTGTACCACCACCAAATGAACTTGATGATGCTCTACTTGAAGATACTATATTATAAGAATCAATACCTGCACTTACGACTTTAAATAAACCAGAATTTAATTGTGTTGCAGTTACACCACCAACATCAGATACTCCCTTAAAGAAGACATATGATTTGCCATCAGAATCAAATCCATTATCAGAATGACTTACCTTAACATTGAAGTTGCTATTTTTAAACAATGGAGAAGTTGCAGTTGAATTAGAACTAGCATCAGTTTCAATTGGATTGGAAGATAATGCTTCGTATCCAAGTTCTTCGTTTGTAAGAAGAAGTTCTGCTGGTCTTGTAATATCAAACTCTGCACGATTTAGTTTATACTTAATGTCTTCAAATAAATCTTCTATCCAAGCATTAGTATTTTGAGACTTGAAGAGAGAACCTAAAGCAGGTTGTGTTGTGACAGTTGTGCTAGTGGCAATATCAGATTCTCCTAATGCAGAAGCCCATACCAAGTAATCAATAGAATCTGTCTCAAGAACAAGAGCATACTCAGTATCATTCTGTAAATATACAGGATAATCAAAAGTAAACTTGGTTGGAGTAGTTGAAGCAGTTACACCAGTATCATCAATTGAGATACCCATACGAACTGCTGGACTATCAATAGTAATAAACGATTCAATTTCAGCACCAGCATTACCAGTACCTGTTCCACGTATAACAACAGCAGGTGGTTCGGTATATTCAGAACCAGCAAGAACTAATTCCGAATGATAAACTTTATTTCCAGAAACTCTTACTGTAGCAGTAGCATTACCACCACCAGGTAGTTGAGGACTCTCAATTGTTACAATTGCAGAATCATAGTCATAACCAGTATTCTTAATCTTCAGATCAGTTACCCTACCAGAATCCTTAACAATCTTAAGTGATATTGTAGTATTATTAGCATTGTTAGCAGTAGTTATTGATGGAACTGTTAGAGTTTCATCTTGCTTGAAATCAGTACCATTATGATTGTTTAATAGTAATGTATAGACCTGATCATTAGTTAAAGTAAATACACCTGATGCAGAAGAACTAACTTCAATGTTATTTTTATCAAAGATACGAGAAATAGGACCAGAAGCATTAGAAGTAGATCCAGTTATCTTTTCTCCCTTTGTTATATTAAGAGTGTCACTAGCAACGACTCTTAAATAAGTATCAGGATTTAAAACTTTTTGTGTTCCAGGAATAATATTTTTACCTGGTTTACCATTCTCAACATCTGTTAGATAAATTCTAATAGGAATAGTGGAACTCTTTTGAGAGAAGAATAGATCAACACTAGTTGTAAACAATCCACCATCAAATCCATCAACAGTAAATGTCTGTGCAAGTGGATTTGGTCTAGCTGGGTTATCAGTATTACTATCAACTATTTGTGTACCTTCATTAGATTTGAAGAATGCAGGACTAGTTGAAACAATAGAAGAAGGGTTATCTGGAAGCAATCCTGTAGCATAGTACTTAACTTCAGCATATGTTTCTACACTATCTTTGGAAGCATTTGTAGAACTTGAAGTAAATCTAATTGTTTTTACACCAGTAGAAAATCTAATTTCACTAGCATCTGTATCATATGATACAGTATCAACATTTCCAGTCCATGTAGTATTCTCTCTAGGTGGTTGTCCAGCAGGTATTAAAATAATACCACTAGCATTACCATTCTCATCTGTAGTAATAGGACTGTTAAAAGATGATAATGAATTACCAGCAATGCCTGTATACCTATAATCAGGATTAACCCAACGAGAAATATCCTGTCCTTCCATGAAGACACTTATATTTGTATTAGGTTTAAGACGACTAACTTTAAATTGAACCGAAATACTTCTTGCAAAGAATGACAATGATGTTGCTACTACGTTAGAACCAACACCTCTTGTATTGATACCTTTACCAATTTCATTATTCTGAGGACTAATGTTTGAAGAACTTCCAACAGAAGCACTAGTAACACTACTGTCAGATATACTACTATTAGTTTCTGCAAATGAACCTATGTTAAAGAATGCTCTATCTGCACCAATCCAATTTATTTTATAAGAATTATAAAGACTTGAAAAAGCATCTTTAAGTTCATTCTTTGCAAGGAAAATTGAATATAAATTTGTATTGTTATCTGTAACCAGAGGTGCTACACTGGTGTCATACCAAGAATCAGCTGATGGTCCTATGAATGAATCACCAACATACTGAAGTACAACAAATGGATTAGGATTAACTGTCTTAGTAGCAAAGTTATTTCCTAACAATTCTAATTCTGTATATGGAAGAGTAACACGATCTCCAGATTTTTGATATCCAGAAACTGATCTTTGATCTTCTCTTGTATTAACTTCTTCTAACTTAAATGAATCCTCTTTAGATTGAGGTCTCATTACAGATTGTTGAGTATCAATAGAACACTTGTAATCAACTGACTTTAAAGATCCAATCTTATGTGTCTCAAAATTGTCCACTATGAAACCACTCTTAAAGCGATTTATTCCAGCAGAATCAGTAATATGCATGTTGAGTGCTTGCTGTTCCAAGACACTTAACGTAGTGTAATATTCTAATCTTTCAATACGTTTCTCCAACTTGCCAATATCACGCATTGTATAACGCTTGTTATCAACAGGTATAATCCTTACATCCTTACTACTTTCTGTGAAAGCAGGAACATACATGTAATACAAAGAGATAGCATCATTAATAGGATCAGGTTTAGATGGATTTAAAGATGAATTACCCTCTTTAACAACAAATTCACCTTTCTTATTCAAGAACAAACCATCAATTCTATCTAAGTATTGCTTCTGTGTAAATGAGAATGTATACTCTAAATTAGAATCGGAAGCAGGTGTGCTAGAAACAATACCACCAGTTCCAGTAAATGATCTAGTATTAGAAGAAGATAATAGAGAATTATTATCAAATCCAGAAGTAATAGAATCGTTATCAACTTTTGGTCTGAAGTCTAAAACATCACTCAATGATACCTTACCAAGAGCAGGAGAATTGTATGTTGGAATATCTTCGGGACCAACACCAGCTTCATGTAAATAAGAATCAACAGCACAAAAATCACCTTGAGTATGCTCAAAGTAATCAAAAGCAATAACTAATTGACCTGAAGGAGAATCGGATCCTGGTTTAAGAACAAGTCTTGAAAGGTCATATATTGTATCTCTCTGACCATCATCAAAAGTAAATCTACTAGTAACATCAGTACCACTAAGAAGATTACCATTTCTATCTACAGTAGGTGGAGCAGATGTAGTACCTTCATAAACATATCTTAGTTTATATGCATCAGCATAACTGTATACTGTTAGATTTTCACTATCATAATCCTTTCCTCTGAAAGGAATAATATTGTCTCCAATAGAATCAATAACAATTCTCTTATTAACAACTGCTGTCTTTAATCTTGGTTTTGCCTTACTAACTTCTAATGTAGCAGTCAATTTAAGAGTTGGATAAGTTCCTCCTGTAGGAATAGATCCAAAATAAGTATCAGTAAATGATAGTGATACACTACCAGCAGTTAAACCACTAGCAGAATCAACAGAAGATGTTATACTTACTTGATCTGAGGTAAGATAAACAATGTCACCTTTACCAATAGAAGGTGCATCGCCTGGATCTAAAACTGTTACAAGGAAATTACTTTCGGTGAATGAAACAAATCTCTGAGTACCAAATGGCAATTGAGCAGCGAATGTTATCATTCCAGCTCCACCAGAACCAGGACTAACAAAGTCCCTTCTTAGGAAGTATGAAATTTTAGAATCTTCACTATCTGCAACAATTGAACTAACTTGAGTAGTTCCTGTTTTATATAAAAGACTTCCTTGATTAAAGTTATCAATTGAAGGACGCACTCTAACAACACTACTATTACTTACATCAGCAGGAAGAGATCTATCTAGATATATTCTTGATTTTAGTATACCAGATGGTTTAGTTGATTGTTGTACAAGAGCACGTACTATGGTATCAGTACTATCTGTAAACTGTACTAGATCTCCTTGTTGTAAGAACTTAGTTGCATCTCCACCAAATCCATTACATTCAATATACTTTCTTCCTAATTCTCCACTAAAAGTAAACTCAGTAACAGGAACAACTTCAGAATATGTTTCTTTATTCAACTCAACATCAGAAGTGAATGTGTTTACACTTCCAGAACCAAATTTAGAATAGAAAGATTTTACATTTTGTGGAGTGTATGTTGTTACTGCATTTCTAACAAGAACAGGAGTAATAAGAGCAGCTGTTGGAGTTACACCAGATCCAGTTGCCTGAATAGCAATTACAGATGGTGGTTTTGAATATTCAATATTAACACCTTCTCTATCTACAACAGTTGCACTAATAATTTTTCCACCTGTTGATGCTAAGTTTAATTTAATTTTAGAATCATCATATTCAACACCATCAATCCTAACCTTACTTCCTGTATCATAACCACCACCAGTGTTATTAACAATGAAATGTGAAATAGTATTATCTTTAGCAATTTTTAAGATATTATTATTTTCATCTCTAATAGTTTCACCAGATCTAAACTCACCAAAAAGAGTCTTTAACATCAAGGTTCTAGTACTCGTGTACTTACCAAGTGCTTCTCCTTCTACAACACCATATGCACCGCTTGCAATACCATATACGTATCTTCCAGGAGCAAAATATTTTGCATCATTTTCAGCATACTGAAGTGGTTGGTCTAAAATAATCTTAGTAAAGAATTGAGGATCAAAATATGACAACCCAAATATAGAATTATAAATGGATGTACCATTAGATTGTCTACCTTTTGATAGTATAGTATCAGTGTCTGGATTAAATCCAGATCCTTTCTCAGCAAGAGTAAAGTTACTTGGTTTTACTGTTCCGATAACTGGAGTAAATGTTTCATTGTAATCAACAATATATCCAATAGGAACATTAGCTGCTGTACTATGATCATCAGCCATTGCATCTGCATCATCCCAGAATACTGCTCGTCTGAGATTGTCTGCACCCATATCATATTCTAATAGAAACTGATCTAATTCATCTTTCTTTGCACTAACTGTAAGTTCAAGATACTTTACAGACGAATTTGAATTAGCTTCAATTCTACTAACCTTTGAAAATGCAATTGGAACTAATGGTTTTTGTCCATTTGGAGTAGTACTACTACCAACTCTACTTGATATAATAGCAATCTGAGATAATCCACCACCAGATTTATTACTCAACCAATTAGAATCAGCTAAAGCATTGTACTTGGTTACAGAATCTGGGTGAATTTCAATATAAATTGTTTTAATACCACTATTGGTATCAAAGAAAGTTCCTCTACGACTAACAGTTTGTTTTGAATCTGTAGATTCTTCACTACCATTTAAACCAATTGATCCATCATTAAAGGATGCAGAAAGAAATACATTAGGATAAGCACTTAATTGAGAACCTTCAGCATTAAGAGGAACCGTATTATAAGTGTTTGTAATTTTATATGTGGGAAGACCACTAGTTTTTAAACGAATATCCTTTCTATCAAGAGTTTCTCTTGCTTTATTGATAGGAATGTACTTTGTTTCTTTATTAACAATCTCATATCCCTTAATATATGCCTTACCTGGACCTACACTAGCTAAAAGTTTCTGCTGTGCCTCTGTTGTTGTAATACCATTAACTTTTCCAAAAGCATCTAGAGGATAAATTCCTAGATTACCATTTTGTTGGTAGTATTCTCTAACATCTAGAGAGAAGTTATCAACAATATAGTCACCAGATTCATCATAAGTCCTTCTTGCTAAAGTTTGTTCTAGAAGAGAGTAGTCTGTTTGTACTACTTGTGATTGTACAGTACCCTTCTTAACAGTTAGTAACTGAATAAAATTCTTATCGGTGATTTCACCAAGATTATATTTTACAACGGTAAGACTAATTTTTAATCTATGAGCTCCTGGAGATGAATAATTACTTGATCCAGCAGAATTATCATATAAACTATCGTCTTCTTCAGGAGTAACTAAACTCTCGTCTATTTTAAAACCAACTTTTGCAGATGGTTGATCATAATAATCATCAATTACTAATAATTGTGATTTGTTTTTTACAAAATATCCATTTACAAAATAAATTCCTTCTTCTACCTGAACAGCAGAAGCATACCCCATAGCAGTGCTCTCTAGGGACGCTGATATACCTGTGTCAGGATCAGTAACAGAAATACTAGTAGGAAGTACGCTTCCATCGGTTCCAACCACTAGGAGTGGTGTATTAACGCCATCTACGACCTCTAGGGTCTCACCTTGACGGAATGTATCCTCATTCCCTGAATCACCACTATTTGTGTAATTAACATACACAACATCAGATGTTGTATCGGTAGCATCCTTACTTGAAACTACTGTACCAATAACACCTGAAGTTAAACCTTTTAATTCTACGCCTTTTAATTGACTAATATCATATTTCTTGTAAACCACTTGACCATCTTGGTTTACGGGTATTTCTGATACAGAAGACAACTTAACATAAGATAATCTCGTGTTAAGACCAACCTCACCAGGAATGACTAATTCACCCTGCTTGAAATTGTATTTACCAAAACTTTCAATCTGATTCTGAAGAATAGACTGTAATTGGGTTAACTCTCTCGCTTGGATTGAATATCCAGGACGAAAGAGAACCTTATAGAAGTTTTTATCCAGTTCAAAATTGTCGTAGTATGGAGCTACATTAAGGTTTGTCTTCTGAGGCATCTCACTTTGTCTCTAGTTTTTTGGATAGAATTAGAATTCAATTACTAGCTTGATGTCCTCAATCTGGTCAGGAGCACGTGTAATTTGCCTTCTGTTCTCTATGTATACGATATCACCAGAGTTAGGTTCAATCTCAGGAGTTGCTAAACCACCAGTAAATGAAACTTCCACCAATGCAGTATTTTGTGCAGTATCAACAGTACCAGAAGCAGTTGATGTTCCTCCAACAACTGCATTAGCAGCATTAGATTCAAATGCACGAACTACACCACTATCAGTATGTGTAGTAGGTGATTGGAAATATTTCAAAATACCATTAGTAGTATCCCAAGAAACAACAGTACCTTTTGCAGTACCACCTGTAACAGTCTGGGTAATAGTCTCATCAGCAACATAATCTGCGGTTGCACCATTCAATTTAACTGCAAACGTTCCACGGCGTGTTGGATCTGTTGCAACGTTGGTTGTTCCATAATCTAATGGATCTTGAATAATACCAATCCTACGGAAATCATTATCTACAGGGAAGTCTCCAGAACCTTCTGCATAAGTTAGACGAATATTCGTCATAACTCTCTTAGCAAATAATTCTGCTTCAGCACTAGAACCGTGACCACCTTCAGGTGAAACAATTACTTCAAATCCACCTACAGCAGTAAATGCACTACCATAACCAGTAGTAAGTCCAGCGTCAGTAAATGTGGTAGCTTGTGTCAGTATTACACTACCGTAAGTATATCCTGAACCTGCTGCTTCAACACTAATACTAGAAATACCACCACCAGCAGTAGTTTCAAATTTAACTACACCATTAGTACCATCACCAACAATTGCTGTATATAATGTCTCTGAAGCTGGTAATCCAGTCGTTCCTTGTGCATTATCCAATACAACACTAACACCACCATCAACGGCAAGTGCTTCTACAGCAGTCCTAGATGCCTCTCCAGAAGCAGCAATAGGCATAAAGTCTGTTGATAGGAAAGATAGAACATCACCTGTTGTAAGGGTGTACATATGCTTCCAGATGTATCCACCAGTACCAGCAGGTTCTGTGAATATACCATTTGCAAATGTACCTTCGCCAGCACTAGGAGAACTCTTTGGTTCGTAAGTTACATTTTGACCTGTAGCATTAGCAGCATTCTCTCCATTATAAAGGCATTTAAATACCTGATATTCTCCATTCATCACATAGAACTTAGATCCAGGTAATGCAGAAGAATTAAGAGCAGTTTGTACACCAACTGTACCTCCACCACCAGCAGTAGGTGCATAGTTAGGACGGTACATATCAAATTTTGGATTCAGCGTTGTACTCCAGTTGTAACGGGGTACAACAAGACGGGCAAATGATGAAGTAATCTTCTTGGCAGCGATTAGTTCTGTATATACGTCTTGCTTTTCAGCTTGGTTATCAATTGGTGCTGGTGGAATCTCTTCGGTTGCATACCTATATGTTCCAGAAACAGCAGTAGCACCAGAAGTTCCTCCAGTTATAGCAGTCTTAAATGTAGGTGTAGTAGTTGCCGTAGGAAGGATTGTAGTAAGTAGCAAACTATTAGCATGAACTTCAGATACTACTCCACTCCATCCACCACCACTAACTGTTTCACCTACGGAAAAAGTTCCGCTTACGTTAAAAATTTCAAGATGAGCATCCCATTTAGAGGAACGTCCCACAAAGAAATACATATGTGTCTTCTCAGCTTCACTGAGGGATTCTAAGAATTGCTTCGCATTGAAGATTCTAAATTTTTCTGAGATAATAGCTGCCATTTGTCGCTGTGCCTTAGTTTATAGTTAAGCTGAATCAAGTTTATTTATAACTTATTTATAGTGCGTTTCTAATATGCGTACCAATAGTATGCTCTTCAATAGGAGAACCATCAACTCCACGGGTACAACCTAATAAACGATCACTCATTTTACTGGTATAAGAAATAGTTTCTCTACCGATCAAAATCTTTCCTCCTGCTTCAGGATAGATGTGACGAATCGCTGTCTGTTCCTGAGGTGTTCCAGGATTTTCTGTAACACTGTATTGTGTAGTAGTATATATTACTTCACCAGTTGCATTATATCCAGCACCATTTGCATCAGGTAAATCAGCAGTGTCAAGTACGGTTAAGTAGTTATTTATAGAAGGATACCCAACGTTGAAAAGATAGTCATTATCTGCAACCATAGTATTTGAGTTATTCTCAAATTCTTGTAGTTGTAGATTGAATCCTTCCCATTCCTGAATAGTATATGCGGAAACACTAAATCCGCCAGGAGATACTATATCACCAGTGCTCATAAATTTAGCACCTTCCCATTGCAAGAATCTCGGTCCCAATGTTCCTTGATTATAGGATAACTTATAAGAAATCCTTCTCTTGTCAACGAAACCAAAGTTATAGTAGAAGATCCTTTCTTGACCTCCACCGCCACCGCCACCGCCAGCACCAGGAATTTCTCCAGGAGGTCCACCAGGATCAACAAATCTATTTCCGTATATATCCACTTCAATTACTGGTAAACGACATTGTACTTTGTGATCAAGTTCAATGATACTAGTTCCCTGAGAAGTCAGTGCTGTAGTAGGAACACTAGCAGATGCTATAGAAGTAGCATAGTATGTAACATATTCCTGTGATATAGGAAGTGGACTCAAATCAAGTTGTTTTTGTATAATAAGAGTTATCTTCTCTTTGCATAGTACAGGTGTACTAATTTCAAGATTGATACTATGTGCTGGTGTTCCAACTTCAACTCTTCTTTCAGTAGCCCACTCTGCACTAATAGCAACAGGAGATGGTTGTATAAGACTAGTATTAATCAATAATGTGAATAAACTATCAATCTTCCTACCACGTTGTTTTATAACATCATACTGTCTTGCTGTTACTACACTAGGTGCTTTTGTATATCCAGATCCAGCATTGGTTAATACAATATCAACAATCTGTCCATCAGAAACTTTTACTTCAGCTCTAGCACCTCCACCCTGTTGATCTACAGGAATGAAATGTAATATAGGAGTTGTATGATAATCTTTAGCACCAGATGGTTTAAGAACTCCAGTATCATATAGTAACTGTAAATCTGTCTTATTCCAAGTAATAGAACTTACAGAACCATTAGTAACCTCGCAAGTAACACTAAGACCTACACCATCAACATCTCCTGCATAACTGGATGTTTCAACATTACCAAAGAAACTAATTGAAGTATCATCACCTGCATTATAAGTTTTGGGAGAAACATACTGTGGCAGTTGATCAATTGTCCTATAAGAATCCTCACCATCAATTTTAATTATATCACCAGCATTTAAATTACTAAGTCCTCTTCTCCTCTCATAGAAAACTTCATCTGCTCTCTTAGATCCATACAACCACTTAGCAGTATTTCTTTGCATTCTATAATCAGAACTATCATCTCTAACTATAGAAATAGTATTTGTAGTTCCAGTTAATTCATATTCATCGCTAAAGTCAGTCATTCCAGCAAAGAATATATTAGAATTGTCTGTATTAGGATTACCACCAGCAATAGTAATAATTAACTCATCACTAGTAGTTCTATAAGATTTAATGTTACCAATAAAGATTTTTTTACCACCTATCTTCTGATATGCAACTTGGAAGAAATCGGAAGAATCTCCATACCATCTCTTCCATCCAGTAAAGTTATTAGCAGAACCAGCATCACATGTTAAAACAATTTCATTATAATACTGATTTCTTTCAAAATCGTATAATGTTATTGATGGATTTATATCTCTTCCATAAACAAGAATAATCTCTACATTACTTCCTGCAAATATATTTTTTGTAAACCTAATAGCAGGACCACTTATAGTATATGAATACGTTTCTCTTTGCAATACACCATCTATAAAGACTAAAGCAAACTCAGGATTACTTAAAACCTTTATTTCATTGCTAGGATCTAAAATTAAGAAAGGACCAGTAGATCCTTGCTTAGAAATACCAGTATTATTAATTCCACATCTTATATAATTTCCTACTCCATGTGCGAAGAATTTCTCTACTGCTAAACCTTCCTGTAAAGTTTTTGTATTTGATTCTTGACCCCATAATGGTGGGGTATCAAATACAACTTTATTTGGAACAGAAGTTCTATCAATGGTATAAGCAGGTGTATGTTGTAATACTCCACTCAACGCAATAAATAAATCTTCATTTACTTGAGTATCTACAGAAGTTCCATCTTCGTAATACAATTCAAATATTGTATTTTCTCCATCAAAGTAATCAGCATAAGAAACATCTATTGTTCCTACTCCACTGTTTAGTGTTGTTTTCAACACACCACCCAATGTTTCTATAGCAGACAATACATCTGCACATCTAGGAGTTTCAGAATCTATTGTTATATTTCCATTTGAATATGGAGAAACAGTTGTATATGTACCACTTGGTAATTCATTGTTTATTGATAACTTAGCAAGACCAACAGCATATTCATATGCTTCAACTGCTGCTTCTAGTTCTGAAGTCTTATCTCCTGTTGCAGCATCAGTTAATATAGCATCACCAGTTAAAGAACTTAATACACCACCAGTGAAATATCTTTCTGCATTTGATAATGTCTTTTGATTTCCACCAAATCTTACATCATGGGATATACCATCAACAACAAGTCCAATATCAATATACCAATCAGTTTCTTTAGTATTCCAACTAAATTCTGGATACTTATTTTTAATATAACCAAGAGACTCAGATTGAATGAACTGTTTATTCATCTCAATTTGATTTGCAGCATCAAGCCACCTACCATTCTTCTGGAAAATATTCTTAATCTTCTTAAAGTACTTGGCATTCAAAGAATCATCTTTAAACTGGAACCATCTTGCATGGAAAGTAACATCCTTTAATGGTGGTTGTGCAAATTCAATTTTATCTTCGTCAACAATATTATATGCAACACCTGGTTCTTGTAATATACCATCAAGAGTTACTACTAAAGTTTGAGCATTATATGGTTTAACAGCATTGCCATTTGAATCAATCAAACCAAAATCTGTATTACCACTAAGATTGCCTTTCTCACTAAGAGAACCTTCAAAGATTCCATTTATGAAAACAGGATTTCCTTTTATCTCAGCAGTACTCTTTGTATCAATTGATACAGAACCAACTCCTTTCTCTACATTCAAATTCTTCATCAAAGCAATGCTCTGAGTAATCTGCCTTCTAGTACTTACTACAGTAACATTATTCTTCTCAGGATCCCAAAGTTGAATAACACTTACTCTGCTGGTATCAGAGGTCTCGCTCATCTTTGCATCAACAACAGAGTTGATTACAACCTCACCAAATAATTTAAATCCAGCTGGATGAGTAGTTTCTTTTATTAAAGATCTCCATGTATTAATTGGAGTTTCTGATTTAACTAAGTATGAATAATCTTGATAATAGAATGAATCTGTTATTCTTTGATTAGCGTCACTGACCTTTCCAGAATCTGATTTGTAATAACCCAGATTATCATAATATGTTTTAATATCTGAAGAAAATTGATTATAATTAATAGATTCAATTGTTGCTGTTCTTTTTCTAGATAATCCAACTATTTGTTGTTTTTCTCTAAAGATTCCAGAAATCTTATTAACTAATAATATATTTGAACCTTTTCTCCAAGATGTAACTTTTGCTCTAGCAATTTCAACTGATCCTGATTTTTGTACAATGGTTTCACCAATACTAAAAGCATCAAGATCAAATCCAGATAACGTTAGAATATAGTTAGAAGTAAATGATGAATTAAGAGTCTTATCATTATGATATGATCCACCATTATTAATAATCCTTATATTCCTAGGTATACCAATGTTTGTGCTATTTAAATAACAATCAACATTAGTATCAACATTACCATCAGCATCAATAATTCCTGTTACAATAGGAAGTTTCTTATAATCAATACCAATATTAGTAACCTTAATAGAATCAATTTCTCCAACAGAGAAAAGAGACTTAGAAGTATACTTGATAACACCACTACCATTATAAGGAGATTTGGTAGTAGTTGAATAAACTATTTTATTTGGTGTTACATACATTGCAGTTTTATTTCCCTGCAATGGATCAGAAGTAACATTTAAATATGATTTTTCAGAATTAACAATTCCATCCCTATCATAGTAGAAATATTGTAAGTAATTAGATTCCTTTCTCTTACTATAATTATTAGAACTTATTCTTGCTCCATATCCAAGTTTAATATTAACATCAGTAATAGATCTATTTGCTTCTGGTGTAATTAGATTAAAGTTTATACTTGGTGAGAAATCAAAACCACAACCAATCATTGATGAATGAGTAGTATTAAATGTATACTTGTAGTACTTGTTTACATTAATAACTGGATTTCTTGTGAAGTTTGTATTGTCAGAAGAAATCTCGTAATAGATATCAGGAGAACTAATACTTGATACTTGTACAAGTCTCTTATTACCTTCGCTATCTACCTCATCAAAGAATACTGTACTTAAAGATACTTCTTCTATAGATGATAATGTTTCTGTATAACCCCATGCTATACTTGCTCTTTGGGTGGTAGCATCATAAGAAACTATTGTTCCGTCATTAACAACATGACCTGTAGTAAGATTATATCCAGCATCATATACTGAAACTACTGTTCCATCAAAATGATCAGATCTTGTAGTATTATTTTGTGCTCTTTGAACTGTAATAGCATTTGTACTTGTACTATCAACTAGAAGTATTTCATCATTAACGAGTAAAAGATCTCCTTTTTGGATATCACCACCATTAGCAACATTCAATACTGCATTTTGAATGGAAAATCCAACGTGATCAACAGAAAGAACTAAACTAGGAGTAGAAGTATCAGTTTCACCTGCTGCACCATCTCCTATAGTTAACTCGTCAAACTTCTTATACCCAGTTCCCTTGTTTGTAATTTCTACTGAGGTAATATGACCAGCAGAAGAAACCAATATATTTGCTTCTGCACCAGATCCAGATCCACCTATCAAACTCAGATCATTATAAGTCCCTTGAGTATAATCATTACCACCATTTAAGATAGCAACTCTAGCAACACCAGTATCACTGAGACTCGTTGATATGACTGGGTTCTTGAGGACTACATCTTGATATATTCTTTTTCTAACATAGTAAGTTGTATTTGTTGTACTATCATCTGGGTCAATATTAATATCAATTGTTTCATTAACTGCTACACCATGTGCATGTGATGTTGTAAGAAGTGCTACCTTATCTTCTAGATTGAAAATACTTAAGTTATCACTTAATGATCCTATAGAAACAATCTTTGCACCAGTAGTATCAATTAAATCAGAACTAGTTAAGAAAAGACTATCAGAAACAATGAAACCAGTATCTGTTACTTTTATCTTTACAGTATTTTGAGAAGTTGTAGATTCTAATACTTCTCCTTTAGCAGTAGCAGCAGAAATACCATCTCCAAGCGAAAGAATAGCACCTTTAGTGTATGATGCATTTTTATCCAATATCAAAGATAAAACTTTTGTATTAGATGATAGTACATTTGTACTATCAAAAGTTCCAGTAACTGAACTTAAAGCAAAAATCTTAGAAGAAACTACATTACCAACTATTGTTCCTGTAGCACCAGTAGTTGCTTGTGTAATAGTATCACCATCAAAGAGGTAAGCAACATTAGAAAGTTCAATATAAATGGATGTTAATGCATTAACAGAAGTTACAGACTTGCCTTTGACAGATTCTATTTCAGCAGCAGCACCATATCCCTCAGTATCTGTATCATCAATAACTACCTTTCCAGTAACAGAAAAATTAGATCCACTGTTAAGAATAGAAACTGAAGATATATCTCCTCTCTTTACATCATCAATTAATGCAACAGATAGATCTCCATTACTATCAATTCCAGATACTCTTAATCTATTTGAATTAACTGGAATATCATCTTGAGACAATAAAGAATTGTAATTAGAATCTACTGGTAGTGAGTAATAATTATTACCTAAGATATAAGGAAATACTGGAGATCCTGATGGATTAACAGTTATGAAATATGCATATGTTCCTTCTGGAAATTCTGGAGTTACACAATACCTTCCATTATTAGCATCTAAAGAACCAGATTCATCAACATAAGTCCAATCATTTATAAAAGTTCCAATTGGATATGTTGTAGTTGAAGGACCACCTACTCTACTAGTATTCTTAGAATAACTAGACATCATTCTAGTTATAGGAGTTGAAGAATCTACAGGATTAGTATATCCATAAGCACCATATATGGGGTTGCCATCATACGCAAACCCTACAATAGATGAATGAGATACTCCACTATCATTTGCTCTTAGTGTAGTAGGGGAAGCATAGTAAGCATATCCTTGTCCTAGAGATGGATTGAAACTATCTAACCAATAACCATTATCAGCATCTAAGTTTGATTGATTGTTATAATACCTATCCTTTCTCCATTCTTTAATAGATGCAGTCGCAGTCGCTCCATGTCCAACAGCAATAATTTCAACTACTACGTTCTCTTGACTGTAAAGATTTCCACCAGTGACTTTAACAAATCCTGTTATCTGTCCGTCATTTGAAACTTCAGCAACATAATCAGCAAATCTTCCTTTACCTACTTTATCTGTAATTCTAACTTCTGGTGCTGACGAATAGTACTCACCAGCATTATCAACAACAATGCTTGTTATTTCACCATTAGTAACCACAGCAGTTGCAGTTCCATTCCTACCAGATACAATGTCTACTGTAGGTATAGATGAATAGTCACCAGCAGTATCAACAATAACAGACTCAACTACTTCTCCAGCAAGTCTAGTTCTTGCAAGGGAAGATGTATTATTGATTAAAACATATGGAGGTTTCTTATAACCATCACCTTTAGTATTAACAGTAATATTTTGAATAGCACCTTTAAGAACTACTTCTTCATCTTTGTATCCCATAAATGGAATACCATTAATAGCAACACCAACGTCTCTGTATTGAGTCTCATAAGACTCAGTTACAGAAATAGGATGCTTTCTAATAATCTTTAAATGTTTCTGATCCTGTGCATCAGCAGGTAATGTACCAATGGCATGTGATGGGAATCCAGAAGATGCAATATAGTATCCTTCACCATCTTCAAAGATAGCTGATACATTAGGATTAAGATCTGCTATAGCAGCAGTACCAGTACTAGTAATCCATCTTAAATTGTTTTGAGCATCTACAATTCTTACATCGGTTGTGGAAAACCCTGCCTCAGATACTTCAACTTTGTCTCCAGCATTGGAATATGGTGCTTCTACTTCATTATCAAGATTATATAAGACACCAAATATTAGTAAATCAACATTTGCACCAGAAACATTAGCACCATATGTTATAGAAGTGCCAACAGGGTGTGCTCCAGTGCCAGTCCTAGATTTTATAACAAATTGATTTACATTTTTGTTCTCATATGTAATAACTTCATCATCTAAATTAAACTTACCAGTTTTTTTCCACGCCATTGTGGAAAACACATCAATTCTATCACCAACACCAGTATTAGCGTCAACTTCCTTCGTTAATTTTGTTCTTGCTGCAATAGAGAACTGACCATTAACACTTGCTTCATTTAAAATGATTTCGTATAGATCTTCACCATCAAACTTACCAGCATATCTAACGTTATCAACTATAGCAGACGCATAGTCTCCATCTGTCTGAGATATTGTTTTTCCAACGAGATCATTAACGTTGCCAGATAAGATCTTTGCTTTGAGAGCATAAGATTGTACCCAATTAGATTCTGAAGCTTTTAATGTGTGATCTCTTGGATATGAAATACTTGGTTCTACATCAGTGTCAATAAGACAGTTGAATAGGAACTTTATTGAACTATCTGTTCCTTTAGATTGATAGAAAGAACCAATGTTCTTAATAAGAGTTCTCTTATCAATTCCCTCTTTAAGATATGCTTCTGGGAAATCGGTAAGGTACTGTTTCTCAAAACTCTTAACTAAAGAATATAAGAATAGGTTACTAATGTTTTGTACAGTAGATCCAGATACATGATCTGCTGCTTGTGTAGTGACAAAGGCACTCTTTTCATAAAGATCTCCTAGAGTCGTGTTACCACTTACACCACGACTAACTTCTAAGAACTGTGTATCTGTCTTTTTGGCATAAAAACAAATTTCATCATTTATCTTTATATAACCACTATCAGGAAAAGAACTTGTATCAGCAACAGTAATTGTACTATCAGTAGATTGAATAAACCCATTGATAGTTGTTGATTGATTTAATACATTCTTCTCGTAATAATCAATATCAGCATAAGTTTGAATATTGCTAACAATATCCAAAGGTTGTCCTTGAATTTCTAACTGCTCATAGTATTTTTGTATGAACTTGCTAAACAGTTCATACTCTTCATTGATAAAATCTGGCAGTTGTGACTCAATTAAAAATGAGACTTT
>Ga0163179_10001176_pt1 | contig 18591 bp, 15 predicted proteins | sample AtlANTMetagenome_FD_109643 | JGI IMG/M metagenome (GOLD analysis project Ga0163179, IMG submission 109643) | Marine eukaryotic phytoplankton communities from the Atlantic Ocean - Atlantic ANT 2 Metagenome | ecosystem: Environmental > Aquatic > Marine > Oceanic | place: North Atlantic Ocean... | reverse complement strand
TAAACCTAACATTCCCACCTGTATTATTAGTATAGGTAAATGTTTGACTTGTATTTAAATTTCCTGTAAGAACTGTTGCTGCCATAATATTCTAATTCCTGTTTACTATTTAGAGTGGCATATGCCATTTACTTTCAAATGCTGGAATTCCACCACCATCACTTGCCCTACCACTAGCGTTAACCCACTGTGAACTATCAGCATCAGTATAATAGATATTTAAAATACCTTTTTCAGAATCCCACCACAGAGTACCGTCAGTAGGATTACTTGGAGCTGTGTCATCCGTGGTTATTGTTCCACCAGTAGTAGGAGCCGTTGTCCATTCAAGAGCAGTTCCAGCAGCATTCACTTTAAGCCATCTTTCGGCAACAAATGAACTTGGAGTATCAGTAAGATTTAAAAAAGTACTAGCACCACTACCTGAAACGGTAATCCAATCAAGTTCTGTTCCCGTAGAACTTAATACTTGACCTGCTGCACCTAAATTACCATCCTTATCTTGAATACCACCCGTAATTTTTATACCATCATCAGTAGTTTCTAAGCGTTTAATAGCATTATACCACAAAGATACTTCAGCGTTAGCAGTCGCAATAATACTATCCTTAGAAGTATTGGGTTTTATAATAATTTTATGACTAGCAACATTATCAGATTTACCAAATAATGTAATATTACCAGAATATCCAGACGCATCCCACCACCCATTACCATTAGCATCACCATAAATGCTATTTGTAAAATTAGAAGGAGCTGTTAATTGACCAAAAATAAGAGATGTATTATTTGGCATGGACAATGAATTAGCACTCTGATCCCAAAATAAGTTGGAAGTTGCACCAAAAAATGTTACATCACCTTCATTTGTTCCACTATCAATATATTTAAAATAAGCTGCTCCATTCAAGTTACCACTATCATTATATTGAATCTCAGTATCTTGTCCACCAGCAGATGCCGCAGGAGCATCTTCCCATACAAGATCAGTACCATCAGACTTCAACCATTTACCATTACTGTGGGAACTAGGTGTATCTGTTAATGCGATAAATGAAGTTACGCCACCAGGTGGTCCTGGAGGTCCAGGCGGTCCAGGAACAGTTGAAGCAGGTCCAGGAGGACCTCCAGGTCCAGGTCCACCAGGAGATCCAGGCGGTCCAGGAACAGTTGAAGCAGGTCCAGGAGGACCAGCAGGTCCAGTTAATCCATTATTTCCAGCAGGACCTGGAGGACCTGGAGGACCAGGATTTACATTACCACCACCAGAGTTAGCAGTAACCCAGTTACAATCCCCACTCGCATCACAAAAATATATGAATAGATCACCAGAATCAGATTCCCACCACAATTCACCATGATTTGGTGATGTTGGTGGATCTACTCCAATAGTAGTTGGAATAACAGTTATAGTAGCAGCAATACCAGGATGCCCTGAAGGATTTAAAACATCTACAACAGCATTTACAGCAGAACCTTCAAAATTAAGTTGGGTTATACTATTTGCTGTACCAACTAATGATCCTTCATCATATACACTAATAGCACCAGGAATTAATCCACCACCAATAGGAACCCAAAATCTTTCTCCAGGTTTACTGGGTACAGTTACTAATTGATATTGCTGTCCAGAAGGAACCTGCGGACTAGTATTAGGATCACCAAGATTAGGTTCTGCTTGAGCAAGACCCAAATAAGTATACCTTTCAGGATCTAATCTATCCTGAGAATCTCTCTTTACTCTACCACTTAAATACTTTGGCATTATACATTACTATTTTCTAGAATACTCGCACTAAGTTCCATTTGTAGTGGAGCAACAAAACCACCTGAGTATGATTTACCAACATTAACCCTAATAGATTCATTAGTAACCGCTACAGCAAGAGTTAAAATAGATCCCGAAGCAGGATCAGTTGATCTTGGATATGTATGCTCACTATTATTCAAATCCATAGTACATGTATAAGTTAAAGAATCGTCAGCAATTCTTATAGTATCTCCATTTTGAAGATCATTAGCACCAAGCTTTAAGACAACTTCACCAGATTTAGGATTATAAGTTGATCCATAAACATTAAATCTACTGCCAGATTTAGTAATACTATTAGCAGCACCATCGATATAATAATGAGTAGATGTATCACCAACAGAAGGAACTACATCCAACACCTTAACAGTAAATGTATTTGCTGAAACTACAGTAACAGGAACCCATTTATCACTTATAGGGTCAGTTGACCTTGGATAGGTATGTTGTGTTGCTCTACTATCCTTATCACACTCAAAAGTTAAAGAATCGTCAGCAATTTTAACAATATCATTAGTAGTCAATGAATGAGCACCAGTTGTTGTAATAGTTAAAAGACCATCATTTGGATCATATGCCGTACCCGTTGTAGGAGAAAGTAAAGATTGTGATGTATGATTACTACTAGTAGTACTTACTAATTCAACAGCATTCATTTGCCCACGTACAAATGTATGTACTGCTGGTTGATAATTATGAACATTCCCACTTGCACCCCCAAGATAGGTAGTAAATGTTTTAGAAGTTCCTACCTGATCAACTATTGAATTTACTTCATACCCTTGTTGTGGATCTGGGAATATATTTGTTGTTATTCCAGTATAAGCATTATCACTAATAGAATTATAAATTCCACTATCAGGAACAAATGTATGAGCAGTAGTGTTTGTAGAAGGAGTTGTAGTAAGAACCTGTACGGTAATAGTAGTTGATGTAACTGCTGTAATACTTAAATTGTTACTACTAGCAGGGTCAGTTGATCTTGGATATTCATGTTGAGTAGCACCACCATCTTGAAGACATGTAAACTTCATTGCGTTATCAGCAATCTTAATAGTTTCACCAACCAACAATGAATGAGTTCCTATATCTAATGTAAGAAGACCAGTAGTAGGATTATATGTAGTACTATTACCAGGAGTATAATACTTACCGCAAGTAAAATATATTCCACCCATAGTTATAGGTTCACCACTATTCAAGTTATGAGTATTGTTACACATAACTGTAGCAATTCCAGTTGGTTCATCATAATCAACACCAGTTATTATTCCAACTCTCTCCTGATGCCCTTTAATATAAACACTATCAACAACTAATGGTGTTTTCTCCAACACCATTCTACCATCAACTAAAATAACAGCATCATTGGGTGGAATCTCTACTTCTTTTATAATTCTTACATCTCTAGTATTACCAGTACTTCTACTTTCTCTTCTCTGCCAAAAGGTAACTTTTGGATAAGTTCCTACACCAACATTAGAAACCTGTGCATAAAGAAGTAATGAGGTAGTTCCTGTGGGAACTTCATATAATTTTTGTACTCCTGGTGCTACAGGAACAGCAAGATTTAAAAACTTATTTACTGGTGCTATTGCCATACTATCTTAACGCTAATATAAGTGGTGTTAATTGTGCTTGTATTGCTCTATTGAAATCTCTACCACGTATTGTAGACGTTGTTTGATCAATAGTCAATCCATCACCAATCCTAAAATTACCTTTTTGATCCGTACTTGTAAATGGACATTGTCCACCATTAATGGCAACAACTTCATTTGCGGGAATTGGTTTTCCAGCCTGGAATGGGTTAGCTGTATTTATATCCGTACCTGCACCTATGTATTCAAATGAATGTGAACTGGTTATAATTCTACTCAATCTAACAAATTCAATTTTAGTATCAACTCCAACAGCATATGGAATAAATTGATTAAATGTTACTGTTGATAATCCAGCGTTAACTCCCGTAGTCCATGCTTCAGTTGCTTCATCTACTGTAAATAGAATTGGATCCATATCTACTTCAGCAGTTGCTGATCCAGTACCAGAAATACTAATTACAACTTCCTGTTCTTTACTATTATCTCTAGTAGCAGAATTATTATTTACAGGTAAGAAATTTCTACCACTAGCAATAACATCAATTGAAGTAATTGTACCAGCAACACTCACATTAGGAGAAAATTCAGCAATAATTGCTTCAGGACCTCTAGGTAAAGTAGCAGTAATAATAGGAGGAGCAGAAGAACTATAATCACCTGGTTGTCCACCATAAGTAACCTTCACATTTCTAATAAGTTGAAGTGGTTTAGTTACAGTCCCATTAACTCCTGGTGGAACATCATTATAATTATTCATATTTAAATGGAAATAAGCACCTTGACCATCAAATGGTGTCCTATATTCCCTTGGATTGTTGAAATCTTGAGTATTTTTTACCTCAACTTTATCAGATTCACCATTTATACCAACCTTTGTATTTCCATCAAATTCAATATCGCCAACACCATCGGCAACTAATCCAAAGTTACCAAAAGATGAGTTTGAGTTTGTTAAATCACATTGACCACCAGTATCACAATAAATTGCTATGTCACATCCAATAGTAAAGATAGAAACTAACTGAGCATAAGCATTATTAGTAATTGAAACACCTATACCAGCTTCATTATATTGTGTAAATGAATCACACACCATACTCTTCAAATCTTGTCCAAGATCATTTGGTCCACCAAAAGAAGCATCAACATGATCACCATTAATTCTCATACCAATACTACCAGTCATAAAGTTAGTACAGTTTCTAACATAAGGACTCTGATACCTTCCAGATGGTCCTTGATTTGCAGGTCCATAAGCAATATATCCTCTCTGTGCTTGAGAGTAATCTCCACTATTAATATCAACCTCTGTTGGTGGGAAAGCAACTACAGCACAATTAGGATGATCCTGTACTATAGATGTACCACGGAAACTCATGTTTTGAATCAAACATCCTGGTCTAACATGAAAAACATCTTTAGTTGGAGTATCAGGTATAATTGTTACCAATCTTAGATCTTCTCCAGTTACAGTAACACTATCTCTCAATCCAATAGGATTAGTTTCAGTATAAACACCAGAACGAACTTTAATTGTATCACCTGTTTGAGCAATTTCTGCTGCTTTACCAATTGTCAATAAAGAATCACCTTCTAACAATCCAGTATTTGTATCATCACCATCTTTAGTTACCCAAATAATATTTTTAGTTTCTACTCCAGAAGGTCTCCACTTTACACCAGAAGCAATAGAAGATAATCTCCAATCATTTCTAGTCTTATTGGCATCGTATCCAGTTTGATCTAACTCATCAAGTATATAATCTTCTAATTCTAAAGTTCCCCATAATTTTGTATTCTGCCCAACATGTAAATTTTTCTCAATTCCAACACCACCCTCAACAACTAAAGCACCATCATCTTTATTTGATGAGTTTGTTAAATTCTCAATCTTAGTTATACCAGCAACATTCAATCTCTTTACTATACCAACACCACCATCAATTTGAACAGATCCAGATTGAGAATTATTAGAATCAGTAACATTATTAAATGTAGAAAGTCCATCTACATCTAATGTATCATTAAGAGTTGTTCCACCATCTACATCCAAAGTAGAATTTAAAGTTGTTCCACCATCTACATCTAGTGTGGAATTAAGAGTTGTATCACCGTCTACATCAAGTGTGGAATTAAAGGTTACATCACCATCTACATTAAGAGTAGAATCAAAGTCAACGTCACTTGTAGCATGAACTGATCCAGATACATCCAACCATGTAGTAGGATTTGGATTATTAATTCCAACTCTAGTCATCCTATAAATGGATGCGTTATTACCTATTCCCTGATGTCCCCACAAATCTTGAGATAATATTCTCGCAATCATTGTAGGATTTTCAGGATCAGGTATAGGAATTATTGTATCCGTTCCCAATCCAGCACTATTCTGTTGCCTAAAGTTTAGAGTTGTATATAACTGAGCAGCATTATTATTTGGAAGATAAACACTCTCATCTTGAACATATAATCCATCTAAACTAACAGGAGATGCTTGTACCCATCTAATTCCATTACCATCTCTATTCATATAATATCCATTGACACCTGGAGAATCAGCAGAGTCAACAATATTCCTATCAATCTTTACAGTACCAGTTACATTTAATTTAATATCACCTTGAGATCCTGGTGTATAATTAGGAACAGCAGTAGGATTTAAAGTACCTATACCAGTAATACCAAAACCATCAACAACAAGAGAATTTTCTTTAAACCCAACTTGGAATCTATTGAATGGCATAGTAGTCCCTATACCAACAGAAGAAACATTATTTACTACATCATCAGTAACAATAAAACCTTTTTCTCTATATCCAACTTGCAATGCTCCATCAGGAACAGTAGTCCCTATACCAACTCTAGCTACTCCAGGAGCAGTAGTAGTTGGATCGCCAGGATCTCTATCCTTTTGAAGGATAGTTATAGAAGTAAGTCCATATCCAATTTGGACTCTACCAATAGGAGTAGTAGTTCCGACACCAATATTACCATCATCAGTAACAATAAGTGATGATATAAAAGGAGTAAATGGTTCTGAAGGATCTAAACCTTCTCCACCAACACCTATCTGAAATCTACCATCAGGAAGGGTACTTCCTATACCAACTCTACCTGCTGGTTGTCCTTCACCAGGTTTTGATTGTGATATAGCAGTAAATATAGTTCCAGCAAGACCAACATTAAGTCTATGCCTTACAGTTAAATAATCTGTATCTATTTCAGCATTTACTCTAACATCACCATTAAAAGTAGAACTATTATTAACAATTATTGAATCTACTTCTAAAGCACCACCATCACCAGTTAATCCACCAACTAAATCAGCATATAATTTTCCATAAACATAAACATCGTTATTAAACTCCGTTACATCAACAATAGTATTTGTATTAGTACTATCATCATTATATGCTGGAGAGTGTGGAAACTTTTCGGAAGGTCCAGAAGCCGTATTATTCTCAGTCATTATACTATTCCACCCCCACTTGGGATCATATCAGTAACAGCTCCACCACCTGCTGCGTTCTTAAATACTTGTCCCATAAAAGTAACATCTCTTGGTGCTAGATTTCCACGTAAGGCATTACAATCTGCTACATTAGACTTCAATAAAATTCTATTTTTAGCATCTAATGTTATATTATTTCCTGCCATCAAATCAATATCTTCATCAGCATCAATAACTATATTTTTACCCCTTATTCTAACCTCACCATTTTTCTCAGCAGTTATCCATACATCACCATTCTTACCAACAATATTAATATTAACTCCACCAGATTGATCCTCTTGTCCACCTACTATCTCAATTGTTTGATCATTGTAAATATGATATATTCCACCATTAGCCATTCCAACGACACTTTTATCACCACTAGAAGTTTGGGCAAATAAATCATATACTATACTTCCATTTAATCCCATTTGAGGATTAGCAGTATCAATTCTAAAGTGAGGTCCAAAAGAAATGTACTGTCTTTGCTGCCAATTTTGTTTTTCAGCTGGTCTTTCTGCCATTAGTTAATACCATACCATATTATTTATTTCAACTAATACAATCAATAACTTGCTTAACTTCACCTTGATAGGTAGGTCTAATAGCTAATTTGGGTTTTAAAATAGCTCCTGATCCAGTTTTAGACTTAATTCTAAGAGTTTTCACTCCTGTTACCTTGGGTGGACTATTTAAAGTATTATCTGGAGAAATAATACTAATAATTCTACCACTACCATCTACCTTAATTCCATACTCATTACCATCATCATCAATAATGTTATCATCCCCACCATAATTAATGCCAGGTTTTACAATAATTATATCATCTATAACATGATCCTCATCATCAGATGGAACAGGATAATTTTCACCTTCAGATACAACGTAAATATCAGTAACTTGTTGATAAGTAGGTGAATTTTCATCTTGATCAACAACTGCTCTAGCTATAGCACCATATCCCTTATTACAATTATCAGTTATCTCAACATACGGTGGAGTAATATACCCAGAACCACCACTTACTAAGTCAATACCAATAAGACTTCCAACTGCTTCAGCATCATCACCAACAATATCACCTATTATAGCTTTACCAAGTGCTTGTGTACCACCTCCACCAAAAATATTGATCTTTATTCCAGCACAATTTAATGGAGGACCAGCATAACATTCACCAAGTCCACTCTTAAATCCAGGATTACTTACACTCGGATTCAAGAAATCAAACATTCCTAAAGATCCAGTAGCAATACTTAATTTTTGAATACCATCAACTAATGATTCTGATAACTTATCAGCAGCATTAGCAACTTTTATAATCTCATCTATAGCAACATTAACAGAATTTTTTGGTCCCTTTCCAATTGTCCATTCACCAGTTTTTGAATTATATGTTGGTTTCTTAGTATCACAAGTAAGTGCATTAACTATTCCCTGTAAACCTTCTGCCTTTGATCTAAGGAATCCACCCAAATTAAAACCACCTAAAATTTTACCAACTCCACCAAGAAGTGGTCCTAAAGCACCCGTAATCCCTCCAATAATATGATTAAATAACCCACCAACAAACTGCTGTGCTACACATGTAACAAAATTACTAACATTATCAATTATACTAGTCAATAATTGTTTAATTGCTTTACCAATAGTACCCATTACTTTACCTGCTATACAGGGTAATGCATTTTGTAAAGCACCAACACCTGGAATCATAGCTTTTTGTGCTGCAGAACCAGCTAATTTTGCCTTTGCTTTACTTCCTGTAGCAGCTAATGTAGACGCATATGTTGAAGCGTATAAAGTATCCAATCCACCTTTAAGTGCGTCTGATAAACCTCCACTATAAACAGTGTTTAACATATTACCAACAATACCAGTAGATAATCCACTAATCTTATCAGTTACACCACCAACCAAACTATCAATTTGCCCAGATACACTACCTAAAGCACCTGAAGCACCGTCTGATATTGATTTAACTTTACTAATCAAATTATCAACTTCACTATTAATCTTCTTCACAGTTGCTGCTGGATCAACACTAGCAGCAACAACAGTTTCACCAACAGCATTAAAAGCTGCTCTAGAATCTTCTGGAAGAGCTTTAACAATATTGGGTGGTACATGTTGTGGAGATTTTTGCGACTTCGCATTCATCTCGTTTGCTTCACTGTTTATAATATTCCCACCATCATTCTCAATCTTACTAGTAAATCCAGTAAATGGTTTAAAAGGACCAGCATAATCATCACTAGGAGAATATCTAGTATTCCCCAGTACACCCATAATCATTGGCAATTGAGCATCATCACCATCCAAAAAGAACCCAATTACATTATCACCAGGAGATAATTTTACATTTGTTGCTCTATTACCTTTACCAGATCCATCAGTAACTCCTAAAAGTGCTTGTGCCCAAGGAAGATCCTCATCAGACAATTCTACAGTACTATGTGGATGATACCCCATAATACGAACTTTAACTCTATTACCCCATCCAGCACCATTTATCTGTCCACCTTGAGATTCCTCTGGTGCTACTTGACCAACCCACCAACGAAATCCATCTCTACCAATAAAATTAGTTTTTAATAATGATTCTTCTATCATTTGTCTTGAGGTCCGAATGTATCTTTAATCAATTCTAAAGAAGTATATGAAGCAGTAGCATCAAAATGATGGCATAATGCCTTAATCATATATAGACCGCTTTGTTCCTGATCCAATTCCTTTGAACTTTCTCTATCAACTTTAGGAAACTGACATTCTATAATATCTCCTGCCTTCAAATTAGTATTAGAAGGTATCATCATATTCAAAGATTGTGTAGTAATCAAACCATATCTCATCATAGATTGAGATTGTATTCTACCAGGATCAGCATTTGGTTGTAAATTAACATCCTTTTCAACTGTACCAATATCTAAAATAGCAGTCATATTTCTACTCGGAATATCACCCAAATTCTCCTCAGATCCTTGATTTACTGGAGGTAAATCAACTTCCTTACCTAATGTTGCCGCCTTTCCCGCATAATCTTTTAATTTGAATAACCCTTTATCATATGGAGTATATTCAAATGTTACAGGATTCATATACATTGTATGACTACAAAATGCTCCCTTCCTTAATTTTTCCATCAAATCTTGATTTTGATTTATAGAGTAACTAATAATCTTATAATCATTATTAACTTTACCAGCCTGAATAACTTCTTGATAAAAATAAGGTTTATTGAATGGTTTATCAGTTATTAATTTATCAATAGATTTAAATACATATCCATTTTGAGTCTGAAAGAATACATATCCAGCAGTAGCATCTTTACCCTTAGATGTTCCAGGAACTGATTTTGCTGCTAACCAAGTTATAACAGTAAAAGGTTTTCTCATATTACCAATAAAACCATAAGGATTTTCAGTATCTTCTATATTCTTATCATCTAACTGATCAGATTTTAAATATTTCTTGATAATATCCTTAACCGTTTCAGATATTGGTGTAGATGAAGGATATTTACATCCAACCCGTGTAGTCTCATTAGTTAACGCTTCCCTAGAGTACAAATTCAACATAAAGGATTCACCTTCTGTTGTAGTCAATACATCAGTAATACTAGAAACATAAAGATATCTAGATGGATCAGAATCAAAATCTAATCCTGGATTATCGTTACTATTACCTTTTATCTTTAATCTAAGTCTTTCACCACCACGTAAAGGTAAACCATTATAGAGTGAAGTAAGTTTGTCATCCTTACCCTTTATAGTATCACCAGTATTTACAACTTGTACCTTGGCAGAAATTGTAGGTGAAAAAATATCCTCATAATAATCAATCATGATGGTTCCACGAGCAACATCAACGGTTCTCTTACCATTTGCGGATTGTAATAATACTTTTTCGTATTTTGAAGGGTCTTTTGCTGCCATTATGTGTAAGAAAGTTCTAAATCTTGTAGTATCCTAATCATATTTAACACAGGAGGAGAATTGTAATCATCTTCCGATTGTGGTGAAGGTGAAGGTGTCGGTGGTCTAGATCCTCCCCCACTTGGCATAGGAACCATAACAGTCGGTCCAACTCTTTCCTTTTTAATAGCTTCAGCAACTGAAGCTTTCTTCTGAACCTTAATATTAGATTCTAAAGGTTTATCACTTTCAACACCATCAATAATAGGTTTAATTTCTGGTGCTGGTCTAGGTTTTGTATTATTCTTTCTAGCTTCTCTTGGACCAAAAATATATTTTTCCTTTAATGCTTCATCCTGATCATGATAAATTATACCATTTTGCTTTTCTTTAAGTTCTTTACATGCCTTCTCATATCTACCTCTATCACTTCTCCTCATTCTTATTTCATCTTTAGATGTACCCTTATGCGTAACAGTCTTCTGGAAAAAGGAATTAGCATCTAATTTATCATTTGGTACTATTGTTCCTGGTGTATCAGCAACAAATAATTCTGGACCTTTCTCACCAACAATACTTGTTTTTCCAACTTCTGGACGACCACCATCGGCAAACATATCAAAACCACTATCATTTATCCATTCTTGATATTCAACCCATTCTGGATTTATTTTACTTCTCTGCTTTCCTTTCTTATCCTTATAAAATATTTCCTTCTGAGGTGCATAACCATTCTCAAACCTTTTTCTTAAAGGTTGTGTTTTATCACTTGCTATTTTGGGATCAAGATCAAATTCATCATCACTATCCTCCTTTTTCTGAACTTCTTTCTCTACAGTTTTTATTTCATTTTCTTCATTTTTCTTTTCCTCTTTATTCTTCTTAATCTGTTTAGTAGGATCTTTGGATATTATTTCATTTTCTTTCTCCTTCTTCTTAAAAACATTAGTAAACCAATTACCATTCTTACCTTCAGTTTTCTTTTTATCTCCCTCTTTATTATCTTGATTTGATTCAGATCCATCCAAATTTTCTGTTTTAGGTGGTGTTCCACCATCACCTTTCAACCATTGTGAAAACTGCCCTAATCCATTCCTATCATTATTAAAAATATCAGCCATAGTCATAGCAAAATCATTATCTAATATATTAAGTCTATCATTAATAGTTTCCTGTTCCTTCTCCATCTGTTGCTTTTCATCATCAAAAGCATACTCCTTAAGTTTAGATTGACTTGTCTCAACAGTACGTCCAATTTCTTCAAGAGAAGATTGAGTATTTTGTACAAACCCCTGAGAAATATTGACTAATCCCGTAATATTTTTAATTAAACCTAAACCACCTTTAATAATCATAGGCAAAGTCTTCACTGCCCAACCCAACATGACAATACCAAAGAAATCTAAAATACGCCCAAGAAATCCCTTTGTACTATCACCAGCAGTTTTACCACTTTGCTTAACAACACCACCAACTCTACCAGCTTCTATAATATCTTCTCGCTCTTTTCTTAATACCGCCTCTCTTCTTCTTTGAAAGAAACTCTCATCTTTGACTATTAAATTCTTTAGAAATCTATTACTTCTAGTAGTAGATGTGACAGCACGAGAATGAGTTTTATTAGCACTCTTTAAACCAGAACTAAAAGTAGAAATACTACTCCTAATATTATTAATACTACTGCCACTAGTAAGTAAGGTTTTTTTAACTATCTGTACTGACATACTATGCTACAGGAGATAAATTAAATTGCTGATAAGCATGATAAACATAAGTATTACTAAAATTAGTAGGACGAATTTGTGGTAATCCTTGTCCTGAACCTGGCAAAACACTACCACCAGATGGTTGTTCTTGACCACCACCATCTTGAGGTATAGGAACAATAACAGGTTCTTCTTCTGGTAATGATGCTAAATTATCAGATGTGCCAGGATCTCTTTTAATACTACTAATTGATGTATCAGAAGAAGAGGGGGAAATTGTACCAGATGTATCCTCTTTTTGATTATAAAATTCACTTTTATCAACTGGTTGAGGTAAACCAAATTCATCAATTTTACTAACTTGATCCCTTACACTAACAAATTCCCCTTGATTATATTCCTTATAAGGATCAAATTTTTGTGGTTTTTGCTTTCTATTGAATAGACCACCAAATAAACCTTTATTCTGTGGTTTAATACTAGGAGTTTGTGTCTCAGGCGTACTATTTGATTTTTTATTTCCTCCAGTAAATCTATCCCAAAGACTCCGAATAGAATACTTTTCGTACTTATCCTCAGTTTCCTCTAACCCATCAGCATTATTCTGATTCGTTCCATCTATATTTGTACTTCCATCCTCTTTATCATCATCCTTATTTTCACCCGATATATCACTCATTCTTCTTTGAAACCAATTTTTATCCCCTTCACCCTTGTTCTTACCAAAGAAAAATAGTGGAGCAAAAGCAGCAAGATTAGCAGCAGCAATACCTATTAGTGTCCGAATATCTTTAAAGGGTTTCCACATTCCAGCACCCTTGGAATATCCCGTTGCTCGAACAGCTAATCTACCAAGTATTCCAACTGCACCCCGTAAAGCAAGTCTAGAACCCAAATAAACACCACCAATAGTTAATAGAGTTTTACCTACATTAACACCAATTTCCTTTAATTTATCAATATTTCTAAGGGATATCGCATTATATGCATCAATAGTACTTCTACCAAGCCACCCAAAAAATAATAACTTAAATACGTTACCTAATCTACCTAAAACACCTCTTGTTGTATTTCCAATTTTAGCAACAGGTGCTACTAAAGCGTTTTGAATTTTTCTTTCAAAACCACCCTCTTTACCTTCTCTAAGTTTTAAATTTATTAATTTCTCTTCTCTTGCTGATGCAGCAGCTTCTCTTTGTCTAGTTAATGATGCTTCTACTTCTAAATTTTGTTTAACAGAATTAAGAGAATTTCTTAATCCTACTACCTGTTGATTAAGAGATCCTAAATCAGTAGCAACTCCTTTTAAACCTTGAGAGTTTTGAACTAATAAAGGTGTTATAAGTGATGTATTTAAATTATTCCTATTAGTAGGAGTAGTACTAAAGACACTAGAAGATACCGTATTTTTAACGGCTCTTATTCCTCCTGCTATTGGTGATGCTATCTCAGCCATTGTTTGCTTGCTGTGCCTTTAAATTTTCTTCTTCAATATATTGCTGAAGAAGTGCTAAATAAATTTCCCTCTCCCAAGGAATCATATTTTCTAACTCTGTTAAGCTATATTTATGGTGTTGGATTAGAGCAAAATTAATTTTATAGTATGACGCAAGATCTTCATGTGCCATACTTACCCGAAAAAACTTTGTAAACCCTCCAATACAACTTCATTTTCAACTTTTGTTTCTGGATTTGTAACCTTCACTGTATGCGACAACTTAGGCATGGTCTCAAAGAATTTCTCAACAGATTTAAATTGCTTTGAATCTAATTGTTCAACAAATTGATTCAACTCTTTCTTAGTACAATCAGCAGCAGCCCAAGATTCCTCCTCAGAATAAACTTGATCTATACATGATGCTATTAAATCAAAAGTATCATCAACACTTATATCACCACCACTACCAAAATTAGTCTTAATAAATTCATTTAATGATGGATATTTCATTCTTAAGGAATAATCATTATCCAATTTAATATCTTGTGAATGTTCAGCGTGAGTTTGTACACTAATCTCATCTAAGATAATAGTCGTTGTAACTTGCGTTTTACCATCATCTGGGCAAGTTATCACAACTTCAACTTCCTCTCCTACAGATTTACCTCTAATATTAAGAAAAAGATATTCAATATCAAATGTAGATAATTGATCTACTTTAATACCTCTTGTAAGAATACAAGATTTGATAACATCTTTAACCGCATTAGCAATCATTTGCGTATCCTCGCTCTCCATAGCCAGGATTAAAATCTTCTCTTCCTTTACAAGAAAAGGTCTAAATTTTATTTTCTTTTTGGATGAAGGTAGTACCAACTCATAAGAAGGTGTCGAAATCTTCGGTAAAGGCATAATATGCTCAATTCAATTATTTTTATTTATAGCACTAATTTGCAAAATATTTCCAAGGACCATTAATTGGTTGATCAGTAGTCCATTCTCTTAATCCATCACCGTCCGATTTCACAGTATTAACTGTTGAAGTTTGACCTGTTGGACTATTAAGAATACTAGTATTACCTATTTTATCCTGTATGTAATCACTGTTACGACTATGCCAAACATATCCATTGTTAGGATCATTGTTCTCAGCTAAACCAGCATCTTGAGAAGCAGATGTAGTTTGACCACAAATATACCTATCATAACTAAAATTACAAGTAGCTTTCAATACTTGCGAATTTTGATATCCAATTCTTGTAGAGTTTAATGATAGTGGAAATAACCCAACAAACTTATATTCTAAAAATTGTCTATAGTTTCTTTCAAACTTAATTATTCTAGTCTCATTTGACTTATAAAGATCTGGATATCTCATCTTAAAATGATATCCCTCTTCACTAGCAGCATTTGGATTAGCACCAGCAATGTACTCCATCCAATGCTCTAAGAATTTTAAAGTTTTATACTTATTATCAACATAAAATTCTAATGATATCTGGGTAAAATTTCTAGTATGAGCAAATCTTTCAACAACACCTTGATAGTTACCTACAACATCAACAGATGCCATAGCACTACCTGGCAATGAAGCATTACTACAAAGCATCCCTATTTCATCACCCACAAATCTAAAATCAACCCCCTTACTTCTAAGATGGTTTCCTAATGAATATCCATCACTATTAGTATGTGGAGGCAAAGCAAACTTCACCAAATAATTAGATGTTTGTGCGACATTTTGAAATGTCGGTAATATCTGAGATATTTTCTTTGGAATTGGTGCTGGCACTCTAAATAGTTTTATTATATCATATCTATTTAGATGGCTTATAAAGGAAAATATTATCCAACTTTTCCCCATAAGTATAAAGGAGACCCTACAACAATCACCTTTAGATCATTATGGGAAAGAAAATTTATGGTATATTGTGATAAAAATGCTAACGTACTAGAATGGAATAGTGAAGAAATTGTTATTCCATATAGATCTCCAGTTGATAATAAAGTTCATAGATACTTTCCAGACTTTTATATGAAACTGAAAGAAACTAATGGCAACATAAAAAAATATATTATTGAAGTGAAGCCTTTAAAACAATGCTCTCCACCCAAAAAACAAAAACGACAAACTAAAGGATATTTACGTGAAGCATTTGAATATGCTAAAAATCAATCAAAATGGAAAAATGCAAGAGAATATTGTAAGGATAGGAATTGGGAATTTAAAGTAGTCACTGAGAAAGAACTTGGAGTCTAATGAGTAGAGTTAAAGAAATCCGTGATAAATTAATAGGGACAGAACATCCTGACGATTTAATGCTGGATATTATGGAGGTTTTAACAGAAGGTGGTAAAACTCCTCAAATAGGAAAATTCTATGTCTTTGTATATAATCCCAAAACACCTAATATAAGGTACGATCAAAATCCTTTAGTTGGAGTAACTGGAATATTTGAATGGGGATTCCGTGGAATCAATTTTCATTGGAATGATCATAGACAATATACATGGAATGAAGTACCTGGTGGACTATATGAAGTCACTGATGAAGAGTTAAGTGATCTAGATGGTATTCCATTTGCAAGATTTCGTATAAATATCTAATATTCAGTAATTTTTAATATATGTCAAATACTGTACAGTCTGATGGTGAGTACTTAACCGAATGGACAACAGACCAAGAAATTACTGATGCCCCAAAGAAAATATCTGGGAGAAGCATCAAAGTAATGCAATATCCCGTTGGGACGAGTAATGATAATACTGAAGATTGTCTTTTAATAAAAGCATTGGAATATATTGCTCCTGGTCCAGGTGAAGGACTAGGAATGAATTTACTAAGTAACAAAGAAGGTGAAGATTATCCCGATTTTGATAAACTAGATTCATATGGGAAGGGTGAACTAGAACTTACTGTTCGGAATGAAAATCGTAGTGATGTTGTTAACAAACGTATGAGAAATGGTTCGTTTAAAGAATCTGTAAAATGGTACGTAAAATTACCAATACCATCACAAGTAAATGATATTTGTTCAGTAACTTGGGGTGCTGATACTTTAAACGTATTTGAATTGGCTGGAGTAGCAATGGGTGGAGCTGCTGTTAGAAGTGGAAACCCAATTGAAGGTGCATTGGGAGCAGTTAAAACAGCATCAAGAATGGCAAGTGGGCAAATTAAAGTTCCAGCTATTTCAGAAGAGGCAAAAAATAATTTTATATCTGCCGTAAGTGGAGCAGCTATAAATGTTATGGGTTCAAATGTAACCGCAGATTCTGTAATGGCAAGGGCGAACGGTCAAATTATGAACTCAAACCTTGAATTATTATTCCAAGGAGTTAACTTAAGATCCTTCCCCTTTGATATGACATTTGCTCCTAGAAATAGAGATGAAATGTTGATGGTAAAAAGTATAATTAGAAGTTTTAAAAAATCAATGGCAGCAAGATTGGGAAGAAAAAAGGACGGTTCAATAGATGCTGAATCTAAAATGTTCCTAAGATCTCCAGATCTATTTCTATTAAGATATTTAAGACGTGGCGAAGATCATCCATTTTTACATGCTTTCAAACCATGCGTATTAACTACATTTAATGTAAACTATACTGGGGCAGGTACATATGCAACTTATGGAGATTCAACACCAGTTAATATCCAAGTTAGAATGACCTTTAAAGAAATTAATCCAATATATGCTGAAGATTATGATGATGAAATGTCAGGAGAAGGAGTAGGATACTAATGGGATACTTCAGAGAGCTACCTGATGTAGCATACCAATCACCTTTAACAAATAAAACATCTTCTCGTGATTATGTTATAGCGAAAAATTTATTCAGAAAAGTAAAATTATTAGATTACTTAGAAGAAAATGCTTTATTATTTAATAAGTACCATATAGAAGAAGGAGAACGTCCAGATATTCTAGCAGACAAAATGTATGGTGATTCAACCTTAGATTATGTTGTGATCCTAAGTGCTGGAATAACAAATATTAGAAATGAATGGCCTCTAGATCATAAAAATCTATATGAATATGCCGAAGCAAAATATGGAATTGAAAATTTAAATGCTAATAGAGAGGTTGCTGGTAGAAAAGTTTATGAAACTGTTGAAGTTAGAGATGACAAAAATAGATTAATTTTACCTAAAGGATTAGTTATAGATGATGGATACAAAATGGATGGTCCTGGTAGAAGATATCAAAGTGGACCTTGGACAGCTATAAGACCTTATGGTACAGTAGAAATAGAAAAAAACCTTATGGAAATAGGTGGTACTGCTCATGCTTTACTATCATCAATCGCTACATCAGTAACAAATTATCAATATGAAACTAGAGAAAATGAAAAGAAAAGATCAATAACAATACTAAGACCTAGTTATCTTGATATGTTTTTAGAAGATCTTAGAAGAATTATGAGATATGAAAGAAATACTCAATACATATCACCAAAACTAATAAAAACAGAGAATACTAGAGTAGTCGAATAATTATCATAAAAAAGACCCACCCGAAGGTGAGTCTTCCCAATATTCAGGCTCTCTTGGATCATCTTTTGGATCCCAGTAGAAGAACTTCATCTGGGATAATCGACAATGTTTAAGAGGCTTGATTT
>Ga0163179_10001175_pt1 | contig 18591 bp, 5 predicted proteins | sample AtlANTMetagenome_FD_109643 | JGI IMG/M metagenome (GOLD analysis project Ga0163179, IMG submission 109643) | Marine eukaryotic phytoplankton communities from the Atlantic Ocean - Atlantic ANT 2 Metagenome | ecosystem: Environmental > Aquatic > Marine > Oceanic | place: North Atlantic Ocean... | reverse complement strand
TCCATTGAATCCGTACTACAAATCGCTTCATCCATATCGCTCCAACCGTCGTTATCATCATCAGTATCTTCGAAATCAAGGATTCCGTCGCCATCATAATCGCCAGTCACATCGTAAACCGTGATTGTCACGGATACTGATGCATCATACTGACCATTGCTTGCATTGATCCAATATTGAATCGCGGAGGTTGTTTCCGTTGGTGTACCCGAAATCGTACCCGTGCCTACATCGAAAGCTAAGCCAGGTGATAGTGAGATTCCGGGCTCAATCGTCCATGTCTCAATATCTCCGCCCGAGGTTGTTGGGGTGAAAGCCTGCATGGTCTGGTTCGAAAGGAGATTCAAGGAATCAGTCGACACGACCATGACAATCGGTCGATCGTCGGTTGTGTCAAGCGTGTCACAAATTCCATCTCCGTCCGTATCGGTTGGCTGATCCAACGGGTCTAGATCAGAAGTTCCGCCGCATTCGGCTTCTTGTGTTGTTGTCCAACCATCGTTGTCATTGTCATTATCTGCATTGTTGCCAATTCCATCGCCGTCAGAATCTGTGTCTTCTGTATCGTCTGTTGGGAAGGCGTCTTCGCCATCATCGACACCGTCGCTATCACAATCTGCAACGAGTTCACAGTCTATTTCCTCATCGATGTCGAGAACACCGTCACCGTCATCGTCATTGTCGAGAGCATCTGGTATACTGTCACCATCTGTGTCCTCCTGTACAACAAGCTGGATTGTAGCAGTATCAGAGAATCCACCAGCAGTGGACACTGTAATCGTGTAGGTGTCCAATGGTGCGGCCTCGTTCGGCGTGCCCCATATGGTACCATTGGTAGCGTCGATTGACAATCCATCTGGAAGTTCTGGACTAATCGACCAAGATACGGGTGTGCCTCCTGAGGTCTGACCGGAAATCGGTTGCATCGATGTTCCATTGATCAGCATAATCAGGCCTGTTGGCATGGTCAGATAGATTTCCTCGACAGGCTCCAGTACTTCGATTGTGATTGTTGTCGATGCAGTCATACCACTTGAGGAAGATACAGTAATGGTGTACACTCGTGAAGCATTGCTCTCTGAAGGAGTGCCCCATATCGTACCGTTGTTGGTTCCAAACTGAAGACCTGCAGGTACACTAGGACTAATTGCCCATGATGCTGGGTTATCACCAGTCGTTTGTCCAGAGATTGGTTGCATAATTGTACCATTCTCAAGAGTCAGACTACCAGTAGGATATGTTAGACCAATTCCTGCACCTGTAATGTTAATTTCTACATTAAATGTGGCTGAACCATTGCTATTTGTAGCAGTAATAGTATGATTCTGCGAACTTGTGTACAATAATGGAGTGCCTTCAAAACATCCAGTTGTTGAATTAAAATTCAATCCAAATGGTAGGGTTGGAGTTGATGCAATTGCCCATGAGGCAACCATACCACCAGCAGTTGTGTCAGGGCACACGCTAGCAGCTACATCTCTTGGGAGATAGAGGCTGTTATTACCGCCCCAGACCGCTACTGCAGTTGGCTCATTGATGGTGATTGTGACTGTTACTGGCGCACCACAAATTCCCCAACTGTTGCATGCACGAATAGTATAATCATCACTCGTTTGATTTGCTGTCGGTGTCCCCCAAATCGTACCGTTAGATGGGCCGATGTTCAAACCTGGAGGTAAACTTGGAATGACCGTCATGGAATGAACTGTAGCAGATGACGGAATTGACGGTACAAACTCTGACATTTCAACGCCACGAACAAGATCATCCATGCTGGACGGATACGTTAGTGTGGGCGCTGTAGGCGATACCCCAATCTCGATGGTTTTCGAGAATGTTCTTCCTTCAATTGTGCTATTCAGCCAGAACGTCTGATTTGCTGTAATTGTTGTCGGTGTACCATAGATTCTACCCGATGCACCTGTAAATGTCAATCCAACGGGTAAGACGACTGGATTGCCTGTAGTATTCTCCAACGTCCAAGTAACGAAATCTGTACAAGTACAGCCGTTAACAGGATATTGGTCGTAGTTTACGCCAACTTGCGGCTTGTCCTCGCTAACTGGGTGGGAACGAGGTCCAACGATGCGCAACAGGTTGAGGCCATTGTATGCATTGATGGTGTATGCAGAGGATGATAATGGTGGATCAGCATACCGGCTACCCCATACTATGTTTTGGCTCGTTGTTACTAGGAGAATATACGGTTGACCATGCTCATCGGGCCCAAAATCATGGAGCCTGAGGGCCCCGTAACTGGAAGAACGATAGGATTGAACTGTGGACAAGACATCTCCATTGTCATCGGTTAAAAGGTAAGCAAGTGCTGTGTAAGATGAACCAGAAGCACAGTTATCAGGTACAATTATGCGAACCATGTCATTTTGAATGTATGACATAATTCCGTTTTCACATCGAGACCCTATGCCATCATTGGTGTCGTATAGGTTCTCTCCACGATCGATATCAGCCCAAACACAACCTCCATCGGACTCGTTGAGGCGAGCAGTGTAGAGCCAACTTTGTCCTGTGGATGAGCCAGTCTGACAAAGCGTTGGAGTATGGTAAGAATTTGTGGAATTCTGCACTAAGGACGTCGGATGAGCGGATGTTTGTATTGAAGAGGTTAAGGCTACATGCAGCGAATCGTCATCAAATGTTGCAATAGTGATCTGATGGGCTAACGTGCCGGTACCTGCTACATTCTGCCTGAATAGATGAACCCATTCAGCTTGACCATTGTTATCGAAAGAATAGATGAATGATGCACGCTGGTCTGTTACTGTATTGCTTGGGGTGTCTATACTGTTGTAAGATATCCCTGCTCCCCAAGCGGTTGGGCGCATTGCTACGTACACTCCTCCATCAGTTCGAGTCGCTAAATCAACGGGCCATGTTGTATCACAGGATGAGGCAGATTGGAAGGTTGCACCTGAAATCCACTGTGCCGTTCCTTGCGAATTGAAACGAGCGATGAATGGGCGTTCGGTGTGAGAACAATTGTTTGGACCTGTGTAGGTCATTCCACCTATTGAAAACTCGAAACCGCCTGTTGATGAGCTGGTTTTCACTGTGCCAACCATAGTTATGTTTCCATTTGAATCAACAATCAGTTGAGATGCAGTAGAACTAGTGGGACGATCATTACTGTTTTCGCCGCTTACTCCCATTCCATAGACTGGAGCAGAGTGTGATGTTTGTTCCATATACTCGGTCCAGTCAACGTGACCGGTTCCATCAAATTGAACCAGTGCAAGAGACTTAGCTGTCCGATCGCCGTTATTTACATCTTGAATATTATGAGAACTAGATCGATCGAAGGCAATTTCACCCATGGATTGTGGGATAGACATCAGTAAAAGCGGCATACCGTTGGCATTGAGAGTCAAATCATTGACATGCAACTGGTAATTGTAACTATTGTTGTTGCCCCAGTTCTCAATCACGTGAACCCACTGGTATACACCGTCAACAGACTGTTTAGTGACGAGAAGGTCATACACATTCCAATTACTGTTGGAGTAATTTTCCATACCTGGGACAGTTGAGGGTATTGCGGCGGCGATACCGCACGCTTGACCTGCAGTGTATCGAGACCCGTCATTCTGGTCGTATACTACTCGGTGACCGAATCCTTTGTAGGTGTTTGCAAGATAAGCAGAACCGGAAAGACATGGGAAACTGCCGGCGTTGGCGGCATAAGTAGTCGGACTCTGAAGCAGTGGAGCAGATGGAATAATCTGGAATACGATTGAGCCTGTCCAATTCTCCTGGTTGGAGGTTGTATTGAATGAAACACTGAATCCAAGATCTTGGCCGACTGGAGTGCCTGAAATAACACCCGTCGAAGAATCGAGGGTTAGGCCTGAAGGTAGTGCTGTATTGTTGATGACTTGCGTTGCTGTTAGACCCGGCCAATTTGGATTGAGAGTGATGGATTGGCCCTCTTCCAATTTTATGACATCGTATGATAGAGGGGCAGTCTCAATATTGTCGCAAATTCCATCCCCATCAACATCACCAGGCTCGATATTTGCTTGAAGCGACCATGGAGTAAAAGACCCCTCAAATGCTAGAACACTCTTCGATCGTGCGCTAATGAAAATATACACACGATCGTCAGATGAGATTGCTTGAGATACCCCATAAATAGAGTAATCACTTCCACTAGGAAGGGTTTCTACCAGCTTTGTGGTTGAAGAAGAGCCATCGATAGAAGTATGATAGACAGTTCGATTGGTTAGATCCGTCCAAGTCACATGAGGCTTTTCATTCGAGTCGAGGTCCAAATCTAGGTAGTTGGAATTGGAATTTGGTAAATTATCCGATATGGTATTTGAGGAAGAGAAGCTACCGCCAGTATTGTTGATGTACCTCATTGCATGGGAATCGCTACTTGAAGAAATGAAGGCGATATGGGCTATTCCGTTCGAATCTACCTCTAAATCGAATGAATAAGGTGCCCTATTTTCTGCTGAGTAAACATTGACTGCTGAGTTCCACGATCGCGATCCTAATTGAGGAAGATCGCTCGTTCTGTAATACAAGTTGTTGTTGTGCCAATATGCAATGTGTACTGTGCCATCGGATTCAGCCTCAAGATGCATCTTACCATCAATACTGCCCGCATGTGGTAAATTGAGATAAGAAAACGAACTGTCGGCAGTAGACTGGTAATAGAGTCTATAATCTCCATCGGCCGCGTATATTCTTCCAGAATCATCAATATCAATACTTGAGAATCTTTGGTGTACATTGTATGAGGTGCCAAAGTTAAGCACAGTTGTCGTCTGACTGTTTGTTGATGTTGCCGTACGTTCGTCGATAAATCTGTTAGTTGCAACTGTTGTAGTCCCGTTAATGTGTACAACATCAACGTTTTCCTGGTATGAGTTTGAATTGGATGCGAAATACTCAGAGGTGGTTGATGTCGGAGAATCGAATGTCCAAATACTCGGGCGCCCATTGTTTTGGGTACGCGCAATGAGAGTCAATTCGTCATCATTTGAGCCACCATGGAAAAGATCTACCATGTAATTGCTGGAAGTGTAATGATTCGCATCATTGGAGAAGGGTTCGAAGTTGTCGAAACCGTTGGGTTCGCATTCAAACTCATCTGCATCTGACCAGCCATCTCCATCGTCATCTGTATCGATGTAATTGCAAGTTCCATCATTATCCAAATCCTGAGGGACTGATGTAGAAACTAGTGGATCTGTGGAACATGTGTTCTCCAATATGTCTGTCCATCCGTCTTCATCGTCATCTGTATCCTCAATCAAAACAGTAGCACAATTTGTGAAAATTGTGTTTGGCATACCGTCATTATCGGTATCTGTATCTGCACAAGGATCGGTACTGAAGTCATCGTTCACATCGAGTGTGCCATCATTATCGTCGTCCGTATCCCACAAATCCTTCCAACCATCAAAATCCGAATCTGGATTCCATAGTCGTACGTCGGTTGAGTCATGAGTCAGAGTTACTGGTTCTGTGGTTGCACTGATGTACAAGCGAGTTGTACTATCGCCAAGCCCTAGTTTTCCATTTGTATTCTGGCCCCAGCAATGAATTGCTCCGTCAATACCAACAGCACACGCTGAGTTTGCTCCTGTAGCAACATAGCGTGCAGGGCCACCGATATCGATTATCCAAGGGGCGGAACGAGAGTTTGGTCCGCCAGCGATATAGTTGTGCCCCCAGCACTCAACTTGGGAAGCTTCGTTGATGATGCATGCCCCGTTGCTGTTTGGTCCAAGATCCATATGATGAGGTTGTGCAATTCGACGGTAAGGGGTTGTTAAACCATCACCAATCAATGCAATTTCAGAGGATTGATCACCGATATTAGTGGCAGAAGCACGTCCTGTCCTGTAGTCGGCTCCGTTACCCCAACAAACAATTCCTTCTGTTGTCAAAATCGCACAACTAAAATGGTTGCCTGTCACGATATCTCGGGCACCAACACCATCTCCCAAATTGAGTAATGGGTCATTTTGATGAGGGGCATTGCTAGTAGAATTTCCCTGTAGTAATTCCCCATATCCATTGTAACCCCAACATTGAACCTCATGGGATTGCAATAATGCACAAGCATGTTCTTGTCCGAGAGAGATTTTGGTAGCTTTGTCACTTAGTGGTAATGTCCGAGATGCTGAATAATATTGGGCACCGGTGGTGGTTGGATGAACCAAGTAGTTGTTGCCTTCACCCCAACAATGGACATTTCCTGCATCTGTTCGTGCACAAGAGGCATCATCGGATGTAGACACTTCAACAAATTTCTCACTTCCTGGAGGTACCAAAGTGTACATATTATCTCCCATCTCATTGGGATTGTCGCCTATATTGTTGTAATTGGATTGACCGAGACGATAATTTGACCCGTGACCCCAACACCTCACTTCACCGCTAGCCATTGCAGCACATACATGGAGTCTCCCTGCGTCAATATCTACTGCTGATAGATTACTACCAAGATCAGTAAAGGCCTGATATTCGCCCATTTCATGCAAACCATCTCCCACATCGGCAGTGCCTCCAATCCCTAATTGGCCAACGTTATTGCTACCCCAACACTTTACCATCCCCTCATAAGAGCGTGCACATGTGAAATGTTCACCCATTGTAATCTCTTCAACATCATGTGGTGCGACAGTTAGTTCAGAACTCGTGGAGCTTAATTCAAGGATTGGAAATGATGTGCTGTTTACTTGAACTGGAGATTCGGGTTCGTCTGGTGTTGCGCCAAAGAAAGCACCATTTCCTGAATACCAACTATCGCCCCAACAATAGATGTCTTTTGCATCGGTTGAATTCCGGTAGATTGCGCAAGTAGCATCATGATTAACAGAAACATCGACTGGGATCCATCCAGTCGGAGAAGTCACAGTCACGGGGGTAGGCGAGTTAGTGGTGTTTGGAGCGCCATCGCCAAGGGCGCCAGTAATCTCCTTACCCCAGCATGAAAGGTTGGATCCTGTGACGGCACAAGCATGAAGATCACCAACGGCGACTGAGGTGTTGTGCTGTCCTGTGATGTTAACGAAGGTACCGTGAATTGATGGTTCTGAGCCGCTACCACAGGTAATTTGAGATGGATTTAGTGACCATAATTCCACTCCGTGAGTTCCGTCCGTTGCTGTGAAAAAGATATGGTTGCCAATAGTTGAGTTCAGGATGTTAGTAGGAGAGGATCCTGAGACACTATTTGTGTTTCCAATGTCTTGGACCATTGTGGTACCAGAGGTTGTTCCATCACTCTTCCACAATTCTGTTCCGTTGGTTCCGTCGCCGGCCGTGAAATAGAGGGTGCCGCAAATGTCGGTTAAGTGCTGTGGATTACTGTTCCCGGAGTTATTACTGGTGGGGTTGATGTCCTTGACCATCACAGTGCCTGAGGCTGTTCCATCGCTCTTCCACAATTCATATCCAGAATTTCCATCATGGGCGTTGAAAAAGAGAGTGTTGCCAACGGCTCCGAACCAGCCGGGATTACTGCCAGCATTACCGCTGCGGATATTCTTGACCATCACAGTGCCTGAGGCTGTTCCATCGCTCTTCCACAATTCGGCTCCATTGGTTCCGTCGTGTGCCGAGAAATAGAGGGTGTTGCCAATGGCTGTCAGATGCTCGGGAGCACTAGACATACTTCCGCTGCGGATATGCTTGACCATCACAGTGCCTGAGGCTGTTCCATCGCTCTTCCACAATTCCATTCCATTGGTTCCGTCGTCAGCTCGGAAATAGAGGGTGTTGCCAACGGCTGTGAGGTGGGTGGGATTGCTATCAGAAGTTCCGCTGTTGATATCTTTGACCATTACAGTGCCTAAGGCTGTTCCGTCACTCTTGTGCAATTCCCATCCGTCGGAAGTTTCCGCTTCGAAAAAGAGAGTATTGCCAACGACTGTGAAGTCCGAGGGGCTGCTGGAAGAAGACCCGGAGACGATATCTTTGACCATCACAGTGCCGCTTTCAGTTCCGTCACTCTTCCATAATTCTTGTCCGTTGGATCCATCATTGGCTCGGAAAAAGAGGGTGTTACCAACGGCTATGAGGTCGCTGGGAGTACTGCTGGGACTTCCGCTGGCGATGTCTTTGACCAACACAGTGCCACTTTCAGTTCCGTCACTCTTCCACAATTCTATTCCATCGGTTCCGTCGTTGGCCGAGAAATAGATGGTATTGCCAATTCTTGTGAGGTGCTGGGGGTTCCCACTGTTGCCGCCAGGACGGATATTCTTAACCACAACCGTGCCAGAGGCTGTTCCATCAGTCTTGAACAATTCAACACCATTTTGGCCATTATCGTCGCCTACGAAATAGAGGGTGTTGCCCATGACTGTGAGATCTCGTATCTGACTACCCTGACTACCAGAATGGAGGTCCTTGACCATCCATGCAGTGCCGTTACCGTTGTAGGTTCCTGATTCGCCGCCACCTAGGATAGATGTGCCATCGGAGGATTTACCCCAGCAAATGAGGGAACTATTCTGTGCAAGAGTTCCGCACGTAGCGCCGTTGCCAGCGACTACAGAGGAGAATACAGGGTTAGAAGACGAGGTCCATTGTGAACCTGCGCCTGCAAGATCAACTGTTTGAGGAGTGGAAGTATTCGTTCCAGTAAAGGAAGAATTACCGAGGCTCATGTTGTTGATTCCGCCATTATGGCCCCAACACTTTGCTTCGCCGTTTGATGTAACTATGCAAGTGTGTCTGTCGCCTGCAGTTACATCTGAAACTTGGGTATTCCCTAACATAACCTTGGAAGGTGTACGAACAATGCCACCACTCTCGATAGAGTAGCCTGCATATATCTCGATGTTGTCAATCCATGCTTCGTTGAACGATCCAACTTGGTTTTGGTTGAGACCTATCCACTTGAATTCGTTTTCGCCTGCGGTGAAGGTATGGTTGTAGGTAGTGAAAGAAGAGACGGTTTGGTGTCCTTCTTTTTGAGTTCCATCGATATAGAACTTAACATTATCATTCGAGCCGTAGGCTGTCTTTATCTCATACGTGATGTATCCATTTTCGAATGCATCAATACTGAACAAAAATTGATTGGCATAGGTGTAGCTACTACGAAGAGTCCACTTGAGTGATCCTCCATTGTCTGTGCTATGTGTCCAATCATTATCGTGACTGTAACTAGGATGCTTTCCGATGAAGATATCAACCCATGGTGAGCTAGATTGCCACGAAGATGATGAGAATGTTTCAGAGATTGAGCCTGTTGAATTAGCAAGTTGGTATTCTCCAAGTTGGTGATCTGTGGAGTCGCCCCAACAGTACAGGGCTTGATTTATTGTGGTAGCACAAGTGTGTTGTGCACCGGCCGAAATGGACATTACACGACCGGCCGAAGATGGCATTGTTACTCTGGTCGCTGTAGCATTAGTAATGGTGGAATTAATGCCAAGTTGTCCAACACGATTGTCTCCCCAACAATATACAGATCCATCAATGCCTAGAGCACAAGCATGATGATCGCCAACAGTCACTGCTGTGGCAACGAAGGCCTTCGGAATTCCTTGGGGAGATACTGCACCCATACTGAATCCGGCCGCAAGTCCTGCGCCCCCTTGCCCATATAACCTAGAATAGTTCGATCCCAATTGTTGATGCGTGTTCAAACCCCAGCACATCACTGCTGAGTCAACACTGGTATTGTGTGGACGTCCGGTAGTAGAGCAAGCAAAGTCTACACCAAGCCCAATCGTGTTTGCTTCACCATAGGAAGGTGTGTCGTAACGATCGTCCTTGTCATCGCAAATCCCGTCATTATCTTCATCTGGTGGAGTCGAAGTGATATTGAAACGATCAGAACCACAGGTGTATTCATCGATTCCAAGCCAACCATCGCCGTCAGCATCAATTCCCATTCCATTCCCTCCAAAGCCGACATCATGGATGATCCGCAGATTTCCATTAGTGGTTTGTGTACCAATCCAGAGGTTGCCATTCTCACTGATTTCAGCACGGATTTCATTCACCGCTAGAGTCAGTAATTGAATTGGAGAAGTCCAAGATCCATCAATGAGTTTGGTGTGATAAATCCCGCTTGACGTGCCGTAGAACACATGCGGAATCAAGTCAGAATCTACTGCAAAAGAGAATGTGGATGACGTAACTCCTGCAATTGGAGAGAAGGTCCAGTCATTAAACGCGGGGCCATATAGACAAGCCGTGGTACAATGACCATACAACAGCCCATTCGTGGACAAATCTGTTGGAACATAGACCATGTGAAAATTACCATCTGCTGATTGAATCATTCGAATTGAGCGGATATCATCGCCCGAAGCTGAAGACGTGTTGTATGTTAAAGATGGGCTCGACGCTGAACCATAGTCTGATTGGCTTGCTGTTTGTCCAGCTTGCTTTGTCTTCATCTTGATCTTATCAGGCGTGGCTTCTTCAAGGAAGAGATTGGTGATTGAACCATCCAAGTTTACGATTACGTCCATGTCTGAACCTTGGAAGGTCTGTGTGTTACTGGAGCCAGTCCAATTTGTGGAGGACTGACAAGTATGGACTGTCGTGTCACAGACAGCGTGCCGGAATACGTGTTGGCCTGAAGTGTTCGTATTTGTGATGATTTCGAGTACATTTGTGTGATTGAGGACCATCTCAACCTCGTGAGGATTCGCAAGGCCCAGTTCTACATGATGCCAGCGGCCATTCGACTTCGTTGCATAATGGGCATCTTGTGTCGTGCCTGTGTTGTAGGATGGGTCGGTCCAGGAGATATGTGGAACGTCATTTGTGTCAAACAGGAAGTCCAAGTCGAGCACTTCTCCCGGCCCACTTGTGAGTGGATATTCAAAGGTCCAAATGCCCTGATTATACACAGCGAATCGTATTCTGTCAGTTGAATCGTCGATATATGCAAGTCCTGGACAACCATCGGATCTGAAGGCGATCTCCAACATTCGTCCTTTGAGGCCTCCATCAAGTTGGAATGATTCGATGGTCGGATTTTCATGAGAGAAAATCGCGTCACAAGGTTCGAGTGCGAATTCTTGATCGAGAGCGAGGTTTACTGTATGGCCAAGATTGTCATTTGGACTGTCACCGAGTGTTTCTGTATCCTCATATCCAAGTCGACCGTTTGCTGAAGCCCCCCAACACTTGACTACAGCATTTGATCCAGTGTTTTTCCTATAGCAAGCGAAATTATCTCCGACAGTAATTTCTCTAGGATTTGGATTGGAAGTGCCTAAATCTACGTGCGGAAGATTGCTGCCCATTTCGAGAGCCTCGTCACCACGGTTGTCGAGGTCTCCCAGACCGAGTTGTCCATTCGCATTGCCACCCCAGCACTTGATTGTGTTAGGGTAATCTTTGGCGCAAATATGGTCGCGCCCTGCGTCAATCGCTTCAGCTACAAACGAGCCGCCCAAATCGATACCTGAAAGGCTAGATATCGCCTCACCACTTGAGTCACCGTAATTATTGGTATTACCGAGACCTAATTGTCCGACATCATTGAGTCCCCAACAAAGGACGTCGTCGTTATCGAGAATTGCACAAGTGAATCCATCACCGGCTGTAATGGATGACGCATATCGTCCAGTGGGCCAAGTAATGTTGGTGAGTGAATTACCCATCTCTCCTCCACCATCACCAATATCATCGGTGCTACCAATTCCGAGTTGTCCGTATGCATTGTCACCCCAACATGCCACATTTCCGTCATCATAGAGGACGCAGGTATGTGCCTTGCCAAGTGCCATCGCACTGACGGTTACGCCTGTTGGAAGGGATACATACGCAACGGAGTCGCCAACTTGATCGGTTTGAGTTCCAAGATCGGTTGTATTGCCCATTCCAAGTTGACCCTCTGCATTCCCGCCCCAACAAGTCATACTTCCATCATCCAAGACCGCGCAGGTATGCTCGCCCCCTGCAGCGATTTGAGATACATTGCGTCCAGCCGGCATGGGCCAAAACGGCATGTAATCGCCAGTCTCAAGATACCCGTCTCCCGCACCGTTCCCATCAGTGTAGCCTAAGCCTAGAGCCGCAATATCACCAAAACACTTCACGGAATTATTGGTAAACAAAAGACAGGTGTGAGCCACTCCAAGAGCGGCTGTCTCAGCAGTTAGATTTGTTCCAAGATCGACATACGGTAGATTCTCACCCATCTCATCGGATTCATCACCCATATCCTCAATATTACCAATTCCTAGTTGGCCTGCTGTATTGTTCCCCCAACACTTGACCATGCCTAATGCAGTCACAACACATGTGTGACTCCAACCAGAAAAAATGTTAGCAACCTCATTATTCTGAATGGAATTAGAACTAGGGGGGAGTTGATCAATGGATGTAGTTTCTTCACTTGATTCGAAGCCATTCAGAGTGTAGCCTGTTTGCGCCATCGTAATCATCAAGAAAACGAGCATCAAAGAACGAGTTTTGACAATATAGCGACTGCTCATATATTTCATTTAAAATTGAAAACATATGACTATTGGACCGATGATGAACGGGTCATATAAATGAGAACGGGTATAGTGGAGTATACGGTCCCGTAGGGACCGCTCGTAAATTAGGGAGAATGGATAGATGGTGGATTTGTCTTCGATTATTGCGCTAATTGGAATCGTTTCGATTGCTTTAGTTACTCCTGGGCCAAATAATTTGACCGCTCTAATCCATTCTGGATTGCACGGAGCGCGTGCAAACATCCCACTAATTGGAGGAATGGCAACTGGTTTCATACTCTTGCAGACATTTGTTGCTATCCTTGTGAACAACCTGAATGAATTGGGGAATTGGGCGTACATTCTCCACTGGATCGGAGTGGTATTCATCATTCTACTTGCGATTGTAATCGGTCGGCTTCGTCCAGATTTGACGAAACAGAGTGATATTCCCCGTCTAGGCTTCAAAACTGGATTTGCAATGCAATGGATTAACGGTAAAGAATGGGGATTTGTCATTCTCTACATGACGCTTCTACTCGATGATTTTGGAGGGGGAGTTACGGGGTCATTATGGATTATCTCTATCGTAACCACCATCTGTATTCTTGCAATATTTGCTTGGAGCGTGTTTGGTATGAAGCTAGAACGTTTCATGACCGATCCAAAAATTGCACCACGATTGTTTCCATTACTCGGAGGATGTCTTGGCCTTCTAGCGATTGTTATTGGTCTCCGAGGAGCATGATTAATTGTGATTTTTTGACCATGAATTGAGGACTGTGGACTCCCCCTTCTGGAGATGTTCGGATACCGTGGCCTGCTTCAATCCGACTGCTTCAGCAATGTCACGCTGAGTACACCCTCTAGGGTATCGGTAGTACCCCAATTCGATGGCTTTGAGCAATATCTTCTGCCTTTTAGGTGGCATATCACTCATGTTTATTGGTGTTATTTTACTATCTTCCGACTCCAATAATGAGTATGACATTCTTTCAGGAAGTGCTTGGGCCATTCTCATCATCTCCTTAATGGAACTGGGAATGCCACTGATTGTCACCTTCAAAAAATCAGGAGTTGCAATTGTTGGATGAGTAAACCAAAGGCCATCTAAAGAGGCGACTTTGCGGGTGAACGGCCCTCCCAGAGTTACGATTGCAATAGACTCATTCTCACCTTCGGTCAAAATAGTGATGATGCGAAGTGCATCGATTTCCTCATACTCATGGAGCGGGTGTTGATGCTTGAGTTTCGCAATAATACTGGCGGGGGTGTTTTTACTGCCCGGTTGATAATTCGAAATAAATTCAACTGAATCAAAGAATTCCAGTAAATGTGCTCCTTCGAGGTTTCCGAAGTTCTCGGCAGTGACACGGAACTGGAGTAGTCTTGTCCCACCGGCCATGGTCGACCGTTCATGAATGGCTTGAATAAGGTTCGGCTATGCAAACCTCTGAATGACTATCAAAGTCCATTTCGCTTCTTTGAAAGGTTGTTCGAATAATGGTAGATCATCTTGAGCATTCGGAGCCAGGACTCAATGCCGTCCTTCTTCATCTTCTCTTGCAACTGATCGTTCTTAATCAGGACATCACCCCAGATATTCGCAGCAGTGCCCTTCTTACCCTTAGGAAGTTGGAATGTGTCGTTGAGGGTTGGCTCGAGTAGGCTCTTCCATACGGCATTGGGGTTCACTGCACAAGTGACCTCAACAATGACTTCGTTGGGCTTAACGCCTGTACCTTGTTGCCATGATCCTGGACCCATTTCAGCTAGGAATGGGAGGCAAAGATCGAGCACTTGTAGACCAGTAACTGGATCTGCTCCGGTGAGCTCAGTGAATGCGGTTCGGAGCTTAGCACGGTCTGCGCCCTTCTGACCAGTTTGAGAACGGAGATCATCAATTGTAGTCGGCACTAGGAAGCGGATATCTGTGTAGTAAACAAGAGGCTCGTCAGATGACATCGGTGAGAAGAGCTTCTGATACGGAGCGCCCCCGCCGCCTTGATCGGTCACGAGATTGAGGGGGTAAACCGTCTTGAGAGCGTTTGTAGCAACGCTCTGGATGAGGCGGTTCATTAGACGCTGAGGTGCAGCACTAACTTCGTTGAAAGTTGCTCTGTATTCCTCCATCTGAAGAACTTCGTAACCACGAACTGCCAAGAGTGAATGGACTGTAGCACCCTGCTGTACTCCATCTTCACCACCCCAGTTTGCCTGAGAAACCCAGCGTTGGCCACGAGCCTTCGAGCTTGGAGTGATCAAATCTGCGTACTGACTCATGCGTCGAGACACACGGTTCTGGAAGTCGGCTTGGTCGAGTTTGGTGAATACTGTTGCCTGATAATTACCCTTCAGTGCATGGTCTGCAACCTGGCTAGCATTCACGCTGGTAAGCAAATTCGCCTGATCTTGTGGGTAAACGAGGAGGCGGCGGCGCCCTGTGCCTTCACCGAGTGTACCGATGTTCGGATCGGTGAGTAGGTAGCCGAGAGTTGCTGTATACTCGAACAGGCGGCCATAGCGGTCTTCATCACTTGCACGCTGAACCCACTCATCGAGTCCGGGCTCAACAATGTGCATCTCAAGAGGAACAAGGTCTGATCCGCCACCGAACATTTGGCGAACTGTAGCGGAGTTCATCATACCCATCATCGTGTAAAGCGAGGTCTTGCCAGACGTCAGGAAGATGTCTGTGATTCCATCCTCGCCAAACGAATCGCGGCGATCAGGCATATTCACAAGGAGATTGAAAGCGGATGGAGTATCACGATTACCATTTACAGCTTGCCAAATCCAATCGTAGGGTTTTGTCATCAGGTAACCGTTTGCATCCTTACCAAATCCTGCAGGGGAGTAACGAATCCATCCCAAGCGGTTGTTGTAAGTCACATTTCGGTGCATCAAAGATGGATAGTAAACACGCTCTTGTGGATCGGAGCCAGGTACCACACCACGATGGCCAAGACCCCATACGAGTGGTTCCCATTCTGGGAAGCCATCTTCAGTAACACCGAGGAACATGTGGTCATCTCCTGGAATTTCGAAGTCGGTTGGGTCTGCTCGAACGCTCAAAGCACTACCCATGCGATCTTCGTCGCCAGTAGAGCAGAATACCAGAGTTTGCGTTGTAACGACCTGGGCTGGGGTCCACATGTTGGCCTGTAGAATGGTCTTCTGCTTGATCCAGTCAGACATCGTGTTGAGGTCTCGCTCAAAACGGAAGCGGTCTGACTCAATCCAACTTGAGCCGAGAATTATGTTGGTATTGAGGAACTTCGGTACACCCTTTCCGATATAGCGGCGGCGAGGATCCTCGGTTGTCATGTCAGTGTTCATCTGCGGTGCCCATGGACCGGAACGTGGGATATACTGAAGGAAATCCTCATCATCAAAAGCATGAGATTGAGGTGCTGCAACGCCTCGCTCAACCATTCCCATCAATTCCACATAGGTCTCCATGGGCTGAATTCGGCGGTTCGTTCGAAGGTATTCATCAGAGATTGATCGGTGTTCCCACATTTTCTTCACACTCAGAATTTCTTGGTTGGGTCCTCATGCTCAACTGGATTGACACCCGGTTGAGGGAGGAATGGTAAGGGCACATGGCCAGTAAGGAGGACGCCAATAATGGTCTGAATCAAGCCCAGAAGGACCTGAATCGCATCGAACGTGTTCTCGGTTTCACCAAAATCAATCCCAAGACCGAAGATGAGGAAGATGAGACCAAATGCTGCCATGAGATAAGGCGTGATGCGCATAATCTCACCTACCCAAGGCTCTCCTACGTCCTCGGGGAGGTGGTTCTCGCTTTAATATGCAACCCGATAGTCTTTCCAGATACGCATTCATTCAGAATTTTCGATGCATATGGTCAGGTCGTGAATCATCTTCAGGATCTGGGCCCCCGTAACGATCCGCCATCGATAGGTGGGGCTCCGGTTCAGGCTTTGGCTCAGGCTCCGGTTCAGGCTCCGGTTCAGGCTCCGGTTCAGGCTCCGGTTCAGGCTCCGGTTCGGGCTCCGGTTCAGGCTCACTAAGATCTAGATTGAACTCAGGTATATCCTCGGATTCAATATCTGGAAAATCTGGGGCTGATGGAAGTTCAATCTCCTCTTCCTCGACAATATCACGTACATCCATTGCAGCCTTGACATACGACGCAATATGGCCAGCTTGAAGTTCATCCAAACCATTTTCCTCAGTCTGAAAATCGATTTCTTGCTTTTCCTTGAATGTCATTCGTCCATCAGTGAAAGCGGCAATCATCGATGAAATCAGGCTTCGAAGACCATCAGCACCATGGCCATCCTCCCATGATTCTATGTGATCGCCAATCAGTGGGAATCCTTCGAAGCCAATTGCCTCGCCAACCGCTACCTCTACGCCATCCATCATCACAATGGAACCAATGAAATCACCATGGATTGCATTGGCCCTAATACGACCTTCATCGGTAAGTTCGAAAATTGAACCCACCATCCCTGTAGAGCGAATCTCTCCATCACTCTCCATCGCAGAAAGCGCTACATGTAGGCCCTTGAGGTCGCCCATCGTTACAGCATCAATCGCCTCATTGTGTGTTGGTATTGTGCCTTCAATCTCGATTGGCTCTGAAGCTACGTATCGAAGATGGAGAAGAATGCGTTCACGCATAGTCAGCGTTCGTGTATATGTCGCTAAAGGAACCGGTTCAGATTCTAGATCCGTCTCTCGAACCTTCGAAACATCCGTCGCAATTGTATTCATGCGCATGGAACGAAAGAGGAGACGGAGCAGGATTATCACGACAATAGCCCCGCCTAAACCCGCGGCGAGGAGGGTCGAGTCAGGGTCCATTCAGCACCAATCCCAACCGAAGAACACACGTTCCGTTCATCAAGGATTGCAGACAAAAGAAAGAGTTCGACCCATCCGAGAGTTCCGGAGAACAATCGGATGGGCCGGGGGATCCTGCAAAAAGCAGTCTAGAGCAGCGGTCGAAACCGCTTGACCTGACACTTTGTGATCAAACCTCGAGTTCGTCGAGGATTCCGTCCCCGTCATCGTCGGGGTCGAGGTGATCTTCAACGCCGTCGTTGTCGTGGTCGAACTGACCGGTCATGTCGTTACCGTCGTTGGTCTCGAACCAGTCGGAAAGGCCGTCGTTGTCGTCGTCCGTGTCCGTCTTGTCCTGAAGACCGTCGTTGTCGTGGTCATAGCGCCACTCACCGGTAACACCGTCGAACTCGTCAACGTCGAGAATCTCGTCGTTGTCGTCGTCCGGGTCAACTCCATCATCCATTCCATCGTTGTCATGGTCACGGGAGTAGTCCTCACCGTTGGGTCCCTTGTCGTTGATGTTATCGATTCCGTCGTTGTCGATGTCGAGGTCGAGGTTGTCGGCCAAGCCGTCATTGTCGTGATCGTAGATGTCCGTGTTAGGGTCACCGTCGTTCACTTCTTCCTCGTCGTCGATGCCGTCTCCGTCATCGTCGCTGTCCTCAGCATCATCGATGCCGTCGTTGTCGTGGTCTTCCGGGCTGTCATCAACGCTGTCGGGGATGCCATCGTTGTCGTCGTCGTTATCCGCGTCGTCTGGGATGCCGTCTCCGTCGTTGTCGTTGTCGCCGTTCTGCTCCTGGTTGTCGAGCTGCTGTCCTTGCTGCTGGTCGGATTGCTGACCCTGCTGGCCCTGCTGGCCGTTCTGGGTCTGACCGGTCTGCTGCTGGTTCTGACCATTCTGGTTGTCACCATTCTGGTTCTGCTGATCTTGGCCACCTTGCTGGGCGCCTTGTTCGCCGCCCTGCTGTTGCTGACCCTGACCATTGTCCTGCTGCTGACCCTGCTGACCCTGCTGGCCCTGCTGGCCCTGCTGGCCCTGCTGACCTTGCTGGCCCTGCTGACCTTGCTGGCCCTGCTGGCCGGACTGTTGTCCTTGCTGGCCCTGCTGACCCTGCTGGCCCTGCTGACCCTGCTGGCCCTGCTGGCCTTGCTGGCCCTGCTGGCCCTGCTGACCCTGCTGGCCCTGACCTTGGCCTTGACCTTGACCTTGACCTTGGCCTTGACCTTGGCCTTGACCTTGGCCCTGACCTTGGCCCTGACCTTGTCCCTGACCTTGGCCCTGACCTTGGCCCTGACCTTGTCCTTGACCTTGGCCCTGACCTTGTCCTTGACC
>Ga0163179_10001173_pt1 | contig 18609 bp, 18 predicted proteins | sample AtlANTMetagenome_FD_109643 | JGI IMG/M metagenome (GOLD analysis project Ga0163179, IMG submission 109643) | Marine eukaryotic phytoplankton communities from the Atlantic Ocean - Atlantic ANT 2 Metagenome | ecosystem: Environmental > Aquatic > Marine > Oceanic | place: North Atlantic Ocean... | reverse complement strand
GTAGAAGCTGAAATACGCATTACTTCTACTAAAGCCCCATTTGCAGGAGCTTCTGAAAACGTTAGTGTTGTTCCGCTAACCGAATACGTATTCTTGAACTGATAAACACCGTCAACGTAAACGTCTGTATTATTTTCAGTTAAAGGGTCAGCACCTAAAGTAAACGTAGTATCTGAGCCATCACCTGTAAAATTGTCTACAGCCAGCGTTGCTCCACCGCCACCAATCTCACCCCAATCAGATCCATCATAGCCTTCAAACTGGGTTTCAGTAGAATTAAATCGGAAATATCCAGCGGCAGCAGATCCAGGTCTTTGTGCTGTTGTACCCACAGGAATATGCATCGAGTCGGTAGCAGAGCCTACGTCTAGTGAAACATCAGGAGATGTATTAAGGATACCTACCCGATTGTTACCTTGATCTACCTTTAACACCGTGTCATCTGGGCCTTCGTCTTTTACATCTTGTAAAAGCGCAGAAGTCATCCGTATTTCTGCTTTCGCTCCTGCACTAAAAGCTGCTGCACTCGTACCATCTTGAGCGCGAGTAACTGTTAATGTAGTTCCAGATATGCCCGTTACTTTAACAACTTCTACTGTAGTACCGTCACCGTTGTCTAAAGTAACGTAAGCATGATGCCCACCACTAATGGTAGGGAAACCTGTAGCACTAGCAATCGACAATGACGTAACAGAGTTATTTATCCCTGCAGATAGCGTAGTGCTAAATTTATTTGCAAACTTTACGCCCATGCTCTTACGCCTTTACGAGACAGTAATTACCCAAGTAATTGTCATCGAGTCGTTACTAGATTTATTAATAGTTGTATACACGGTTCTACATAGCATTGTGCCACTAGAAGAAGCATTTAATATACCTGCTTCTACCAAAGCACCTGTACCCGTGCCAGCACCAAAAGTAGCTACATAAGTTACTGTGCCAGCCCCTGTATTAACAGTAGTGCTGGTCAAAGCAACTCTAGCTGCTTCTGCACTTAACGCAGTTTGACCTGCTGCAGCTGCTGTGTTGTTTGTGCCTACCGCCATGTGGCTCATAGCCGTTGCAGACGTATCTTTCATACGGGAAGCAACGTAGCCTTTACCAGCTGTAACCACTAGGTTATCAACCTCTTGGACGATTTCATCATTCAAACGAATAATTAATCGGCCTTTCATATTTAAATCATCTGAAATCATTGTTTGCTCCTAGCCATTAAACGTTGCCGTATTCATGGTTGAGTTGTTTAAAAGTGAAAGAGTACCACTTACATAATTAATTGACAGTGATTCTGCTACAGAAACCCCATCAGCTAATGAGTTTAAAGCAAAATTAACCGTTAACTGATCTGATATATTAGCTGAATCAGCCAGTGCTTTACCAACGGAAGTTGTTAAAACGTCACTGATTCCCACTACATTCTGTTTAAGTATTGACTGAACTGTTTGGCTGTCAAACACTTCATCTACTGTAAACGCATCAGAAAGCGGTAACCCTATAGTTAACAATGGTGAAATACTGTCGCCCATGCTGACAGAATCACTAAATGTTCTAATGATATTCAGTAATGGACTAAAAGAATCGCTCATGCTTACTGAATCAGCTAACGCTTTGCCCACGTTAATAACGGGAGCATCAGCTATACCTACGCTATCTGCCACCGCTTTATTATATGTAAAGACAGGTGCATCGCTAAAACCAAATGAGTCAGCAAAATACTGGTTTAAAGAATCTGGGTCGAGCCGAACATCGACCATCTGTATATTTTGATAAGCCAATAGTCCCTGTGGCTGAGCATACGTAATCTCTGCTTTAATGTTTTGAAAGGTAATTGTTACCTTGCTACTCAATCGAAATCGCTCCTAACCTTTAGCTTAACCAGATCATATACTGTATGAATACCACCGTTTGAAAAAGTAACCTCTATCTCTCCTTCAAATGTGCCTTCTTTTGTCAGTGTGCCAGCAGGGAAGTTAGTGGTTACTTGCCCTCCAGTTGCATTGGTTACTGTGCATGTTAAAGTAGATAGCACCGTAGTTGTACCTACTTCTCTGATCCGTAGCCTAACCGTTGCTCCAGACAACGCAATTGCTGCCCAAGTATCACTGTCACTAGAGTCTAATGTTTGCCCTGTTGCTGCTGTGGTAGAGTCTTTCAGGGTAAACGTCAACTCAGGTAACGTATCACCCGTGACTAAATTTAATGTGCTTGAATATGCCATGTTCTATTCCTGTATACCCTAAAGTTGATTATAAATAGGTATTAACCGTTGTTCTAAAGTTTTTCCTATATTAAAACCGTTTCTTGCAATTGTTTCTAAAGTTTCTGCAGTAGGTCCTAATAATGGTGATATAGGAGATCGACCCCATTCACTTGATTGTTGCATCATATTTAAAAGAGTAAAAGGGCCGTATACACCCGACCTATCTACTATTTCAGCCATATATTCAGACCAATCCATACGATCTGTTCTAAAGTATTTATCAGAAGCTTCTACTCCTGGTAGTAACCAAGCTAACCCATTCTTAGCATATTCACGTAATTCAAGCCCAAGCATAGTTAAAGGTAAAGTTGTTAAGGCAGCTAATGCAAGAAACCCAGCAGTAGAAGAATATGCTGCAGCTGCAGTATCCCCTTCTTTTAATCTAGTACGAGCTTCTCTAGCTCCCCCTGCAAGAATTACTTTGCCATAGGCCCAGAAAAAAGATTTTAACTGCCAAATCAATGCAAATCTTGGGTCTGAAGCCCACATTGGTCGTTCAGCTGCATTAGGTCTAAGAATAGAACTTTCTACAAAACGAGTTAAACCATCACGAACTTTTACCCCTACATCTGTAGACATATCTCTACCACTAGCTAACCATGCTTTAACATCATCAGGTTTTAAACCTAATTCATCTAAATAGCGCAATGACCGATCATTCATTGTTGCTGGATCAGCGTGTCGAATAATAAAGTTAATCCCCATATTAGTCGCAAAAATACGAGTAAATTTTGTAAAAACATTTAACCCAGTATATTTAAAAAAGAAATCAGAAGTTTTTCTAGCTGCAGGAGACAAAAATTGTCGTTCTGATTCTGTTAAAAAAACAGTCGCTACAGTTTCTGAAGCAATAACACCAATATCTCTTGCAAAAATTTCAGCCTCTTTGTAGTTTTTTATACTGTTAATTATTTCTTTTAAACCAGAAGTTAAACCAACAAAATCTTTTGAAGCTATCATTGGTCCTGCTAATTCAGTAAAACTAGCTAATGTTACAAAAGGTAGGATAGTGTAAAACTGAATTACTTGCGCCCATGAATTTACGTTTCTCCAAAATGGATTCATAGGAGATTTTTGATACCCAAGATATGTTTCAATTATTTCACGGGCTTTTTCTCTATTTTTAGGAGACAACTTTTCTAATTCAGGGCCAAGAATATCTTGACCTTTTTCATTTTTAGTGTGGCGATTCCATTCAACTCGTTTTGTAACACTATTAATGTATTCAGTTACTGTTTCATCAGGTTTACGTAAAAAACCAGCATCACGCAAAGCTTTAGCATTAACTTGAGAAGTTAGTTTACGGCCTCTTTGTCTAGCTGCTTGTGGGTTTGGCTCCCATACAGATTGTTCGGCTAAATTTTGAACATTATCCATTTGTTCAATCATTTCAATAATTGCTTTTTTAACATCATTCCTAGCTTGTTTATTATCTAGTTGTCCAGATTCTCTTAAAACAAGTTCTAAGAATGCATTAGGATCAGAAGCTATTGCTTCTAAATCTAATATTACAGGGGTGTAATTATCACGTTGCCCAATTTTTGTGTTACTTGGAGCTATATAATCATTAAATACTTTTTTATAAAAATCCCTAACCGCTTTTGCTTGATCAGATAACTGGTCATATGTAAAAGCTTCATTTTCTGCTTCTTGTATTGCTTCAACTATTGCAGGGTCTGTTGGATCACCGACAGTATCTAAAAATAAACTTTCTAAACGTTGTCTTGCTCTGCCTATTTCTGGGACCATTCCTAAAACAGTAGCCCCTGATTCCCGTTGAGATTTACCTTGTTGCGCTCTTACATAGAATATGTCTGCAATTGCGCTTGAAGCAATCCTTCGTAAATAACTATCTGCACTAAATAAAAGATTGTAAACAGGTTTAATCTCTTCGCCATTAAGAATACGATCTGCAATTTGTTTTACAGCTGATACAGTTCTTTCTAATTCCGTACCACCTTTTTGTTGGGTTTGTTGATTTAGTTTTTTAATAAAACGTTTTTCAACCCAATAATCAGGTTTAATTCGGTCTGTATTTTTTCGACTTTCTACAACTGTATCTATAAAGGTTTCAAATGTTTGGTTAAGCGGAGTACCCCAACGTTCTTGATAACGTGCAGAAGCTTGCCTCCAAAACTTTCTCATTTCTCTTATAAAATCTTTAAAAGCACGATCTACAATATTTTTTGGCTTACGGTTAATAAATCGTTTAGTAGCTCTTTTAGCTATTTGATCAGCAAAAAACTCATTAAAAGCTTTACTTTCATCTTGATATTGTTGCATCAACAAATCATAACTAGGGTCATTTTGAAAAGCCCGAAATAAACGATCTCGTATTTCTGAATTTTCTAAAAGAGTATCTTTAAACTCATTAACAAATGCATGACCTATTTCATGGGCAGAAGTTAAACCTAAACCCAAAGTATTTTGCGTGGGCCTTATTAAAATAAGTGTCCTACCATCTTTAAGCCTAATAGCTCTACCAAGAGCAGAAGTATTTGGGTCAATAAAATTCTTAGTTGCATCAATAACGCCACTGTCTTGTATTACTTCTGCACCAAGTACCTTTTTAAAAACGTCATCTAAAATGCCAGCGGCCTCTAAGTTTTGAATTATTTCAGAAGAAAGAACAATGGGTGGGTTTTTTAATTTTAAAAAAGAAAGCAAATCTTTAATATATGCAACTACTTTAGCGTCTTTTAATCCGTAATCCATAGGTAATTCAAGTTGACCATCCACAAGAGCAAGACCAGCTTCTTGCGCTCTTTTTACGGCTATGAATTTTTCTGCAGCGGAATCTTGTGGGTCTGGAGGAGTAGGAGGATTTACCCCATATTCTAAGGTGTCAATAGTATCGTACAGCCTAGTAAACTCATTAATTTCTTGCGTGGTTAACTCAGAAAAAGGTTTCTTTCCATCGTTAGTAAGCTCGTTTAACTGCCTATGAAGTTCAATTATTTGAGCATCTGTATCTGAAGTATCTGAAGTGTCATCGTCATAAATAGGCTGAGTGTCAACAATAGTTTTTCCGTCACTGTCTTTAACTATATTGCCATTACTATCAAACCTAACAGTATTGTATTCAGTAACTGGAGTAGCTGATAGTTTTCTTCGTCTTCCTCTCGCTACATTATTTGGTTGTACGCTTCTTCTATAACTATCCCAATAATTCCATATCCAACTTGCGTTACCCCCTAACACCGTTAAATTTTGTTCCATTTCTTCAAACGTTACTGAAGAATCTCTCCCTACATTTTGGTTTTCATTTGCTTTAATTGTTTCTGGTTCTGATAAAACCGATCCCTCTGGTGTGTACAAAGGATTACCGCTGTACCTACGGGCTGACTCTGTAACTGTTCCAACAGTAGGTGTAGTAGGCCCTCTTGTTAAATTAGGAGTATCAGTAGTTTCTTGGTCTATGCGTCTAGCTGGTCTGTAAACTATGTCACCGTCTTCATCTCTAATAATGTTTCCGTCTTCATCACGCTCTGGTATCAAATTTTCTGACATGACTTCTGTTTCAGAACCTAAACCAGCTTGCTCTTCACGGGGAGGGGTTATAGGTTCTCTACGCCTAGCTGTAATTATTCGCCCACCAGAAGGAACTGATTGCCTAAGTTGATTACGATTTCGCTCTAAATTTGCTTCAGTTGTAACTTTTTCTGAAACAATAACACCGTTACGATCTACAACTTGAAGGACTAAATTACCTTGCGTTTGTTCTTCAGGGCGTAAACCAAAACCACGAACTTCAGGTAATTCAGGATTGATACGAGGCTTACCATTTTTGTCTCTAACAATATTGCCTTGATTATCTCGTAAGTATAATGATGCGCCTCCTTCCCGTTGCGCTTTTATTAATTGAGCAATGGTAAGTTCGTTGCCGTCAATTATAGCCGCAGGAATGTTTAAGTTAGCTAAACTAGCTACATCAGTAATTGATTCACCATTAAAAGAAACATCATACCCAGCGATTAAAAGTTCAGCCATTATGTCGCTAAACCCTTGTAAAGCAGTATTAAAAGGATCTGTCCCTTCAAACCTACCTGTTGACGCTTCTGCTACTCTTTGCCCAGAACGATTTAAATCAACTAAATTCACACGGGATGTTTTACCATCAGGAGAAGTAACAGTAACCCTAGAGTTTTTTGCAAATTTCCCTTTCTTTGCTTTTCTTACCGCTAGTCGTAAAAACTGAGCAAGAGGAACACGTACTACTTGTTGTTCAGGAGGAAGAGAACGATCTTGAAATGTAAATAATTGCTCTGAACTAGGAGAAATTCTAACAAGTTGGAAATCACCATCTGCGTTTCTAATTTCAATTTGAGCATCAGGATCAAAGTTTTTTAAATCAACTGCATTCCTTAACAAAGACTGTGTATAGAAACGGGCTTCCCCGTTCTCAAAATCAGTAGGGCCAAATAAAGCCTCATATTGATCTCTAAGTTCTTGCTCCCCTGGAAATAAAGGTCCTTGATTTCTACTAGAAAAAGTTCGTAATACTTCCTCTTGTATATCTTGTTCTGTTAAATCAGGATTAAACTCTTCTTGAAACTCTTCCTGAAACCCTTCGGGAATCCCATCTGAAAAACCATCAGGATAATCTCTTTCATAAAGTATTCTAGCTGCTTCTTCTTCGCCATAAACCCTTGTAAGTCTTCTCCGTTCTACAATCCCCAAGGCCAGTTCAGTATCATTAGTTTGCTCCACAAGCTCATTAAAATACTGTTCATCTTCAGCAGAATACCTACGCCTATCTTCTTCCTCAAGATCAAGATTAGGATCGTCATCGACCTCTTCATCAAGTCTTCTTTTATTTCTAGCTTCTAATGTTTGAGTTAAAGTAGCAGTTTCAACTCGCCCGTTTTTTGGGGCTAATCGTCTTCCTGCTTCCATTGCATTTTCTAAATTTTCTTGTGTAGTTACTTCTTCAGAAACAACATTATTATCTTTATCAAATACTTGAACGACTAAATCTTCACCTGTTACTTGACTTTTTACTGAACTATAACCAAGGGCTTCTTTTAAAGAACGGTCACTTGCATTATCTCTAATAACAGCTTCAATAAGGTTTTTGTACGGACTTATGATTGTTCCTTTGCCTGGAACAAAGGCTGTGTAAGTTGCAAAACCATTAATTACTGTATTTTGTATTTGCCCGTCCCGTGTAGCTCCCTGTGTTGGGTTTTTACCTGCTACCCAAACAGCGTTCTTTTGGCTTCCCCCTATAGAACGATCTGTCATTGCTTCTAATTGGGCATTAATATCTTTCTGAGACTCTGGAGTAGTAATACCAGCGTACATATCCCCATACTGTTCTGCTTCAATCGCACGAGAAACAATAACATCTCGCCCTTTTTCTTTTAGATCATTAGCTTTATCAAAGATTTCTTTTGTTAAATTTTGAGCAAATTCATTATTTTGTACTTGCGAAACACCACTAGCTAAAGCTCCACCAGCTGCACCAAGAGAACCCCCACCAAAGAAACCCATAAAAGCTGCTTCTGCAAGACGCATCTGAGCCTCTTCTACGGTATAGTCATCGTCCAGTGAAAACCGATTAGCAACAGCAATACCTTCTTGGACAAGTTCTGTCCCCGATTCAACAGTAGAAGAACGCAACGCAGACTTTCCAATATCAGACGCAAAACGAGATAAAAAACTATCTTCGCCAATAGACCTTTTTTTAGCGACATTAAATAATGATTTTGCTACTAAAGCTTCACCACCTACGCCAATGGCAGCTTGCGGTAAAGCAATTCCTGCAGCCCTTAAAGCTGTACCTCTATCTAGCTCTTGACCTGACTCTAAAGCTTCAGAAAGATTGCTGCCAGAAAGGGGGACAAATTCAGAAGCACCTGCACCAACTAAAGCACCTGTTGTTATCGCCTTACGGGTCTCTTTTTTCTGTTGTTGCCGAAACAACTTATAAGCATTTTCAGCTAATTCTAGTTCATCAAGATCAGCTTCATTTCTAGCGACTTTTTCTACTGTATCTTGTAAAAGCCTTTTAGCAACAGAACGGTTAGTAGATGTTAAAATCCCTTTACCAACAGCAGCTGATACGCCACCAACTCCTGCACTAACAATAGAGCTAACAGCATAAGGAAAAAGTTGGCCTGTTCCTTTTGCTATTTGGGTAAAAAACCCACCAACTGTAGGTTCGTCTACAAATTGCGAAAAAGATTCTATTGTTTGGACGGGTGCAGCTGCAAGGTCTTCTTCTACTCTAGCTTGTTCAATGTTTCTTGCTGCTGATTCTGAATCACCTAATAAAGTATTTGTAATAGCTTTGAAATACTCAACATCAGCACCAAGCTGTTTAGCTGTAGACCTAACCCCTGCTGTAAATGAATCTACTACCCCAGTAACAGGAGTAGGGGCAAACTGTTGTTCTTCAGGACGAACAGTTCTAAGAGCCTCTTTACGAATCAGATCATCAAATTCACTCATTTGATCCTGTTGCCCTTGCATTATTAATTGCTACTCTAGTCAGCAAGTAATTTTTAAGCATTGGAAGCGTTTTAAGATCGTCCCTGACATCTATAGCGCCACCAATTTTCTCACCATTGCCATCAACAACATAAAATTCAGTAACCTTATTGGGATCAGTTGAATTAGCTCTTAATCTATCAAAACCTGCTCCTTTACCAAGTGTAGAAGCATTAAAAGTAGCTAAAAAATCTTCCTGTGTTACTGCGTCAAATAAACCTTCATTTTCTTTTGCTAATGACTGCAACACTCCCATTGCAGCCCTATCAGATTCTTTTGTAACAAAATCAAAAGCTTTTTGGTTTCTTGTTCCAGTAATTTGACCCCCACTACCTCTAACAACAAACCTCTCTACCTGTTGATCTAGCTCTCTTACAATAGAACTAGCCTGTCGTTGAAAATTATCATCAGTTGGGGATAGCGAAATAATATTATTAATTCTTTGTGATAAACCTAAATTATCTGGATCAGTTGAATTAAAGGCATCAAGCGTAGAAGTAAATTCTTCTCGATCATCTTTAGAAAGCTCGCTTAACTGATCTGTTACGGTCTCTAAATACTTAGTTTTAGCTTCTAGTGCATTTGTATCTGCATTTTTAGCAGCAGTATCTGCTTGTTGTTGATTAATCTTAGTTGTTTCTATACTTGTTGCAGCAGTAACTGCTTGAGGTGTAGATAAAGTCGCGTCACCCGTTGCTAATACATTATCTATTGCTTTACGAATTGCAGTACGTTCAGCTGGATTTTCTGTTCCTGCTAACACAATCGCACGAGTAACTAACTGATCTTTAAGAGGTGCTGATCTTAAACTAGCTAAAGTAGCTTCAACTCCATGCTCTTCCAATACTTTCTGAGCTTGATTCGCTTCTTCCCCTGTAATATTAAATTCACCTGCTTCTATTTTTGCATCCATTTCACGTAACACTTCAGGAAGTGCATCTGGATCAGCTGCATTAAGTTTTGCAAGATTTTCTTCTGAAAATACTTTTTGCTCTAACGATTTATAAGCCGCTTTTTCCATTTCAGGCGTAGCAACTCCAGCGTCAATAAGACCAGAAAGTTCTTTTTCTTTATCGGCTAAACTTGCTTCCAAAGAAGCTTTTTGATTTGCAGGAGCTATCTCAATGTCTTTCTTGATCGTTTCAATTTCTTCTTGCGTTTTAGCATAAATATTTGAGTTAGCGGTATTAATTAAAGTATTTCTTTGTGCAAAAAGATCACCTCTTTCTTGTTCTTTCTCTTCTCTGGCTTTATTAGTAAGAGAGCCTGATAGCTCTTTATTTAATTTTTCAAGATCTTTATCAATACTTTTAACTTTAGCTCTATCTCTTCTAATCCCTTTATTAAATTTAGTATCACCACTTAGGTCTGTACTAAATAAAGAAGTTGTTGCACCTACAACCTGTCCTGAAGTGGGGAAAGGGGAAGAAGTACCACGTTCCCCAGCAATTTCTTCTGGATCAACACCAACTGCTTCAGTTTGAAGAACGGGATCAACTTCAACGCCCAGCGTTTCAGCCATGTCCATAATAATGCCATTTCGTTCTTCTTCAGTTTCTGCGGCATCATAAGCCATTTTAAACTTACGGGAAAAAGAAGCGTCATCATTTGCTTGTGCAACGCCATCAACTGCGGTCATAACTTCACCTGCAAGTTTGTCTTTTTCTGCTTGCAGGGCAACTGTTCTTGCGTCTAAATTACTTAAAGTAACAGCAACCTCTCGATCAACGTTTCGACCAAATTCTGTGCCACTCATAATCTCATTTCTAATATGAGTACCAAATTGAGAAGAAATTTTACTGGCGGTTAATAATACACCTGGGTCTGTTTCAGCTGCGGTTGCGTTTTCACTAAGAACACCATCTGTTCCGTCTTCATAAGTACCACCAGCCCCAAATAACATTTTGCCATCTGGCCCTGTTTGAACAGGAAAAACTTTATCAAAAGTAAAACCGCCTTCTCGTTGCGCTGCATTCTTTGGCTGAAAATTTAACATTCCTTCGACTAACGATTTTGCAGTCCTATCCCCTGATTCAAGCGCAGCGGCAAGAACACCATCGTTATAATTGATGGTTTTTCCATTTTCTCCAAAAGTTATATATTTTTTACCATCAAATTCAAAGTTTTTAGCAATATTAAAAACCTGTTCTGCATTATCTTCTCTGTTTGCTTTGTTTGTTACTCTAGTTTGTTCAGCTGAGAGAACAGTTTTAGCCTCGGTACTAGCGTTACGAAAAGCTTCTTGACCGTCAAATTGCCTTCTTTGTTCATCAAGTCTATCTCGACCTAATTGTATTTGTTCTTCTTGTAGTTCAGCAGTACGCCTATTTGCGCTTTGCTGCATGAACATGCCAGCGAGTTGAGTAAATGCAGATGCTGGATTTTGTGCCATAGTAATTACCTCTAAATTGCCAAGGCCATAATAGCCATTGCGCCTAATGAACCAACCGCGCCAATAGTTTGTTGTTTAGCTTGCGCCCTTGCAGACTGATAGGCCCTTTTTCTAGCATTTGCATCAGAAGCTGCACTGCCTAACTGTTGTAGGCTAGTCCTATTTACACCTTGTCCTATATTAATTAAATCAGCAAGCAATCTTTGATTTGCATCTCTTTGGGCAATACGAGCATCTGCAATAGACTGAACACCACCAAGCGTAGTCCCTCTACTTAAACTACGTTGTTGCTCTTGCATTTGTGCTGGCGTTAAAGCAACTCCATACCTTGACCGATTCCTTTCAGCAATCTGACGGGTTCTTTCTTCTGACGCTAAAGCATCTTCCTTTGCATAATCAATTAAACTGGTATCTGTCTGGGCTTGCTCTATTAACTCCTTTTCAAATTCACGGTAATTTTCAACATAGTCCATGTATTCTTGACGAGTTATGTTAGCGTAGGTTTGCTCTGGGTCACTTACTGCAGGAAGATTATTAACATAGTCACCTCCAGCACCATCAGGTTCAAATTCACCTGTTTCTTGATTAAATCGACCTCGCCCTTGCATTAAAGGACCAAACATAACTAACCTCCGATTAAATTACCAAATGAACCAGCTTGTAGCCGATCCCTAAAACCAAGCTTTCTATCAGGGGCTGGCGGTCCTTGTACCCCTGGGGGTAAAGGTTGACCAAGTTCAGTGCCGCCAAAAAAGCTACGTCCCTGCTGCATATTCGATAAACCTTGCATACCTAGTGCGCCTCCAATCTGAACTCCTGCAGTAAATTTAGCTTGTGCAAGAGCCTGATTTTCTTTTGCTCTTTGTAATGCTGTTGCTGTTTCCATGCGAGAAACTTGAGCCAAACCAGACTGTGCTTCAGCAGCCTGACCCCTAGCAGTACCAAGCACACCAGTTGCCATTTTATTCTTAACTGACTTTGCTCCTTCATCTGCTTTCTGCAATTGCCCACTGTAAGCTGCAGCAGTATCTCCTGCAGAAGCTACATTTGTTACTTGTCCTAAAGACAAATTGCTCGTAAGTGCTTGAGCAACGTCTGCAGAAGCACGCCCTCTAATGGAGTCACGATAGTTTTCATCTTTAGCTTTGTCACGCATCTTAATAAGAAGCGGCTCATAGTTAGCTTTAAAAAACTCATACTCTGCTTTTGCTACAGCAGCACTAGCCTTTTCTGCTTCAGAAGGCTTATAGTCTTGCTGTTTAGGTTTACTACCCATCAAACTCTCCTTGTATAAACAGAATGGTTTAGTTCCCATCCTGCGTCTAACCACCGCTGCGTAAACGGCTTTGGTGTACGAACTTCTAGTTCTATGTACCCTGCCTTACTTGCTTGCTCAGAAAAAAAGGGCATATGCTTTAATACACAATCTTTTCCCTTTTCTTCTGCCCATGCTATCCAAATCAATAGCGTTGACGTTCTTGCATACTCATCTTTTAAACTAGTGGTTACAACAAACCCTTCTGAAGCTACCCACAACTGTGCTTCACCATTAACACAAGCTGCATACACATCCTCTGGTATAAAAGTTAATTGCTCCTGATCTGTTAATATCTCCTGTATCCCATCCTTAACCCAAGGCCAGTGATCCCGAATATCAGATAACTGCGGCTCATCGGATCTCTCTTCCATACCTGTTTCTCCTCCTGTTTAATGGTAGGAATGGCCCACCATATCGCACTTTCCTAGCTACGCCAGTATCTGACTGCGTTGCTTTACGCTCTGCAGTAGTTAAACCAACGTTATATATTTGCCTGTATACATCGGCTCCTCGTAGATCACTCCATTCTCGATTTGGCATACGCAACAATCGGAACAAAGTACCATTAACAATGGCTTCTCTGTGATCATCCATAATGTCATCACTGCAACTGGTAGACGTATGTAACGGCTTTAATTGAACTCGTAACCGTGTACTGTTTGCCGTTGTCTCATTAGGCACGGGTACAAGGTAAAACAATGTACGAGACTGCTTAACAAAGTATTCAGGCGTGCCATAGTAAGAAGGCTCACGCCATTTAGGTTTGCGCTCCTCTAGTAACGTAGTAGAGATAGGCTCTAAAGCATCTCCGTTGTACAACACCCACATAATTTTATGGACAGCTGTATCAGCTGGTGGCTCAAGGTCGTACTCATATATACCGGATACTGTTGTAATAGGATCTAGCTCTGCCTGATACACTCCTGTTTGTTCACATAACTCAATTACAGTAGAGCGAATATTTGATTCAATCAATGAATCAGGGCAGCTTTGTACCATCGGGATTATTTCAGGTAATAAAGACTCATACGTAGCCATTTAACCTACTCCCCCCATTTGAGCTTGTGGATTAACCTCAGTATTTGGGCTGGTTGTTAAATCAATTTGAGACTTCCCAGTAACTAAAGCTAAGAATAAATTATAATAAGAGTTTGCTTTTTGTTGACTACCTACATACTCACTGTCTTTCATATAACACATATATAAAACATAATGCATAACGGCATTTGCAAACACATCAGGGACAGCTAAATTACCATTTGCAGCTACTGTCGCTGGATTAGCCGAATAAATGATCTCTAAAAAAGAAGAAGCCCCACTAGCAACCCCAGGATAAACATAGTAATTACGAGGGTTTTGATCTTCATACATATAATGCTTAATTAAAGAACCGTGCTTTGCATCTCCTTTCACAGTAGGGTCATGCCAAGACGGTTGTATTGAATCCAATGAATCTCTTGAAACTAAACGAGTAGCTCGTTTTCCTGTGCCTACTCTTGTGCTTGTAAGAACCAAAAATCCCATCCCAGCATGTGCCGTACAATAGGTGTATAACGTAGGTGCGTCAATTCCAACGGTAATCTTTGTAAAGGCCGTACCAGATCCAGGTGTGCCTGACGTTGTTACGCCTGTTGTATACTCAGAACCACCGCCATGTGAGCCGTTAGCCGTTGTAGAAAACCGTAGTGGATGCCCACTGTTACTAGAGTGAGACTGATCAAAAGTATAAGTGCTACCCTCTTCAAGCGTTAGTGTTTGAAAAGAACCGTCAGTATAAAACTTATTACCACCAGAATTAACCACAGTTATAGTGTACGTCTTTTCAATCATCGCCATGTTGCGTACTACACGGAGTAAACGATTACCGTCATCCGGTATTGTCTGCTTAGTACCTTCGCTTAGCGCAACGGTTGCATTAGTAGCAGTCGCATCAGGCTTATAAAGAGCTATTTCTCTCTGAGCATCATTAACCCAAAGCACCAGTTCATTAGTAGAAGACCAGCGAATGCCAGCAGTATCTTGTAACGTTTGTTGAACCCTATCTAAAACACTTTGAACTGAAACAGTCATTTATCACCTATCTAAATAGGCTTGCCATGCAGCTTCCCTTTCATCTGTCGCTACGGTGCGACCAGCAACTCGATTAACAGCGGCAGCTTTTGGAGAGTTATCCGTCTTAAAGTCTTCAGGATTACTTTCATTAACAAGCGTTTCTATTGCAGCTACTACAGCGTCTAAGTCCTCAAAGGTTTTAGGCTCGTCATTAAGATTAATCTCAATGTCGGTATCCATTGCAGCTACTTCTTCTACCCAAGTTTCAGCAGGTTCTTCAGTTGATTCCACAACTGGTTCAGGTGTGCCTGATAATTTAGCCCCCATTTGCAATGCAACGGAACCTATCTCATCAGAGACTTCACGCTCAACTCCTGCTTCAAATAAAACAACTGCCCCACTAAGTAGTGCTACTCGTAGATCAGCTTCAGAAACTACTTTCATAGTTGCTCCTTAAAATGAGTCCTCCCCCGAAAGAGAGGACTCGATAGGTTTTACCCTACAATGAGGTACATAGTTAGTGTACCAGTTGTAGCACCAGTAGCAGGTCCTGCTTGTACTGTCACATCAATTGTGTCATCAGCAGTAAATGTTACTGGGGCAGTTGCTGTACTACCGTGAGTAGCGTTACCTATTGCAAGGCTAGAGGCTGTACCGCCAGCTTGACCAATAGTTGAGCCATCAATGATAGAAGCAGCTGCGCCACCATAACCAACGTCTAGGACGATAGAAGGTGAGCCACCAGTGTCAAGGTCAGTCGTAGTTAAGATAGCACCATATACTGTCTCACCTTTAAACACATCAACCATCTGAACAATATCAGCGGCTGAAAGTGCAGCAGTGATTGAGTAGGAGGCTACCCGAACTCCTAAGTTACCTTGGGGAAAGTTCTGGAACGCGGAGTTACCAGATACAGAGTTAGATGTAAATGTCGCCATTTGTCATTCCCCCTTATTGTGCAGTATCAAGAGCAATCACACCAAAGTCTTGAACAGACCCACTTTGATCACTGTTGTACTTAGGTTTACGGAGGCCAAAGATTTTGCCTATTGAGATACCAGCTTGGTTCTCGTAGTCAAAAGTATCTTCAACGATTTCAGGCAACCCAATGTCAGCCATAGCTAGGGATTGTGCGCCACAGAACAAGGCTCTCGCACCTGTTACGTTAGCGTTTGCACCCCACTTGTAGCCAGCTGCACCAGCATTAGAGTTAGTACCTGTAGTTGCGCCAGATGTATTATAAACGTGACGGAACTCATGGACCATTACGCCATCAACCATCAAGCTAGAAGTGCCTGAGAACAATTCGTTCTGGGGTCCTCTAACTGAAGCTTGTCTAACGTTAGCCAAGAAGTCTGAGTCAAGCTTGAGATCAGCCATCTGAGAAGGTGTTACAAATAAATGGAACACTTCTTGGTTTCCTGCAGCACGCATACCACGGAGATAGTTATCCTTGGCAAAGGCTTTAAGATCAACGATATGTCGATACTTCAGAACGTCAGTAGCAGCTACTGCAGTGGTGTCACCTGCTGCAAGATTGTCACCATTGACTCTTCTGTGCCTATCAGCTGTAGGAGCAGAAACATCAGAGGAGAACTCAAGGTCTGCCAAATCATGTCCTGCTGTTGGAGATGCATTTCTCAATGCGCCATTTGTTTTGTTGGTGTAAGCAACACCTGCTAACGTTAAAAACGCTAACTGGTCTATTCGATCAGACATAGCATAAGCTAGTGCATCACGAGATTGCTCACGGAAGTTAACAACACTCTTCTGGTCAGCCAATCTACCAGACATGCGGTTTGCAAATCGTAGTTGATCTAGCTCGATGGTGATGTCAAAGCTTCTTAGTGCTTCTTCATTACCTTCCAGAGTGTTATCACCAGTGATACCATCGCCTGTCATATCCGCTAGTAGCGTTATAACAGCCTTAGTACCTTTGTCATTTTTTGTTAATTCGGTTACACGCTGTACCATAGCGTTCTGACCAGCCCCTGCGAACTGATTAATGAACGACATGTTACGTGCAACTCGCCAAAAGTCACGTGACCAAGCGGTTAATTGATTGCTAGTCAGTGACGCAAAGTTAGTAAGAGCCATTTCGGTTCTCCATTATGCGTTACACTTTGGGCATAAGCCCACCCTAGCCGTCTTATGGTACGGCTAATCCGTTTCCTCGTATCGTGAGGTACGTCTTAGCGCAGATTTGAACAAGGCGCGACCCTTGGAACCTTTAACGTCTGTCAGACGAGGCCGTTTTTACCGTGTACGACACGCTCTGATATCGTTCAGAGGTACGAAAGTTTGTATATTAGTAACACTCAACCAATTTGGTCAAGCTATTTTCTGTATCTTCTCGTTTTTTTCGCTACTTTTTTAGGCTGAGTAGAGAATTGCTTACCTTTTTTGGTGTCTGCCTTCTTTTTTCGGCTAGTTGCAGCGTATTCTTTAGTAGAAAGCCGCTTTATCGCCTTCTCAGGCAGGTATCTTTCACCTGTAGCTTTAGCCCCTTGGGTACTAGGCTTGCCAGACTTGGTTCGCCACTTCTGTTTCGTCCATTTCTTTAGACTTTTCTGTGGTTTTTTAAGTGCCATCAGCTTTTATACCCACCACCTGCGGCTTTATACTGTTTTGCAAGCATCTGGGCTTTGCGCCCCGACCATTGCCCAGCTTTACCGCCTTTTGTACCTGCTTTAATCTTATTAAACAGGTTCTTCCGCATAGTTGGCTTAGTATAGTTACCGGATTCATTGACCCGTGACTTAGCTTTTGGCTTGGCTTTCGCTTTTGGTTTGCCAGTTCTACGGTTTACCATTATTTACCCACCTTTTTCTGAGCTTTCTTATGAGCAGCAGAAAAACTTGTTCCTGCTTTCATTTCTTTACGCATCATAGCCATGTGCTTTGCGCTATGATGCACCGAATGCTTCTTCAAAGTAGCCTCTTGCCGTGCCGTTAGCTTCTTTGCAGTGGGTTTCTTCTTAGCTGGCACTAGCTTCTCCTTTTAGGAACAGGCATTGGACCCAAAGGACGATTTTTACGGGGTTTAGCTTTAGGTTTGCTCCGTGCAGCAGCACGTTTCCCTGCTTCTGGATATTTAGTCGCTGCTTTTTTCCTAGCTTTAGAAATACCAGCTGCCATACCAGAACCGCCACTTGTAGCCCTTTGCCTTATTTTATCCATAGAAGACCCTGTTTTGGGTTTTTTCTTTTTTGTCATTCGTCCTGGGATTGCTATTCCAACGGGTTTCTTTTTCTTTGTCATTTTAATACCCCATTCGCTTTGTAGGTTTCTTTTTGGCTGGCTTTTTCTTCTTTTTCATGCCATTCATGCCCTTCATTGTCTTCTTACCACCGCCTTTTTTCATACCGTACATAGTTCTTTGCTCCTAAGTTATTGATATTACTACCATTTCACTTTATGTGACCAATACCGCGCAGATAATTTAGAAGGATTAGAGTCCTGTGCGTTGTGTCGCGCATAGTACGACTTCTTTCTGGCCTTATCTTTTGCTGATTTTGGGTTTTTACCAGCCCCACTCACACCTTGTTGCCCAAAACGTATCGTCTTCACCTTGTCGCCCTGTTTAGCAACGACAACGTGAGACTTTGTTTTGTGGTTAGGTGTGCGTTTCGGCTTGTTGTAACCAGATACACCTGCCCGTGCTAATCTGGGGTCTTTCTTTTTAGGCATTACAAGACATCTCCTCTAAGCCTTTTCAAAGTTGCATCGGGCAAAGCATCAAACTCTTCAGGTGTCATGTTATTCACATCTAACGCTTTCTCACCCTTGGCTGCAGAGCTTTCTCCTGGTAGTTCAGGAGGTTGAGCATCAGCTGCTTTGAGTTTTTTGCTAACTTGAGAGCGTTGCTTTTGCTCTTTAGCCTGACCCAAAGCAGGTACATCTGCAACAGTAGAAGAATCTAGCATATTATTTTTTTGTAATACATAGGTTGTTGCTTCTTCCAGTGCTTCTACAGGATTCTGCCCTGAAGAGATAAACCCTGTCATGTATTTATTTACTTCGTCAGTTAATTCTTTGTTAAATTCAGGGGCATTAGCATCAAAAATAGGAAAAGCTTCTTCAATTGCAGACGCAG